>Ga0181579_10004785_pt1 | contig 10489 bp, 9 predicted proteins | sample 071ome_24_FD_132996 | JGI IMG/M metagenome (GOLD analysis project Ga0181579, IMG submission 132996) | Coastal salt marsh microbial communities from the Groves Creek Marsh, Skidaway Island, Georgia - 071402CT metaG (megahit assembly) | ecosystem: Environmental > Aquatic > Marine > Intertidal zone... | reverse complement strand
TAAAGGGCAGCCCGGTCGTCGGCATCCAGGTCCATGCTGCGCACCGGGTTGCCGGCATCCAGGTGGGCCTGGACTTTTTCCAGCAGTGCAGCCTGCTTTTGCAGGTCCTTGTCACCGCTCTTGGACATCTTTTTGGCCTTGTCGAGGGCCTTCTGGACAGATTCCAGGTCGGCCAGGGCCAGCTCGGTGTTGATGGTTTCAATATCGCTTTTCGGGTCGATGGTGTTGGATACGTGCACCACGTTTTCATCCTCGAAACAGCGCACAACGTGGGCAATGGCGTCAGTCTCGCGGATATTGTGCAGGAACTGGTTGCCCAGACCTTCGCCCTTGGAGGCGCCGGCAACCAGGCCGGCAATGTCCACGAATTCCATGGTCGTGGGCAGGGTGTTCTGGGGTTTGACGATGGCAGTGAGCGCGTCCAGGCGTGGATCGGGAACGGGCACGATGCCGGAATTGGGCTCAATGGTGCAAAACGGAAAATTTTCCGCCGCAATACCGGCTTCTGTCAGGGCGTTAAAAAGGGTGGATTTACCCACATTGGGTAGCCCCACGATTCCGCATTTGATTCCCATGATGTGCTACTTGTCTCCGTTTGTTTTTGAAGCATTGCCTTTGTCGGCAGACTCTTTGGTGTTCTTTTTATCCGGGCTCTTTTCCGGTTTGGTGTGCAGTTTGCCCATGGCAATCTGGAACTTTCCTTCGACCAGCAAGGGCAGCAGGGCGATGGCTTCATCCATGTTGTCCTGCATGGCAGCAGCATCAGCCTTGGAGGGCTCGCCCAGGACGTAATCAATACCGTCTCCCCTGGGGCGGCCTATGCCAATGCGCAGGCGATGGAATTCGCGGCTGCCGAGTGCTTTTTCCACGTCCCTGATGCCGTTATGGCCACCATGACCGCCACCGGTTTTCAGGCGCACGGTACCTACGGGTAAATCCAGCTCGTCGTAAACCACCAGGATCTCACCCGGTTCAATATCAAAGTAACGGGCCATGGCAGACACAGCCTGGCCACTGCGATTCATGAACGTGGTGGGAAACAGCAGGCGTACATCCCGCCCGGCTATGGTGATCCTGTCAGCCAGGCCATAGAACTTGCTTTCCGGACGCAACTCGCCATGAAAATCATCGCAAAGGGTTTCCAGGAAAAGGGCGCCGGCGTTATGGCGGGTGAACCGGTATTGTTGGCCCGGGTTGCCCAGGCCAACAATCAGTTTGATGCCTTCACTCATGGTGAGGACCGGCAGGGTTTAGCTGTCGCTGTCGTCGCTGTCAGACTCGTCAGCGCTGTCATCGGCATCAGCTGCTTCATCACCTGCAGCCTCTTCGCCTGCAGCTGCTTCGTCTTCAGGCTCTTCGATGATCTGCTCACGAATTTCCTGGACACTGGCCACAGCGTGGTCATTTTCTTCACCGTGGGACAACTCGACGCTGGAGACACCTTCCGGCAGGTTAAGGTCGGAAATGTGAATGATGTCGCCAACATGCAGGTTCAGCATGTCCACTTCGATGTACTCCGGCAGGTCTTTAGGCAGACAGGTAACCTGGAGTTCGTTCATGGAGGTGATGATCTGGCCGTTTTCGGTTTTCACACCGATGCATTTCTCTTCGTTGATGAAATGCAGCGGTACATTAACGGTCAATTCAACATCGGCACGTACACGCAGGAAGTCTGCATGCATCAGCACAGGTTTGGCCGGATGACGTTGCAGGTCCTTGAGAACCACGCTTTCCTGGTTGCCATCCACCTTGAGCTCGATAATGGATGAGAAAAAGGCTTCATGCTCGGTAGCATGCAGTACGTCATCGTGACGTATGGTGATGGATGCCGGGTCCTGGCCACCACCATAGATGATAGCGGGAATCTGTCCGCTGTTACGACGCAGGCGGCGGCTCGCACCTTTCCCCACGTCAGTCCTGGACTTCGCTTCCAGGATGAATTCATGTTTTGCCATTGTATTTTCCTTGCAGGTTCAGCCCCTTCCTTCAAGGGTTCGGGGTGACACTGTCAATAGTTGAGCTGTTCAGCTCGGGTTTTTAAATATCTCCGGGGAATTTGCGACCAATTCCACGAAGGCTTAAATGTCAGGATGCTCAATAACTCAAGTGTTATCGAACATGGCGCTGACAGATTCTTCATTGCTGACACGCCTGATGGATTCACCCAGGAACTTGCCCATGGTGAGCTGGCGTATCTTCTTGCATTTCTTCGCTTCCTCCGACAAGGGAATGGTATCGGTCACCACCAGTGAGTCGAGGGAAGAATTATTGATATTGTCCATGGCATTGCCTGACAGGATCGGATGCGTACAGTAGGCGACAACCTTGAGCGCGCCTTCCTCTTTCAGTGCATCTGCGGCCTTGCACAGGGTGCCGGCTGTATCGACCATGTCGTCCACGATGAGACAGGTACGGTCCTTGACCTCACCGATCAGGTTCATGACCTGGGATTCGTTGGCCTTGGGTCGACGTTTGTCGATGATGGCCAGGTCGATATCCAACTGCTTGGCAAAGGCACGTGCCCTGACCACACCACCGATATCGGGGGAAACGACCATCAGGTCCTTGTAATTCTGGCGCAGTACTTCGTCCACGAGGACCGGTGAGCCGTAAACGTTATCCACTGGAATCTGGAAGAAGCCCTGGATCTGTTCTGCATGCAGGTCAACGGTCAGCAAACGGTTAACACCAACAGCGCTGATCATGTCGGCCACGACCTTGGCACTGATCGGCACACGGGCTGATCGTACGCGGCGATCCTGGCGGGCATAGCCAAAATAGGGAATCACGGCGGTAATGCGGTTGGCCGAAGACCTGTGCAGGGCATCTGCCATCAGCAGCAGTTCCATCAGGTTGCTGTTGGTCGGTGCGCAGGTCGGCTGGATGATGAAGACATCCTGCCCACGTACATTTTCGTTGAGCTCGACGCTGATCTCGCCGTCGCTGAATTTCTGAACATCGGCACGGCCCAGCGGAACACCCAGCCACTTGGCGACTTTTTCCGCCAGTTCCGGATTCGCATTCCCGCTGAATACCATCAAGTTGTTAGCCATAGCACCTGTCCTGGATTGTCTGCGTTGGTTACTGTGAGATCTGAGATCGATTTCAGTTGCTTCGTTTGTGCATTTGGCTGGGGTGGGAGGATTCGAACCTCCGCATGCAAGGATCAAAACCTTGTGCCTTACCGCTTGGCTACACCCCAAATAATTTTTTCAAATACTGTGACTACATAAAGCAAGGATCAAAACCTTGTGTCTGTTTACCTTGCCGGTTGGGCTATACCCCAAGTAATTCTTTAAACAGTCAGACCCAACGTCTTATGCAGGGGGGAGATATTGACTCCCCGAGCGACAAAGGCAGTGACCTTCCCAAGTGCTGCTTCGGGAAGATGTTCCAGGACATTGCGGGCTTCTGTTTCCGTATCAAAGGCAGCAAATACGCTGGCTCCGGTACCGGTCATCCGTGTTTCGGCATAACCTGAAAGCCAGTCCAGCGCCTTTTTCACTGGTGAATAAAGGCTTGTGACCAGCATTTCGCAGTCGTTTTTGCTACCCGAAAACGGAAAGGCGGCTATTTTGATGGGGTGAGTGTCCCTTGTCAATTGCGGATGGGTAAAAATCTCCCGGGTTGAGACGTGACAATCGGGGGTCAGGACCAGGTACCAACGTTCAGGTAAATCAACAGGTTGCAGCTTTTCGCCAAGATCTTCGGCCCAGGCGGAGCGGCCTTGAATGAACACAGGGACATCGGCTCCCAGTTCCAGCCCGATGGTCGCCAGGGAATCGGTGTCCAGGCCGCATTCCCAGAGCCGGTTCAGGGCCAGCAATGTCGTGGCGGCATCGGTACTGCCGCCGCCCACGCCGCCGCCTGCCGGCAAGCGTTTATCCAGGTTGATATGGGTACCCCGGGAGGTGCCAGTGTGCTGCGCCAGTTTGGCTGCTGCCTGCATCACCAGGTTGTCGGGGGTGGCAAGCTCTGGCCTGTTGCAGTCTAAAGTCAGGTCCTGGCTGTCATTCAGGGTAAAAGTCAGGGAATCACCGTAATCCAGGAGCTGGAATACAGTCTGGAGGCTGTGATAACCGTCCTCACGCTGCCCCGTAATATGCAGGAACAGGTTGAGTTTGGCTGGTGCCGGCAGGGTCAATCCTGTCATTGATCGGTCCCGTCCGGGATTTCCCACTCGGCAATCAGGAAGGTCAGCCGGTAGGGGGCCTGTTCCAGGCGCAAACGGCCGGGCAGGTAGTGGCCGTGGATATCCGCGTAACGATCATATTGCAGTTCCCAGCGCCTGCCCGTGTAATCCTGCTGGCTCAGGGTGGCGATCAGGCCGTCAGGGTTGTAGGTGATACCGGGACGCGGCCCTGGGGCGGGCAGCCCGCGAATCCAGTACAGCAATTCGCCCGCCGGAAAGACATAACCGAGAATTTCTGACCCGACCACTTCCAGGCTGGGTGCCCGAAAGGATTCCTCACCGGCTTTTTCGATAAGCACGCCCTGGTCATCGCCACTGATTCTGACCGCACCCAGTCCGAGCGTGCCACTGAGGTTGATGTCAAAGGCCTCTCTGTTTTGCTGCCAGTTGATATTGACGGTGTCATTGCTGTTGCTGCTTCTTATATTGAGCCGGCCGCGCAATGACCAGGAATCCAGTTGTCTCAGGACTTGCTGGTAATCAGAGTTGTCGAAATCACTGTCGGTGGACAGGGATGTACAGGAGATCAGGGACAGCATCAGCAGTCCCGACAGGCAGATTTTAGCTGGAAGAGTCAGAAGTGAGCCGCTCCATGGTGCTGCGGATGTGTTCACTGTCTGGCTGGGATTCCAGGGCCTGGCGCCAGACGCTGCGGGCACGGGATTTTTCACCCATGACCCAGAGTACTTCACCCAGGTGGGCAGCTACTTCATGATCGGGAAACAGCTCATAGGCACGGGCCAGGTTTTCCCGGGCTTCCTCGTACATGCCCAGCCGATACTGAACCCAGCCCAGGCTGTCGATAATCGCAGGATCGTTGGGAGCCAGCTCCACCGCACGCATGATCAGCTCATAAGCTTCATCATAGCGTTCGGTTCGGTCTGCAAGCGTGTAGCCCAGGCTGTTGTAGGCAACGGGATTGTTCGGGTTGAGCTGGATGATCTTGCGCAGGTCAGCTTCCATCAACTCCAGGTCGTTGGTGTCCTGGCTGTATACCGAGCGCAGGAATAACAACTGGATATTGTTGGGAAATGCGCCGACCGCGTTGTTGAGCACCAGGCCGGCCTGGTCCAGGCGGCCCTCGTCCATCAGCACATTGGCTTCCATGGTTAACAGGGCAATATTGTAGTCCGGGTTGCGAAAGCGAATATTCTGCAGGCGTGATTTGACTTCCTCGTAGCGACCGGCACGCACCATCAGTTCGGTCAGGCTGCGCTGGGCCTGCAGGAAATTACCACCGCCATTCACGTTGAAGAAGTGGGCAATGGCTTCATCACTCCGGTTTTCCTGCATGCTGATATAACCCAGGTAATAGTGGGCATCATCCAGACGCTGGGCATTGTCGACCATGCGCTGGAAATAGATGCGGGCTTCACTGAGCATGTTGGTTTCCATGCTGATGAGTGCCAGCGAGTACAGCATGTCATAGTCATCGGGGTACTGTTCGACAATGATCTTGAACTGCTCACGAGCGTCCCGGTAGCGTTCTTCATCCACCAGCTTGCGCGCGTATTGAAAACGCAGCTGCTTGTTTTCAATGTTGCTGTCCAGTGCCTGCTCAAGGCGGCGGCTGGCCCGTGCGGGTTCGCCCATCTGCTCCAGCAACTCCACTTCCAGGATGACCACTTCCGGTGTGTCATTCATTTCTTCGGAAAGCACGCGAACCAGTTCGTAGGACTCATTGATCTGGCCGTTTTGCTGGTAAAGGTGGGCCAGTGCCAGGCGCAGCGATTGCTCCTGCGGATACTGCTCACTGAGGTCCCTGAAATCGGCAATCAGGGCATCAATGATGAGCGCAATATTGTTGTCCAGTGCTGTGCGATTGGAAATCAGGCGAAAATCAATACTCTCACCAAGTTCCAGCAGTTTTTCCATGTGTTCCAGGGCTTCCCGGTAACGGCCAAGAGTGACCATCTGGAAAGTGAGTGTGCGCAGGGCTTCCTGGGACTCGGGCTCTTTGGCCAGCCACATGTTGCTCATTTCAAGTGCGGCAGGGACATCACGAAGGAATGATGCGATGCGCGAGGCGCGCTTGATGATATTGATGTCCTTGGTTTCCCGTGCCAGCTCCAGGTAGTCCGCCAGGGCTTTCTGGTTGAGTCCGCGCTGGCCGGCCATTTCCGCAATGATGACGCGGGTCAGGATGTCTTCGGAAAAATTGCCGTACTCGATTTCCTCCGGTTCTGGCAGGGGTTGGGCAACAACCTCTACTTCACCTACCTGGCTGGCAGCATTTTCCGACTTGTTTTCGGCGCTGCTGTTTTCTGTTGAGTCGCGACTTTCATCAACCGTGGCGCAGGCAGTGAGCAGGCTGGAAAACAACAGGGCCAGCAGCGATGAAGCATGAGTGCGGATGCGGCGGCTGCCTGTCATCCTCACGGGAGAAGTAGGATTGATCATAAGGCCTTTAGTATAGCGACATAGGAGTCTGTATCTCAATGAGATGGGGGGTGAGAGTGCGAATATCAATGCTGATGGTTAAGACCCCGAAACTCCGAAATTCGTTCCCCGGGAGCAGTCGCTGTGGATCTGCGGGGTTGAAACCGCACATCGAGTCAGCAATTGCCGAGATTTTGTAGGCCGGAAATTGCGCAGCAATCTCCGGCAATCCCGAATGATGACACGCCATAATGCCGGAGATGGGCCTTCGGCCCATTTCCGGCCTACGATGTCGCGCGATATCTGGCATCAATGGGGTTCAGGACACGTTTAACCAGGGCATGACCAAATTTCCCTATACATAGGCACAGCAGGCACTATTGAGTAAAATAGACGGTTTACCACCGGGAAATTCAGGATTGCCGGTTAACTGGCAACCAATCTGATACGTTCTATGGCACCTTTTCTTCTGGGCATCAATCACAACACGGCCAGCGTCGATGTACGCGAGCGGGTTGCCTTTGCCCCGGAAAAAATGCACGACGCGCTGCAGCAGGCCAGTGCCGATATTGGCCTGGATGAAATCGTCATCGTCTCAACATGCAACCGTACAGAGCTGTACTGTGAATCCGGTGGTGGTACTTCAGCCGCACAAAACCAGGACCAGCTCCAGGCCCGTGTGCAGCAGTGGCTGGCCAATTACCACCAGTTGCAGGAAGACCAGCTCCAGGACTGTCTATATGGCTTTAGCGGTACCGACCTGGCCCGTCACGCCATGAAGGTGGCCAGTGGCCTGGATTCCATGGTGCTGGGGGAACCGCAGATCCTGGGACAGCTGAAATCGGCCTATGCTGTGGCCCGGGAAGCCGGCACTGTGGGTAATAACCTGGGCCGCCTGTTTGAAGATACCTTTGCGGTGGCCAAACAGGTCAGAACGGATACAGCCATTGGCGAAAACCCGGTCTCAGTGGCTTTTGCCGCCGTTACCCTGGCTGAACAAATATTCAGTGACCTGGGTGAAGTGAACGCATTGATGATCGGGGCGGGCCGCACTATCGAACTGGTTATCCAGCATTTGTGCAGGGCTGGCGTTGCCCACGTGGCGGTGGCCAACCGGACCCTGGAGCGGGCCCTGGAGCTGAAGGAAAAGTATGGTGTCGACGAGGTCCTGTTCGCGGACCTTCCGGAGCAACTGGAAAAGGCCGATATCGTGGTCAGCTCCACCGCCAGCCAGGTACCCATTCTTGGTAAAGGTGCGGTGGAAAGTGCCCTGAAAGCACGCAAGCACAGACCAATGTTCATGGTGGACCTGGCCGTGCCCCGGGATATTGAGCCGGAGGTCGCTGACCTGGAGGATGTCTATCTCTACAGCGTGGATGACCTGGCAGAAGTGATCGACTCCAACATGCAAAGCCGCCATGAGGCCGCCGCCGAAGCCGAGGAAATCATCGCTCGGGGTGTGGCAGCCTACGAAGAAAAGGAACGGACACTTGGCATCGTGCCGATGCTGAAGAATTTCCGCCAGAAGGCCGAGCAGATACGCGATACCGAGGTGGAAAAGGCCCTCAAGCAACTGGACAAGGGTGAGGCACCGGAAAAAGTGCTGGCCAACCTGGCACGCCTGCTGACCAACAAGCTCATTCATGCACCCAGCGTCCAGATGAAAAAGGCCAGTGCCGATGGTCGCAGTGAACTTATTCAGCTGGCCGAGCAGCTGTTTGAACTGGAAGCCAGCAATGAAGAAGTCAGCGCCTTCGACCCCGAGGACGAAACACACAATCAGCCTTGATCCGCCCAGGATCTAACCCGGCTAGAATGCAGTACACATCATGAATCCATCAGTCATCAGCAAGCTTGAAAACCTGAATGAACGTTACGAGGAACTCGAAGCGCTCCTCAGTGATGCCGACGTTATCAGCGACCAGGAAAAATTCCGCAACTATTCCAAGGAATATGCCGAACTGGAGCCGGTTGTTAAATGTTTCGGTGACTACAGGCGTACATGTTCAGACCTGGAAGAAGCCAGGCAACTGCAAAAAGACAGTGACCCGGATGTTCGGGAGATGGCAGAAGAGGAAGTCACCAGCGCCCAGGAGAAACTGGAAGCCCTGGATGTTGAATTGCAGAAACTGCTATTACCGAAGGATCCCAAGGATTCCTGCAACGTCTTCCTGGAAATACGCGCCGGCACCGGTGGTGATGAAGCGGCTATCTTTTCCGGCGACTTGTTTCGCATGTACTCACGTTATGCAGAAACCCAGGGCTGGACAGTGGAAATCATCAGCGAGCGACCCGGTGAACACGGTGGTTACAAGGAACTGATTGCCAGGGTTGAAGGCAAGAATGTTTACGGCCAGCTCAAGTTTGAATCCGGTGCCCACCGTGTCCAGCGCGTTCCGGAAACAGAAACCCAGGGCCGGGTGCACACGTCTGCCTGCACGGTGGCGGTCATGCCGGAAGTGGAAGACGTTGAAGAAATTGAAATCAACAAGAACGATTTGCGTGTAGATACCTTCAGGGCCAGTGGTGCCGGTGGTCAGCACGTCAACAAGACCGATTCGGCCATTCGCCTGACCCATATTCCCACGGGTATCGTGGTGGAATGCCAGGACGAGCGTTCGCAGCACAAGAACCGGGCACGTGCCATGTCGCTGCTGCAGGCCAAGCTGCAATCTGCCGCCGAGGCAGAACAGCGCCAGGAACAGTCCGATACCCGCCGCGACCTGGTGGGCAGCGGTGACCGTTCGGAAAAGATACGCACCTATAATTACCCGGACGGGCGTATTACCGATCATCGTATCAACCTGAAGCTGAACAAGCTGGCCGATGTCATGGCCGGGGATATCGGCGATATCATCCAGTCACTGATTACCGAACACCAGGCTGACCAGTTGGCGGAAATGGCCAGCTGATTCCAGGGGCGTTCAAACATGGCCACGATCAAACAATTACTCGCTGACGGTGCCCATGCTCTTGTTGATAGTGAAAGCGAGAATGACAGTGCCCGCCTGGATGCCGAGATACTGCTGGCGCTGACCTTGCAGAAACCGCGCACCTGGCTCTATACCTGGCCTGAACATATTCCTTCCTTACCCGAACAGCACATGTACCTGGACCTGCTGCGACGACGCCAGAGCGGGGAGCCTGTTGCCTACCTGACCCATCGCCGTGAGTTCTTTGGCCTGGAGTTGAAAATCAATCACCACGTCCTGGTACCCCGACCGGAAACCGAAACCCTGGTGCAATGCGTGCTTGATGTACTTGCTGACAACAGTGCTGCGCGTATTGCCGACCTGGGCACAGGTTCCGGCGCGGTGGCACTGGCCCTGGCCTCGCAAAAACCCCAGGCACGTATCGTGGCTACGGATGCTTCCAGCGATGCGCTTGCCCTGGCCCGTGAAAATGCCGAACGCCTTGGCATTGATAATGTTACTTTCATGGCGGGTGACTGGCTTGTCCCCCTGTCAGGACTGACCTTTGATCTCATCGCCAGCAACCCGCCCTATATCGCTGAAGACGATCCCCACCTGTCCCGGGACGGTGTACGCTTTGAACCCAAACCGGCACTGGTTTCAGGCAAAGATGGGCTGGACGCCATACGCCAACTCGTCACCGAAAGCCCGGCATGCCTCGAAACAGGGGGATGGTTGATGATTGAACACGGTTTTGATCAAGGCGAGGCAGTTCGAGGATTGTTTACGGAAGTCGGTTTCATTGATGTGGTGACGCATAGGGATTTGGGGGGGAATGAGAGGGTGACTATTGGGAAAACGATAAAGCGATAAAACGATAAAGCGATAAAGGGCCAGCGGTTCAGGTCAATGGGAAAACAATCGTATACTTGGTTTGATGGAAGACAATAAGAAAAGGAATCCTGGATGCAGAGCAACGTGCACTTTAGAAAGTTTACTCCTTTAT
>Ga0181579_10004781_pt1 | contig 10496 bp, 10 predicted proteins | sample 071ome_24_FD_132996 | JGI IMG/M metagenome (GOLD analysis project Ga0181579, IMG submission 132996) | Coastal salt marsh microbial communities from the Groves Creek Marsh, Skidaway Island, Georgia - 071402CT metaG (megahit assembly) | ecosystem: Environmental > Aquatic > Marine > Intertidal... | reverse complement strand
TGGCGTTGGCGTTGGCGTTGGCGTTGGCGTTGGCGTTGGCGTTGGCGTTGGCGTTGGCGTTGGCGTCACCAGTGTGTTTCCAGCCGAGGCCGGAGAGGGTGTTGTTGCCCCTCTAACGCCGGAATTCGTTACTTCCTTGTTGACCTGAGCCGTTACCGCCAACGCCGCCGGCACCATGGCCCTATCGACATTAGAAGCCGGTAACAGATTTGCTGGCGACTGCAATGGCAGCCCGCTACTAGGGGTATTGAATCCAGCCTTCATAGGGATCGCTCGGTCGCTGATTCTTTTTGCGCCGGCTCTCGTCGGTGAAGATCACCTTTTTAATGTCCTCGGCCTCTGGCACACGCAGCTTCTTGTTGGCTAGCAGCCAATTGGGGTTCGAACGCATAAAGGCATGTGGGTTTGCTCGAACGAAGGCGCTGCGCAAAATGTCTCGTCGCAGGGGAGATTCGCCGACAGTTTGCGTAATGATCTTGTCCAAGTAGTCCCCATTCTTGACTACATAGGTTCCGTCCTCTGCTACCGCATCATCTTTGGCGGCAATTGCAGCAGCCTCTAGGGAGCGTTCTAGATCCGCAACCATCCGGGACAGCGCATCATCCAACTCCGCCTCATCAACCGTTTCCTCCGCGCCCTGCTCGACTGCCTTTAACTCCGCCAGTTCTGCACTGTCCACCAGTTCAACGCCGAGCAGGGTGCAGCTAGGCAAAATCAGGGTCAAAAGCGTTATCGTCAAAAGCTTCCGAAAAGACTCGTGGACACGATTCATTGAAGACCCGCAAAATGTCAGCTGACCGTGCTTCATGTTTATTCTTCCTGCATTGATCTGGCCCGCATTACTTGGTCCAGAATGAAATCATCGTTGCGAAACCCAGGGATCACGGCGACAGAACCGCTATGGGTACCGCCATCATACCCGCGAAGTCGCCAACTCGGGGTCCCGCGTACACGTTTACCGTGGCGCTGTTCGGCCCAACCTGCATAACTTCCGCCAGACCAACGACGCTTAGGGATGACTGTAACCCCCGGTCTCGCATTCGATTACTGGTTGGAAAAATGGCCAGACGCTGCCCGGAATACACACCAATATCGCGCCCGCCTTGGAGGGTCGCTTGGTCAGCGGCGGCGGAAAATGCGATCGCCGTTTCACCATGGCAGTCGATGGCGCTTTTAATGCTCTTGACGGTCTCTGCCAGCCACCCCGTTAAAGCCGTTTTTGAAGGCTCGGGCAGCACCAACCACGCCAACTGATCACGCTTGGATTGCGCGGAGGATTCCAGAGTAAAAAACTCTCCCCAGCTGGCCATAACGTTCCCCTTGGATACCAGAGAAAGCTCGACGGACAGCCGCTTGGGAGCGCGAACGGCTGCCACCGGCGAAAGCCGCCGTAAAACCGACGTGTCTTGCATCACCGCAATGGCTACCCGCAACTGCAGATCCTCATGCAGCAGCGGCCCGGCTGTCATGAAGTGACGGTAGGTGGAAACATGGCCAGAATCCTGAGGCGCCGAGCGGACCAACGACGCCACATTGCTCAAAGCGCCTTGATCTACGGCATGACGCAAGCGGTCAACTACCAGTGTTGCCGCATCTCGCCCCAAGTTACGGTTTTCCGTGCTTGTGTTTGGGCTCTGGCTGATCGTCAGACCTAGGCGCTGTGGTCGAACCCGTTGGTCCGCGCACATGGATTGCGCGGTATCGCCACGGTAAGTCAGCTCCGTCCTTTCGCGCCCGTAACGGCTCGAGCGCACCACCGGCCGCAACTTTTCCAGCTCTAAATCACTGAAAACCAACACATCCTCGCGCATCGCCCCGCTGCTGGTGGTCCAGCCACTGGCTGCCACTCGCGCTTTGTGCTGCATAGCGATGGATAGCAGGCTTTGCTTAAGCTGACGCAGTTGTTCTTCGGAATTGGCCGTCGACGACTGGACTAAATTCGACGAACCCGCTGTGCCGAAATCAGCGCCGGTTGGGTTCAGGCTTTGCCCATTGGCGACCGGCGGCAGCCCCAAACCCAAGGCGGTTACTAGGGTTATAAGGCGCAAGCGCCTGAGAGTGGACCCCTCAACTTTGTTTGCCCGCTCCTGCACTGGAAACCCTAGCGCCCCGCATCGCTGGATTGCAGATAGTTGCTGACCAGTTCGTTGATCGTGGCCTGAGACAGCGCCAACTTGGTTTCATAAGTCTCTTCACCGATGGGCGTGATACTCACCACCGTGGCCCCGTAAATAACGCCCTCAACGCGGCTTCTTAGCTGGTCTTCGGTAATCGACATATCTGCCATGGTGCCTGTTGCGTTGATGTACTGACCATACACCTGCTCGGCCAGCGACCGATACGCATCCAGTTTTGAGGCTTTGATTGCCATCAGCCGTTGCTGGGCCGGGGTATCGCCATGTTGGGATGCAATGACGGCATAACCTGTCGCAACCACCCCTTCAGACTGGGCCACAGGATAAAGCTGCTGGGTACGAGGGCCGCCCACGCAGCCGCAGAGGATGAGCGCAACCAAAAGTGCCGCGACCCCGCGACCCGACATGACCCGGCAATTGGTTAACGACATATCATGGTGTTGCATGATCCGAGTATCCCTTTGGTGATTCATTCTTACTTAGTAATCATCGGCTGTCTTAGCCAGATCTTGAATCAATGCCATCGGGGCCAGATCTTGCGCAGCTTTTTAGGCACGGTTTGTGCATCTTCCCCTCCAAGAACCCAAATACGATCGGGAAAGGGCGTTTTCTCGACACTTATGCTTGAAATATAGGGCACCGCTAAGAGCTAATGGCCACATCAATCCTCAATTTGTCAGAACTTCGACAACTGGCGACGGCCCTGCCGTGGACATCCTTGGCCATGCCCATTGCGGTGCTCCTTATTTTGACCATGTTGATTCTGCCGCTACCGCCTTTGATGTTGGACTTTTTCTTTACGCTCAACATCCTGCTGGCTCTGTTGATCATCATGGTGGCTCTCAACACGGCAGAAACGCTGAATTTTTCGTCTTTCCCCACCATCATTCTGTTCGCCACCATGCTGCGCTTGGGTCTAAACGTTGCTTCCACACGAGTTGTTCTGCTGGAAGGCCACCAAGGCGGTGATGCTGCTGGCATAGTGATTGCCGCCTTCGGCGAATTCGTCATTGGTGGCAACTATGTCGTTGGCTTCATCGAGTTCGCCATTTTAATGATCGTCAACTTTATCATAATCACCAAGGGTGCCGGCCGAGTTTCCGAAGTGATTGCTCGCTTTACTCTCGATGCCCTACCGGGCAAGCAAATGGCCATCGATGCGGACCTCAACGCCGGCGTCATCGATCAAGAAACGGCAAAGATGCGGCGCGCCCAAGTCGCTCAGGAATCGGACTTCTTCGGCTCCATGGACGGTGCCTCGAAGTTCGTTCGCGGCGATGCCGTCGCGGGTCTTTTGATTTTGCTCATCAATTTGGTCGGCGGCTTGCTGATCGGTCTTCTTCAGTATGAAATGACATTGTCCGACGCGGCCCGAGCTTACATTTTGCTCACGATTGGCGACGGACTTGTTGCCCAATTGCCGGCGCTGATTTTATCGCTGGCAACGGCAATCATCGTAACTCGCGTAACAACTTCCGAATCGACTCCCGATCAGGCCAGCAAACAGTTGGCGAACCCCTTAGCCTTCTTTATTGCCGGCGGCATTTTGACCGTCATGGGCGTCGTGCCCGGCATGCCGAACATGATTTTTCTGTTCCTCGGGGGTACCGCGTTGGCCTTGGGTTTTTACATTCATCACCGTTTCAAAGCGGCGGCACCGGATTTGCCCGCAGCCCCTGACGTGGCAAACGCTCAGGCACCCAGTGAGGGTGATCCCGATTTGTTGGAACTTGGCTGGGACGACGCAGGTCAAGTTGACGTAATCAGTCTGGAACTGGGTTACGGCTTGATCCCTATGGTAGATGCAGACGCCGGCGGCCGACTGCTAAATAGGCTCAAAGGCATTCGCAAGAAGTTGTCGGCAGAAATGGGCTTTTTGCTGCCATCTATCAGAATTCGAGACAACCTAGACAGCGCGCCCGACGCCTATCAAATTGTAATCAATGGGTCTGTACGGGGCGTTGGCGCCATCGCCGGCGGCAAAGAAATGGCCATCAACCCGGGCAACGTCCTAACGGAAATTCCAGGTGAACCCGGCAAGGATCCGGCCTTTGGACTCGACGCCGTATGGATTGAACCCAGCGAGCGTGAGTATGCTCAGGCCGTTGGTTATACCGTTGTCGACGCCAGCACGGTCATCGCCACGCACTTGAATAGCGTGATCAAAAATAACGCGGACGAGCTGATGACCTACGATGTGGCCCAGCAATTGATCGACAAGATCGCGGAAACTTCGCCAAAACTCATCGAAGATTTCATACCAGAGAAGCTCTCGCTGGGAACCGTCGTGCGGGTGCTGCAGAACTTGTTGCGCGAGCGCGTGCCCCTGCGGGACATGCGAACCATTTTAGAAACCCTAGCCGAGGAGTCCGGCCGCACTCAAGACGCCGGGCAGTTATGCGCCCTTGTCCGACCCAAGCTCGCCCGATTGATCGTCCAAGACATTATCGACCCAGACGAGACACTAGCCGTGATGACCTTGGATCCAACATTGGAGCAACTGCTTACCGATCTGGTTTCTCGGGCCAATAGCTATGACGAAATCGCTCTTGAGCCAGCATTGGCGGAGAGCTTTTTTGCGTCAATTCGAAACACCATCGAGGAGTTGGAACAAAAGGAGTTACCGGCTGTACTGGTGGTATCACCCCTCTTGCGGCCATGGCTAGCACGCCTGCTGCGCCGCAGTACCAAGGACTTAACTGTCCTGTGCTATACGGAAATTCCCGACGACCAACCCATCAGTGTTGTGTCATCCATTGAAGTTAACGAACGTGAGGACGAGCAAACCTAACGGTTGCCGGAATACCTATGGAATTAAAAAGATTTGTTGGCAGTGACAGCAAGGCAGCGATGGAGCAAGTTCGCGCCCACTACGGCGACGAGGCATTAATCATTTCCACCAACAAAGTTGGCAACAAAACAGAAATGATTTGTGCCGTTGAGGAACCAAGGGCCAATGCGCAAACAAACAAAGCGGTTCCGGCGCATGGCGCTCAGGCTGATGAAGGGTTGGACATCAGCGAGGCGACATCAACGGTCGCGTCGCTCTTAAATCGAGTTGCGGCGGATGCCGCCGCTGAAGGTTTGAGCGGCGCAAAAAGCAGCGAGCAGCCCGGACTGAATGCGGGACGCGGGGTGTCTCGAATTGCCAAAGAATTTGGTCAGGAATTGAATTCCGCTTTGAGCGACCAGCGCAGTTCTGCTCAACCTCAAGAACCAACGGCGTCAGCCCGCGATCAAGAAGAAGTTTCGTCCAAGCCGTTCATGCCCGCCAGAAGCTCTTTGTCGGGGCGGGACGATATGCATGAGATGATGCAAACCATTCAGCAAGATCTTGCTCAACTTCGGTCCCAACTGGAGACTCAGGCTGCCGCTGCTGCCCCTATTCGACAAGCGCAACTGGCCATGGCCTCCATAAACAAGCGTATGGCCCAGCATGCCAGCACTGCGTCTGAGCCGTCTCGACAGATAGAAACACTGATCGGCCAGCCCATCAGCCTCCAGCGCGACTGGGCTGGGACTCATGCCTTCATCGGCCAGCCCGGAGTCGGTAAAACTACCGCCATAGCCACAGTGACCCAACAGCTTGTTCAACAAAACCCTGATGCGAATGTGATCGTTCTTTCGCTTCTGCCTGCCACGGAGCCAGAATCCGAACTTGGCCCGTTACGCTTAACTACAGGCAATGCCGGTTTAGCCCAACTGTGCCAACGCATGGGAATTGTCTTTCTAGAAGCTAACGATCAACAGCACTTGGGGCGTTTGTTAAACCGTTACCGACAAGATAATCATGTGTTCATCGACACATCTGCCTCTCAGCTTGACGATGAGCAGGGTTTGATCAACCTGATCGCTGATAACGAGGTGCTACCTCACTTATGTGTTGGCGCTGATATGTCGCCAAGCACCCTAGACCGGCTCGCCAAACGCATACCTTGGATCGTGTCCTCGGTAATACTGACGCGGTTCGACTTGGTGTCGGACCTAGATGGCTTACTCAACAGCCTAGATGCGTGCTCAGCGAAGATTTCTGGCCTGTCCGGATACCTGATAGATACGCCTGCTGACGCCGATGAAAAAGGCAATTCAACCAATACGTTAGACGAATAATCTATATACTTGTTGTTTACATAAGGTGATACTTTTCTCCTATGTCTGAGCCAAAAAGCACAACCAGCGTCATTGGCATTGCCAGCGGAAAAGGCGGCGTCGGAAAAACGACCGTCGCGGTTAACCTTGCCCTGGCTCTAAGCGCCAAAAACCTGCGCGTGGGGCTGCTGGACGCAGACCTAGGGCTGGCCAACTCACAAATACTCCTCGGCGTTAACGCTCCGATGAATGTCGGGCATGTCTTCGATGGCGAAAAAACCGTGATGGATGTAGCGGTGCAAAGCCCGCAAGGCCTGCTGCTCATTCCCGGGGCATCGGGCAACCAAGCGCTAGCCAATATCACTGCAGTCCAAGCAACGTCGTTAATCGATCAAGTGCTGCAGTGTTATCCTGAGCTCGACGTACTGCTGATTGACTCTGCTGCCGGCCTCTCCAGTGCCAATATGAGCTTCCTTGATGCGTGCCACCTCCGCTTACTGGTCATGCAGGACGAACCTGCGTCGATCGCCGACGCCTATGGCCTGATTAAATTGGAGAGCAGAAAAGACCGGCTCAAAGACCTTTATCTGGTGCCGAATCGCGTTTCGTCACCGCAAGCCGGGAAAAGCCTGTTCGACAAAATGAACGTGGTTTGCATGAAATTTCTGGAAGAACCGGTCAACTATCTGTACTGCGTTTTGCAGGATGAGCTGTTAGCCAAGGTCACTCGAAAGCGCGAAACGCTGATCGAGCATCACCCGGGCAGCGCCGCAGCTCAAAACTTCAACCAGCTTGCGGATCAGTTAATTAACCTGATTGCGAACCAAACAGCCGGCCGAGCGCTGGAGCAAGCTTAGGGTGGCCATCATCGACGCCTACGAAGAACAAAACGACCACTCGGGCATCAACATTGGGGAGCACTACGCGCTGGTGAAACGCATCGCGTATCACTTGCGTACCCGCCTTCCGGCAAGCATCGCAACCGATGACCTAATTCAGGCGGGTATGGAGGGGTTGATTCACGCCCAGCGAGCTTTCGAGCCGTCTCGAGGCATCGAATTCGAAATGTTTGCCAAAACCCGGATTCGGGGCGCCATGCTGGACGAGGTACGCCGTATTTCGTACTCCACACGATCTGCGATCACCATTAAGCGGGAGCAAGATCAGGCGATTTCTGCGCTTAGCAGAGAACACGGTCGCGCACCCAAGAGCGCAGAAGTGGCAGATTACCTAGGCAAGGACATTGCTACCTACGAAAAAGAGCGACTTATCGCCGAAGGGGTCGACGTGGTTAGCTCGGATGCTATGCCGACCAACTTGGAAGAATCCAGTGAGCTAGAATCGGGGCCGGATCAAAACTTGGAACGAGAGCAAACCATTGAGCAGTTGGCCGATGCTATCGAGCAACTACCCGAGCGCGCTCGAATGGTCTTAGCGTTGTATTACCAAGAGGAAATGAACTTAAAAGAAATTGGCGCTATCTTGGACGTTAGCGAGTCTAGGATTAGTCAAATTATTTCCGAAACCGCCGGTAAGCTTCGGATCTTAATGACATAAACTTGGTGCGCGGCAAATAGCCGACACATGTTACGGGAAAGGGATATGGGCCTTTTTAAAGGAATGAAACAATCGAAGGAGCGGCAAAAAGCTAAGGCTTTCTATGAAAGCGCGGCGAATTTGCCTGCAGACTCTCGAGAGACCCGCAAGCTGCGGTCTGTCCTGGGCAACCGCACATCTGCCTTCATCGATATGACTTTTATCGATGGCGCTAAACGCACCGAGGCCTACGTTGACGCCTTGGAGGCCGCGAAAGCTCACGGTGGTTCCCAACCGGAAAAGCCATCAGCGCCATGCTACCGAGAAGTTAAAACGGTAGGCGGGGCGGTTTGGGTCTATTTACCCCAAAGCTACTGCGATCAATTTTTTGCCCTAGGCTCCAAATACCAGCAAAGCATCATTACCCCGGCAGCGGTCATGGAAATTACTGAAACGCTGTCCAAGGAAATTGCCGAGGCATTGCTGCTTGATCACCCACTGACTCCCCTGCAGTTTTTGGCCGGCGACACCGAAGAATCATCGTCCGAAGAGAGTGAAGAACCCGAATAGCTGGGCGCATCGCGGCCTTTCCTGAGCGCCGCTACGCCGCCTTAACCAATCGCTCCATTAGCTTTCGAGCTGATACCTGCTGCAGCGCTGAAACCCCTGTTCCGGCCCAAACGCTCTGATACTCGTTGTTGCCACTGGCAGCGGCCCAACGCCTTAAGCCGCCCGTGAGCGTGTTTTGCAGCGGAAAGGGCAGCAAAGGCCGACCTTCCATGGCTTGCATGAACCTATTGCGAATGCCTCGAGCAGGGCGGCCGGAGAAGGCCCAAGTAAATGCCGTTTCCCTACCTGATTCCGCTAACAAAAAGCGCCGATGGCTTTGTGAAGTGCCTGCTTCCGGGCAAGCCAAAAATGCAGTGCCCAGTTGAGCAGCACAGGCCCCCTTTGCGATGACCTGTGCAACGTCAGCAGCATTCATCAGCCCCCCTGCAGCAACAACGGGCAGCGAAACGGCCTTGGCAAGCTGGGCCGTTAGCACCCTTACCTCTAAGGCCTCATCCGGCCGGCTCGGATCAAAACAGCCACGATGCCCACCAGCCTCCCAGCCCTGAGCAACAATAAAATCCGCCCCGGCTGCCTCTATGGCCAAGGCTTCCGACAAGCAGGTGGCCGTTACGCCAACGCAAATGTCTAGGTCATGCGCTTGTTGAATAATTGAGTCATGGGGGATTCCAAAGTGAAAGGTCAGCACCGCTGGCCGATGCCGCCAAACGGGCTCAATCTGAGCCGCCAAATCTGGGAAGAAAGGCGACCTTGGCGGCTCAACGTCGAATAGGTCCCTCGGCGCTAAAGCGCTAATCGCCGCCTCGGCTTGCTGATATTGATCAGCGCTTGGCTCGTTAACGTCAGAAAAAACAAAGAAATTCGCATTTAGCGGGCCAGACGTCATGCCCTTGGTAGCCGTCAGCGACTGATCAATGGCTTCGGGTGTGGAGTAGGCAAAACCGAAACTGCCAACGCCACCACCGTCGGCGACCGCTGCGGCTAGAGCAGGAGTGTTAAAACCGCCGGCCATGGGCGCAAGAACAATAGGAGCCTGTAATCGAGTCAAATCCAACATATCAAGTCTTTACCCTTTGACTTCGACGCGATCAATCATGAAGAAGTCCTTTTTATTGGGAGATTCATTGTAAACGTCGTTGAGCGACAGCCCGCCCACAGACATCGTGACCGCCAGTACACAACGGCGCAATCTAAAAGCTACAGCCGCCTTCAAATCGCAAGGTAGATCAATCTCAGGACGAGATGAAAGAGAAATTACAGGTTCAAGAGCCGGTAAGCTATGTCCTTGGCGTTTGTGCAGTCGCTGAATTGATCTGTTAGTTTAGCGGCACTTAAACTTTAGTTTTTAGGAGTATGGCGTGATCTCAGTTCGTGCGCTCCATCACTCGGATTACGACGCTTGGCTAGATGTCTATCGTTTTTACGCCGACCACTACCAATTCGAACTATCCGATCAAGGAGTCGATACCACTTGGGGTTGGTTGATGGACGATCAACAGCCGTTGAACGGCATCGTAGCCGTAGCGGGAGACAATCTCATTGGGCTAGCCCACTACCGTGCTATGCCAAGCCCATTGCGAGGTACCAACCTCGGGCTTTTGGATGATTTGGTAGTCCGACCAGAAGAAAGAGGGGGCGACGCAGCGAAGCTTCTGCTAAGTGAACTGAAGTCCATTGGTAAACAACAGCGATGGGTGAGCATCCGTTGGATTACAAAAGAGGATAATTACCGAGCACGTTCGCTATACGACAAGATTGCCTCAAAGACCGATTGGGCGATGTATGAAATGATGATGGAGGATTAGTTGCAAACACATTCGTCGCCATCGGCGCGAATTGGTTTTTCGGCGTGATTCCTGGAGCCATGCGCGGTTTGGTGGTTAGGAATTCTACGGGCGAGTATAGGCGTAACTGTCCCGCCACACTTTCAAAACTGAAACTTGCCATGATGTGCGCAGCACCGTTCTAACTTAAGTTTAGCCGCTGACGCGAGACCAAAGATGGACGTAATGAAACGCTTAGGTATTGGCTTTAAGTGTGATTACGATTATTCAACGGTAACGGAGTGTTTTGGAACAGTGAATAATGTTTTGTTTATTTTAACCAAGTGGAACTCCTGACAAGTATTCATGATAGTTGTATGCCAAAGAAGTAATTAAAACTGCG
>Ga0181579_10004780_pt1 | contig 10497 bp, 9 predicted proteins | sample 071ome_24_FD_132996 | JGI IMG/M metagenome (GOLD analysis project Ga0181579, IMG submission 132996) | Coastal salt marsh microbial communities from the Groves Creek Marsh, Skidaway Island, Georgia - 071402CT metaG (megahit assembly) | ecosystem: Environmental > Aquatic > Marine > Intertidal zone... | reverse complement strand
GTCAGTTAGTGCTTTCATGTGATCCTCGCCGTATCAGACTGACTCCACACTCCAGGTGATGGGTGTAGGGGAACTGATCAAAAAACGCGAGCGCCTCGATTCGGTGCGTCACGCTAAAAGATTTAAGATTATCAAATAAAGTCAAAGGGTTACAGCTGATATAGAGAATTTGATTGAATTTTTGACAGAGACTTAGTGTGCCAGCGTCCAGACCAGCTCGAGGTGGGTCCACGAAAATCGTTCCAATCTCGTACTCAAGAAGTGGCGGCTCTAGCGACTTGAGTCGACGAAATTCACGCTCACAGTTCAGCGCTTGGGTCACTTCCTCCGCAGCCAGGCGCGCGAAGGCGACGTTTTCGACGCCATTTAATACCAAGTTGTCCTGAGCCGCCCTGGTGGCCACCTTGGATACCTCGGTCGCTAAAACACGGCGATAGTGTTTCGATAGCGGAATTGTGAAGTTACCAATGCCGCAATAGAGCTCAAGAAGGTCTTGCTCCGTATTTTGAGCGTGTGTGCATGCCCAGCTGAGCATTTTCTGATTAACCATGGCATTGGGCTGGATAAACGCTTGCTCGGGCTGTTTGTAGGTAAATGTACGCCCCTCAACTTCAAGGGTCTCCGTCACCCAATCATCGCTCACCACAAGCTTCTGGCCCCGTGATCGACCAATTACATTGATGTTAAGTGATTGTTCGACCTTGGTTGCTTCCTGAGCCCACGCGTCATCGAGTTTTCGATGGTAGATGAGAGTAACGAGACACTCACCGGATAGAGTCGAGAGAAACTCTACTTGGAAGAGCTTGGTGCGAAGTATTGCGTTGCCCTGCAGGAGAGCCTTCAACGGCTCAAGCACTACTTGAATCCTCTCACTACCAAAAGGAAACGTGGTGATCTTGATGGGCTCTCGTCGTCTTTCGCGCTCAAACATGACGAAATTGAGGTCCTCACCATCATGCCAAACCCTGAACTCGGCTCGCATCCGAAAGCTATGGGTGGGCGAGGGGAATATCTGAGGCTCAGGGGCATCCAGCGCCTTAAAATCGGAGAGAACCGTCGCTAGCTTTTCATTAAGTAGCTCGTGATAGCGCTCGGGTTGAAAATCGTTGGGTAGCACGAGAACCTAGAGACAGTTTTTAGGCTTGGGTAAGCCCGCTATTCGGCTACCGACGCGAGCTGGGGAGCCTGGGAATAGGGACATCAGATATATGCTCGATCCCTTAGAGGGCCCAAGTTTTAGTTTGGTGTATTTTACCAGCGCTCGATTAGCAGGTGAAGCATCGAACTCTTCGAAGTATTCACGGAGTAGATAAATGACTTCCCAGTGTTCATCATGCAACGTAATGCCTTCATCAGCTGCGAATACCGTGGCCAGCTCGCGCGTCCAAGCCTGTCGGTCTTTCAAAAAGCCGTGCTTATCGAGCGTTATGGATGATGGAAGCGTATTCACACTATCCCCAAGAGCAAAGGGTGGTTGAGTCGATTACGTATTGTACCCAGGCTTGGTCGCTGATGACGGTAAAATCGCGATTGTTCTCGCATGATCCATCGTCTGAAGCAAGACAGACAATTCTCACCCCTGCTGACTTGAGCTCTTCACAAAGGCATCCGATGTCCGCTGTGTCGGTCCAGATCACAAGATCATCGTCCGTTATGAATGACCTAGCAGCAGGCCATGCTTGTGCATGATTGATGACATGGACATTCATGTGAAGGTCACCACGTGAGATGCGTTGCTTATGAGCGAAGCGATAGCCGAGGGCTCCAGATTGGTCACAGGTAGGTCGCCGATATTGGCATTAGCGATAGGTTCGTTTGAGCTCACGTAAAGATGATCTATGTCGTAGAGCGGCAGTGACTTCAGGAGTTTCCGCAGATCAGTCTGATTGGCTGGTGGCGATATGTCTTGGTTTAGATATTGACAACCCTCACCGGTGAACAACACCGAAGCCTTTTGCCCAAAGGCGCCTGCCGCCATTGTCGCGTCGATAGCTGGGTCGCTGGGTAGCTCATGCGCGTAGGGGCTACTACCGATGATAAAAAGCCATGTGCTGGTCTTATCCAAAACTCACCACCTTGCCACTGGTCAGCCCCGCTTCAATAAGCTCACCCAAACCTTCGACCGAAAAATCGTCATCTGCTGCCAGTCCAAAGGCTTCAGCGGAGGCACTGCAGAGAACAAGGCGGGCACCGACCGAGCGCGACCAGTCAGACCAAAACTGTTTTTCTGGGCCTGTGGCGTGTAACACGCCCTTACCGTAAAAAAAGACGCAATGCATACACGCATTGGTATCGCTACTAGCCCTAGCAAAACGCAGTGCTGCCGTAGTGACAGCCGGTTCATTTTTTATAAGTAAGGACAGTGTGATCATTGGAACTGTGTGAGCAATAAAAAACCCCGGCGAGCCGGGGTTTTAGTTACAAGCCAGTGCTTTAGTCGTCACCGCCAAACACACCCAGTAGGTGGAGTAAGTGTACGAATAGGTTGAAAATGTTGAGATACAGACCCACGGTGGCACGAATGTAGTTGGTCTCACCGCCGTGAACGATCCGGCTCGTATCCATCAGGATGAGACCTGACATGATCATGACGACCGCAGCCGAGATGGTGAGTGACAGCGCTGGAATGGCCAAAAAGATGTTAGCGATCATGGCCACGATGGCGACCAACAATCCGGCAAACAGGAATCCACCCATGAATGAAAAGTCCCGTTTTGATTGCAGCGCAAAGGCGGAAAGGCCAAAAAAGATAAGCGCCGTTCCACCCAATGACTGCATTACTAAATTGGGTCCATTGGGCAGTGCGAGATAGACGTTGAGTAGCGGACCCAGTGCTGCACCCATCACGCCCGTGAACGCGAAAATAGCGGGCAGGCCCTTTGCGCTGTCTGCCATTCGATTGACGACAAACAAGAGGCCGAAGCCCACGAGAACGAAGACCAGATACATAAACGTCGGCAGCTGCAGCACCATTGAAATAGTTGCAGTCACAGCACTGAACGCCAGCGTCATCCCTAATAGCATGTAGGTGTTGCGCAGAACTTTATTTGTCTCGCGTGCCGCTACATCCATTGGCGCTGTTGAGACATCGACTCGTCTTTCAGACATGTTTGGTTCCTCTCGTAAGTTAATCAATCGGTTAATTATCTTGTTATATAACCTAATATAGGGGCGACTCGGTTCATATCCAAGCGAAAAGCGCTATTCAGCCTCTGCTTGTGCCCTAACTTCGGCCACAAAGGTTAAATTTCCCGCTACAAAGGTGTTGGAAGCCGCTGAGTCGAGCGCCATTTCCGCCCGCATCAAGGTAGGTTGCGGTCTTGCGGAGTGGGGTGCGACTTCGGATATTTGGGAGATGCTGGTAAGCGACATGTCTGCGGCTCCCGCAAGTAAGGTTAGCTTTTTTCGCGCGTCCTTCACGGCCTTGACCAATGCTTCGTCTCTTGCCTCTTGTGCATGGGAAGACCCCATGACGGGGGAGCTGATCAGGGTGGCTCCAGCATTGGCGAGCGCGCTCAAGGTCGCTCCCAAGCGGTCTATTTCGGCGATGGTGAAAGAGATAGTTCGAGTCACTCTGAAGCCCATAAATTGCTGTTGATCGGTTGCTCGATCCCACCGGTATTCGGGGAGCAACGACAGCTCGTTCGCGTTCAGACTGTCTGGCTTTAGTGAAAATGATTTTATGGCAGAGAGCATTGCATGGACTTCTTTTGAGGCTCGTGCCTGTGCCTTGCCCGCGTCCCGATCAACCAGTGATACCTGTGCTGTGATGGTTGCTTCGTCAGGAGCAACTGAGACCATCCCCTTTCCGGTGACCTCAAGTTCTGTTGCGGCCAGTAAAGGCACAGAGATGAGAAGCCCCAAAACGAGCTGAATCGATACGAAAAATTGTAGTTTTTTCATGACGCTATCCAAAGGAGGTGCCCACTTTTTTGATAGTGGGGCTCGCAAAAAAGTTCCACTCAGTTTGATTTTCATCATACTGCGCCTGTTACAGTAAAACGTATCAGCACCGATATTTGTACAGAGAGAAATTGTCATGCCAAACCTTCGCCTAAGCACAGTCATTTTGGCTCTTTTGTGTGTGCCAACAGGGTGGGCTACTACCGACACTTCGTATTCACAAGCCGATGTTGAAACGGCGATCTTACTTCGTGACGATGCGATGTCGGGAACACGCGCGTGGAATATTGTAGAGAGCTTAACTACGGAAGTCGGGCCGCGACTTGCCGGCAGCGAGGCTGAAGCTCGAGCGAGGGACTGGGCGGTCGAAAACCTCACGCGCTACGGGTTTGAGAATGTGCGTGTGGAACCTTTCATGATCGAGGGTTGGCGTCGAGGCGCCGAGACGGCAGAGGTCGTATCACCATACCCACAAAAGCTGGCTATAACCTCCTTAGGCAACAGCGTAGCGACACCCGCAAACGGTGTTGAGGCAGAGGTCGTTCTCTTTGAATCCTTGGCCGCGCTCCGGGCTGCGCCTGATGATTCCTTGAAAGGCAAAATCGCGTACGTTGGTCACGCAATGAAGCGCACTCAAGACGGTTCCTCGTACGGCCATTTTGTTCGGCTACGTTCAGCCGGTGCGGTTGAAGCGGGGCGACGTGGAGCCATAGCGACGCTCATTCGCTCGATCGGGACTGACAGCCACCGCATGCCGCACACGGGTAACATGAGTTATTCGAGTGACGTGACCCCCATTCCTATTGCCGCCTTGTCCAATCCTGATGCCGATCAGCTGGAGCGCATGGCGCAGCGGGGCCAGAGTATCCACGTCAAATTGACCTTAACGCCGAGCTACACGGGTGTGGTCGAGAGCGGCAATGTGGTCGCTGAGCTGCTCGGTAGTGACCTAGCCGATGAGCTGGTCGTTATCGGCGGTCACCTTGACAGCTGGGATCTTGGAACGGGCGCTATTGATGACGGGGCAGGTGTTGCCATCACAATGGAAGTGCTACGTCGTATTAAGGAGGCGGGTCTCAAGCCCCGCCGCACCATTCGGCTGGTTTTATGGGGATCGGAGGAGGTCGGACTACTCGGTGGTTACGCTTATGCGGACAAGCACAAAGATACTCTGCGGAATCATGTTATCGGCACGGAGAGCGACTTTGGCGCCGGCAGGATCTGGAAGATCACTCGCAATATCAATGAACAAGCAAAGCCGGTGGCGGACAAGATTGCCGAGCTCGTCGAGCCGTTAGGTATTGCCCCGGGCAGTAACAGTGCAAGATCCAGCGGACCTGACCTCAGTCCCATGAACGCACAGGGCTTCCCTGGGTTCCGCTTCGTTCAGGATGGGAGCGACTATTTCGATTTGCATCACACGCCCGATGATACGCTCGATAAAATCGACCCTGCTGCATTGGACCAAAACGTTGCGGCTTACCTAGTTTTCGTTTGGATGGCTGCCAACAGTAATGTGAGTGATTGGGGGTGGCCTGCGGAGCAGTAGGTTTGGTGCGGCCGATGGATTTGACGCAGTTGATACGGTCGATAGAGCCTGAGGCGTAAAAAAGAACCGTCTTTCGACGGTTTCCTTTAAATGGCGGTGGGCGAGGGATGGATGGATGTGGCCACGGTTGCCTCGCGGGCTCATACCCTAACGGGCGCCTCATGCTGCGCCATTTGGCGTCTAAACTTTGCCCTTGGGGCAAAGTTTTTCGAAGCCACCTAGGGTCTCCCGCGGGCCCAGACCACAGATACAAAAAAAAGCACCCCGAAGGGTGCTTTCATTTGTATGGCGGTGGGCCAGGGATTCGAACCCCGGGAACCTCTCGGTTCAACGGTTTTCAAGACCGCCGCTTTCGACCACTCAGCCAGCCCACCAAAACTCTCAAGACGCTAGGCTCAAGAAGCGCCGCATTATAGCGGGGCTTTTCCCTCGATCAAGCGTCGGCCACCTCATTTTCCTTGATTAATTCATCATTTGCCGCAGGCTCATCGATTCTCGGGCCGCGGGGATCATTTGCGGCTCGCGGTGCCGCGCTCGCAAAGTGTGGAGCGTCAGGGAAAGCCTCGGCTCCAAACACGCTGCCAATCACTGTTTGCACTTTGATCTTACTAACGGGTCGTGCGTCTACTCGTGGGTCATTAATGGCGCGACCCTCGGCAGTGATGCCTGACATATCCCGTTCATTGTCGGCGTGATCGGAGTCGGCTTGAACCGCCTCGGTCTCTGCAGTTTCATTGACCTCAGCAGTTTCCGCTCCACTCTCAGCGGATGGTGCATCAGCCGCCTGCGCCGACGGGATGGTTGCAAACAACGCGTCTTCATTGTTTGTATCCGATTCGTTGTCGCTATCGACAGCTGCAAGCGTAGCTGCGCTGGCAGACTGCACCCCCTCAGCGACTTTGGGCTCTGTATTGTCGGTCGCATTGGCTACAGGCTTTGGACCACGTCGTCGACGGCGACGTCCCTCAGCACGCTTTTCTGCTGGTCGGTGACGGGGTTCCTGCGCCGAATCTTGTTCAGTATCTGCCCCGTCAGTCTCCTCAGCGGCTGTTTCGCTGTCGCTGACCGCCTCCTCGGTATTTATCTGATCTGAAGCGGCATCACTTCCTGAGCGTCTACGTCCGCCTCTGCGACCCCGTCTGCGACGCTTTTTAGGCTCGCCATCGGGATTGGAGTCATCCGACGTATCCGCAGCGGTTGGGGTAACGTCAGTAGTCTCCTCAGGAGCCTCAGCTGCTTGGGCCTGCTGGGCAGGGCGCTTTCGCTGTCGAGTATTGCGACGCTTGGGTTTGTTACCAGTTTTGCTCGCGCTCTTCTTGGATTCTGTGGATTCCTCTTCAGCGGTTTCCTCCGCCTTTGGCATTGGAGCGAACAAGGCCGACCAAAGACGCGGGAACAGACCTGGCTTGGGATTGTCTGCAGCTTCAGCCACTGCAGGTGCCTGTTGTGGTGCTGCCTCGGGAGCGACCGCGGGTGGCGGTGCATCGGGTGTTACCCCACGCACGAGCGCTTGAGGCGCAGCTACCGGCTTCTCGGCGTCCTCATAGGATGGCTCGCGATCAAACTCACTGAGGTCAATCTCGAAGCTCTCGCGATCGTCCTGATCAATTTCGTCATCTCGTAGTCGGATAACCTCGAAATGTGGCGTCTGCATATTCGGGTTTGGAATCACGACCACACGCACTTTAGTAGCCTGCTCGATTTCGCCTACGGCAGCGCGCTTTTCATTCAGCAGGAAAGCCGATACATCAACAGGAACAATTACACGCACTTCGCCAGTACGCTCCTTGGATGCCTCTTCCTGGATTAATCGCAAGATGGCGAGCGCCAGTGACTTGGTGTCACGGATCGATCCTTGACCTGTACAGCGCGGACAGACCATTCCGCTCGTTTCTCCCAGCGATGGACGCAACCGCTGACGCGACATTTCCAACAAGCCGAAGCGAGAAATCCGCCCCAGTTGTACGCGTGCTCGGTCAATCTCAAGTGCGTCACGCATGCGGTTCTCGACCGCTCGCTGATTCTTCGACGCATTCATATCGATGAAATCGATAACAACTAATCCGCCCATATCACGAAGACGCAACTGACGCGCAATTTCGTCGGCCGCTTCTAGGTTGGTTTGAAGGGCTGTGGCCTCAATATCGCTTCCTTTGGTTGCTCGGGCTGAGTTGATATCAATCGATACCAGAGCTTCGGTCGGGTCGATCACGATAGAGCCGCCAGAGGGGAGTCTGACTTCGCGTTGGAAAGCCGTCTCGATTTGACCCTCGACCTGGAATCGATTGAACAAGGGCAGGCCATCGTTGTAGGCCTTGATGCGATTCTGATACTTCGGCATGACCATGCTGACAAAGTCGAGTGCTTGCCGGTGCGCGTGTGGCTCGTCGATCAACACTTGATCGATATCGTCTTTCAGATAGTCGCGAATCGCTCGGATGATGACATCGCTTTCCTGGTAAAGCAGCGTTGGCGGCGCATTATCGTCTGCGGCTTCCGAAATGGCAGCCCAGAGCTTCAAGAGGTAATCGAGGTCCCACTGAAGTTCTTCAGCCGTTCGACCGACACCGGCCGTACGAATGATGACACCCATACCATCGGGTATTTCCAGTTGGGCCAGTGCGTCTCGGAGTTCAGAGCGATCATCACCTTCGATGCGACGTGAAATGCCACCCGCTCGCGGGTTGTTAGGCATGAGAACCATGTAACGCCCGGGGAGGCTGATGTAGGTCGTAAGCGCAGCGCCTTTGGTGCCACGTTCTTCTTTGTCTACTTGGACAATGACCTCTGTGCCTTCTTTGATCGCATCTTTAATCTTCATCTTGCCATCATCGGGAGATGAGGAACGGTAGTACTCGTGTGCAATCTCTTTGAGCGGCAAAAAACCGTGTCGTTCTGCACCAAAATCCACGAACGCAGCTTCTAGGCTGGGTTCGACGCGAGTAACTTTTGCCTTATAAATATTGGCTTTGGTCTGCAGTCGCGCCCGATTTTCGATATCAAGATCGTACAGGCGTTGGCCATCTACGAGCGCTACGCGAACTTCTTCGCGCTCGGTGGCGTTGATCAACATTTTCTTCATGTGTCAGGTTCCATAAGGCAACCCAACAGCGGGGGAGTGCACTGTAGTGCACGACATATCAGAAAGCGGACAGGGCTCTGTCGCTTAGTTCGTCTTGTCGTGGCTGATATTACGGGGTAACTCAGCCTGAATCTCTCCGCGCTATCGGATCGCGGTGTTTACAAATAACTCTGAGCTGCCGTGCTTCGTTTCCGTTTCCAATTCGCTGGCGCTTCGAGTTCGTTTTACTGGTTTTGCGGTCCGTGTTTCGGGTAGTCTCCTCCCGGTCGCTCTCGCGTCGTTATCGGTCCATCGCAAACCAGGGCGGAGCATAGCACTGGGGTGTTGATTCATCAATCAAAGAGTTGAGTAGAGCACGGTGTCTGAATCCCAACCTGAATCCAGAGTTCAATTCATTGAGTTGTCCGACGAGGAATCGGGTCAGCGCCTTGATAACTACTTGATGCGGATATTGGGGGGCGTTCCTAAAACACGCATCTACAAAGCGATCAGAACGGGGGAGGTTCGCGTCAACAAGGGACGAGCCAAGCCTGAACGCAAATTGAATACTGGTGATGTCATTCGAATACCGCCCATCTCAGTCGCCGCACGGGAAGAGGGGAGGCGTGTTCCAGATCGCTGGTCGCAACGAATCGGCCGCAGCATCATTCACAACGACAGCGAGCTGATGGTAATCGATAAACCCACAGGCCTTGCGGTGCATGGTGGCAGTGGGGTCCAGTTTGGGCTCATTGAGTCGTTGCGACAGATGTTCCCAGACCAACGGTATATGGAGCTTGTTCATCGGCTTGATAGAGATACATCGGGTTTGGTCATGATTGCGAAACGCGCTTCGGTCCTGCGCGAACTTCACGCATTACTGCGAGGTGATGGCGTCGATAAGCGTTATCTGGCACTTGTTGCCGGAAAGTGGCCCGCACATCGAGCGCGGGTCGAGGCATCGCTTGAGAAATCCGCACTTCCGTCTGGGGAGCGCATTGTTCGAGTGATGCCGGAAGGGCGTCGAAGCCTCACTGATTTTAGGGTGATTGAGCGTTATCGGGGCGCCACCTTGATCGAGGCGAAGCCGGTAACTGGTAGGACGCACCAGATCCGTGTTCACGCACAGCACGCGGGTCATCCCATCCTAGGCGATCCTAAATACGGGTCTGAAGACCAGCTCGCACTCGCAAAGACACACGGTCTAAAGCGATTATTCCTGCATGCACAGCGGCTGGAGTTTCGTTTAGGTGGTCGACGCTACCGTTTCGAGGCGCCACTCGACGATGAACTCTCTGCGGTATGTGATTCGTTTGGAACGAACAGTTCAGGGTAACGCCAGGCCTTCATTGCGTAACATGTTGCAGAGGGCTATCAAGGGTAGGCCCTCTAGGGCAGTAGGGTCAGCGCCCTCGAGCGCTTTCATCAGGGAAATTCCTAAACGCTCCCACTTGAAAGCGCCCGCGCAATCTAACGGCGAGTCGGCTGCGACGTAGGATTCGATTTCGCGACGGTTAAGGTCTCGGAGTGTCGCCTTATACGGGACAACCTCGGTTTGACAACGACCCGTGGCAGTGTTCCAGAGTGTTACTCCGGTATAGAATTCAACGGTTCTGCCGTTGATGATCTCCAGTTGCTCTACCGCACGATCCACAGAGCCCGGTTTATGGAGCTGCTGGTCTCCCACTACGGCAACCTGATCAGAGCCAATAATCAAGGCATTGGGATGATTAACTGCCTTTGCTTTCACTTGGGATAAACGTGCTGCCATGACGTTAAACGTCTCATTGGGTAACCGAGATTCGTCTACACCAGGCACGCTCGTCTCAAAAGGAATACCCAGACGGTCAAGCAGGTTGGCTCGGTACGTAGAGGTTGAAGCAAGGATGAGCGTTGGATCTCTTGAGGACATAGTGGTCGTGTTAGTTTTTGACAGCTTTCGATTTTGACAGTTAATGGCGCGGAACGTATAGTCCGCCGCCAT
>Ga0181579_10004773_pt1 | contig 10501 bp, 7 predicted proteins | sample 071ome_24_FD_132996 | JGI IMG/M metagenome (GOLD analysis project Ga0181579, IMG submission 132996) | Coastal salt marsh microbial communities from the Groves Creek Marsh, Skidaway Island, Georgia - 071402CT metaG (megahit assembly) | ecosystem: Environmental > Aquatic > Marine > Intertidal zone... | reverse complement strand
CTTTAGCCGTGATCTCCTTCCCGAGCGGGTCCTCGCCCTCCAAGGTCAGCCCGTTCGCATCCGTGGATACATCCTGCCCAGTTTTCAGCAGACTGGTCTGACCCAGTTCGTGCTGGTGCGAGACAATATGGAATGCTGCTTCGGTCCCGGTGCGGCTCTCTATGATTGCATTGTCGTGAAAATGCAGCCGGGCCAGACGGCTGATTTTTCTATCCGACCAGTGGCTGTCACCGGCGTGTTTGATCTGGCTGAACTCAAAGGCCCCGATGGCAACCACCTGGCAATCTATGCACTAGCTGGTGAAACCGTCCGCTGAGTCATGCGATTTGTTCCCATCAATCCGGCCGCAGGTCCGCAGACGCGCAAGAGACTGCTGCTTCCATTGTTCTGGCTCGGCCTGACGGCGGTGGCTCCTTGTTGTCCTTTTTGTGGCCCCGTGGCCGAGCCGCTAGCCAGTCGTCGGGCCCGTTGCCTGACCTTTGGCGTTGGTGAAACCCTGGCCCCCGCCACCCCAGATGAGGCCGGTCGCCGTCAGCAGCTCTTCCGGCTGCTGGCCACCGCCGTCGGCGACCAGCTAAGGCCGGTCACCGAAAACCGCGAGCCCCTCATTGCGACCGTCACCGCTGCCTTCTCTGGCACGGCCGTGCTCTTTGAAACCCGCCCCGCAGACTGGCAGGCCGTGGCAGCGGATGAACTGCTGATTGGCTACTGTCTGACCGCAGCCCCGCCGGTCACGGATCCACAGCAAGCCGCCGACCGACTCCGCTGGTTTGCCCATCGGCTTGAGCATCCCAATGCTGCCATCGCCGCTGATGCCTACGCCGAATATGCCCTCGCTCCTTTTGCAGTGGTCCGCGAGGCAACCACTGCCTTGGATGCAGAGCAGCTGGCCAGCTGGCTAACTGACCCCGCCATCAACCCGCAGCGACGCGGCTTTTATGGACTGGCTGCCGGGCTGGTGGCCCGACAGCGACAGGGCAGTGAGGCCAGCTGTTGCCGGCAGGCCCTCCACCAGGCCCTTGCCGCACCGCGTGGGAGTGACTTTCAGGCCGGCACTGACGGCCTGCTTGCCGGGCTGCTCATCGCTGACGGTGCTGAGGCAATCAATAACACTGCTCTGGGACTGTTTGCAGAAACGGCCAGTCCGGTCGATCAGCGACACCTGCTCAACGCCCTACGATTTGCCTGGGAAGAGCCGGCCGACACCATGCCTCGCCACCAAACCGTGGCGACCACCCGCCGGCTGCTGGCACTCCCGCATCTGGCTCGGGAGGCCATCATCGATTTAGCCCGCTATCAGGACTGGGAGGCGCTCCCTGCGATCGTCCCGCTCTGGGATGAACTTGGCCAAGATGACCCGCTGATCCGGCCGGCGGTGGCGGGCTATCTGGTGGCCTGCCCACAACCAGCTGCCCGACAGGCGCTTGAGCAGCTGCGGCGGCGTGATGCTGATGCGGTTGCGGCAGCGATCGCAGCCTCACGCTTCCCGCTTCCTGCGGCCACTGACTCGCGTTGAAGATCGACTACCGCAACTGGGCAGCAGCGGCGTCGGGACTTGCCACCGGAGCAACGGTCGGCGTTGTCGGCTGCTGCCAGCCGACGGTCATGAGTTCTGCATCCCGGTGGGTGTTGATACCAGCCGCAGGAACTGCCGCAGTCGCATCAATGGCTGAGGCCGACCGGCCTGGGGCTGGCAGTTCTGTGCCGGGAAACTCGGCCGCAGCAGCCGGGAAACTCGGGGCGGCGGCAGGAACCGGCAGTTCTTCTGCCTGTTCGCCAGCTTCCGTCGGCAGCAGGGCTGGCAATTCTCGGGTAGCCGGGTCGCGGGGTGGCATCTGCACCGCATTGGCAGCAGCCCCAACCGTATTGAACTGCTGTGTAATCGGGCCCCGACTAAAGACCCCGGGTCGAGAGTGCCCATAGTCGAGGTAGATGCTGGCATCCCGCTGACGGGCCCGACGATGGGCATCAAAGTAGGCCTTCCCCGGCCAGGGGCCTTCCGAGAGAAACACGCCGTTGTATTCCAGCAGTGATCCCTTGCGGAAATGGAACTGGGCGATTGATCGGTTGTAGTCGACCAGCGATCGGTAGTAGGAGCTCTCAGCCTCAGCCCGACGCCGCTGGGCATCGAGGAGTTGATCAAAGGTGGTGGTGCCGGCATCGTAGGCTGCCTGGACCGCTTCCACTTGCCGTTCGGCCGCCACGCGGCGATTGAAGTTGGTCTGGGCAAGGGCAAAGTTGGTATCGATGTTCCGGATCGCCTCGACGAGGGCATGAGAGACCTCGAGCTCTTCATCCTGAAGCTGGGCCCGGGCCTTGGCCAGTTGCAGCTGGTGATGCCGCACCGTGGCCAGTTCGCGACGGAAGCCCAAGGGCATAAGGAACTGGGCCCCCGCCTGCCACTCTTGAAACTCACCTTGTAGAAGCGTGGCGTAGGCATTGGTTCCTTCGAGCGGATCAGCTCCGTCGGCACCGTAGGAATTATTGGCACCCAGCAGATCGTGCCCCATGCCGAGGAACCGCCAGCGACCAACCAGATCAAGCCGGGGCAGTACCAGATTCTTGGCTGCGGTGAGCTCCAGCTCCCGCTGTTTGATTCGCCACTTCTGCCGACGAAGTTCTGCCGAGCGGGAAAGCGCTTCGACCAGTGACTGCTGCCAGTCAAAGGTGACCCGGGCTGTGGTCGGCTCATCAGCTGGCCGAATCAGCCGTCCATCGGAGGCTGAAATACCCATCATGTACCGCAGCCGATTTTCGGCACTGTAGACCAGATTGAGTGAGGTCTCGACCGCACTGCGAAAGAAGAAATACTGTTCGCGAGCCTGGGCTTCCTTATCGGCCTCGCCACCCCGTGACTGCTCAACGTAGAGGGCATGCACACGCCGCCAGGCCTCAAGTGAACTGTCGCGGCCAATCTTCCGAGCTTCCAGATCACGGAACGCGAAATAGAGCTCCCAGTAGGCCTGCTCAGTGTCGCTGATCAGGTTGCGGACACCAATTTCGAAGTCAGCCAGAGAAATGTCGGCATTGACCCGGGCAAGCAGCACACCACGGAAGTTCGGACGGCCATAGAGATTCTCGAAAGAGTCGGGACCAGCAATACGGTTGTAGGTCAGCCCCGCTCCCTGCAGCAACGGCTGCTGGAAGGAAAAGTCATAGTTCGTCGTCCATGTTGACGGCACTCCAGTTTGTCGAATTGGAGAGTTGTTGTTGTCAAACAGTGTCTCATTAGACACGCCAAAGGTAGCACCGGTTGCTGTTCGCTTCTGCAGGCCCGATGTCCAGTTGCCAGTGTCACCAAGCAGATGCTGCTGAAAGATGATGGTGCCCGGACCACCAACATTCTGGGGTCGATCCTGCCGTTCCCACGTCAATGAACTCGACAGCTGGACGTCAAACTGAGCCAACGCACTCTCGACACCCCGAAAGGGGTCGGTCTCAACGAGTGCCGGGTCATAAACGGTTGGGGTGGCATCGGGTGCAGTCAGCAACGAGACCGGTGGTTCACCTGTCTGGGGCCGGGGCCCGCCAAAACTGCTGAACCGGCCACCGAGATTTCGCAACACTTTGCCATTTTCAAGCGCCGTGCGGATGGCATCCTCAAGGGTGAGTTCCCATATCTCTTCAAACTTGGAGTTGGTCAGCGTCAGGGGCTCAATGGTGCCAGCCGCCTCATTGAGTGGTTCTTGGCAGGTGTCGGGGTACTCAATTTTTTGTACCGCACCGACATAGTGAGAGAGATCACCATCCTCAAAAAAGTAGAATGGCTGCCGGGGTGCGCAGCCACTGGCCACCATCATGATGATGGTGGCAACAGCCCAGAGTTGTCGCAGCAGGCTATTCACGGGGATGATCGTTTCGATTGCGGTTGTGCTGGCGTTGTGACTCGTTGGTTGGCGTAAGCCGCCCAACTGTCACGTGATGTCAAACAAACCGCCGCTGCGCCCTGGAGGGAAGGCCTGCCCGGGATGGTCGTCACCGGAATCGGTCACGACGCTCTCACCCGAAATGGGCCTTCGTGATGCGGTACCCCCCGGACCACATCCGCTGATTCGCACGCCCCAGGGCGCAGCGACAGCACAACAGGTATCGACGCCGTGACCGGCAAACTTTCACTAACCGTCACGAGGTCACTGGGATCTGCCCAGAAGAGAGTCAATGTGCAAAACCTAGAGAGGCCAGCGGGATGACGCTTTTTCAACAGCCTTCCCATCTTCACGCCGTACAAATCGCGCGGCAGCACCGGGGATGCCCTCCACCAGCGGGAGGCCTTCACCGGGGCCCAGCACGCTGAGCGTAGTGGCGACCGCGTCAGCCTGCGTGGCAGTAGGGGCAATCACGGTCACGCCGGTCGGGCCAATCACCCCTAGGCCCGTCCGTGGATCGACAATGTGGCTGTAGCGGACGCCGTCAATAACAACTGCCTGGAAGGCGTCGCCAGAGGTGGTAATCGCGGCATCAACCAGGGTGACAACACAGGGCCGCTGTGGGGCCTCGGCTTGCTGCTGAGGCTGTCGGCCGAGTGGATCAAGCCTGACCTGCCAGCCTGCTTTCCCGGGTGGGCAGCCAATCACACCGATGTCACCCGAGGCATCAACCATCGCCACCGTGATGCCATAGGTCTGCACAACCGCCAACGCCCGATCAATGGCAAAGCCCATCCCGATGCCTCCTAGATCGAGCCGCATGCCGGGCCGATGCAGGCACACAGCCTGCTGCCTCTGGTGCAACGTGAGCGTGTTAGGGCCGACTGCGCGTCGAGCCTGATCGAGTTGATCCGGTGCTGGCAGCCGGCCGGACTGACGGGCCTGCCGCCAGAGCGTGGTGAGGGGACCAACCGTCGGATCGAAAGCCCCACCACTCTGCTCTCGCAGGGCAACCGCCTGGACGAGCACCTGCCAGAGATCGTCCCCGACTGAAACAGGCTGAGCGGTTGGGGCTGCTGCCGAGAGTCGACAGAGTTCACTTGTCGGCAGGTAGTCCGATAGCACCTGCTCAAGCCGTGAAACCTCATCGAGCGCAGCCTGCACGCCGCTTCGAGCCACCTCTGCATCTGTCGCATAGACGCTGATCTGCCAGGTCACCCCCATGCACCGGCGGCTTCCCTGGTAGCGGGCAGGGGGCTGGGCTGCTGCCGGTGTGCCTGACCCAAGAACCACCGCGACCATGAGCAGTACACTGACAGCCCAAAGTCGGGCTGAAACGCCAGCGGCGGCGCGGTAGGCTTGCGGTGGTGGGCCGGCCGCCGAATCGCGTCCGGCGACAGTGTCAAAACCTTGTGGACTGAGGGGCATCACGTGGAATCACCTGTCACGATCACTTTTGACTGTACGCCCTTGAGAAGCGTCCCGCGGCTTGATGTGCCACTCGATGCTTCTCCTGCCTTGCGGGCACGGGTGGAGCGGTTCCAGGCGGCCATCGCCCAGCATGGTACCCGCAACACGTACTATCTTACCGACGCTGCCTGCACATTCCGATTCACTAACGACCCGGAGTCGGGCTGGGTGCGGTTTCGGTTCGAAGGCACCGTGATCACCGATGATGCTGACAGTCGGGCCATTGGCAGTGATCTGCAGGTCTGCCTCGACACCGAAACCTGCGACTGGCTCACCCAGCCAGTGGTTGCCTGGCTGGGGCAGACGGTCGACCAGGCGGTGCAGGTTGAGTTCAACCGCTACATTGCCGCCGGTGATCTCTCCAAGGCGATTGAGCGACTCGAGCAGGAACAGGCAGCCAGCGATGCTGCGGGCGGCTTTCTCGGCATGAACCTCTAATCGAGAACTTCCCATCCCCTTCGTGCAACAACCAGCACAACAAAAAAGAACAGCAGGTGCCGGCATGACTCCATCGCCACGATGCCCAATCTGTGGTGGGGAAACCCACGAAATTCGTGCGAAGCTTCACTGCCGGCAGTGCGGCACAATCCTCGAAACCTGCTGCGAAGGCGGTCCGATGGGGGCCCAGCCCTGCGACCGGCCGCCAGCACCACCAGCAGATTCGACACAACCCGACGAGATGAAGCCGGGCTGAGTTTTCGGATCGCGAAGACTCGATCTCTTTCAGGGTGCTTACTGGCGGCGCAAGGATTGCCGCTCAGTGAAAGGCTTTGGTCCACCTGGTAAGCCGCTGGCGGAAACGACCGCTTGCCGGACAACCACTGCGGGATTCGCCTTGTACGCCAATGTGTATCCGCACCCAAAGCCCCCAAGGGTGGCAGTGACAGGAACCCTTGTCGGAATTCAAAAAGGAGTTTGAAGACAATGCAGAGGAAGTCCCCGTGGCTGCATTTTTTGGTAGCAGCAAGTCTCTCCACAGCCGGCATCCATCTGCCCGCCGGCCAAACTCTCGCCGCTGGCAGACACCACGTCAGCTGCACGGCATGGCACCCGACAGATCTCACCGAGACGGAACAACTCAGGCGACCTTATGCCGTCATGGTTCCAGAGCAACGCACGAAAACCATTACCACGACGGTGCCGCGACTTGTCTCAGAGGTCCGGCGCATCGAGAAACGCGTGAAGGTGCCCGTCATCAAAACGATTGAAAAGCCCTACACGGTAATCGTGCCTGTACGCACAGAGAAGACCGTTACCCGCACGGTCCAGGTGCCCTGGATCGAGGAAATTCAGGAAACCTATCAGGTGCGGGTGCCGGCCATCGAAGAGGGAACCAGACTGCGAACGGTCATCAAGCGGGTGCCCGTGCAGACCACAAAGGCTGTCACCTATCAGAGCGGCCACTGGGAAACAGAGACAAAACAGGTTGCCATCAGGCCGGTTGCCGCTGCCAGTTCCGACCTCGCAGCCAGCCAGCCCAGGAGCCGGCAAACGGTCCAGCACCGGAAGTGGGTCCCCACCACCGAAACCCGAGAGGTCCCTGTGACGATGTGGCGATGTGAGCAGGAAGAAGTGCCATTCACCTTTCGTCGCAAAATCTACCGCCAAGAGGAACGCACCCGCACCCGGCACGTCCGCCGCTGGCGTGAGGAAAAACGCACCCATACCGTCTGGGTGACCAAGCGTGTTCCGGAAACACGCACCCGGAAGGTCCAGCTGAAAAGCTGGAAGTGGGAAACCCGCAGCGAGCAGGTTGTGATCAACCGGCGTGTGCCAGAAACACATACCGAAGAAGTCTGTTACACAGTGATGGTACCGAAAGTAAAGCCGTGCCAAGTGATCACGGCCTCAGACACGAGCCCAGCAGATACACATGAGGCTTCCTCCACGACGCTCTCTCAGAAACCGCTCGATCAGGCACCAGCGGTGGTGCCATGCGGCCTGGTCAGACCAACCTCGAAAACCGCTTGCCAGCCGCAGGCACGACCCCGGCGACGCTTCATCTGTGGCCGCCACCAGTTCCTCCGCTGGCATTGGCGGCGAAGCGGCCGCTAGGCCACCCTTGTTCTGCAGGCTGCCAGAGGCTGCCGTTCGGTTCTTTCGGTCGCTTCTCTCTGGTTTCGCTTGCAGTTGGGCAGGTGAGTGAATAGCGTGGCAGGTGGACTGACAACGGTGCCCCGTGGAGAAGAGGCCGATGCGTTACTGGCTGATGAAGAGTGAACCGGAGGCCTTTTCCATTCAGGATCTCGCCCGGAGCCCTCGCAAGACGACCTGCTGGGAAGGGGTCCGGAATTATCAGGCCCGGAATTTTCTTCGTGAGATGAAACGGGGTGACCGGGCAATCTTCTATCACTCTAATGCCAAGCCACCGGCTGCCGTTGGCATCGTTGAGGTTGTCAAAGAGGCCTACCCCGATCACTTCGCCTGGCAAGAAGGACACAAGTACGAGGACACGAAGGCCGCGCCTGAAAAACCAATCTGGTCGATGGTCGATGTCAAACTGGTCGAAATCTTCCCTCGCGAAATCGCCCTGGACGAACTTCGGGGGGTGAAGGCACTGGAGGGGCTTGAGCTTCTTCGCCGCGGCAGCAGGCTGTCGGTTCACCCCGTTTCTGCAGCCCACTTCAAGGTCTTCCAGCGACTCGCCGCCAAGGTGGCTCCGGCATCCGCCTGACCCCACGACCTCAGCAAGCACCAGCGACCAGGAAGACCGACACCGCCAGCCACCCACCCTGTTAGCCCGCGGCATACTCCCGCCCGGTGCCTGCCCATGCCCTGTCAGTTTGATGCACCATCGACGCGGTTAAGCCAGCAGCCCCTTCCCAGTTCGCTTGCCTGGATCACTGAGGCCTTAGATGGTCTGGCCACAGAAAATCTGCTTCGGCCCCGGCGGAAGCGTGAGGGACGCCAGGCGGCGACAGTCATGCTGGATGGCCAGTCGCTGCAGAACTTCGGTGCCAACGACTACCTCGGCTACGCCGGAGATCCACGCCTCGTGAAAGCGGCTGCCAAAGGGGCCTGCGCTGAAGGAGCCGGAGCCGGGGCCAGCCCGCTGGTCAGTGGCCACTCTCCTATCCATGAGGCACTTGCTGCCGATATAGCCGCCCTGCTCAACACTGACGAGGCGATGATTTTTCCCAGTGGCTACGCCGCTAACACCGCCACCATTGCCGCCCTGGCCGGACCAGAAGACCTCATCGTCAGCGATGCCCGCAACCACGCCAGTATCATCGATGGCTGCCGGCTCTCAGCTGCCCGCGTGGCGATCTATCCCCATCGCGATGTTGCTGCCGCCGCTGCCTTGCTAGCGGCCCCGGCCCGCCGGCGGCTGCTGGTCACCGACAGCCTGTTTTCGATGGATGGCACCCTGGCCCCATTGGCTGAACTCGCACACCTCGCCAGTGAGACGGGGAGCATGCTGCTGGTGGATGAGGCGCATGCGACCGGCGTCTTTGGTTCCCGCGGTAGTGGTCTGGTAGAGGCGCAAGGGTGTGAGTCGGCGGTACCTATTCGCATCGGCACCCTTTCCAAGGCACTGGGCAGTGCTGGTGGCTTTGTGGCTGGCCATCGCTCCCTCATCGAGTTTCTCAGACACCAGGCCCGCAGCTGGATGTTTTCAACTGCCCATCCACCGGCAGCAGCCGCAGCAGCTCGGCGAGCAATCGGCCTGCTGGCCGCTGAGCCTGACCGCCGGGAGCTTTTGTTAACCCGAGCGACCGCTTTCCGGCAGCGGCTCTCAAAAGCGGGACTGAACCTGGGGGCAGCGGAGGCTCAGATTGTTCCGATCATCATCGGCGACCCCGCCCACACGGTGGCCGCGGCAGCCCGTCTGGCAGAAGCTGGCTTTTTCGTACCAGCCATTCGCCCACCCAGCGTGCCGGTGGGGCAGAGTCTTCTGCGGGTGAGCCTGTCCTATCTTCATGATGACGCAGCACTCGATCACCTCGCCACTGCCCTGATTGCCCATGCCCGCTGACGCTTCCACACCTTCGCCGCGCTGGTGCGTCATTGGCGCCGGCCCCTCAGGGCTGACCAGCCTGAAAAATCTGCGGGCCGCTGGGATTGCTGCTGAGTGCCTGGAACGTGAGGCAGAACTCGGGGGCAACTGGGCCTTCGGGACTGAGAGTTCTCGAGTCTTTGCCTCAACGAGGCTGATCAGTTCGAAAACCCTGACCGCGTTCACTGATTTTCCGATGCCCCGGGAATGGCCGGCCTATCCCGATCACCGGCAGTGTCTGGAATATCTCCACCACTATGCCGATCATTTTGGGCTGAAGCAGCACATCGTATTCAAGGCCACGGTTACGGCCATCCTCCCGGTCATGGATGCCGCCGGACGCCGCCAAGGCTGGACGGTCACCCTGGCCGATGGATCCTGCCGTCACTATGCGGGTATCGTGCTCGCCTCCGGTCACAATCATGTACCCCGCTGGCCAGAGGTCCCCGGTGAGTTCACCGGCACGCTGCTGCATGCGGCTGACTACAAGTCACCAACGGTACCGGTGAACCTCGCCGGCAAGCGGGTGCTGGTCATTGGCGGGGGCAACTCCGGCTGCGACATTGCAGTCGATGTGTCCCGGCAGGCGACGGTCACGCTGCACTCAACCCGTCGGGCATATCATGTGGTCCCCCGGATGGTTCTCGGACGTCCTGCTGACCTCCGGGGTGAACGGCTGCTGAAGATGGGGGCCCCGCTTTGGCTCCGACGACTGGTGAGCCAGCGGGCCATTGCCCGGACTATTGGTCTGCCTCCTACGCATGGACTGCCCACCCCTGACCATCGGCTCTGGGAGACCCATCCCGTGATCAACGACTGCCTCTATGCGCAAATTGATGCCGGCAGTCTCACCCCAGTGCCCGACCTGGTTCGCTTGACGGGCAACCGCGTTGAATTTGCCGATGGTCGTTGCGAAGAGATTGATGTCATCATTGCCGCCACCGGCTATCAGCTCACCTTTCCGGGCATCGACGCGGGGCTGCTCAATAGTCGCGAGGGACTGCCACGGCTGTTTCTGCACCTCCTCCATCCGGCCTTCACCGACCTCGCCGTTGTTGGCATGATCCAACCCGACAGTGGCCAGTGGGGCATCACGGATCTGCAGGCTCAGGTGGTAACGCGAATGATTCTGGCCGAACGCTTCGCCCCACGGGCCGGTAGCTGGCTG
>Ga0181579_10004771_pt1 | contig 10502 bp, 7 predicted proteins | sample 071ome_24_FD_132996 | JGI IMG/M metagenome (GOLD analysis project Ga0181579, IMG submission 132996) | Coastal salt marsh microbial communities from the Groves Creek Marsh, Skidaway Island, Georgia - 071402CT metaG (megahit assembly) | ecosystem: Environmental > Aquatic > Marine > Intertidal zone... | reverse complement strand
TGCGGCAGGCGTTCAACATCGGTGAAATAATAGGGGCGCACCTGTTCTCTTGGCAGCCAGTCATAATAATAGCCGGACAGCAGATTATCATAGCAGGTCAGGCCGCCATTCACCACGCCGCGCGGAGTGATTCGGGCCGCCCGCAAAGCGTCTTCACAATTCCAGGCACGGAAATGTTCCATGGTGCGCTGGGTCAGATTTTGGCCCTTCGGGATAGGCTGCGGTTCTGGCCAGCGTTCGATAACAGCCACCTGATGGCCGCGCTGGCCCAGATCAATCGCCAGACCCATGCCGACCGGCCCGCCGCCCGCAATAATAATATCGGTATCCATAATTTTTCCTGCTCCCGGATGCTCAGCAAGTCCCCGCCAGATTTTTGCTGATTGACCGGCAAACTGCAAGCTGGATTTCTGGGACAGAGCAGCTTTTTTCAGGCCGGTTTCCTGTCGTGGTTTTACTTTACGGGAGGCAAAAAAAAGCGCACTCTCCAGCGCAGAAATTTGTCTGTTACAGCCAAGGGGAAGAGGGCAAATGCCAGACATAGGGCAGACCGAAATTATTTATATAGTTTTGAGCCTTGCATTGGGCGGGATTTTGAAGGGGGCGACCGGGGCCGGTGCGCCGCTGGCCGCGATACCGATTATTGCCTTATTCACCAATGTGCCCTTTGCGGTCACTATTTTCATCGCCCCGAATTTCTTTTCCAATATTACCCAGATTTGGACCAGCCGGGCGCATCGCCTGCCGCTGGTTTTTGTGCTCAGCTTTGCCCTGTCCGGCACGGTGGGGGCGGCGGTCGGCACATTTTTTCTGGCAGAACTCAGCTCTGATCTGTTGCTGACCACAGTCGGCACTGTCACTGGCTTTTATGTGATCTTGCGTTTATTGAAACCAGATTGGGTGCTGTCTTTTGAATTGGCCAGAAGGCTGGTTCTGGCAGCTGGGTTGGTGGGTGGCTGTTTGCAAGGGGCAACCGGTATTTCAGCCCCGGTCTCTATTACCTTTTTGAACGCCATGCGGCTGACCCGTTTGCAATTTATTTCCACTATTTCGGTTTTTTTCATCGCCCTTTTATTGACCCAGATACCGATGTTGATCAGCTATGGGTTTTTGAATTGGACAACCGCCGGGCTTTCTGTTGCTGCGGCGATTATTTTGGTCGCATTCATGCCGATAGGGGCGTATTTGACCCGCTATCTTTCTACAGAAAAATTCAATCAGCTCTTGCTGGCTATATTGACAATCGTGGCGGTGCGGCTGATTTTTTTCTAGCTGGTTCGTGCCAGACAGGCAGGTTGGCCGGGTAAAAATAAGCCGGGTAAAAATAAGCCGGGTAAGAAGGAGAGTGCGAGATGGCTGGTTTTTCTGTTTTTCCAACGGCCCGCTTGCGCCCATCGCCTTTTTTTGCCTCAGTTGTTGCAGACGGGCTCACTTCTGCCAGCATCTATAACCGGATGATTTTGCCAACCGGCTTTGGGGATCCTGAAGCTGAATATTGGCGCATTATCAACGGTGTATCCATGTGGGATGTGGGGGTGGAACGCCAGGTTCAGCTGGTCGGCCCGGACGCGGCGGAACTGGCCCGCATCCTCAGCCCGCGCAAGCTGGACAGGGTGCAGGGTGGTCAGGGTAAATATGTCCCGCTCTGCAATCATCAGGGTGTTTTGGTGAATGACCCGGTTCTGCTGAAGCTGGCGGATGATTGTTTCTGGTTTTCCATCGCTGACAGTGATGTTTGGCTCTGGGCGCGGGCGATTGCCGCCGAACGCGGGCTGCGGGTTGAAGTGAGTGAGCCGGATGTCTCGCCTCTGGCTGTGCAGGGCCCCAAGGCGGAAGCGGTGGTCGCCAGCATTTTCGGAGACTGGGTGCGGGAGCTGAAATATTTTTGGTTCCGGGAAACCGAGCTTGAGGGGATACCGGTTTTGGTGCAGCGCTCCGGCTGGTCAAAACAGGGCGGGTTTGAAATTTATCTAAAAGATGGCAGCAAGGGCAGCGCGCTTTGGAATATCGTCAAGGAAGCGGGCCAGCCCTATGATATAGGCCCCGGCGCCCCCAGCACGGCAGAGCGCACGGAAAGCGGGCTGCTTTCCTATGGCGGTGATACAGATGAGGCAACCAACCCGTTTGAGGTGCGGCTGGGCAAATATATTGACCTTGATGTGGCAGATGATGTGGTGGGTATTGCAGCCTTGCGACAGATTGCCGAAACCGGGCCAAAACGCCATCAGCTGGGCTTGATTCTGGAGGGGGAAAAGCCCGCGCCGCTGGGCTTTGCCTGGGAAGATTTGCTGGATCAGAACGGCACAAGAAAAGGGGCGATGACAAATTGCGTCTTTTCACCGCGGATGCAGGCCAATATTGGCTATGCGCTGGTCAGCACAGAGCTGCAGCCTGGGGATCAGCTGGTGATTGACCGCCCGCAGGGCCGGACAGAGGCGCGGCTGGTCGATCTACCCTTTTTGCCGCCAGCCGGGTAATCCGGCTATCAGCTATATAGTAATGACGCGCAGCGCGTTGGTTGTGCCGGCCAGCCCAAAGGGCATCCCTGAGACAATCACCAGATTATCGCCGCGCTGGGCCAGACCGCGGGCAACAGCTTGCTGGATCGCATCTGCGACCGCCTTTTCATAGCCATCTTCTTCTTGCAAACAGCTTTCCACCCCCCAGACAAGGGCCAGCTTGCGCCGGGTTTGTTCAGAAGGGGTGAGGGTAAAGATGGGCATTTTGGGCCGCTCGCGGGCAATCCGAATAGCGGTTGTCCCGGACGCGGTAAATGCCAGCACAGCCTTTGCCCGCACTGTCTCTGCCAGCCGCACAGCCGCCTCGGCCACCGCGTGATAGACAGAGTCCTCCACCTCCAGCCGCGCCGGGCCATCTTCAGGGTGAGCAATGATATGGGCTTCGGCTGCACAGGCTATCGCAGCCATCATGGCAACCGATTTTTCCGGATAGCTGCCCATCGCCGTTTCAGCAGACAGCATCACCGCATCCGCCCCTTCAAAAACCGCCCCGGCTACATCTGAGGCTTCCGCTCGGGTCGGGGCTGGGGCCTGTATCATAGATTCCATCATCTGGGTGGCAATGATCACCGGCTTGCCGACCCGCCGACAGGCAGAAATAATATGTTTCTGGATAACCGGGACCTGTTGCGGCGGCATTTCCACCCCCAGATCGCCGCGCGCAACCATCACCCCATCCGCAGCCAGAATAATATCGTCAATCTCAGCCAGAGCTGCCGGTTTTTCAATCTTGGCCAAGATCGCAGCCTGTCCGCCCAGCAGCGATCTGGCCTGCAGAATATCACTGGTGCGCTGAACAAAAGACAGCGCAACCCAATCCACCCCCTTGGCCACCGCAAAGGCCAGATCCGCCTTGTCCTTGTCGGTCAGGGCCGGGGTGTTGATAGACAAATCCGGCAGATTAACGCCCTTATTGCTGGTCAGCTGGCCGGCCTCCAGCATCTCGGCAACAAAACATCCGGTCGCAAGGCTGATAACGCGGGCGCGCAAGCGGCCATCATCCATCAGGATGAGGGCGCCCGGCTGCAACGCCTCAATCACTTCTGGATGCGGCAAGGGCACTGATTTTGCCGCACCTTGCGGGGCCGGCTGATCCGGTAAATGAAAGCCCAGCAGCTCGCCAGCAGATAAATCCAGCGGCCTATCCAGCTGGCCCACCCGATGCTTTGGCCCCTGCAGATCAGCCAGAATCCCCACAGGCTTGCCGATATCTGCCTCGACAGCCCGGATTTTTTCAATCCGCGCGGCCTGATCCGCCTGCGTGCCATGGCTGAAATTCAGGCGCAACAGGCTGGCCCCGGCGCGGATCAGATCGCCGATAGCCTGAGCATTGTCACTGGCCGGCCCCAGCGTGGCGACAATTTTAGTTGCGTGCTGCATGATTTTTGGACTTGTTTTTCCAACCCGACAGGCGAACCCGATTGCCAAGTGATAGCAAGACCGCGATCAGCCGACAAGCGCTCGCTTGCAAAATTGAGACAGTTTGTCAGTCCACGAAAGCCCGTTCAACAACAAAGCTGCCGGGCCGGGCGTTAGAGCCTTCTTCGAAGCCGCGCGCCTCCATCATCGCCCGCAAATCTTTCAGCATATCCATGGAGCCGCAAATCATCACCCGATCCCGCGCCGGGTCAAGCGGCCCGCCTGTCTGTTCAGCCAACCTGCCATCCTCTATCAGCTGGGTTAGCCGACCGGTCAGCTTGTAATCCTCGCGGGTGGTCGCGGTCACCAGCCGCAGGTGATTATCTGCCAGCTCTCCTACCAGCGGGTCTGCCAGCGTGGTGGAAACAGTCTGCTCACTATAGGCCAGCTCGGCAACCAGACGACAGCCATGGGCGACAACCAGCTGGTCAAATTTCGCATAGGCTTCCGGGTCGCGCACCAGCGAGGCAAAGGGCGCAAAGCCTGTGCCGGTGGCGAACATAAACAGCCGCTCACCCGGCAGCAGCGCATCCAGAACCAACGTGCCGGTCGGCTTCTGGCGCATCCAGATAGTATCGCCGGGCTGGATTTTCTGCAGATGTTCGGTCAGCGGGCCGTTCGGCACCTTAATCGAATAGAATTCCAGCGTCTCATCCCAGGCAGGTGAGGCCACCGAATAGGCCCGGTAAACCGACTTCTCGCCGGGCAGGCCGATCATCACAAACTCGCCAGACCGAAACCGAAAAGAAGCCGGGCGGGTCATCCGAAAGCGGAACAGCTGGTCGGTATAATGCTCAACCTCGGTCACCGTTTCAGCAAAACAGTTTGATGGCACCTCAAACAAGCTGGCCGGTATGCTGGCCGGTATGCTGGCCGGGGCCGACTGCATCACGGGCTTGTCAGACATGGGGTTCTCCTCTTGCCGATAGGGATTTTTGTTAGCATGCAAACAAATTTTTTTCAACCGGATTGCTTGGCCCGCAGCCGGTCTGTTGCTGGCTGGTCGATTTGCAGCTGTGCCGCTGCATCGGAAATAACCACCCCATAGAGGGTTTCTGCCTCAGCCAGACTATAGCGGCCCAGCCGGACATCTTCCAGCACCGCCTGAGGCGGGCGTTCCAGCGGGTTGCCATAGCCGCCGCCGCCCGGCGTTGCGACATGGACCCGGTCACCGGGGGCCAGCTCTATATCTTGTTCCTTGGAGAGATGTTCGGGCACATAGGCCTCACCGCCGCGATGCACCACCACCCGGTTCACCCCGCCATCCTTGCCGCCCAGCACCCCTTGCGGGCCAAAGCGGCCATGATCCATCACAAAGCTGGCGCGGGCTGAGCCGTTGCGTAATTCCAGCTCATAATCCAGCCCGAAACCGCCACGCATCCGGCCGGCCCCGGCTGACCCTTCATGCAGGGCATAATGATGATAGAGAACCGGAAAAGCCTGTTCCATTATTTCCACTGGCGGGGCCTTGGAAATGCCGATGGTTGAGCAGCCATTGCTAAGCCCGTCGCCCTCGGCATTGCCGCCATAGCCGCCGCCAGAGAGCTGATACATGACAAAATCACGGCCGCGCTCGGCATTATGCCCGCCGAGGGCAAAATTACCACTGGTTCCGGCCGGGGCAGCAGTGACCCGGTCTGGCAGGACTTGCACCAGCGCAGCAAAAACCGCCTCAGCAATGCGCTGGCTGACCTCTGCTGCACAGCCGGAGACCGGGCGCGGATACTGGGCATCCAGAAAAGTGCCTTGCGGGCGGATAATTTCCAGCGGCTCAAAGGCCCCGGCACTGATCGGAACCTCCGGGAAAATATGCCGGATGGCCAGATAGACAGAGCTGAGCGTCGTCGCCAGCACCGAATTCATCGGCCCGCGGCAGGGCGGGCTGGAGCCGGCAAAGTCAAAGATCAGCTGGTCGGTCTTTTTGCTGATGGCAAGGTGGATTTCCAGCGGCTCATTGACCACCCCGTCACTATCCACAAAAGCCACCGATTTCCAGCACCCATCAGGCAGCTGGTTAATCAGCTGCTTCATCTGGCTGGCCGCGCGGGTGCGCAATTCAGCAATCGCTTCTGCCACCACATCATCACCATAGCGATCCAGCAGCTGATCCAGCCGGTCTGCGCCGACCTCCAGCGCGGCCGCTTGGGCGCGCACATCGCCAATACGCTGATCCGCCACCCGGATATTGGAGCAGATAATGGCATAGATCTCGCGATCCATCTCGCCTTGCTTGAACAGCTTGACCGGCGGCAAGCGAAGCCCCTCTTGCTCAACCGATGTTGCCGAGGCAGAAAAGCCGCCCGGCACCGCCCCGCCAGTATCCGGCCAATGGCCTGTATTGGACAGCCAGCACCATAATTCCCCCTGCCGGTAATAGGGGCGCACAAAACGCACATCCATCAGATGCGTGCCACCCAGATAGGGGTCATTGACGATATAGATATCGCCTGGCTGTGGGGCTGCCACCTCACCCTCATTGATCAGGCGGATTAGCTCTCTGGTGGAATATTGCATGGTGCCGACAAATACTGGCAGGCCGCCCACCCCCTGGGCTATCAGCGATCCGTCTGCGGCTGCATAAATCCCGTCTGAGCGGTCATTTGCCTCAGCAATCACGGGCGAGAAAGCGGCGCGGGAAAAGCTCAAATCCATCTCATCACAGACCTGTTGCAGCCCGGCTTGAATAACGCTCAAACTTATCGGATCAAGGCTCATTCTGCGCCTCCTATCTGGATCAGGATATTGCCGTCTGCATCGGTAGAGGCGCTGTCCTGCGGCTCTATAAGAATGGTAGTATCCATTTGCTCCAGCACCGCCGGGCCGGTCAGCTGGCTGTTGGCCGGCAATTTTTCCCGGTCATAGAGTGCGGCCTCAACCCAGCCACCATCAAACCATACCGGGCGGCTGCCCAGCCGGGCCTCCTCCAGCGTGTCGGCGCGGCTATCTGGCGGGATCAGGCCAGCCAGATCAACTGGCGGGCGCTGGCCGATAACGCTGGTGGAAACGGAGACTATCTGCGCGCGTATCTCGGACAGGCGCACCCGGAACCGGTCAAAATAAATGGTTTCAAATGCCTGCTGGATTTCTTCCCGGCTCAGGTCGGCATGGGTCAGCGGGACTTGCAGCAAATGTGTCTGGCCAACAAATTGCATATCCAGAACATGGCGCACCTCTAGAGCTTCGACCGGCACCGGCTCCTGGCTGATCAGCCTTTCGCCCTCGGCACGCTGGCTGGCCAGCAGCTGGTGCAGCTGGTCTATATCTGCCTCATCCAGAGGCTGGTTGAGAGTATTGACAAAATCATGGCGCAAATCAGCGACCACACAGCCCAGCGCATTGGTAATGCCGGGGCGGGCCGGGACCAGAACTTCGGGAATGCCCAGCTCTCTGGCCAGAGCTGAAGCGTGCAGCGGCCCGGCTCCGCCAAAGGCAAACAGGCTGAAATCACGGGGATCAGCGCCCAGCGAGACTGAAACCATGCGGGTCGCTCCGGCCATTTTGGTATTGGCCATCTGCAGCACAGCGGCGGCGGCATTTTCCGCATCCAACCTCAGCGGCGCGCCCAGCTTTTCAGCAAAGATAGTGCGCAGTTTTTCCATATCCACGCCGCCCGGCACGGATTTCAGCTTGCCCACATCGAGCCGCCCGAGCAGCAGGTTGGCATCTGAAATGGTTGGCTCAACCCCGCCGCGCCCATAGCAAATCGGCCCCGGCAAGGCCCCGGCAGAGCGCGGCCCCACCTCCAGCAGCCCAGCCTCATTCACCCGTGCAATAGAGCCGCCGCCCGCCCCGATTGTGCGCACATCCACCATCGGCACATGGATAGGCATGGCATATTCCAGCTCTATCTCATGCGAGACAGACGGCTCAGAGCCGCGGATCAGCGCCACATCGGTAGAGGTTCCACCCATATCATAGGTAATAAGATTGGGCCGCCCGGCCCGCTTGCCGGTATAGGCGGCCGCGATCACCCCGGAGGCCGGGCCGGACATAACAGTCTTGGCAGCTTCCTTCGCCACCCTGCGGGCTGAGACCGTGCCGCCATTGCCATTCATCACCAGCAATTCGCCGCCATAGCCGCTGGCCTCCAGCTCATCTGTCAGCCGCCTGATATAGCGCTCCAGCAAAGGCTGGACCGAGGCATTGACAGCTGCTGTTACGCCGCGCTCAAACTCCCGGCTTTCCGAGAGCAGCGCATGGCCAGCCGTGATATATTGATTCGGCCAGAACTCTGCCAGCAGCTCAACCGCCCGCAGCTCATGGGCCGGGTTGGCATAGGAATGCAGGAAATGCACCAGCACCGATTCTACCCCGGCCTCCAGCAGCTGGCGACCTGCGGTGGCCAAAGCGGCCTCATCCAGCGGGGTCAGGATACGGCCTGCATAATCCATGCGCTCTGGGACTTCCAGTCGCAAATCACGCGCTATCAAAGGCTCAAAATGGCCTTTCATCCCATAGGCTTGCGGACGGGTGCGCCGACCCAGCTCCAGAACATCGCGGAATCCGGCAGTGGTGATAAGCCCGGTGCGGCTCAATTTGCGTTCCAGAACCGCGTTGGTGGTGGTGGTGGTGCCATGGATGATCAGGGCCACCTGGGCCAGATTTGTGTCCGCCTCCTGCACCGCCTCCAGCACGCCAAAGGCTTGATTATCCGGGGTGCTGGCAACCTTGGCCAGCCGCACCTGGCCACTGGCTGGGTCGAGCCGGACCAGATCGGTAAAGGTGCCGCCCACATCCACGCCGATAAGATCACGGCCAGCTGTGTCAGACAGTTTTTCAGGCGGTTGTTTTTTCGCGGCCATCTTGCAATCCGGTTCTGTTTCTCTGTCTCTGAAAAGGGTGAGGCGGCCCGGCCTGTTTCTTGTCCTGCTCCCGGCCTGTTTATTATCCGGCACCCGCTTTGCCCTGACCTGCCCTTATCAGGTAACAGCGCGGCATCTTACAGGCAAGACTCGTTGGTATGCAAATGAACGCTAATTATTGACAAATTGTCAATCTTGTTTGCACCCTTTTTGAAAAAGCCACTGCGAACCAGCCTGGCCAAATCGGGGGACAGCCATGCACAGTTTCAGAATAGCGGCCATGCTGGCGGGGATAGCGACCGGGAGTGTCTGGCCAACAGCCGCCCTCGCGCACGCCTCCAGCCAGAGCTTTGTCGCCTTGCTGCCGACCGGCCCCTACCGGCTGGTTGGGGTGGTTATTGTGGGGGTGTCGATTGCCTTGCTGGCCTTGCTGCCGCCGAGTGCTGCCTCTCGCCCTGATGGGCCGCGGCCGGGCTGGCCGGGTGCGCCGCCGGGCGTGCGAATGGTGGTCAGCCTGCTCAGCGCGTTGCTTCTGGTTTGGCTGATCAGTGCCGGTTTTCTGGGCAGCCGGGATCCGCTGGAAAACGGGCTGGTTCTGGCTTTTTGGGTGGTATTCTGGATGGCGCTGGTGATCGGGCAGGGCTTGTTTGGCAATCTCTGGGGCTGGCTGTCGCCCTTTAACGGGATTGGCAGGCTGTTTGAGCGCGGCTTTGGCTGGCGTGGATTTTTGCGCTTGCCTGGCTGGCTGGGGGCCTGGCCTGCGGTTTTTCTGCTGCTGGGTTTTTCCGGCTTTACGCTGGCAGACCCGGCCCCGGATGATCCGGCCAGACTGGCTGGGCTGCTTATCTGCTATGGTATTTTCACTCTGGCTGGTATGGGTCTGTTCGGGGCGCGTAGCTGGTTGGCGCGGGTTGAGTTTTTCACCGTGCTGATGCGCCAGTTTGTGCGGCTGGCCCCGCTGGTTGGGCAGGGGCGGTTCTGGCGGTTGGACTGGCCCGCAGCAGCTTTGTGCCGACCTCGCAAGCTGTTGCCCGGCCTGTCAGTCTTTTGCGTTGTGCTGCTGGGTACCGGGTCTTTTGACGGGTTTAACGAGACTTTTTTCTGGCTGGATTTGATCGGGGTCAATCCGCTGGCCTTTCCCGGGCGCTCAGCGGTGATTGTGCCGGTGCTGGCCGGGCTGGTCGGGGCCAATATCCTGTTGCTGGTGCTGTTCACCTGCCTGCTGCTGCTGGGGGACCGGCTGGCCGGCGCGCGCCGTTCAGGTGCTGAGTTGCTGATGGTGTTTGCCCCGACGCTGCTGCCGATAGCCCTTGGCTATCACATTGCCCATTATCTGCCCTCCTTGCTGGTGGATGGGCAATATGCCTTACTGGCATTGAATGATCCTCTTTCGCTGGGGCAGGATTGGCTGGGGCTGGCTGGCTATCATGTGACCACCGGGTTTTTCAATAACCGCGATACGATGAATTTCATCTGGCTGGCTCAGGCGGCGGGAATTGTGTTCGGCCATGTGCTGGCGGTTATTGTCGCAGACAGGCGCGCCGTGCGGCTTTATCAAGGGCGGCGGGCAGTCTGGCTGGCGCAGGCCCCGCTGGCGCTGTTCATGATCGGCTATACTTGGCTCGGCCTGTGGTTGCTGGCGGCCCCAAAAGGCGGCTGAATGGGAAAAAATAGCCCGCCATTTTACCCCGGATATTACCCCGGATATTACCCCGGATATTACCCCGGATATTATCCCGGATATTTTTGGCTGGACAAATCA
>Ga0181579_10004770_pt1 | contig 10506 bp, 11 predicted proteins | sample 071ome_24_FD_132996 | JGI IMG/M metagenome (GOLD analysis project Ga0181579, IMG submission 132996) | Coastal salt marsh microbial communities from the Groves Creek Marsh, Skidaway Island, Georgia - 071402CT metaG (megahit assembly) | ecosystem: Environmental > Aquatic > Marine > Intertidal... | reverse complement strand
CGATGACATCATCGATCGTGCCAAACGGTGCCTCGTCGATTGGACCGGAGTCGCCATTGGCGCACATGATCAGCCACTCGCCGATGTGATGCCAAACGCCGCCGATGTGTTGGGTTCTTCCGGCCGCTCACCGGTTGTTATGGGGGGCTTGGTTTCTCCGACCAGTGCCGCCCTCATTAACGGCGCGCTATCACACGCCTTGGATTTTGACGACACTCACCCGGACGCCCTCGGCCACATCAGCGGGCCGACCTGGGCCGCTGTTCTTGCCTTGGCAACAGACCGGGGCGCGAGCGAAACAGAGGCTCTCCATGCATTTATTACCGGTTTTGAAGTGGCAGGCGCCTTGTTCGGACCCGGCATGGGCCCAACCTTGCAACGACGCGGCTTCCATCCGACATCGGTATTTGGCCGCTTTGCCGCCATGGCCGCATCCAGTGCCCTTCTAAAGCTCAACGAACAGCAAGCAGCCAATGCAATCGGTTTAATCGCCACCATGGCCGGCGGGCTGATCGCCTCAAACGGTACCATGTCGAAACCGTTTCATGCCGGCATTGGTGCGATGAACGGCATTCTTGCAGCCCAACTTGCCGCCAGCGGGTTCGAAGCGCGTACAGGATTGCTCGATGCGGAAAACGGTCTTGCGGCTACCTTCGTGCAAGACGGCGAAACGGCCTTCCCCAATCCACCAAATTTCACCGCCGGTGAACAACTCCGGCGCAACGCCTTTAAGCCGTATGCCTGCTGCAAAGGCACCCATCCGACGTTAGATGCAGCTCGTGAAATTTATGAAAAGCTGAATAACCGGCCCATTGAATCGATTACGCTTCAAGTCAATGAGATGCACGCGCGTATCGCTAACAAGCGCCAGCCGGAAACACCCCTCGATGCCAAATTCAGTGTCGCCTATTGTGCCGCCATCGGGCTTAACGGTTATCAAGGTATGCCCAGCGATTTTTCGAACGAGCATATCGGCAACGATAACGTCAGAGACTTGGAAAGCCGTGTCACTGTTACACCCGATGACGATATCGGAAAGCACCAAGTGCTGATGACAATCAAACTCAAAGATGGCGAGGAATTGATTAAAAAAGTCGAAGAAGCGCGCGGCAATCCGGATAATCCATTTTCATGGAACGATCTTGAAACAAAATTCAAAGCTCTTGCCAAACCAGTGCTGAAAGATAATGCCGATGGTTTACTGGCAACTTTGAAGAGCTTCGAGAAACCGGGGCAATTGCAGCAATTCACAAACTTTGTCTGCACGGCACCGGCCGCACAAGCTGCCGAATAACATTAGTTAAATATTCTAATATAATTTCGCTGAAAAATTTGACCTAGAGCAAGGTTCAGATAACCAGCAACGTAATAATAATGCGGCTGGATTTATATTAGATAATCATGGTTGATAATACATACCGACGCCGTCCCGGGCTTCATCCGGCAGTAATAGCTTTAAGCTATATTATGATTGTAGCAGCCCCACTCATCCTGGCCGTTTCCACGGGGCGAACTGGGCGCGGATTAATCAAAGATTTTGCCCATGCTATTGGCATGATTGCCTACGACATGTTGCTGGCGCAATTTGTTTTATCGAGTCGCTTTGAAGCAGTCTCAGGGCATATCGGAATTGATGTGCTTATGCGTTTTCATCAATTGGCAGCGCGAACGCTCGCAGTATTGATCGTTCTTCATCCTATTCTCATGACTGGGCGAGTCGCTATTCTTGATGTTTATGAGGCACCAAATTATTTTCTATCAATAGTTCAGAATCCGAAATTCTTAACCGGTATCATCGCTTTCTTACTTGTTTTAACCCTGATCGCAACCTCATTAGGGCGCAGGTTTTTTAAGATACCGTATGAAATTTGGCGTGCATTGCATGGCTTGCTGGCGCTTGGAATAGCCGGCTTCGGCTGGCATCATGCGATCAGTGTTGGACGCTACAGCAAAAACAGTCCCCTCGCTAAGTTTTGGACAATCCTTTTTGCCCTCGCTGCAGCTACACTTGTTTTTATTTATTTCATCAAACCGTTATTGCTTCTGAGACATCCTTATCGTGTCGTCTCCAATGACAAAATCGGTGAGAAAATTCACGAAATTACGCTAACGCCTAATGGCAATCACCAGCTTCGTTATGCACCGGGGCAATTCGCTTGGGTGAATTTCAGAAAATACCCCTTTTCTCTGTTAGACCACCCTTTCTCAATTGCGTCGAACCCAACGAATAACAAAAATATTTCGTTTATCATTCAAGAAGATGGCGATTTTACGAAAAACATAGAATCTATCCCCAAAGGCCACGTAGCCTATTTAGACGCACCGCACGGCAATTTTACATTGGCTGGACGCAATGGCACGGCCATCGGACTCATAGCCGGCGGCGTCGGCATTGCACCAATTTTAAGTATTTTGCGTTATCTACGTGCAACCAATGACCCACGCCCTATACGCTTGATTTACGGAGCCAAAAAGAAAAACAAACTGATCAGTGTTAAAGAAATCGAAAAGATGAAGATAGCGCTCGATTTACAAACAACCTATGCGCTTTTTGATCCGCCCATTAATTGGCCGGGAAAATCCGGTAATATCACTCATGACATGATACGCACCGCTATTAATTTTCCAACACCGTCAACAGCGCTTTATTTTCTTTGTGGTCCGCCACGGTTGATAGAAACTGCGGAAGAATGTCTGCTTAAAATGAATGTTCCGTTAAATCAGATTATTTATGAACGTTTTACTTTTGATTGAGCATTACTCATGCGCCAACGTCTAATAAATTATATTTTCATTGGCTTTAATGTAATTCTCATTGTGTTAGCATTAGCCTTTGCAATCTATGTTTTTGAAGGCCAATGGGCTCACAGCAAGCCTGGCGGCATACATCAACAAGATCATCATAAAAAACATCAACAAAGACTGCGCCGAGGCCCTGGAAAGCAAAATAGCTATTAAGGCCGCCGCTGCAAAAACAACCCCAGGAAAACGGCAGCGGCGATACCGGCATTCAGCCAATGGATCGATACATGAGCGAGAAAGATCCCCGCCACAAGCGGCCCAACGGCGGCGCCGAAATCACGCCACGTCTGCATGACGGCAATTCGGTGTAACGTTGTCTCTTGCGAATGCCGGTGAGCGACTTCAGCCGGTCCGAGAGCGGCAAGCACGGCACGCCCAACAACAATCGCCAAAGCGCCAACATAGATATACCCTAAGCTCAAAACGGCAAACCCAGCCGCAAGAACAACTGTAAACACGAATAGCATTCGGTCTGTCCCGTAACGATCGCCAAACCAGCCACCGAGAGGCGCCAACAAAACTTCCGTAAATCGGCGAATGCTTAAGATAACGCCACCGGCGAGCATCGCGGTACCGAGGGTAGCAGTTTTTGCCAGCATGATGGTAATCGTCATGGCAAAAAAACCGTCGACGGCAAAACCGACGATGAAAAAAAACAAATCGTACGGTAGCGGTTTTGGCAACCATTGGCCCTTCTTGGGCTCAGGACGGCTTTCTTGCTTTGGTAATCTTGTTGCCAAAAGAATACCCGGCACAGCAAGAACGCCGAGCACAAAAAACACCTCACGCGGCCCTAGGATACCAGCCAACCACGATCCCACCAGCAACGCAAAGCCGGGGCCGATTTGGCGGATTGACCAACTCACGCCTGACCGGCTGCCGGCTTTCGATTTTAGGGCAACTGCATAAAAATAGGCGACAAGGCTGAGGGCGGCGAATGAAAGCCCCCAAATGACTCGCGCGCCCAAGAGCAACCAGCCACCGGTAAAAAGCCAGCACATGAACGTTGATGCTGCCGCTGTTGTTGCTGCAATAATTGCAATGTTTCGCGGACCATATCTTTGCGTGATGCTGGCAATGGGGCCATATCCAACGATACGGATCAATCGGTTTGCCGCTAACAACACACCGACCCATAGCAAACTCACACCGAATGTTTCTGCATTAACCGGCAACACAACATAGATTAATGCATCGCCCATACCGACGATCGATAAAACACCGGCGGCGATAGCCGTCGGCCCCCAACCATGAGATGGTGCAGATGGCGTGCTCGGCGCAGTTGAGTTATTCATTAATCCGTTTTACGGCGGCGGATTTCTTCGAGGGTGATGGCGTTGTCTTTTTCGCCGTCGCCGTTCTCTTCGCATGCTTTTAATAGATCGGCGAGTCTTGAGAGCATCGGCAGTTCCTGCCCGCGCTTTTTCGCTTCGGCGAGCATGATGCGGACATCTTTATAATGTTGATTGACCTTACTTTGAGGATTGCTGAAATCCCGGGCGACCATCATATCGCCTTTGACATCCATGATTTGCGAATAGGCTGCTGATTGGCGGGCTACATCGATAAAATTTTCCAAATTCAACCCTAATTGCTCGGCAAACACCAAACCTTCAGCCAAGGCAACACGATTAAGCCCAAGAATATGATTGATGGCGAGCTTGGTTTTCGTCGCACTGCCGGGAGCGCCGGTTATCGTACGATTTGGATAAACCGCATCGAAAATATCGTTACAAGCTTTGGCAACATCGGCGTCGCCACCGATCAGACCGTGGCCGTTGCCGTCAGAAACTTGCTTACTCGTACCGGAAACAGGCGCATCGAGAAAATCGATATCGGACGCCGCACATCGCTCGGCAAGGTCTTCTATCTTGTCCGGCTCACTGGTGGTCACCGATACAACCAGCCGTTTTTCATTGCCGGGTGGCGGTGTTTCCGCGATACCCCCCTCACCCAAGACGACATCATCGACCTGGGCGACCGTCATGACAGCCAGAAATATTCGGCGACACCGGAGCGCGACATCGGTTACCGACCCAACCACTTCGCCACCCAGCGCCGCGAATGATTTTTTCTGCGCGTCATCGATATCGAACCCGACGACGGCAAAGCCCGCACTGAGCAAACGTTGCGTCAACGCACTACCCATGAGGCCGAGACCGATGATACCGATAGCTTCGTTCTTAGGATGATCGCTCACAATTTATTCCGCCGCCGATTGGGCGCGTGTCTCTTCATAACTTTCAAAATACCGGTTGGCGACTTTTTGCTGAGTCACGTAAATGGAACCGAACCGTTCATTTGTCGGCAGCGGCATTTTAATCGGCACCGTACCGTCAAGACGTGGCTCCCTATGTTGTCCCCGTGCCATATACCCTTTGAATTCATCGTAATCGAATTGACGAACACCATCGATTAACGGCCAGGCGTCGGCGGCAAAATAACCGGCGATGAAAAAGCGGCGCTCTTTATCCGTATGGTTCGGGGCCGAGGCGTGTACCAAACGAACATGATGCAGGGTTAGTGTTCCTGCAGGCCCACCGACGGTTTCAAAGTCTTTAAAATTTAAATCGTTGCATTTCTCTGGGTCCATCGCACCGCAAAAATACCCGTTCGAATGATGGTCGTAGGCATCCAATTGATGCGAGCCCGGCAATGCAATCATGGCACCGTTTTCATAGGTCGCATCATCCATGTAAATGCCCATGGCAAGGCCGACATCGTTGGTGTGCGGATAAAACGCCCAATCCTGATGCCATTCCACTGCATAACCGCGGCCCGGTGTCTTAAAGTTGATTTTACCGTTCCAAATCCGCAGATCGGGCCCCAGCAGACTTTCGACGGCATCGAGAATGAGATCGGAACGCACAAGGTCGTTGAAAAACGGCCAATGGTCATACGGCCGCTTCAGGCGGCGAACTTTGGGAGCGGCTTGCGTATGGATGTCGTCAAGATCGTACCGTGCATCACTTTTCGAGACCGTTTTGGCGTTCTCCACGATCTCGTCCGTGAGCCTGCGCATCTCATCCATGGTTTCCTTAGGCACGGCCCCCTCAAGGGCGACATACCCCTTTTCGTGGTATTGCTCGATTTGAGATTTACTGAGTGACGCTGCCATTTTATGCCTCCGTTATCGACATAAGTATAAACGTCCAGGATTGCCCCGGCGAGACTAAAACAAAAAACCCCGGGACTCATCAGAGCGTCGGGGTTATTTGTCGGTATTGCCTATATTCAGCCGATATCGGCGAGAACCGCGTCGGGATGCGACGGTGCATCATCCACATTATACGTTTTAACGACTTTACCGTCCGGGCCGACCAAAACGGAAACCCGGGTCGCTTTTTCCTGATCCGCGCTTTCCGCGGCACCATACGCCATGGCGACCGAACGGTCGGCATCGCAGAGAAGCTCAGTCGTATAACCGTTATCCTCAGTCCATTTCTTCAAGTCGTCGGTGGAACTGAACGTCACACCCAGCGAAACGGCATTTTTAGCAGCAAAATCTTGGGCTCGATCACGGAACCCGGCAGCTTGCTTCGTTCAGTTGCCGCCGAAGGCGCGCGGGTAAAACCAAACGATGACGTGTTTGCCCGCGTAGTCGGAAAGACTCACGGTTTTGCCATCTTGATTAGGCAGGGAAAAGCCCGGGGCTTCGCTGCCGACTTCCGGTAATGCCATGGATAGTCCTCTTAATTTGAAGTTTCGAAGTACAAATACTTTAACAGCTAGGCCAGAAAAGAAAAGCGGCTTAATCGAGGTCCGATACGCTTTTTACGGACCGGTCTTTCAAGGACAGCACCACGCCGCCGCCGGAACTCGGTCCCTCGCCCGTGATCGCCGAAATCGTGACGAAATGCGTCACCATCACGACCAAGTCACCGTTTCGATCGAGCGAATTGATGAGTTTTTTCAGTTTGCCGATCCACACGTCTTCCTGATCCGACATCTCATAAAACGAGTTCAACCCTTCGAAGGTCTCGACGGCACCCACGTTCATCAGCTTTGCCGTATCGACGCAACGGCACCATTGGCTGGAATACACCTTGGCGATTTTAATCCCGGCTTTGCGCAAATTTTTGCCGATACGGCGCGATTGTTCCCGCCCCTCGTCACTGAGGTTTCGTTGGGTCGAGCAATCGCCAATCCTGAAGTTGCTCGGATCGCCTGAGCCCGGCGCCAAAGCATGACGAATCAGCAGCACCTTGCCGCGGCTGTCCTTCGCCAATGCCTGCAGGGAAATCGAGTCCGCCTGCGCCGGGATCGCCAACAGCGAAAATAAGACAACCAATAAAATGTGTTTCATCATGTGTACTTAGTCGATTATGACCGTGCCGGTCCAGGTGCGTTTTCGCCGGGCCAGTCTTTCTTCGATGCTTTCACCGCCAAGATGACTATGAGAGGTATGATCCCGCGACCAGACAAAGCCTTCAATCATACGCACGTCAACGAGACCGACCGTGGTGCCGTCGATATCGCTGGTGACCACGGGAATGCAGCCGCAATGTTTACAAATATAAAAATCAGCCGTGCGGTGACCAAAGCGGTATCGATTCACATTTTCCGGTTTATCAATTGAAACGTGCATTTTTCCGTCAGGGTCGGATGTCGATATGCGGCCGTGTTGACGACAAAACCGGCATTGGCATTCGCGGACCGGCAGCTCCGTATCGGCTTTATCGGTCGCAAACACAAAACGAATATTGCCGCAATGACATGCCCCTTTGAGCTGGCGTTGTTTTTCCCTCATCAATTGCTGTTCCTGCAAATGGCAACAATATTTAGATTTAATACAGATCCAATCTCAAATAGAATTAACGATCAACATTCAAAGGGACCAGTTTCGTGAGATATTTGGGTTCAATCGTTTTATTGCCTATTTTTCTCACCGCTTGCGCGACGGCGGAATACCGGGCGGCGTGGGATTCCTGTAAAGCGGAATGGTTTGCTAAAATTCCGCCAAAATTTGAACAAAAACTCGTTCAACGAACGCGGTACGAAACAGTGCCGGACGGCAATGTGAATTGCAATACCACGACAATCGGCAATAACAGCTCGACAAACTGCACCCAGGGCACGCGGCAAATCGCAATTCCTTACACGGCGGCTGTCACTGTCGACGTCAACAAACCTCAGCGCACGGCACGAATCAAAGCTTGTACGGAAGTCAAATGTTTTGCGCAATACGGTAATGCCGTGTGCGAAAAGCCCGGCCCTCAATAAACGGTAAACGAGTATTTTCCGGGTATATTATTCGGCATTCATGCCCGTCAACATTTCGCTTAACTGCCATAAACGCTCTCGGACCGCCGCCTCGTCCGCTTGAGGGTGCGCCGAAGCAACATGTGCCTCATTAAAGTATTGACCGCTGACGCTTTCAAGGTCTGGCGATGTCGCCAAATAGAATTCCGATTCAATCCCGATCTCGACCGGCCCCGACGCCGCGCCCCAAGCTTCGTGAACGATTTTCGTATCCAGCAGCGATCCCGGATGTAACGAATTCACGGTGATACCATCGGACTTGAGTCGCAAAGCCCACTCAATTGTCGCCATCACCATCGCAAGCTTGCTTTGCGAGTAGGCCCGCGTGCCGGTGTAACCATGCTCCAGCATGACGTCGTCGAAGTCGATCGTATCCTGCGACGCCGAGGCGACATTAACGATGCGCGACGGCGCGCGCGCCTTTAGCAATGGCAGCAACAAATGCGTGAGCAGAAAGGGTGCGAGGTGATTGACCTGAAACCGCAGTTCGACACCTTCTGCGTTGGTTTCGCGTTGCTGGTTGCCGCGCGGCCCCCGGCCCAGCCCGGCGTTGTTAATCAGAATATCCAGGCCGTCATGCTGTGCTGCAACTTCATCGGCGAGCCGGCGCACATTAGAAAGAGAAGAAAAGTCCGCCCGATAGGTTTCCAGGCGCGCGTTGCCTGTCTCCGCTGCGATGGCGGCTTTTGTATCTTCCAGTCGCTGATCGCTACGGCCGTGCAACAGCACATGCGCGCCCAAGGACGCGAACTTCGCCGCCGTGCCGCGCCCGATACCATCGGTGGCGCCGGTGATCAGGACAACGATATTTTCTAAATCATTCATTCAAATAAACTTTCAAATCTTTTGCTACCCTATCAAGGACTAACTCCCAACATTCCGCCTCTTCCTTTCTGAAAAGTCTCATGCTTGGATACCAAGGGCTATCCATCCTATCCCTCAGCCAACGCCACGTCGGTGAATATTTCAGCAAAAGCCATGTCGGACGCCCCAGGGCGGCGGCAACATGGGCAACCGCCGTATCCGTGGTGATAATAAGATCCAGGGCCTTCATATAAGCAGCCGTGTCCGCAAATGTTTCACAATGCCCGGCAAGGTCTTCGACTTCGGGAAACGCGGCGAGCTGCTCCAATCCGAAATTCTTTTGCAACGAATAGAACCGCGCCCCCGGCAGTTTAAATACCGGCTTGAACGCTTCTAGGGGACAAGAGCGGCCCCGGTCTCCGGTACCGGTTGGGTTCCCCTGCCAATTAACACCGATCTTAGACCCATCTCCCTTGAGCGCCGCCGTCCGTTCCACATCCAGGTAACCCATAGGCGCGGGTAAGGTCGCCAGACTGGTCCTGAGTAAATGCGGTAAACTCATCAGGGAAATCTTCAAATCAAAAGGCGGCAGCGTTTCGCCGCTTCCCATCACCTCATCCGCGCCTGCCACACCCTTGCAAAGTTCCTTCACGGCTGCCTGAACCACTAAGACCAAACGGCCTACGCGTCGCCGGGCCGGCTCGAGGAAACGAACGAATTGAATGGTATCGCCAAGCCCTTGTTCCGCCACTACCAGCAGGCATTGATCGGGCGCGGGACGGCCGTCCCACATCGGCGCAGCCAAGCCGAGGGCAGGTACGGAACACTGGGGGACCCTGAGCCGCCATTCGAATTCCCGGAAGCCTTCACGGTATCGACCCTGGCATAAAAGCAACCCCGCTAAATTCACATGCGCCTCGGCTAAACTCGGATCACACCGGAGCGCGGTTTCACATGCCTGTTGGGCTTCAGGTATACGGCCAAGGTTGCGGAGCACCGCCGCGCGCTCGTTGTGCCAATGGGCGACACTTGGCGCTTTGGCGACGAGATTATCATAAAGCGAAAGCGCTTCAGCATGCCGGCCCGCAACATTCAAAGTAGCGGCTTCATGGCGGAGGCGTGCAAGATCTTCTGTGGTCTCGGTCATGCGATCCGTGTCGTTCATACTCAGCAATTTAAGGCATGCTCGGATTAGAAGACAAGAATATCGCTTCCTCTGCAGAATTGGAGAAAACAACAACGGTCCAAATAAATTTATTCCGATGCATCTTCCCGCGCTAACAATTCGCGGAAAAATTTGTATCCGATCGGACGGCTGATGCCGCGGCGCATCCCCTCCATGGCCATGACTTGATCGTGCCAAATATTCACGATGTTGATGCCGCTACCGTATGTATTCACCAGCCAAACGGGAACGTCCGGCCATCCTTTCGGCCCAACCTCAAAACCGACGGATTCCAACCCAACCGCCGTAATCACGTCATCCAAGGCTTTATGCCCCTCAGCGTCGATATCGCCATCGTTGAAGATGTTGCATAATTCGTTGTTCTCGATCGAAACCTTGAGCGCGCCGGCATCGATATCGGCCTTGATAGCGTCGATCATCGGCTGTGCGGTGATAATTTCGTCGCCGATCTT
>Ga0181579_10004763_pt1 | contig 10515 bp, 8 predicted proteins | sample 071ome_24_FD_132996 | JGI IMG/M metagenome (GOLD analysis project Ga0181579, IMG submission 132996) | Coastal salt marsh microbial communities from the Groves Creek Marsh, Skidaway Island, Georgia - 071402CT metaG (megahit assembly) | ecosystem: Environmental > Aquatic > Marine > Intertidal zone... | reverse complement strand
TGTCCTGGATAGGCTTGGGGATAAGCCTGACCCAAAGGAAAAGTATACATTTGGACTTGACCTTGCCCTGGCCAACGACTACACCGTGTTAACCATTCTAAACTCCAAAGGGGAATTGGTGGACTTCTTTAGGGAGAACAAAACCTCTTGGGAACAGATCATATCCAGGGTGGAGGAGAAGATACGTAAATGGAACGCTTCTGGTCTTGTTGAACTTAACTCTATAGGTTCGGTAGTTTATGAGCAATTACGTAAGGCCCTTGGAGCAAAAGTGAAGGGGTTCACTACCACCCAGACATCCAAGAATGATATCATCGAAGGACTGAAGTTGGCTTTTGAGGATGAGGCATTAAAACTACCCAAGGAGTCGGTCATCAAAGAAATGTTCATGGAGTTATCCACGTTCACCTATAAGGTCCTACCTTCGGGCAAGTTAAGTTATGCAGCCCCAGGTGGTATGTCCGATGATATTGTGATGTCCCTGGCTTTTGCTAACCACGCCCTACAAGACACCAAGAAAAAGTCTGTGTATTTCTACGGTGGTTAAACGAAACAATATATTTTAGAGGACGTATAATTTCTGGTTAAGGTTTTCACTTACCATATTTTTCTTTAACGCTAAAAGTCCTGGGTTCACTATCTTCTCCCGGGACTTTTTTTTGTCTCCACATTTTTTTGTGTCGTGAACGTTCCTTACTTTAACGTCATAATAAAAAAGAAAAATTATGGTTACAGTAAACACAGTTATCGCAGACCCAACAATTTCATCAACCTCTAAACTGGTTATGATCTACATCCTGGAAACCGTTAGACAAACGGGAGACACTGAAATCCCATTTAAAGACGACGAAGTTTCGTTTAAGGTTGGTAGAGGCGGCCGGGAGATTTACAGATCCTTAGAAGAACTTGCTGCTAAGGGTTACATTAAATTTGGTAAGGTAGCACGTAAGACCCGTCTACGTGTAGTAAATGTAGACTTGGTTGCCAACGAGTCTTTGGAAGAAATGCTTAACTACTTCTAAGACCCGGTCAAATAAGTAGAAGGGGCAGGTCCACCAGGGGCTTGTCCCTTTTTTAGTTCCTCTTCTAAATGTGGGTTGGCTTCCAAGACTTCCTGTATGTCTTGGATCTGTTTTAGAATCCTTTCGTTCTTGGCCTTGGCGTGCTGCTTTAACATTGCCCTGTGAGCTGCTTTGCTTTTCTGATTCTTTCTGTTCTTAGACTTGCCCATGAAATTTAGTATCTTTTGTGTGATATATATGTGGTACACAATCAAAAGATTATATGGTAAACTCTTGGAAAGATCTCACAGCAGAACAGTACATGCGTTTAATGGACTTAAAAGACCAGAACGAAATTGTAGAAATAGTATATGGTAAACCTATTAAAGACGTTCCGCTTTCCCAAATAAATGAGGGTGCTTTAGATTTTCTAAACGTAGACCCAGAAAAAACAGATATTAGATTTTTCGAGCACAAAGGTACTAAATACGGTTTTGTTAAATTCGACGAACTTAGTCTCGGGGAATATGTAGACCTTACTACGATGACTTCCGAATGGAAACATAACATTTGGAAAATCATGTCAATATTATACAGACCTATAGTTGGATGGAATTTAAAACACAAATTAAAATACCGCTTAGGTAAGTTTGTTTATTTAGTGGGCCATTTTTCTAAGTCACCTAAATTGCTAAAAAAGGGCAAAGACTTGCTAATGAATCTGGATTACCAAATTGCTAAGTATGATGGTAATATGAATAACGCAGATAACTTTAAAAGTATGTCTGCTATACAATTCCATTCTTTCGTGCTTTTTTTTTCGCTGCTCTATCTGAGAAAAATAGAAGATATCCTCAAATCTTTGGAGATAGAGAAGACAAAGAAGAAAAAGAAAAGTCCCTCGCCCAAAAAGCAGTAGCGGAATTTTCCCTTAAGTCTTGGGGTTGGTATAATGTATTAGATTCCGTTACGCATTCCCAAGTTTGGGTACAAGACCAAGTGTTGGAAATGAATGCAGATCAAGTGCTAACTTACTACAGTTATGTTTTAGACAAAAACAAAAAAGAGAGGTTAGATGCTGAGGCAAGACGCAATCAATCAAAATAATCAAAAATCATATTTAGAACTATATGAGTACAACAACCCAATACCAAGTAACGGACAGAATCCTCAACCTTGCCCAAAACCACCAATTGGTAAATCAGGTCAGGTATGGGTTCTTGTCAGACATAGATGTTAACTTCGAGGTTAACCCTATAACATTTTATCTTATCCCAGATTCAGCAAGTTACCCATCAGAGAATAAGATCCGCTATAGGTTCATTCTGTATGCTTGGGACTTACTGTTACCAGACGAGGCAAACCTACAAGACATCATTTCAGATACCACTTCGGTACTAAATGACATCTACACCAAACTGATCTACAACTCCCAACCAGAATCTTGGGTGGTTACCTCGGGTGGATCCTATAGGTACTTCAAAGAGAAATTAAAAGACATGGTGGCTGGTGCCGCCCTAACTATAGACGTAGAAACGTTTGCTGATAACTGCACAACCAATCTACCATTTAACTAATGACTACATTTATAGACAAAGACGAATTCGAAGCTATCCTACAAAGTCTGGGAGTCCAAGCCATTAATGAAGCTGGGATTGGTAATCAGACTGGTAGACTTAGAAATACCTTAAGGGTGGATACAACACCAGATGGGTATGTTCTTGAATTCGAACCTTATGGTCTATACTTAGATGCTGGTGTACAAGGAACCCAAAGAGGTATAACTGGACGTGGATATAGCGGACAGGCTTTTAGGTTTTCTGGACAGTATAAAATGATTGGTGGTAATCTTGGTGGTCCAGGACCCAGAGGTTTTGCAATTAGAACAGCAATCTATAGAGATGGCATTGCTGCTAAACCTTGGATTGATCGTGCACTATTCTTAATTACGGAAGAAGGAGCAGATCTGTTCGAAAGACAAATAACAGAAAACTTCGAGTCCTATGTGGAAGAGGAATTCCCAAGGGCAGTGATAAATGTAACATTATAACATGGCTTGGTCAAAGACAGAATATCCATATGAATTAGCTCCCGCCCACAATCTTAACTGGGTTACAGCTTCTAACACTACAGACTATAACGAGAATTCGTTTAGGTACTCCTTTGATATAAGGATGACAGACATCGGTGGTACCTTTACCCCGGGGTTAACTGGTACATCCCTTGGTACCTTCTACGTTCCACCCCGTCCAATTACTGGGGAAGGTAAAATTAGCCCATCTGGTATTTGGAAAGACAACCTTGCTACAACTCTCGACCCAGCAGGTGCTTCAGGTGGTGGTGCATCTGGTGCTGGTTATCAACAAACCCAAGTCACTTATAACTACAACTACATTAACACATCTGGGGTTGGTGTTACTGGTTCTCCGATTACTGGGGCAACCAAAAGAACTTGGTCAGCAGTATTCGACTACGAGGAATGGGCCAACTACGATTGGACTGCTTGGGAAGTCGGAGGTACTGCAACGGCTGGAGCAACTAACTTCCTAACTGACGGACCAACCTCCAGATGTGCACTTAATAACGACCTGCTTTATGCACTGGTGCAAGACTACACACCACCCAATAGTTCTTTTAACACTACCAACACAACGCAAAACAAAACAGACTTTGCAGGTTCTGGATTCTACGGTGGAGATTGGTTCGAGGTAACCAACCCAGATTCAACGGGAGGTACGGATTTAACTTGGAGTTGGACTGCAGGTGTAGGAATTAAAGCGGGTTCATTCCCCAATGTAAACTCTTACTCTAACATTCTCGTACCAACTCCCCAGTCTGATCCTTATATTAGACTAAGAGCAGGTGGAACCTACGTATTCCAGTTCTTAACTGATTTTAATTATGGTGATCTAACTTCTGGATTCCACGTATATGGAAAGAGAGACGACAACGGGGTTTGGGAAAGACTTGCAGCATTTATAGAATATAGTGCAAGTGGTCAACAACAATTTAGAGCTTCTGCTACCATTGGTAGCTCTTATGGTTATGAAGTACTTGGTATAGCGGTAGACGCTGGATTTTCTGTGACAGCTGAAATTTCTGAACTACAGTTCTTAGTCTACACCAACCCCGGAGGAATGGCTTGGGCAGTTAACGAAGGTGGCACAGTTACAGAATACGATGTTACTGTAGACCAGATGAACTACCTTAATACAGGTACACTCGCACTTGGTACTACCTCAGACTACAACGTCGCTATCATAAACACAGCAAACGGAACGGCACTTACTAAAACAATATCTTACGATTACGATTGTAACACTTGTTCCAATTGTGAAAGGGTTAGTTTAGTTTGGTTAAACAGCAAAGGTGGTTATGATGTATTTGACTTCCAATGTACCAACACTAAAAATTACCAAGTCACCCGCCAAGAGGCTAACAGATTCTTGGGAGAAGGCTACTCCGTTGGAACCAGAGGGTTTATCAACAACAAGAACGTAATGCAGTTGGCCAAGACAGTCAACACCAATTACACCACGGAGGCAGACGTTGTTTGGCTCGAATCCTTGTTGAGGTCCCCAGACGTTTATGAACTTCGTGACGATAACACACTAATCCCTGTTATTATAGATACAACGTCCTACAACACATTTGTTACACAGGACAAACTAAAGATAGTAGAGTTCGAATACCGTTTAGGTTATAACATACAAAGTCAGAATATCTAATGGAAATAGAATTGCTCATAGAAACTGGAACTAAGGTTTACAACTATGTGCCTTCTTCTTCCGGTAACACCACCATCGGTTCCTTAAAAAGAATCGATGACCAACAGGGGTTTACACTGGACCTATACCCAGACGAGAAAATAAGTCTGTCTTACCAAATCGCAGAGGTTAGGGATCCCAACAAAAAAACCACTTCTTTTTCTAAGTCTTTCTATATTCCAGGTACAGCAAGAAACAACTTGGCAATGGGGTACGCTTACAACCCATTAGTCGACAATGCTTGGAGGGTTGGGACAACCACAGCGGACACCACTAACAATGAATACAACGTTACCTTCCGTAATGCTTTCCTAACTGTTAATGGTATACTCTCTTTTACAGGTACCTTAGAAATACTAAAGGCTAAAACCCAGAACGGAAACATTGTCTCTTACGAGGTATTCTTCTTGGCGTCGGAAAACACACTATTGGATCTTTGGGACCAAGTCCAACTACCCGAACTAAACTTTTCTGGTCAGTTCCCACAGATTACAGGTTCACCAAACAACTACAGAGCAGCAATGGCCAATACAGACGCAGATACTTCCTTTAGTATTGGTGCTGGATCCTATAGTGGATTTACATTTGGTTATCCAGACTGGGGATTTCCAGACGCCCCACTTATTTCAGCGGCAACTGGATCATTCCCTTATGTAGGTTATAACCCATCTGAATTAACTACCATTTGGCAGGACTCCTCATCGGCACCGTCAGATGAAAGACAATGTGGATTACGTTTTGGGTACAACGTACTACCTTATCAGTACCTTAAATCTCTGGTCGATAAAATCTTTGACCTTGCAGGGTACACTTACGAATCTACGTTCTTTAATTCCGCCGACTTCAGACAGATGTTGTTGTTGTACTACGATCAGCAAAAGATTGGGTCCAATATGTTTATGAAGATGACTGGTATCTGTCCAGGAAATTCAGTAACCAGAACAGGAGCATCTGATGAATACTTTGCAGACTTCAATGGCATTAACGTACAGACCAATACACTGGACGGAGATTATTCCAGCGATGCAGTCCCAGCAGCCATTACTTTTGAGTCTGGAAAATGCGAAGACCTTTATGGAGTATACCAAGGAGATGGTGTATTTCGTTTTCCAACCCCAGGTACTTGGACCATACAGGTTAAGGCTTGGCCTGGTGTACTCTTCGGTTGGGACCAAACAATTTCTCCGTGTTCCAGTGGTTGTGTAGACCCAAACTACTACCCACATGCTACCTACCCACTTTTAGGCACCGATTCCTACATAAACTTCTCGAATTCAAGCAGAGGCCTTTTGGTTAGCGAGTCGATCTCTGGTGGTTCTCGTAATCCAGCTACAGACCAATACAGAGGCACGTATACAAAAAATGCTTCTACATACTGTCAGTGGGAATATAGGGCAGACCACTTCTCTACCCCACTAAGTTTTACAGTAACTACGGTTTCCGAAAACGAGGAATGGACGCTAAGTATGACCAATGACGCTTCGGATTACTACAACGCTCCGGTGGCAGCACCCTGTTCGGCGTTCCCAACTACGGACAGACTATACAGACCATTCTGTGATTTTGTTATAGAGGATGTTTCGGTACTCTACCCTAACTGGTCCCAGACTGTACCAGACATTTCTTGTAAGGAATTCTTTAACAATCTGGTTTCCCACTTTAATCTTTTCGTACAAATTAACCCAAACGAGAGAAAGGTAATTATCGACGACAGGGACAACTTCTTTACCAATGGGGAAATCCAAGACTGGTCCAGTAAAATAGATCTGTTCCAAGATAGGGAGATCCAAAACTATACTCCGCCTAAGAATGTGCTTATGCAATTCGAACCTTCGGATAACTGGATGGATGCAAACTTTAGGGCACAGTTAACTAACCCAGAAGGACTTCCATATGGATCTCTTAAAGTAATCAACAATTACGGGGATGGAGATTTAGAAATAAAAACCCCATTCTCTGCACCGACCCAATACTATGCTAAGTACTGGAGATTGGATACTACAGGTGGATTTCAGATCTTGGTAGAAAACGGGCAGAACATTAAGTACACCACCACAGTTAGTGGAGACACAGTCTACCCTAACATTCCAGTACTTTCCCTATACCCGAAAGATGACAACGGTAGATTACAAACTGAAAAGTCTAAGTTATTCATTGCTTACAATAATGGCTTTGTAACCAACCCAGTTAGGCGTTCGCAGTTTGGTGCGGCAACCAATGTGTATGCACCAATCTCTACCCTTACCTCATCTACAACATTGTCCAATACCTCGGGTACAAGGGCAGCACACGTTATCAGTCTAACTTCTAAGTTTACTGGTACACCAAGCAATCCAGCAGATGTACTTATATTCGACAACACTTACAATACGTCGACTGAAAAAGGTTATATCACTACAGGTTTTAGGGCTGCTAACCAAGACACCATGTACAACAAGTACTGGGAAAATTACCTTAGCAACCAACAAGATACTAAGATTTATAGACTAAAAGCATATCTTACAAATAGAGACATAAGCCTATTTGAGTTTAGGAACCCAATATTCTTAGACTTAAATGGGGACGGACAGTATTACATTGTCAACAAGATCGATATAGACCCAACCCAAAACGGATTGGCAACGTTAGAACTTTACACGTTCAACCCGCTATACTTCGACTTCGACGTTGACACTTCGATACCGGAATTCCCTTATGAACCAATACCACCAACTGAATAATTATGGCAGAAGCACGGATAGACATAGTAGTTAATGACAATTCGATTAACTCCTTAGAAACAAAACTCCAAACCTTACAATCAGAGATTAAAGAGGTTGGTATTGGATCAGCTGAATTCAAAAGGTTATCCGCTGAAATTAGGGCAACTGAAAAATCCCTTTCTGCTGCCAACCAAAAACTTGCTGGTTTAAATATACCTGAAATAGCGGGTAACTTGGCAAAAGCAGCTGCTGGTGTTGGTGCTGCCTTTGCAGTTATTAACGTTGCTATTGGCGATAATGAAGAAGCATCAGAAACTGCAAGACAAGCACAAGAAGCATTAGTAGCAGTACTTGGTTTAGCAGCAGTAGCAGAAGGTGTACTTGGAGCAGCAAACGTTGCACGTACTTTAGCTTTAGGTGCAGAGACTAAAGCACAGGTAGAAAATACTCAAGCAACAAATCAGAACACTGTTTCATCTGCAGAAAATACTGTAGCCACTGCAGCTTTGACAGCAGCCAAATTAAAATTAGCTGCAGCAGAAGCATCGTTGGCGGAAGCCCAAGCTATTTCAGGTGAAGCTGTAGAAGTAGCTGAAGGTTATTACGCATCTGCAAAAAAAGAATTAGAGGCTCTGGGAACTGCAACAACACAAGCAACAAACTCATCAAAAGGTTTTGGTGCATCTTTGAGAGCACTCGGTCCACGTATAGTTACTTTCTTAACCAATCCGTTCACGATTGCTGCAGCGGCAATCGGAGCATTAATTCTAATTCTTAGAAGTGTTAATAAAGAATTATCTAAAGCAAGGGTTGTAGCAGAATACGGCGTTGAAATAGAAAACATTTCAGATAAAGTTGTAGCTGCATCAAGTGGATTCGACGATTTAACCCAAAAACTTTCAGCTTATGCTGCAGGTTTAGAAGCAGGTGTATTAAGCGGGGATAAACTTACTAAGGTACAAGACCAAATTAGAGAAACTGCTTTAGAAGCTGGACTTACTTTAGACCAAGTAAATACTATTCTTGATAGCGGTACTGCTGCACTTACTACTTACATTGCACAGTTACCTGAACTGTTAAAAGCAGAAGTTATATTTGCTTCCTTAAAAGAACAGGTTGAAGAACTTGTTAAAGTACAAAACGATCCAACCCTATCTGATCCAGGTTTCTGGCAATCTGCTGGTAGCTATGTAACATCATTTGGTAATCTTTGGCAGTACCAAATTAACCAAGCAGTTGCTGCAAGTCAGAATTACCAAGAAAGTGTAACTTCCATAGAAGAAAGGATTGCACAATTACAAACTGCATTGGCAAAACAAATAGAAGAGAACGGTAATATCTTCGATCAATTATTTGGTGGTAAGGATGGTGGTTCCAGTGCCCCAGCAAGGGTAACCGACATTTTTAAAGAAATCCAACAATTGCAAAGGGATTTTGTTAGACAGCAAATACAAACACAGTATGAAGGCTTTGAGGAAGAACAAAAACTTGCTGAGCAGTCCAGAAAAGAACAAATAGAAGATTTAAATAGGAGGCGTGAGGAGGTTAGAAAAGACAGCACTATTTCCAGAGCACAGAAAAAGCAATTCTTAGAAGCTGCTAAAGACGAGGAAGAAAGAATAGAGCAAGAGTACGCAAATACTGTAGATGAAATAAACAAAAAATCAGTAGCTGCTTATAGAGCTAATTTACAAGAAGAAACTGACGACTTGCAAAGTTCTCTGCAAAGAAGATTGGACATAATAGAGCAATTCAACGATTTAGAATCCCAAGAAGAAGCGGAAGCCTTACGTGCAAGATTGCTTAATGCAGAAATAAGTGAAACCGAATACCAATCTGGACTTCTTGATATTAGGAAAAAATTTCTTGAAAGGGAAGAGGAAGAGAGAACCAACACCATTCTAAACAGCAGAAAAGGCTTTGAAGACGAACTTGCAAAACTTGAGGGTGACAATTCCGAAGCAGCTAAAGAAAGAAGAGCAGAACTTAATGATTTTATATCCCAATCTTACATTGACGAACAAGCACTCATAAAAGAATTCAATGTAAAATACGCAGAACTTGCAAACGACCGTAAAGAAGTAGCTATAGATGCAGAAAAAGAAATTACTGAGGAGACCCAAAAAGAGCAAGAGGAAAGAGCAGAAAACTTCCAGAACTATGTGCAGGGGCTTACAGATGTTCTTGTAGGTGGTTTAGAAATTGCTGTTCAGTACTATGCTTCCCAAGAGGAATTACTACAGATAAAGCTACAGCAAGATCTGGAAGCTTTGGATAAAAGATTAGAAAGATCTCAAGCTGGTTTCACAGCCAGACAAGAAGCACTAAACAAAAACGAAGTTCTTTCAGCAGCAGCTAAAGAAAATGCTATAGCCCAACTGGAAGAACAAAGACTGGCAGAAGAGAAAAAGATTCAACAGGAAAGAGAACGTTTAGAAAAGCGTGCAGCCAAAGAAGGGTTGATCTTACAATCTAAACAAGCCAAAGCAAACCTTGCCATTGGTATTGCCCGTGCAATTTCAGAAGCTGCTATCGGTATCTCTGCAGCCACTGCACAAGCACCTTTAACCTTCGGTGCTTCCTTAGCACTTATTGCACCAATTGCAGCTGCTTTAGGTGCAGCTATTGCTTCTTACGCAGCACAACAACAAAGTATCGATGCACAGTTAGGAGGACTTGGTTTTGCAGGAGGTGGTTTTGTATCTGTAACTGGTTCAGGTACTTCAGATTCTATCCCAGCCAGACTTTCTAATGGCGAGTATGTGGTTAACGCCCAATCAACAGCCAACAACTTACCACTGTTAGAAGCTATAAACTCTACCGGTAGCAACGGTGGAGCAGACATGGCTTCTATCTTGGGTAGACTAAGCAAACAGTTGGATTCATTAGAAAACAAACCAGTTAAAGCATATGTTGTAACTTCTGATCTTGACGAAGCTAATAGAACAGAAGACTATATAGAACGTAGAGCACAACTATAAAAAACAGTACGAACATGAAAAGATTTTTTAAAGTTATTGAATTGCTACTAAACGAAGAAGCCGA
>Ga0181579_10004755_pt1 | contig 10522 bp, 8 predicted proteins | sample 071ome_24_FD_132996 | JGI IMG/M metagenome (GOLD analysis project Ga0181579, IMG submission 132996) | Coastal salt marsh microbial communities from the Groves Creek Marsh, Skidaway Island, Georgia - 071402CT metaG (megahit assembly) | ecosystem: Environmental > Aquatic > Marine > Intertidal zone... | reverse complement strand
TCGGGGAACGATGATGTTCGAAGGCATTCCAATCTGGATCATCCTCATCGACTATGCGATGGGGCTGGTCATGTGGACGCTGGTTGGCCGGTTCGGGATGAGCCTGTTCGTCTCCGAACAATCTGACTTCTTCTTCATGAAAGCCTTTGTGAGGATGACCGACCCGCTGATCAGGGCGATGAACAAATTGACGCCGGGCTTCCTTGTCGACAGGCTGCGCCCGCTTTATGTCGCCTGGTTCATCTTCATGATCCGCTTCTACATCATGCCGGTGCTTCTCGGCTATGATGTGATGGGGATGCTGTCCTTCCCGCTCGAATCCGAGCTGGCACTTGTGATATATAAATTCGGTCAGATATTCCGCTAGAGGGTGATGATGTCGCTTGTTGCTGTTGATGTTGGCGGCACCAATGTTCGTTTTGCGATGGTCGGCGCGGATGGCCTGTCGGCGCATCACAGCATGCTATGCCGCGATTTTCCGACGCTCGAGGCGGCCTTCCTTGCCTATCAGGAACGTATCGAACAGCCGGTTACCGCGGCCAGCATCGCCGTGGCCGGGCCGGTCCAGGGCGAACATGTCATTGTCACCAACAATCACTGGCGATTCGGCAAGCGCGAGCTGATGCAGGCGCTGCGGCTGGACAGGCTGCTTGTCGTCAATGATTTCACGGCACAGGCGCTGGCGCAGAATGATCCGACCGCGCATGGCAATCTGCCGATCCTTGACGGCACCGGACAGGCGGCGGCGCCGCTTCTTGTCATCGGCCCCGGCACCGGCCTTGGCGTGGCTGCGCTTGTGCCCTCGCCAGTGGGTCCGGTACCGCTGGAAGGCGAGGGTGGTCACGTCGGATTCGCACCGCTGGATGATCTGGAGCTTGACCTGTTGCGGCGTATGCAGGCGGAAGCGCCGCATGTCTCTGCCGAGCATTTTGTCAGTGGCGGCGGGCTCGAGACACTGTACCGGTTGCTGTCCGGCGGTACCGAATTGCCGGCGCCGGACATCGGCGCCGCGGCGCTTGCCGGCGATGCGACGGCGCGGCAGTCGGTTCATGTCATGCTTGGCATTTTGGGGACGGTGATGGCCGACGCCATCCTGACGATCGGGTGCTGGCGCGGGGCGGTCATCGCCGGCGGCATCGTTGCGCAGCTTCATGGTCTTGTCGCGGACAGCCCCTTTGCCGCCCGCCTGCGCCATGCTGGCACGATGGGCCACCTTCTCGCCGATTTGCCTGTCTGGCTGTCGGTTGACCCGCATGCCGGGCTGCGCGGGGCGGCGGCCGCCTTCGACAATGCAAGCCTTGCCTCGCGGGTGATTGCCGCTGGCTAGCCGGCCATTCCCCTGCCGGCGAATCGTGGCATCGCAAAGCTGGCGAGGCCAAGTGCCAGCGCCAGCCCGCCAAGCAACAGCAGCGTGGCATCAAGTCCGATGAAATGCGCCGTGACCCCGAACAGTGCCGGTCCGCTGATCAGCCCGACATAGGCAAAGCCGACAATGATCGAGATTTCCCTGAGCGGCCGGTCACCGGCGGCGCGCCCGGCCTCGGAAATGATGATCGGAAAGGCGTTGCCAAGCGCCAGCCCCATGACGACATAGGCGGTCATCAGAAGCGGCACCAGCGCCGTCGTCACGGCGACCATCAACAGGCCGGCCGCGATGATCAGCGGCACGGCAAGAAGAAGATGCGGCCTGATGCGCGCTGTCAGCCAGTCGCCGGTGAACCTGATGAAGGTCATGGCGACGCTGAACCACAGCACGGCATGGCCGGCATCGGCGACAGGCAGGCCGACCGCGCGGTGCAGATGCAAGGCTGACCAGTCGATGATTCCGCCCTCGGTCAATGTTGCCAGCAGGATGGCCAGACCAAGGAAGATGATCACCCCATGGGGCAGCCTGAAATCAGCGGTCGGCTGCGCCGTGTCATCAGCATCGAGATCAGCGGTGGCGATCCAGCCGCGCCGCACGGCCATGAAACCGCCATAGATGACGGCGCAGCCGAGAATGCCCGCGTCAAGCCAGTCCGGATCATGCGCCATCAGCACGGTGACCAGCCCGGCACCGATCAGCACGCCAAGCGAGAACAGCGCGTGAAAGAAGGACATGGCCCGCCGGCCTGTCGCCTGTTCCCATTGTGATGCCTGACTGTTCAGCGCGGTATCGACAAATCCGGCGGCAAAGCCGGTGAAGATACCGCACAGAAAGAACAGCGGCAGTGAGCCGGTTGTCAGGCACAGCGCAAAGCCGATGGCATAGGCCGGGCCGGCATAGCGGATCAGCCGCACCGGGTCCTGAAAGGGCTGGAAGCGCGTCACCATGAAGATGGCGGCGCACAGGCTGATGCCGATCAGCAGCAGGAAGCCGGCGATCATCAGCTCGCTGAGGCCGAGATCGGTGCTTCGTGCCGGCACCAGCGCGCCCCACATCCCCATGAACAGGCCAAGCCCGAGAAATCCGGCAAGGATCGACCGTCTCGCGGTCGCAGTCAGCGGATCAGGCCGGGCGTCACGCCCGTCAGTGTCTTGAGAGCCTGTTGTCATCGGGTCTCAGAGCGCCGCCGCTGTTCTGGCGCGGGCGGCGATGGCGTCGAATGCGCCGGCGGCAATGTCCGCCTGCGGGGCCACCCAGCTGCCACCGATGCAGGGCACATTCGCCTGCGCCAGCCAGTCCGGTGCCGTCGCCTCGGTAATGCCGCCGGTCGGACAGACCGAAATGCCCGGAAGCGGGCTGATCAGCGATTTGATGAACCCTGCACCGCCGGCGGCATTCGCCGGAAAGAACTTGACCGCATCGAACCCAGCCTCCTGCAGCGCCATCATCTCGGACACGCTTGATGCGCCGGGAAGAAGTGGCAGCCCGGCCATCCTGCATCCCTCGATCACTGCCGGGGTGGTCCCCGGAGAGACGGCGAAGGCGGCACCGGCATCACGGGCCGCGGTGGCAAGGTCGGCGCGGGTCACGGTGCCGGCACCGATGGTGATGTCGGGGCAGGCGGCGGCGACAGCGCGAATGGAGTCAAGCGCCGCCGGCGTCCGCAAAGTGATCTCGATGGTCCTCAGTCCGCCGCGAAGCAACGCCTCGGCAAGCGGCACCGCCTGCTGGCTGTCATCGATGACAATGACCGGCATGACCGGGCCAAGCGCCAGGATCTCGTGAATTGTGGGCATGACTCAGATCTCCGTAAAGGTGAGGCCGGCGCCCTGTTCCGCCGATCCGGAGGCGGCGCGCATGGCATTGAACAGAGGGCGGGCAAAGCCGCGCTGCGGGGCCCCGTTGATCGGGCCGAAGGCTGGCCGTGACGCAAGGTCGGCGGCGACGCCAAGCGTGCCGGCACTGGCGTCGAGCCGGATCATGTCACCATCGGCGATACGGCCGATGGCACCGCCTGCCACCGCCTCGGGTGTGACATGGATGGCTGCCGGAACGGTTCCCGATGCGCCCGACATGCGCCCGTCGGTGACCAGCGCGACGGCGAAACCCTGATCCTGGAGGTTGGCCAGCATCGGCGTCAGGCTGTGAAGTTCCGGCATCCCGTTCGCCTGTGGACCCTGGCCACGCACGACAACGACGACATCGCGGTTCAGCCTGCCCTCGGCATAGGCTGTCTTCACCGCGGCCTCGTCGGCGAACACAGCCGCCGGAGCCTCGATGAGATGGCGGTCCTCGGCGACCGCCGATATCTTGATCACCGCCTTGCCAAGGTCGCCATCAAGCATCCGCAGCCCGCCATTGACAGCGTGCGGGTCCGCCGCCGGGCGCAGGATCTGCGGGTCGAGCGAGGCGTCCGGGGCCGGCCGCCAGCGAAGCCTGCCGTCGGCAAGAACCGGTTCGCTGGCATAGTCGGCAAGGCTGTCGCCGGCAACGGTCGCGGCACCGCCATCGAGAAGGCCGGCGCCGAGAAGCTCGCGAATGACGTATCCCATGCCGCCAGCGGCGTGGAAATGGTTCACATCCGCCTCGCCGTTCGGATAGACGCGGGCCAGCAGCGGCGTGGTCTCGGACAGGTCTGCGAAATCCTCCCATGACAGGGTGATGCCGGCGGCGGCGGCCATTGCCGGCAGATGCAGCGTGTGGTTGGTCGACCCGCCGGTGGCGTGGAGCCCGATGATGGCGTTGACGAAGCTGCGTTCGTCAAGGCACCGGCCGATTGGCCGCGGGTTGGCCCCGCCACGGGCGATTTCGATGGCGCGTTCGGTCGCCGCCACCGTCAGCGCGTGGCGAAGATCGTCATGCGGGTTGACGAAGGCGGCCCCTGGAAGATGCAGCCCCATCACCTCCATCAGCATCTGGTTCGAATTCGCGGTGCCGTAGAAGGTGCAGGTCCCGGGTCCGTGATAGGCCGCCACCTCGGATCGCAAGAGATCCTCGCGGCTGGCCTCGCCGCGGGCAAAGGCCTTGCGGATAGCAGCCTTCTCGGCATTCGGCAATCCGCTCGTCATCGGTCCGGCGGGAACGAAGATCACCGGCAAATGACCAAAGGACAACGCCCCGATGACAAGCCCCGGCACAATCTTGTCGCAGACGCCGAGGCACAAAGCCGCGTCATAGACACCATGCGACAGGCCGACCGCCGTCGCCATCGCGATGACATCGCGGCTGAGAAGCGACAGCTCCATGCCGGGCCGGCCCTGGGTGACGCCGTCGCACATGGCCGGCACACCGCCGGCCACCTGCGCGGTTCCACCGGCGGCGCGCGCCGCGGCGCGGATCACCTGCGGGTAGCTCTCGAAAGGCTGATGCGCCGACAGCATGTCGTTATAGGCGGTGATGATGCCGATATTCGCCGTCCGCCGGTCGCCGGCGGCAAGCACGGTCTCCTGGTCCTCACCGGCCGCTGCGGCGGCATGCGCCATGTTCGAACATCCGACCTGGCGGCGGTCACTGTCCGGCGATTCCTCCATCGCCGCGATATCGTCGAGATAGGCGCGGCGGCGGTCATGGCTGCGCTGGCGGATCCGTTCTGTAACGCTGGCGACGCGGTCGTGAAGTTCGGTCATGGTCTGGTTCCCTGGCCGTCAAGGCGGGTTGTTCTGTCACGCAGTATCCCACGCAGTATCTCACAGGCACCGCCACCTGTCACAGGGGCCTAGTCCTCGTGCGGGTCGACCCAGTGACGCCCGTCATCGCCAAGCAGGCTGTCCGCCGGCCCCATCGTGCCGGACCGGTAGAGTTCCGGTGCGCGGTGGCGGATCATCTCGATCACCGGGTCGATGATGTCCCAGGCGGCGAACACCTCGTCACGCCGCATGAACAATGTCTGGTTGCCGCGCGCTGTATCCATCAACAGTCTTTCATAGGCGTCCGGCAGCCGTGAGTCGAACGTGTCATCAAAGCTGAGATTGAGTTCCGACGGGAACAGCCGCATGCCGCCCGGCCCCGGTTCCTTTGAGATCAGCTGCAGGCGCAGCCCCTCGCGCGGCTGCAGCCGGATGATCAGGCGGTTCGGCGGGCTGTCGATGTCGCCGCCGCCATTGCGCTGGAAGATATCATGCGGACGCTGCTTGAAGGTGATGATGATTTCCGAGGCACGGTGGGCCAGCTTCTTGCCGGTGCGTATATAGAAGGGAACGCCAGCCCAGCGCCAGTTATCGACCGCCAGCTTCATCGCGACAAAGGTCTCGGTGTTGGACTGGCGGCCAAGCGCGGTGGCGTATTCCTGATACTGGCCGCAGACGATATCATTCGCCTCGACAGGCCGGATGGCGCGAAGGACGCGCAGCTTTTCATCGCGCACCTGATCGGCGTTGAAAAAGGATGGCGGTTCCATCGCCACCAGACAGACAAGCTGCAGAAGGTGGTTTTGCACCATGTCGCGCACCGCGCCATAGGCGTCATAATAATCGGCGCGGTTGTCAACACCGACCGTCTCGGCGACGGTGATCTGGACATGGTCGATATGGCTGTTGTTCCATTGTGTCTCGAAGATCACATTCGCAAAGCGCAGCGCCATCAGGTTCTGCACCGTTTCCTTGCCAAGATAATGGTCGATCCGGTAGATCTGCGATTCAGCAAAAATCTCGGCAAGCTCGGCATTGATGGCGCGGCTCGAGGCTCCGTCATGGCCAAGCGGTTTTTCGACGACAAGGCGCGCCTGCGGGGTGACAAGTCCGGCCGATTTCAACAGCCGCGTGGCGTCGCCGAATAGGCTTGGCGCGATGGCGAGGTAGAAGATCGTCGGCCGGTCGGCGGCGGCGCGCACGGCGATGAAATCGGCAAGATGGTCCGCACCGTCACCCGATTTCGCATCAAGCGTGAGGATCGTGATCAGGGCAAGGAACCCCTTCCAGTCGGCCTCGCTGGCATGTCCGTCGGTCAGCGCATCCTCGCAGAACGGGCGCAGCTTCGCCGCGAATTCGTCAGCGCCGATCTCGCGGCGCGACGCGGCGGCAATCCGGAATTCGGATGTGACCTGACCGTCAAGATAGCGCCAGAACAGGGCCGGAAAAATCTTTCGAAGTGCCAGATCGCCGGTACCACCGATGATGATATAGTCGCTCGGGCTGAGATTGACGGAAGGCGTTTTCGCGTCGCTCATCGTGAATGTCTCCGCCCCGTCATTCCGTCCGCCCCGTCATTCCGTCCGCCCCGTCTTTCCGTCCACCACGGTCATGGTCTGCGTCTAGAGTTCCAGAATTGCGCCGGCGGTGTCCAGCATCCGGTTCGAAAAACCCCATTCATTGTCGTACCAGGCAAGCACCCGCGCCATGCCGCCCGGCATCACGCGTGTCTGGTCGAGATGCACCACCGCCGAGGCCGGATCATGATTAAAGTCGCTGGAAACAAGTGGCCTGTCAGTCACCTTCATCACCGGTGCCATGCGCGCGGCTGCCTCGATCAGAGCCGCGTTGATGTCCTCGGCGGTCATGTTCCGCGCCGGTTCGAAGACAAGATCGACAGCCGATACATTCGGGGTCGGCACGCGGATGGCGACGCCGTCAAGCTTGCCGTCAAGCGCCGGCAGCACAAGGCCGACAGCCCGCGCGGCGCCGGTTGTCGAGGGCACCATGTTCAGTGCCGCGGCGCGCGCCCGGTACGGGTCCTTGTGGTCGCCATCGACAAGATTCTGGTCACCCGTATAGGCGTGGATCGTGGTCATGAAGCCCTGATTGATGCCGCAGGATTCCTGCAGCGCGGCGGCCACTGGCGCCAGGCAGTTGGTGGTGCAGGAGGCGTTCGAGATGATCCACATGTCCGGCGTCAGGCTGTCATGATTGACACCATAGACGATGGTCGCGTCGGCGCCGCTTGACGGTGCCGAAACCAGCACCCGGCCGGCCCCGGCGTCAAGGTGACGTGTCGCGGCTTCGGCGGATGTGAAGATGCCGGTACATTCCATGACAAGGTCGACACCGCGGTCTTCCCAGGCGCAGGCCTCGGGGTCACGATGGCTCGTATAGGCAATGCGACTCCCATCGATTTCGAGGAAATCATCGCCATGTGCGACCGCGCAGGCAAGGCGCCCATGCGTTGAATCAAGCTCAAGAAGCAGCGCGGCGCTTTCCGCCGGCGCCAGGTCGTTGATGGCGACGATCCGGAAATCATCGCGTGGCGATTCGATCAGCGCACGTACGACATTGCGGCCGATCCGCCCGAACCCGTTGATGGCAACCTGTTTCATGGATAGCACCCCATTTGTCAGTTTCCCGCGTGATATAGCACCACCGGCGTTTCGTCAATTAATAAATCAATTTGATTTAAGAATAGATTATACATGATTTACAACGCATTCTCATGTCGATTCTCTGGGCCAATCAGGATAACTGTCCTATGATGATGAATGTGGGGCGTCATTGTGCGTCTGGGAGGATTATGCTTTTTGGCGCGCGCCCCTATCCTGCCGTCAGCCAATCAGGGCATATAAGTCAGGGCGTATAAGCCAGGGGACACAGGTCAGGGGACATAGCTGATGAAAACCCGGTCACCGGCTGGCCAGTCACCGATTGGCGATCATATCTCGACGACGCTGCATGGCGGCAACCAGGTCAGCGTCGGCCAGTATAACGAGCGGCTGGTCATTTCCCTGTTGCGCCGCCATGGCTGGCTGACCAAGGCCGATCTGGCGCGCATGACCGGATTGTCGGCGCAGACCATGACGGTGATCGTCAAACGTCTGATCGCCGCCGATCTGCTGCTGAGCGGTGACAAGGTGCGCGGACGTGTTGGTCAGCCATCGACACCCTTCGCGCTCAATCCGCTTGGCGCCGTATCGATTGGTATCAAGATCGGCCGCCGGTCGCTCGATCTCATCGCCATGGGGTTTGATGGCACCGTTCTGGCGCGGCGTACCGAACGGTTCGCGCTGCCCGATGCGGCGGCGACCCTGCGGCTCATTGACGACAATCTTCCCGGCCTGCTTGAGGATTTGCCGGCCGAGCAGAGGACCCGCATTCTGGGCGCGGGTGTGGCGATGCCGCGGACGCTGGCCGGGTGGGAGAGTGAGATGAACCTGCCGGCCGGCGCGCTTGATGACTGGAACGAGGTCGATATTGTCGCCGAGGTCGAGAACCGAATTGGTGCCGCGACCTATCTTCTTCACGATGTTTCGGCGGCCTGCCTTGCCGAGCTTTGTTTCGGGCGGGGCAAGGAAATCCAGAATTTCCTCTATCTCTATGTCGGCAGTTTTGTCGGTGGCGGGCTGGTCCTGTCAAACCAGCTGCAGACCGGCGCGCGGGGCGCCGCCGCTGCCATTGGATCGCTTCCGACCGGGCTGTGCACGACAGGCGTGCCGCCTCAGCTGATCGAGAAGGCTTCGCTGACCGGGTTCGAGGCGCTGGTCCGCGCCGCCGGTCGCGAGGATCCACATTCCTTCTATTATGGCGAGCAGGATGAAACCACCGTCAGGGTCTTCACCGAATGGGCCGAGGAGGCGGCGCAGAGCCTTGCCTTCGCCATCACCGCCACCGCCTCGATCCTCGACCTTGATGCTGTTATCCTCGCCGGCGGGTTGCCTGAGGACCGCACCGCCGATTTGCTGCGGATGACCGAAGCGACGCTTGGCAGCTATAATACCAAGGGACTTCACATGCCGCAGCTTCACCAGGCCGAGATCGGCATCACCGCGCGTGCCATCGGCAGTGCCTTTCTGCCAATCTATGCGAATTTCTCGCTTGATCGGGATTCGCTGCTGATCAACATGTAGCTTCGGGAACCGTCAGGAGGCAGCCATGCACCCGCTTTTGCGCGAAGAGGATGTCGAGGCCTATCAACGCGACGGGGCGGTGCTGGTCCGCGGCCTGTTCGCCGATCATGTCGAGACCATCGCTGCCGGGATCGCATTCAACATGGACCATCCGGGGCCCTATGCGGCGGAAAACCTGAAAGCCGGCGAGACCGGCAGGTTCTTTGACGATTACTGCAACTGGACCCGCATCCCGGAATTCCAGACAGTCATCGCCGATCCGGTGATCGGCGAGGTCGCCGCCGACCTGATGCGCGCCGACAGCGTGCAGCTGTTTCACGACCATGTTCTGGTCAAGGAACCCGGCACCGCCAAACAGACGCCATGGCATCAGGACAGCCCCTATTATTTCGTCGAGGGACAACAGACGGTCAGCTTCTGGTGTCCTGTCGATCCGGTTGGCGAGGCGACGCTGCGCTGTGTTGCCGGATCGCATCGCTGGCCGCGGCCGGTACTGCCGACCCGCTGGCTGTCCGAGGACAATTTCTATGCCGATGAAAGCGCCTGGATGCCGGTCCCCGACCCCGATGCCGAGGGTATGGAGATTCGTGAATGGCCGATGCAACCCGGCGACGCGGTGGCCTTCGATTTCCGTGTTCTGCATGGCGCGCGCGGCAATCACAGCACGGCGCGCCGGCGCGCCTTCTCGCTGCGCCTTGTCGGCGACGATGCGCGCTATGTCGAACGGCCGGGCCGGACCTCGCCGCCCTTTCCCGGACATGGCATGCGACCCGGTGAACGATTGCGCGAGGACTGGTTCCCCACTATCTTCCACCGGGGGTCAGCGTCGAATGACTGATCCGGCGAATCACATATCCGGTGGGGAGAGTGCAGGTGCGTAAACAGGTTGTGATCGTCGGGGCTGGTCCCTCGGGCCTTCTTCTCGGCAGACTTCTCGATCTGGCCGGAATCGACAATATTGTTCTTGAACGCCAGTCACAGGATTATGTGCTGGCGCGCATCCGCGCCGGCATCCTGGAACAGACAACGGTGGACCTGATCCACCGCGCCGAGGCCGGGCAACGGCTGGCGGTTGAGGGCATTCAGCATCATGCCGTGCATCTGGCTTTCGATTACAAGGCGGTGTCGATCGGCCTGTCCAACCATACCGGGGGCAAGGTTGTCACCGCCTATGGCCAGACCGAGGTCACGCGCGATCTGTGCGAGGTGCGCAGCGCCGCGGGCAGTGAGACAATCTATGAGGCCGCCGATGTGGAAATCCATGATTTTGATGGCACCGCCCCCTGGGTCACCTATGTCAGGGATGGCAGGACGCACCGGATCGATTGCGACCTGATCGCCGGCTGTGACGGCTATCACGGGGTGTGCCGCAAATCAGTGCCGGAAAG
>Ga0181579_10004753_pt1 | contig 10523 bp, 5 predicted proteins | sample 071ome_24_FD_132996 | JGI IMG/M metagenome (GOLD analysis project Ga0181579, IMG submission 132996) | Coastal salt marsh microbial communities from the Groves Creek Marsh, Skidaway Island, Georgia - 071402CT metaG (megahit assembly) | ecosystem: Environmental > Aquatic > Marine > Intertidal zone... | reverse complement strand
GCAGCCTCGGGGAATTCGGTGATCAGGGTCTCCACCGTTTCGTTGACGCGCTGGTCGTACATTCGGATGCGTTCCGAGTTGTCCCGGCTGTGCGCATCCCAGTCGCGCCGCTCGAAATGATCCGTCGCGCGCGCGCTGATGTCCCTGAACAGGCGATAGTGGCGGACAAAACCATCAAGGATTGTCCGGGATATGGTTTTGACAGTATTCATTGACCCGCGCTTAATAAACCGATGTTCTTTATGCAACGTTCGAAACAAGCCGAAGATGATAGGACTTTTACACGTTTACGAGCTGATAAACAATTCAACCCTCGTTGCATCCTCAAGAAGTGGTTGAGACAAAAGTGACGAGACGGAATACTGAAGAGGTCAACGCTTTATTGGGCTCCTTGGCGTGGAATTGATTCAGAATCTCTGGCTGGTCGGCGCTAACCGCTATCGTGATGAGACGGTTTGTGAGCAAATTATCAGGCTGTCTCCAGAAGAGTTGCTTTTAAGACCGAATCTTAAATTGATCGAGCAAGCGTTGGAGCAAGCTCAGATGCCCGCATTGGCGTCATCTCTGCCCGAAATCGAAACGACATTTGAAGAAAGCGAGGTTGGTGCCCTTTACCCCAGGCTCTGCCTCGCATTGCAACAACAGGTGGGCCATCGGGTGCGTTGGGCCAGGAGCCGGTCAGGAGGGCTTCGGGGTGAAATAAAGCTGATTTTTGAATATGAGCATACGGAAGTTGGTCGGGCCTCGATGGAACTCTCGCTACTGCTTGTCCTGGCGGCCTATCCCGGACTTTCATGGCCCGCATCGTTAGCGCTAAAAAAAGGCAGCAAGGCGGAAAAGTGGAGACAGTTATGCGAAATCGCAGCAGCCACCTTGTTTCCCGTCGACAGCGAGGTGCTTCTTAGGGCTGCTTGGCGACGTGGTATCAATGGCCTGAAACTTGAGCGTGACCCTTATCGTGTGGTTAGGGATGTCAGGGTACGCCGCAACGCCCTGCTGCGGCTGGGGACCTGCGGCAATCAGCGCCTTCTTGACGGCATGTTGTGCCTTGATCGATCGGGACATCTTGTCACTGCCCACCATGACCGGACCAGTCTTAACGCATGGGCCAGAAAATACCGTTTTGCCTGTCCCAGGTCTTATTTGTATGAGCCTTCAGAAATCAGTGTGGAACAGGCGCTGGAGGCGGTTTGCCTTTGGCAATTTCCCCTGGTTTTGAAGCCGCGATTTCGGAGTCACGGTAATGGGCTGATGCTATCAATCGCCGATCAGAATGCACTGCGTGGTGCGCTCACTCAGGTTAAAAAAACGGGTGCAGCAGCCATGCTGCAGCCGTTCATACAAGGTCAGGCGTACCGACTTCTGCTGGCGAATGGGACATTGCTCTTCGTCCTTGACGAACTGGGTCGCGAGGTCGACTGCCGCTGGCAGGTTCTGCTGGATCTGGCTTGTCGAATCGCGAAAGAGGCCGAGTGCGGGCTGTTGGAGATTGGGTTCATAGAATGCGCACCGGAGCAAAATAACCCGGCGAAGAGCATCATGATCATCGACATCAATTTTGCACCCAGGCTCGATCGGTTGTGCGGCAAAAATGCCCACCTGATGCACGAAGCGTCAGAGCGATTCCTGGACTGGCTATTCCCCCCCGGCTCGGCCACGGGGCCGCCTCTCGTCGCGGTGACCGGCACCAATGGTAAAACCACCACTTCACGGATGATCACTCGCATGTTTGCTGAGCAGGGTCTCCAAACGACAATGACGGGCACCCGCACTGCGGAGAGATGGATTGCAGGCAGGCGTTCTCAAGCTGATCTCGATGGCGACAAGCGGTTTGCCCAGCTGGGTGACGGGCGAGCGGAGGCAGTGGTGCAAGAGACTCATTTTGGATTGATCGCCAGAGTCGGCTTTTCCTGGCAGCGATGCACCGTGGGGATTGTGACCAATGTCACGGAGGATCATATCGGCCGGATTGGCGTAGACAGCATAAAAGCTATGGCGAAGCTAAAGTCGATAGTTGCGCAAAGGGCGGATACCGCAGTTTTAAATGCGGATGACGCACACTGTCTGGAGATGTATCACCGTCTGCAGTGCGAGCGCACCATTCTTGTCAGCTTGGAATCCAGTCCTGGCGAGCTCTATCAACGTGGAGTCAGAAGATCAACGCGAATCATTTGGCTCGGCATGCACCAGGGACGCGAGCATATTCTCTTGCATGAGCACGGTGAGAATATGGCCGTTGTGCCCGTCACGGACATTCCTGCAACTTTTGGCGGACTGGCAAAGTTCAACATCAGCAATGCCATGCAAGCCGTGGCTGCAGGCCACATCTGTGGTTTACCCCCTGAAGTGATGGCCACAGCACTGCGCGGATTCGTCACTGATTTTGAGGTTTCACCTGGGCGGATGAACATCTACGATAACGGTCGATTCAAGGTTTTGCTCGACTTCGCCCACAACACGGCCGGCTTTGCCGCCGTGGGAGATTTTGTCGCGGCGAGTGCAGTTCTTGGAAGGCGAATCGTGGTCTGCGGAGCGAGCCAGGACCGGCAAGAGACGCAAATCCGAAATATGATGCAATCAATCGCAGAAACTTACGATCACTACATTCTGCGTTCGCCTAATCCACGCCATGACAAATTACACGAAAACGTACCATCGATGTGTGCCCGGTTTCTGGGTGAATTCGGGGTGTCAGAGGATCGAATCGAGGTCATTCCAGATCCAATTCAGGCGGCTGAAGCTGCGTTGCGACATGCGGAGGATGGCGATTTGGTCGTGCTGCATCTGTCAGCAAGCGATTTCAATAGCGCGTGGGCTTTGATCACCCGTTTCAGGTGAGTCAGACGTGTCTGGCGTGGTTCATTTGCGATAGTGGGACTCACTTCGATGATGGATGTGCTGTTCATCGACAAACGCTGCCCAACATACTCCCAGTCAGCGATTTTTTCCGCTTCGGATCAGGGTCTGAGCATCGATCGACCGAGCGAAATCACCGTGTCAAGGAACGCATCCACATCACCGGGGCGCGTGCGCCAATTGGAAAAAGCGGGTCGGAAGATGGTTCTCGCGCCCAGCCGGGATGTCCCCACCAGGAAATTTCCGTCCTCCAGCACCGCCTGCCCCAGGCGATGGTTGAGCTGATCGAGCTCGGCGTCATCCAAACCGCCAGGATTGAAGCGGAAAGGCGTGATATTCAGCTGAACATCAGCCAGCAGTTCCAGATCCTCGCACGCCCTGACGCGCTCTCCACAATAAGCAGCCAGGTCCAGGCAATGCTCGACGATGGCGCGGTGACCTTCGCGCCCGTATGCCTTGAGTGTGGCCCAGACAGCCAGGCCCCGGCCTCGCCGGGAGCTCTCCGGGCCAATGGCGCCCAGGGTGGGGAAGGGGTCGTTCTCGTTGGGTAGGTAATCTGCCGAGTAGCGGAAGGAGCGGGCCAGCAGGCCGTGATCGCGCACGAAGGCGTAACCGGAGTCATAGGGCACATTGAGCCACTTATGCCCATCCACGGTGACGGAATCGGCTCGTTCAACGCCCCTGACCAGGTGCTTTGTCCTTGGCGAGAGCGCGGCAAACAGGCCAAATGCGCCGTCCACGTGCACCCAGCAGTTGTGCTGCCTCGCGATGTCGATCATGTCGTTGACCGGGTCGAAATCACCGGCATTGACCTCGCCGGCGTTGACCACCATCACCGCGGGCGTGCCATCCAGGCGCTGCAGCGCGCCTTCCAGCCCTTCAAGGTCCACCCGGCCAAGGTCGTCACGGCGGAATTCCTGGATATGGCCACGCCCGATGCCTTGCAGACTCAGCACCTTGCGCGTCGCGGCATGGACATAGCCCGAGGTGAGAACAGGCATCTGCGGCTGTCCGGCCATCCCGGTATCCGACACATCGAAGCCATGCTGTTCTCCCCACCATTGCCTGGCCGCCGCCAGGCCGGTGAAATTGGCCATGGTGGCGCCGGTCACCATGATGCCGGTCATGCGCTCGGGCAGGCCCAGTAGCTCTTTCAGCCAGGTCAGGGCCTGTATTTCCATGCGAACCGCCACGGGCGCAATCACCCAGGTATAGGCGATCATGTCAAATGCCGTGGCAAGCAGGTCAGCGGCATGCGCCGCGGGCGTGTTGCCGCCAATGACGAAATGGAAGCATCTCGGGCCCAGGGTGTTTGCGCCGGCGCGCTGCTGGAAATCCAGCAGTTGCTCGATGGTGGAACGCAAGCCACTGCCGGTCTCCGGCAGCGGCTCTTTGAGCGCTTCCAGGACCCGGTCCGGATCCTGCGGTAAGGCCACTCGCTCGTCCGCGCCGGCGATGGCCTCGTGCAGCGCCTGCTCCAGTATTTCAGTGATCTGACCGGCCTCGCGGCGCAAATCATCGTCGATCCATTGCTTGCTGAGCATGTGGCGCTCTCCCTGAGCGATCATGGGAACGCCCCGGATTTTACATGAGGCGGGTGGCCCTTGGCCTCATTGAAGGCGCCGCTCGGGACGAGTTTCCGCCGGGAACCGGTGACCTGAAGAACCGTTCGTAGGGTGAATAAAGCGAGGCCGGTGATGGCTGCAACCGGCCCCTGGCTGGCGCCCCCGTTGATCCGCGATGTGTGCCGTATTCCAGACACGGACGCCATTGGCGGGTTGGCGGGGGTTCCAACGTTCAAATCCTGCTGGAGGAATTCGGAAGCTGCCCACTTGCCGAATACCTTGTCCACGGTTTTAATGACGCAGTCACGGCGGTTTTTCGTCGCATAAAAGTACGCCCGGAGGAGAGTGTTGCTGGACAAGCTTAAAGAACTGGAGTCACAGGCCCGCAAGCTGGAGGTATCCGGGCAGGAGGCGGAGCACCTGATCATTGAGGCCGGCCGTCATGCGCGTCAGTTTGTCGACGGCCTGGAAGAGGCGCAGACCTATACGGCGGGTTCGCCGGATCCGGCACCGTGGTCTGCCGGTTTTTCAGACCAGGCGGGCCATATTCGCGAACTGCTGGATGTCGTCTCCTCCGGCGTCAACACGCACGGTATCAATCCGGCATCAGGCGGTCATCTTGGCTATATACCGGGTGGTGGCGTTTTTCCCTCCGCCGTGGGTGACTTCCTCGCGGATGTGGGTAATCGCTTTGCCGGTATTGAGTTTGCGTCTCCCGGCGCGGTGCAGATGGAGCGTTCCCTGGTGCAGTGGATGGCAGGCCTCGTCGGTTATCCGGAGGGCGCGGGCGGTGATCTCACTTCAGGCGGCAGTATTGCCAACCTGACCGCCCTGGTAACGGCCAGGGAAGCCAGGGGCATTTCCGCCCGCGATATACCCAACAGCAGCATTTACCTGACCGCCCAGGCGCACCACTGCATCGACAAGGCCCTGTGCGTCGCGGGTATGGCCGAGTGCCCGAAACGCATCGTGCCCATGGATGGCGGCTACCGGATGGATGCCACCGCGCTGGAGAAGATGATCCGCGAGGACCGTGCGGAGGGGCTGAATCCCTGGCTGGTGGTGGCTTCCGCCGGCACCACCGACACGGGCGCCATTGATCCCTTGCCGGCGATCGCGCCCATTGCGCGCGACCAGGGTCTCTGGCTGCACCTCGATGCCGCCTATGGCGGCTTCTTTCTGTTGTGCGAAGAAGGCCGCGAGGTGCTGAGCGGCCTGGAGGCGGCCGATTCCATCGTCATGGATCCGCACAAGGGCTTGTTCCTCCCCTATGGCTCGGGCGCGCTCCTGGTCAGGAATGTCCATGATCTTGCCCGCGCCCACGGCTACGAAGCCAACTATATGCTGGATGCCCGTGAGGCCAGCCAGGAGTATTCACCGGCCGATCTCTCCGCCGAATTGAGCCGGCCGTTCAGGGGAATGCGCTTGTGGTTGCCGTTGAAACTGTTCGGCCTTGCGCCTTTTCGGGCGGCGCTTTCCGAAAAAATCTGGCTGGCGCGCTATTTTCACCAGCGAATTTCGGACATGCCGGGCTTTGAGGCGGGGCCGCGGCCCGATCTGAGCGTGGTGACCTATCGCTATGTGCCCGAAAACGGCGATGCCGATGCATTCAACAGACGCCTGCTGCAGGAAGTGCTATCAGACGGCAAGGTCTTCATATCGTCCACTCGCCTGGACGGACGATTCGTGCTGCGCCTGGCGGTGCTGCACTATCGCACCCATAAGTCCACCATCGATTACCTGCTGGATTTGCTGTCAGAAACGGCCCGTCGCCTGGTGGGGTAGCCCTTTATCTGCCCGCGGCCCGTGATGGGCGGGCCGTAAATGACGGACTGCAACTGAGCCAATTTTTGGGTTTGGAGTCAGTGGCGCGCGGTGAAGCGGGCTCAGCCCAGCTTGCGCACAGCGAACTCTATCAGTTTCCTGACCCTGGCCGTGTAGGGCGGGTACAGCATGTGCATCGCGTTAAAGCGATGCGTGAGCACCGGTTTCTCATTGGAGAAGGCTTCGAACCCGAATCGGCCATGTGCTTTTCCGATGCCCGAATGGTTAACACCACCGAAGGGCAGGTTCTCGTGCGCGAACTGCAGCAGGTTGTGATTTACGCACATGCCGCCAGCGGAGGTCTGGCGGGTCACCTGCTCAATTCGCTGTTGGTCCTTGCCAAAGATATAAAGCGCCAATGGCTTGGGCATGGCGTTGATCCGTTCTATCACGGTATCGAGGTCATTGAAAGGCAGGATGGGCAGCAGCGGGCCGAAGATCTCTTCTTCCATGATCTGCGCCCCTTCCGGCACGTCGACCAGCGCGGTCGGGGCGAAATATTGTTCGTCGGCATCGTAATCACCACCGAATACCGCGCGCGCGCCCCTGCTGACGGCGTCGTCGTACAGGCCTTTGACCCGCTCGAAATGGCGTTCGTTGACCAATCGGCAATAGTCTTTCGAGGCCTTGATGGCCTGCTCGTTTTTGCCGTACAGATGACGCACGGATTTGCCCAGCGCCTTTATGAACCGGTCCATGACCACCTCATGGACATACAGGTGATCCGGCGCGATGCAGGTCTGACCGCTGTTGGTCAGTTTGCCCCAGGCAAGGTGCCTGGCCGCGGCCTTGATATCAGCTGACTCGTCCACGATCACCGGCGATTTGCCGCCCAGTTCGAGGGTGACCGAGGCCAGGCTTTTCGCCGCTGCCGCCATCACGATGCGGCCCACAGCCGGGCTGCCGGTGAAAAAAATATGATCAAAAGGCAGGCTCAGCAATTCGGTGGATGTCTCGACCCCGCCTTCAATGACAGCCACCTCATCCTCGGTGAAGGTCTCACCGACCAGTTTTGCCACCAGGGCGGAGACATGGGGCGTCAATTCGGAAGGCTTGATGATGGCCGTATTACCCGCCGCGATGGCCGAAACCAAAGGCCCGAAAGACAGTTGAAACGGGTAGTTCCACGGGGCAATGATCAGGCATCGGCCCCGGGGTTCGTGCCGGATTTCTGCGCGGGTGCCCAGCATGGCCAGCGTTGCACGGACCTTTCGAGGTTTCATCCAGGATTTCAGGTTGCCGATGGCGAGCTTGATCTCGGCATAGGTCGGCAGCAACTCCGCCAGGCGGGCTTCCGGCTCAGGTTTTTTAAAATCCGCAAAGCAGGCAGCCAGGACCTCATCCTCGCGGGCCTCGATGGCCGCCCGCAGCCGCTCCAGCGTGGCGATGCGGTCCTGGGCAGTGGAGGCCCGCAGTTTCAGCGCACGTGATCTTTGCGCCGCGAATATCCGCTGAATGTCGGTGCCGTTCATGCTTTCCATATGGGGGCACTCTGAATGTTTTGAAGCATGCCTTTGCAGCGCTTGATCACCATCACGGAAGCGAGAGCGAGTTCTCGGGTGTGAGTAAACCAATGCCCGCCTGATCAACGGCTTGCCGGTATTCCGCCACCGGGCCCTCCAGGTAGAGGTTGACCATTTCCAGGCTGTAGGCCAGCGCGGACCGGGCTTCATCCATGTGGAAGCGCCCCGCCGGGGTAGGCGCGCCGGGATTGGAGGCCAGGTAGTAGCCCGCCAGGCCCAGTTTGCTGCTCACCTTATCGGCGCTGTAGACAATTCCCTTGGTCTCGGGCGGGTTTCTGAACTGCTTTTCCAGTTCATCCAGGCCCTCGATGGCTTGCACCCCCTGCTTTTGCAGAGCCTTCAGGGCCTCATTCTCTCCACCCTTCAGTTGCCGCCCTATCAGTGCATTCAACATGGCGATGTCCGACCGGGTCCTGTCGATGGTCTCAAGAGACTGGACCAGGGTCTCCTGCAAGGCCTGCAAGGCCCGCCGGGCGCCATAATTGGCTTCGATGTCCTGCTGGCTGAGCGCGCTGCGCGGGTCTGCGAGCGTGGCCACCACTATGCTGTCTTCGGCATCTCCCATGGCCAGCCGGATACGGTAATCTCCCGGCGGTGTTTGCGGCCCTGGGGGGAGACCGTCTTCCATTGGCCGCTTGTCAGGCCCGGGCGCCGGTCGCACGCCATCCGAACTCATGTCCCAGGTCAGCCGGTTGATACCCTGGTGGACCGGCATTTTGTAGGTCCGGATCAGCTCACCCTCGGCATTGCTGACTTCAACGGTGACCTTGGGTGTCTTCTTCTTGTCATCGCTGTCCCCGTCCTCGTCCCCGTTCCCGTTTTTGTTTTCGTCTGCGTCTTCTCCGGACGCTGGCTGACCGCCGGCCGCGGCGCGCAGCGCGATTCGTCGCTGGCGGTCACGCTCGGCATTGGGGTGAGGCAGATCGTTGCCGCTTGCGATGAAGGTCACCATGACGCCATAAGGCTCATTCTCACCCCTGAATTCTCCCGAGCCGGTAAACCGGGTAGAAGAGGTTGGGTTGGCCGAGTACTGCTGTCCAGGGCTGGCAGATATGATTTTCAGCCTCTGATCGAATGCTTCCTCCGTGAGATTGCGCAGGCCGCTGTAATCGTCAATGACCAGGATGGAGCGCCCGTGAGTACCCAGTACGAGATCGTTTTCGCGGGCCTGAATCGCCATGTCCATCACCGAGACGGTCGGTACGCCGGCTGAGAAACGCGTCCAGTCCTGCCCTCCGTCCGTGGAGAAATACAGGCCCAATTCGGTGCCCAGAAACAGCAGGTCGGGATCGACCGGGTCCTGCAGTACCGATAGCGCATAACCCCGCACATCGCTGCCGGTCAGGCGCTCCCAACGCGCCCCGAAATCCGTCACCTTGAACACGTGAGGATTCATGTCTGATCGGCGATGGTCATCGAACACCACGAAAGCGGTGCCCGCGTCGTGAGGGGAGGGCGTGATCATCGGTACCCACGCGCCCTGCGGCACCCCTCTGGCCGCATCGATACGCTGCCAGTCTTCGCCGCCGTTGCGCGTGACGTGGACTCTGCCATCATCACTGCCCACCCAGATCACACCGGGTTGAAGCGGGCTGGGGGCGATGGCGACCAGGGTGGTGTAATTTTCCGCCGCGGTGACGTCAGGGGTCAGGCCGCCGCTCTCGCGAAAGATTTGCACGTCCGGGTTGTTGGTGGTGAGGTCGGGACTGATCACGCGCCAGTTGTGTCCGCGATCGTTGGATTGATGAACGAACTGGCTGCCGTAGTAAATGGTGGCCGGGTCGAATGGATCTTGCGCCAGACCCGCGCTCCAGTTGAACCTGAGGTCGACGTCGGGCGCGGGTGGCATGGGACGGATCAGCCGGCTCTCGCCGGTGCCGAGGTCATACCGGAACAGGTAACCGCCCTGGGACATGGCATAGCCTGCCTCCGCATTTTCCGGGTCCGGCAGGGTGTCGAAGCCGTCACCAAAACCCACTTCCTGCCAATGCAGATTACGGATGCCGGCCGGAATCCATATTTCCGCCGGGCCGCGCCAGGAACCGTTGTCCTGCAGGCCGCCGTAGACGTTGTAGGGGTGCTCGTCATCCACCCGGACGTGGTAAAACTGCGCCAGCGGCAGGTTGCGCACAAAGCGCCAAGTGGCCCCGCGATCGCGGGATATGGCGATCCCGCCATCATTGCCGATGATCAGGTGCCTGGGGTCGCTCGGATTGATCCAGAAGGCATGATTGTCGATGTGCACCGTGTTGCCGGGTGCGCAGCAATCGATCGCCGGGTTGGTCTCGAAGTTCTTGCCGCCGTCAATGGATACTCTGAGGCGGGTGGCCATGTTGTACACCCGGTCCGGGTTGTCCGGATCGGCGATGATTTCGGTGTAATAAAAAGGCCGGTCGGCGACATTGTAGGCCTCGTTGACCTTGGTAAAACGGTTACCCCCGTCGTCAGAGCGCAGCAGCGCGCTTTTCTCTGCCTCTACCAGTGCGTACACCCGTCCGGGGTCAGCCGCGGTCAGGGCAAAAGCCATGCGGCCGAGCTCACCGGGGGGCAGGCCGTCTTCTTCGGTCTTCTGCTGCCAGGTTTCCCCGCCGTCGTGAGAGATGTACATGCCCGAACCCGGGCCGCCCGACTTGAAATGATAGGGCCACCGGCGGAATTGCCACATGGCGGCAAACAGCTTGTCCGGGTTGTTGGGCGCCATCTTGATGTCGGTGGCTCCGGTATTCTCATCGACATACAGGATGTTCTCCCAGGT
>Ga0181579_10004746_pt1 | contig 10530 bp, 7 predicted proteins | sample 071ome_24_FD_132996 | JGI IMG/M metagenome (GOLD analysis project Ga0181579, IMG submission 132996) | Coastal salt marsh microbial communities from the Groves Creek Marsh, Skidaway Island, Georgia - 071402CT metaG (megahit assembly) | ecosystem: Environmental > Aquatic > Marine > Intertidal zone... | reverse complement strand
GTCCGCGACATGCAATTTCTGCTAAATGATGTTATGAACGTCCAGTCTGCCAATATTCCTGGCTATGACGAATTAGATCCTGATTTTTTGACCGCGATATTGAACGAATGCGGAAAAATCAATACAGACGTTTTGGCCCCCCTAAATGCCATTGGCGATACCCAGGGATGTACGCTGGAAAATGGTGTGGTCCGCACGCCTGACGGATTCAAAGACGCATTCGAACAGGTCAAAGAGGGCGGCTGGACCGGCATCGACTGTGACCCCGAATTTGGGGGCCAAGGGCTGCCATATTTGATTGGAACGGCTGTTGGTGAAATGTTTGCATCCTCCAACATGGCCTTTGGCATGTATCAGGGTTTGACGCATGGCGCCTATTCCGCGATCCATGCCCATGGCAGCCAAGAGCAAAAGGAAACCTATCTGCCAAATATGGTCAGCTGCGACTGGACTGGCACCATGAACCTGACAGAACCGCACTGTGGAACCGATCTGGGATTGATGCGGACCAAGGCAGAACCGCAAGCAGATGGCACATTCAAAATCACAGGCCAGAAAATCTTTATCTCGGCCGGTGAACACGACATGTCAGATAATATCATTCATCTGGTTTTGGCCAAAATTCCGGGTGGCCCTGCGGGTGTCAAAGGGATTTCGCTGTTTATCGTTCCAAAATTCTTGGTCAATCCCGATGGATCATTGGGCGAACGCAACACCCTATCCGTCGGCAAGATCGAAGAGAAAATGGGCATCCACGGAAATGCCACCTGCGTCATGAATTATGACGGTGCAACCGGATATTTGCTGGGCCAAGAACACAAAGGCATGCGTGCCATGTTCACCATGATGAACGAAGCCCGCCTTGGCGTTGGCCTGCAAGGTCTGGCCCAAGCCGAAATCGCCTATCAAAACGCACTGGCCTATGCCAAAGATCGCCTGCAAGGCCGCGATGTGACCGGCGTAAAAAACCCTGACGGGCCCGCCGATCCCCTGATCGTACACCCTGATATTCGCCGCAACCTGATGGACCAAAAAAGTTTTGTCGAAGCAGGCCGCGCATTAATTTTCTGGGCAGCCCAGCTGATTGACCAACATCACCGCAACACAGATGCCCAAGCCGATGGTTTGGTCAGCCTGCTGATCCCCGTGATCAAGGGGTTCCTAACCGACCGCGGCTTTGACATGACAGTTCAGGCCCAGCAAATCTATGGCGGCCACGGCTATATCGAAGAATGGGGCATGTCGCAATTTGCCCGTGATGCCCGCATCGCTATGATTTACGAAGGCGCAAACGGTGTCCAAGCGCTGGATTTGGTGGGTCGCAAATTGGCGACTGACGGCGGCAAGCATGTCATGGCATTTTTCGAAATCGTTAAATCATTCATCGCCGAAAACAAAGATATGGACGAAGAATTTCAAGCACAGTTCTTGGCACCCCTCAAACAGGCATCCAAAGATTTACAAGCCGCAACCATGTATTTCATGGAAGCTGGCATGAAAAATCCAAACGACGCCTTGGCAGGGTCTTATGATTATATGCACCTGTTTGGGCACACCGCGCTGGGTTTTATGTGGGCACGCATGGCCAAGGTCGCCAAGACTGCATTGCAAAATGGAACTGATGACGCAGCGTTCTACGAGACAAAAGTAACAACAGGGCATTACTATATGGCCAAGCAACTGCCATCGACGGGGGCGCTTTTGGCTAAAATTACAGCCGGTTCATCCCCTGTCATGACACTAAGTGCAGATCAGTTTTAAAACAGGAGGCTATGATGTTTACGACCCGATCAACTTGGATGACAGACGACCACGTGATGCTGCGCGACATGACCGCCAAATTCATCATGGACGAATGGTCCCCCCATTTTGATCGCTGGCGCAAACAAGGTGAAATGGATCGATCCACTTGGCAGCAGGCCGGTGAACTGGGCCTGCTGTGTCCCTCAATCCCAGAAGAGTTCGGGGGCGCAGGCGGTGATTTTGGTCACGAAGCTGTTATTCTTACCGAAGGCAGCCGCGCAAATCTGGCCAGCTGGGGTCACGGCATCCATTCCGGCATCGTGGCGCATTATGTCCTGAACTATGGAACCGAGGATCAAAAACAACGCTGGCTGCCAAAATTGGTGTCCGGCGAATTGGTCGGCGCACTGGCCATGACCGAACCCTCAACAGGATCAGACGTACAATCCATCAAAACTCGCGCCATCCGCGAAGGAAATTCGTATCGCTTGAGCGGCCAGAAAACCTTTATCACCAACGGGCAACACGCCAACCTGATCATCGTTGCCGCCAAAACCGACCCCGCCCAAGGCTCCAAGGGTGTCTCACTCGTGGTGCTAGAAACCGACGGAGCCCAGGGTTTTACACGCGGCCGTAACCTAGATAAAATCGGACTAAAGGCAGCAGATACCTCGGAATTGTTTTTCGACAATATCGAAATTGCACCAGAAAATATCCTAGGAGGAGAAGAAGGCCGCGGATTTTATCAATTGATGCAACAATTGCCCCAAGAACGTCTGATCATCGCCTGCGGTGCTGTCGGCGCTATGGAAGGCGCAGTTGAACGCACCATAACCTACTGTAATGAACGCGAGGCCTTCGGCGGCACCTTGATGCAATTCCAAAATACGCGCTTTAAATTGGCCGAAGTACTAACCAAAACCAAAGTCGCACGCGCATTCATGGATGAATGCATCGCCGAACACCTACAAGGCAAACTAAGCGTGGAAAAAGCGGCAATGGCAAAATATTGGACGACCGACACCCAGGGCGAAGTTTTAGATGAATGCCTACAGCTGCACGGTGGCTATGGATTTATGCAAGAATACGCCGTTGCAGAAATGTGGACCGATGCACGTGTTCAACGGATTTATGGGGGAACAAACGAAATAATGAAGGAACTTATTGCGCGGCCATTAACCCAAAACTAATGGGGTGATTTTTGAAAACGTAGAAGCCTCCGGCGGGAGTATTTTAACAAAAATGAAAGATGCGTCCCCAAAAAGATTGGTACACTCTTAATGGGGACGGCTTTCACTTTTGGCGGTCATCGGCTCTCCAGCCTGTACCGCAAAATAAGTGGTGACCCAAAAGAGTTAAAAGAGCGTTAATGGTTTTCATTTTTGTACAAATACTCATTTGCAGCGTCGCAATCATTGAAAGGGTCGAAAAATAAAATGACATATAAACTGCATTGTTTTGGCGAAAGTGGCCATTCCTATAAAGTTGCACTTGCGCTTTCGCTCTCCGGGGTCGAATGGCAGGCGAAAAAGGTTGATTTTTTCGGTGGCGAAACACGCAGTCCGACCTATCGCACTGAAGTAAACGAAATGGGTGAGGCTCCGGTTTTTGAGCACGGGGATATTAAACTCACGCAGTCTGGGGTTATTTTGGATTACCTGTCAGAACAAACTGGGAAATTTGGGGGTAACACATCACAAGAACGGCGTGACATTTTACGTTGGGTTTTGTGGGATAATCACAAGCTAAGTTCGCTGGCCGGCATGACGCGTTTTTTGATGAATTTCGTTCCGAAAGAAAAGCAGCCGACAGAGACAATTTCATTTTTACAAGGCCGCCTAAACGCCAGTTACCAAGTGTTGGAGGCCCACCTGGACAGTCGTGAATGGATATCCTGTGGACGGTTAACAAACGCGGATTTCAGCTGCTGTGGATATTTATACTACCCTGAACCGTTTGGGTTTAATCGTGCGGATTGGCCAAATATTGATGCGTGGCTGACGCGTTTATCACAACAAGACGGGTGGAAATCACCCTATGACCTAATGCCCGGAAATCCTTCTGAGCGTGAATTATAAAAGGAGAAGACATGAAAGACGTCTTTATCTATGACGCGGTGCGGACCCCACGAGGGAAAGGTCGCAAAGATGGATCATTACACGAAGTGACCGCAGTGCGTTTATCAACAACTGTATTAAATGCCCTTAAGGACAGAAACGCCCTAGAAGGTCACGCAGTTGAGGATGTGATCTGGGGCAATGTCACCCAGGTGGGCGAACAGGGTGCCTGTTTGGCCCGGACGGCTGTTTTGGCATCAGATTTGGATGAGGCCATCCCAGGCCTGTCGATCAACCGGTTTTGTGCCTCAGGGCTTGAGGCGGTAAATGTCGCGGCCAACCAAATCGCCGGCGGCGCAGGATCGGGATACATCGCAGGTGGTGTTGAAAGCATGAGCCGCGTTCCCATGATGTCGGATGGCGGCGCAATTGCGGTTGATCCATCTGTGGCGATGGACAATTATTTCGTCCCGCAAGGCATTGGCGCGGATATTATTGCCACCGAATATGGCTTTAGCCGTGATATGGCCGACGAAATGGCGGTTGAAAGCCAACGGCGCGCCAAGGCGGCGTGGGATGACAATCGGTTTGCGAAATCAATTGTTCCTGTGCGTGATGTCAACGGATTGACCATATTGGATTATGACGAATTCATGCGTCCAACAACGGACATGCAATCGCTGGGTGCGCTAAAGCCGTCGTTTAAGGATCAGGGCGAAGTCATGCCCGGATTTGATGCAATTGCGCTGATGAAGTATCCCCATTTGGAACGCATCAATCATATTCACCATGCGGGTAACAGTTCTGGCATCGTGGATGGCGCGGCGGCCGTTTTGTTGGGTGACAAGGAATTCGGCGAACGTTGGGGGTTAAAACCACGCGCGCGCATTCGTGCGACCGCCAAAATCGGGACAGACCCCACCATCATGTTAACGGGCCCTGTTCCAGTGACGCAAAAAATCCTGCGCGACAGTGGGTTAAGCATTGGCGACATTGATTTGTTCGAGGTGAATGAGGCCTTTGCATCCGTGGTTATGCGGTTTGAACAGGCGTTTAACGTTGATCATGATCGTGTGAACGTAAATGGAGGATCCATTGCGATGGGCCACCCCTTGGGGGCCACGGGTGCCATGATTTTGGGCACGCTGCTGGATGAATTGGAACGCAGCGATCGTGAATTGGGATTGACCACATTGTGTATCGGGTCAGGCATGGGTGCCGCAACGATCATTGAACGGGTGTAAGGGGGCAAAAATGGCTGATTTCACAATGAACATTGATGCCGATGGCATCGCGATTATCACTTGGGATTGTCCCGAAAAATCCATGAATGTGCTGAACAATGCGGCGATTGCCGCACTGGATGGCATGATTGATCAGGTCATTGCAGATGATGCGATCAAGGGCGCGATTATCACCAGTGCCAAGCCTGATTTTGCGGCTGGAATGGATTTGAACATTCTGGCAGACATGCGCAACAATGCGGGTGACAACCCTGCCCAAGGGTTGTTTGACGGTATCATGCAAATGCACGCGTTTTTGCGCAAAATTGAACGTGCGGGCATGGACCCAAAAACGAACAAGGGCGGCAAACCGATTGCTTCGGTCCTGCCAGGGACAGCCTTGGGCATCGGGTTGGAATTGCCGCTTTCCACACATCGCATTTTCGCCGCCGACAACCCCAAGGCCAAAATCGGCCTGCCTGAAATTATGGTGGGCATTTTCCCTGGCGCAGGGGGTACAACCCGTTTGGTGCGCAAACTGGGCGCGATGGGCGCATCGCAATACCTGCTAGAGGGGAAAACAGTATCGCCCAAAGCTGCGAAAGCCGCAGGTCTGATTGACGAAGTCAGCAACGATCCGATGGCCGCTGCGCGCGACTGGGTGCTGAATGCCACGGATTCTGATATTGTCAAACCATGGGATGCCAAGGGCTATAAAATGCCCGGCGGCACGCCTTATCATCCCGCTGGGTTTATGACCTTTGTTGGGGCATCGGCAATGGTTAATGGCAAAACCAAGGGCGCCTTTCCCGCGGCCAAAGCATTGCTAAGCGCGGTGTATGAGGGCGCGCAGGTGCCATTTGACACGGCGTTAAAGGTCGAAGCACGCTGGTTTACCAATGTCTTAATGAACCCGTCTAGCAGCGCCATGATCCGCAGCCTGTTCATCAACAAAGGCGCGCTGGAAAAAGGCGCCGTGCGCCCCGCAGGTATCCCAGATCAGCGCGTGACCAAGGTTGGCGTTTTGGGCGCGGGCATGATGGGGGCCGGCATTGCGCTGGTGTCTGCACAGGCTGGCATCGATGTTGTGTTGATCGACCAAACCCAAGAGGCCGCAGACCGCGGCAAAGCCTATAGCGAAACCTATATGGACAAGGGCATCAAGCGCGGCAAAGCAACGCCCGAGAAAAAGGATGCCCTGCTGGCACGGATCAACGCCACCACCGACCTAAATGCACTGTCCGATGTTGATTTGATTATCGAAGCCGTGTTCGAAGACCCCGCCATCAAAGCAGACATCACCGCCAAAGTCGAAGCGGTCGTTTCGCAAGACTGCATTTTTGCGTCAAACACATCGACCCTGCCGATCAGTGAATTGGCCAAAGCGTCCAAGCGTCCTGATCAATTCATTGGCATCCATTTTTTCAGCCCCGTTGAAAAAATGTTACTGGTCGAAATTATCAAGGGTCGTGAAACGGGCGATCGCGCCGTGGCCAAGGCATTGGATTATGTCCGCCAAATTCGCAAAACCCCGATTGTGGTCAATGATGCGCGGTTTTTCTATGCCAATCGCTGCATCATCCCCTATATCAACGAAGGCATTCGTATGATCGGCGAAGGCGTGGCCCCTGCCCTGATCGACAACGCCGCACGGATGATGGGTTTCCCCGTTGGACCCATCCAACTGGTGGATGAAACATCCATCGACTTGGGCGCCAAAATCGCCCGTGCGACCAAGTCGGCCATGGGCGATGCCTATCCCGATGGTGCTGTCGATGACATCATTTTCTGGATGGAGGAACAGGGCCGTTTGGGCCGCAAAGCCAAGGCAGGGTTTTTCGCCTATGACGACGCGGGCAAACGTTTGGGATATTGGGATGGCTTGGCCACACAATACCCACGATTGGAACAGCAACCCGATGTTATCGAGGTGCAGCATCGTTTGATGTTTGTCCAAACCCTAGAGGCCGTGCGCGCCTTAGAAGAAGGCGTGTTAATGGACATCCGCGAAGGCGATGTGGGCGCGATCCTTGGCTGGGGCTTTGCCCCTTGGACCGGCGGACCGCTGAGCTGGTTTGATATCCTTGGATCAGAATATGCGGCTGAACGCTGTGATCAGTTACAGGCCGCCTATGGTGACCGCTTTGCCTGCCCAGATTTACTGCGCGACATGGCTGACAAGGGTCAGTCATTCTATGGCCGCTTTGGGACATCTGACCAAGCTGCTTAATCGCTATGGACCCCGCCGCTGCGATAGGCGGCGGGCGTCATTCCATGAATGCGCTGAAATTCACGGTAAAAATTTGACCGTGTCAGAAACCCGCTTGCATCAGCAATCTTTGTGACGCTATCCCCTGTGGTTGCCAATAAATTGGCTGCGTGGGCTATGCGAAATTCATTAATATACTGCGACACATTCACCCCGCGCGATTGATTAACCGCGGCGGAAATTTTGCGTGCTGGCAAATGAACGCGCTTTGCCAGCCTATCCAGCGTCAAATTCGGATCGGTAAAAATCATCGTATCACGCAGGTGTTGCGCCACAAGGGTTTCGATCTTGTCAGCTTCGCCAAATTGAACCGTTGGATTGGACATTTGCGATACGGGTTTACGAAGGACGGCCCAAAGCCCCAAAATCAATCCCGCGCAAACCAACACGGCCCCCGCCGCAATCATGTTTTCGGCCAAACCAACGCGCCCCAGCGCAAAGGCCATAGCGATCGCGCCATCCATGACTGAGGCAAGGATCAAGACCCCCGCACATCCCAGCATCCAATTGCGTAGAATATCCACCTGCCCCAATCGGGCATTAACCAAGGCGTCCGGCCCTTTGCGCCAGATCCACAAAATGCCCAGCGTATGGATCAGATAAATCCCCACAAGGATCACATCCCAAAAGGGCCAAATATCAAATAAATTTGCCGCATTCAAAGCAAAGCTGGGAATTAAGAGTAGATGGGTCATGATAAACCCATCAATCCGTGGCCGGTCATATACCATGGCCAAGAACCCCAAAAACAACAACGGCCCAAGGAACAAAGCCAGACCGCCTTGGACATACTGCACGTATCCCACGCCATAACCAAACCGGATCCCAATGGCCAAAAACAGCAGAGCCGATACCGCCAGAGTGCCGCGAAACATCCAGCGTGATATCTGATTTCCCAAATCCAAACGCCACGCAGCAACCAAGGCCGCAATCGCCAAGGCAAAATTTATCAATGCCAAAGGCAAGGATAGCATCAATTTTGTCCTATTTGCCGTGCAACCTGTCCTTGATCACGTTTTGGGACAGTCAGACAGGGGTCAAGATATTGTTTTTCAATTAGTTTCATCAAATCTTGGACCCATCACAAAACACAAGGATTACATTCATGAAACTATCTAAGACACCCAAGGCAGCCGCACTCTGAACGGTTTTGTGTGGTATCCCACAACTGACACCAAACGGATCAAGACCGTGCAGGGCAACAAAGTTTGGCAAGGGATTGAGGCCATCAAAAACGCCCGCGCCATGGATGGTAAACACCCCTTGGTCATCCTGTCCCACGGCATCATGGGCACTGCAATGGCCCAAGCGTGGCTGGCCCAATCGCTGTCCCAGCGCGGATATATCGTTGCAGGGGTCCATCACCCTGGTACGTCGTTTTTTGCCGATGATGCGAACGACCGCCGCGAACTGTGGCCCCGGCCCCAGGATATCAGCCGAATTATTGATGATCTGTTGTCTAACGACGAATTTGCCTCTGTGATTGACTCAGATCGCATTTTTGCGGTGGGTCATTCCTTGGGCGGTGTGACGGTCATGTCAGCGATTGGCGCAGGCTATGATCAATCACGCGTTGATACAATATGTGATGATACGCCGGATGATTTGGTTTGTACCATTTTGGACGACTGGAATATCGGCAAAACACCTGCGGACATTGCCGCGCTGGAACAAGATGCCACCGATCCAAGGATCAAGGCGGCTGTTCTGTTCGATATGGGCGGTGCGCAGACATTCGCCCCCGCCAGCTTGGCCAAAATGACCACACCTGTTTTGATCTATGGCGCAACGGCTGGACATGTTGATTTGGATCGCAATTCGCGACTGTTGGCCGAAACCATGCCATCACAAACCACGCAATATCTGGAAATGTCCGATTACGCGCATTTCGATTTCATGGGGCTTTGCACAGAAAACGGGTTGGATATTTTGCAAAAATACGAACCCCAAGATGTCGAGGTCTGTACAGATGGGCGCGCCCTACGCGCGGCGAAACATAGTGATATTGTCACCCAAGTGACCCAGTTTTTCGCCACGCAAGATTAACACCAAGGCGCCGTCGATTGCGGAGGCGCCTTAGATACGGCGCACGATCAATCCGCCTGCGGCGACGATCATCACAATTCCAACCCCTTGGATCAGAGTGATCGTGTCGCCAAACATCACCCATGCCGCGCCGGGACCAAAGACAAAGACGCAGTATTCGATAATGGCGACATAGGATGCTTCGCCCTGTTGATAGGCGCGGATAATCAGGCCTACGCCGATCAACGATCCCGCCGCTTGGATCAGCAAAAATGGCCAGACCTGCGCCAGATCCCAAATCCAACCCCGCACCAAAAACCCGTCGCGCCCCGCGGGCACCGTTGGATCCATCTGCACCAAAACGGCCAAGGCCACAGCCCCGATGATCATTTGAAACACCATCAACATAGCCAACATGGCAATCGGGCTTTCATCCTGACAATAATCGCGGGTCACAATTGCGGCCAATGCGTAAAACACACCGCCAATCACAGGCATGATTACGGTCCATTCCAACGCCATGGGCGATACATCCAGAACCAACATCGTGCCGGCAAACCCAATGATCACGGCCACATATCGGGTCGGTCCCACCGATACCCCGCGAAACAATGCTGTGATCACCACCACGAAAATGGGGGCCGTTAATAAACCGGCCAAGGCCTGTGAAATCGGCAAAAACGCAAGGGCGCCGAAATAAAACACCATCGCAGTGGCCAGCAATGCACTGCGCACGAAAACGGCCATCCAATTTTTGGGCAACATCTGGCCAAAGCCAAACAAAACCGCCCCCCATAGCATGGGCAGGGCCAGGGCCGCACGCAATATTTGAAATTGCCACAGCCCGATATCGCGCGCGATCACGGCGATGAAATTGTCGATCGTTCCGATAATCGCCATGGCCCCAATCATTGACAGGGCGGCAGCACGCGGATTATTTTGTGTGTTTACGTCGCTCATGGGTTTTCTTTTCTGGATTTCACAGATTAAATCTGTTCTTAAAACGACACATACCGCTGAATATAGGAGGACACCATGGGTTGGATGCGTGATGAAACAGGTTTGGACAAAAATGCCGCAAACTTTGTCCCGTTAACGCCGCTGTCCCATTTGGTTCGGGCGCGTGATGTGTTTCCTGACCGCTTGGCCGTGGTCTATGGCGATCATCGCACGACATATGCCCAATACTACGCACGCTGTTCGCAGTTGGCCG
>Ga0181579_10004745_pt1 | contig 10530 bp, 11 predicted proteins | sample 071ome_24_FD_132996 | JGI IMG/M metagenome (GOLD analysis project Ga0181579, IMG submission 132996) | Coastal salt marsh microbial communities from the Groves Creek Marsh, Skidaway Island, Georgia - 071402CT metaG (megahit assembly) | ecosystem: Environmental > Aquatic > Marine > Intertidal... | reverse complement strand
CATGAACTCAGAACGCCGCTCAATGCGATTCTCGGATTTACCGAGATGATCCGCGCCGAGGCCATGGGGCCCGTCGAGAACGCCAAGTACGTCGAATATATCGAAGACATCCATGCCAGCGGCCAGGTTCTACGAGGCATGATCGACGACATTCTCGACATTACACGTCTCGATTTGAGCAGCTACGAATTCTCGAACGAAGCCACCGACATGAAGGTGCTGGTCGCCGAGATCACCAATCGCTTCAAGATGCTCGCCGAGAAATCCGGCATCGCGGTTTCGTTCCATGCATCGCCGGACTTTCCCAGGCTGGTCCATGGCGACCGGAAAGTGGTCAACCACATCTTGAACAACCTGGTTTCAAACGCCTTGAAGGCGACCACGTCCGGAGACAGCATCACGGTTTCCCTAAGGATGGAGGAGGAGGGGCTGGTTCTCTCGGTCGCCGACACCGGCCGGGGCATGCCGCCCGAACTCGTGTCGCAACTCGGCAAGCCGTTCGTCCGGATCAAGGACGAACATGTCGCGCGCTCGAAATCGGAAGGCATCGGCCTCGGGTTTTACATTACGCGCTCCCTGGTCGAAGCGCGCGGCGGCCATATCGAGGTCGAGAGCGTTCCCGGAGAAGGAACCGAGGTCCGCGCCATCTATCCGCATGGTGTCCTGCACACGGAGGATTGACGCCCGACTGGCGCCCTTGGGCGGTTATTTTCCGGGAACGAACGGATGGGTCTGCATGGACGAACGCGCTCCTTGTGCCGCAGACCAGGCCGCCAGGGCATCGAAGCCCGGTCGCCAGTCGTCGACGAGACCGCGCAGATCGATGTATTCGAGCGCCACGGCCAGCGTGATGTGGGCGTAGTCCCATGGCGTTTCGCCGCCGCGGATCGCAGGGTGTTCGTCAAGCCAGGCCAATGTCCTACCGAGACGGGTGCTTTCAACATCCAGCAGCCACGGCGACTGCTGTTCGGCTGGGCGGCGCAGCTCGCGGGTCCAGAGCGCCGTGCCGTCGAGCAGGCTGATGGCGGTGCCTTCCATGCGTTCGGCCTGCCAGTCGCCTTCGTATGCGAAAAGCTGTGTGCCGTCGCCATGTGCCTCGATATAGCGGCAGATGGGCCGGGTCTCGGTCAGAACGATGTCGCCGTCGGTAAGCGTCGGCACGCGGCCGGTGGGATTAAACGCGAGCACGGGATTATCGTCGGCGCGAAGATGCGTGGGTTTCACCTCGCCGGGCTCGAAGTCGATGCCGCAGATGGTGGCGGCGATGCGCGCGATGCGTCCGTACGGTGAATTGATGGTGTAGAAGATTTTCATGCCGGCAAGCTAGCAACGCTCGGGGCGGTGGGCAATACACCACGGCGGCCGGCATGGATACCTCGAAACAAATCCCGCCATAAGCCATGGGCTTGCCTTTTCGCGGGCATCGGGGATGCTGGCGCCATGGCAGTGCTGATCGACATCATCGTTCCCGTGTTCGCCGTGGTGGCGCTCGGTTTCACCGCCGCCCGGCTCAAGTGGTTGAGCGTCCAAGGTGTCGATGGGCTGGCCGGGTTCGTCTTCAATTTCGCCGTACCCGCCATGCTGTTCCGCGCCGTGGCGGTTCGCCAGTTCCCGGACAGCATCGAATGGGGGCTCTTGGTCGCCTATTTCGGTGGCTGCTATGTTTCCTGGGCCGTGGGCATGGCGGTTTCGCGTTTCGTCTTCAAGCGTGACGTGGCGGCCTCCGCCATGGGCGGCATGACGGCAGGTTTCGCCAACACGGTGATGCTGGGAATCCCACTCGCCCACCTCGCCTTCGGCGATGACGCGCTGTTGCCGGTTTTCCTGATCATTTCGTTCCACTCCTGGCAGTTGTATCTCGTTGTCACCGTGATGGTCGAGGCGGCGCGCGGGCGGCGCGGCAATCCGCTCAAGCTCGCCGCCGATGTCGTGCGCGGTTTGGTCACCAATCCGATCATCATGGGCATCTTCGCAGGCATCTGCTGGAATCTCTGGGGGCCGCCGCTGCCGGTGGCCATGGACCGTGCGTTCCGACTGCTCGGCGACGCGGCCATTCCCTGCTCGCTGTTCTGCCTCGGCGCCTCCTTGGCGCGGTACCGCCTGATGGGCGCCATGCCCGAGGCCGTGGTCGGGTCGGCGCTCAAGCTCGCGCTGCATCCCTTCGCCGTTTGGGTCATCGGGCGATTCGGGTTCGATCTTGAACCGTTGTGGTTGTCGGTCGCCGTGCTGGTGGCGGCGACACCGGTCGGCATCAACGTCTACCTGTTCGGGCTGCGCTACGATACGGGTACCGCGCCGGCGGCCACCGCGATCCTGGTATCGACGCTGGTTTCGTTTGGCACCCTGGCGGTGGTGCTGGGGTTACTGGGAGTCGGTTAGGCCGGGCGGCGGTGATATTCTGATGGCGCATAGACAATGGAGGAACAAAGGTGACATTTGCCATTCTCGGATTTTGCCGCGACACCGGCCAGGCCGGCATTGCGCTTACGACGTCTAGCATCGCGGTCGGCGCACGGTGCCCGTTCGTGCGCGCCGGGGTCGGTGCGGTGGCGACCCAGAACGTTACCGATCCGCGGCTGGGGCCGCGCATGCTCGATGCCATGGGGGCCGGCGCGGCGCCCGCCGAGGCCGTTTCGGCGCTCATGGACGAACCCAATATTCAGCATCGCCAGTTGCTGGCCATCGATGTCTCGGGCCGGACCGCTGCCTTCAGCGGCACCGAGACCCTGGGCGTTTTCGCCCTGTCGGAGGGGACGAGTTGCGTCGCCGGCGGCAACCTGCTGGACAACACGGACGTGCCGGCGGCCATGACCGCTGCCTTTGAGGCCACCACGGGCATCCTCGCCGAACGGTTGCTGGCGGCTCTCGCGGCGGGGCTCGTGGCGGGCGGCGAGGCGGGGTCGATCCATTCCGCCGCGCTCAAGATCGCCGACAGGGAGGCCTGGCCCTATGTCGACCTGCGGCTCGATTGGACCAACGGCGATCCGGTCGCCGAATTGGCCGGATTGTGGGCCGAGTATGCACCCCAGGCGGCCGATTACGTAACCCGCGGGCTCGATCCCCTTGCGGCGCCGAGCTACGGCGTCCCCGGCGATGAATGAGCACCGGCACGCGCCACGGGCGGCGAACGACGCGGTGCTTGATTTTGCCCGTCCGGCCCCTTAGGTCCAGGGCATGGAAGCCAACACCAGCCGGGCAGTGATGACGCCCTGTGTCGGAATCTGCCAATTGGATCCCGATACGGATCTTTGCATGGGGTGCTGGCGGACACGCGACGAAGTGGCGCGTTGGACCTATATGGACGACGATACCCGCCGCACCGTCGTCGCCCGAGCACGGCGCCGCCGGATGGCTGCTGCCGACGACGAATGACATGATTGAAAGTATGAGTTCATGAGTAACGTACTGGCCGACCTTCTTGCCGAACGCGATTACCTGATTGCCGATGGTGCTACCGGCACCAACATGATGCTGCGCGGTCTGCCGGCCGGCCGGCCGCCGGACCTCTGGAACCTGGACGGCCAGGAACACGTTTCATGGCTGCATGAAAACATGATCGCGGCCGGCGCCGATATCATCCTGACCAATACCTTCGGTTCGAACCCGTGCCGGCTCAAGCTCGACAAAGCCGAAGACAAGACCCATGAAATCAATGTCGCCGGTGCCAGCCTTGCGCGGGCGGCGGCCGACGCGGTGGACCGCCCGGTCGTCGTTGCCGGTTCCGTCGGCCCGACCGGGGAAATGATGGAGCCCTTCGGCACGCTGACCGCCGATGCCGCCGAGGCGGCCTTCTACGAGCAAATGGCGGCACTCGCCGAAGGTGGCGCCGATGTCATCTGGATCGAGACGATCTTCGCGTTCGACGAACTTGCCGCGGCCGTCCGCGCCGCCAACCGCACGGTCCTGCCTGTGGTCTCGACGATGACTTTCGATACCGCCAGCCGAACCATGATGGGCAATACGGCGGAGGACGCCGTAGCGTTCGCCCATGAATTCACGCCTCGGCTGGCGGCCTTCGGCGCCAATTGCGGCGCCGGGCCGGCCATGCTCATCGATACCGTGGTCGGTCTCTGCGAGGCCGCTGACGAGGATGACGTCATCATCGCCAAAGGCAATTGCGGCATCCCGCAGATGATTGACGGCGAGATCGTTTATTCAGGCACCAACGAGGTAATGGCGGAGTACGCCCGCCTGGCGCGCGATTGCGGCGCGCGTATCATCGGCGGCTGCTGCGGCACGACGCCGGAGCGCCTGGAAGCGATCGTCTCGGCGCTCGACGGTTACGAGCCCGCACCGCCGCCCGACCGCGACAAGATCGTCGAGCGCCTGGGGCCCATCAAGGTGCCCCAGGGCCAAGCGACCTAAAGCGCCCCGTTAAGGACTTACCAGTTGCCCGTGTTCTCCATCGAGGACCAGGGTTCAGCGGGCTCCAGCGGATCGCCCTCCTGCAGGAGTTCGATGGAGATGCCGTCGGGGGAGCGCACGAAGGCCATGCGGCCGTCGCGCGGCGGGCGGTTGATGGTGACGCCGCCGTCCATGAGTTTCTGGCAGCTTTCGTAGATATTCTCGACCCGGAAGGCGAGGTGGCCGAAATTGCGGCCGCCGCCGTATTCCTCGGGATCATGGTTGTAGGTCAATTCGACCTCGGCGTCCGGCGTCTGCTCGGCGGCGACGAAGATCAAGGAATAGCCGTGTTCCGGCCGGTCAACGCGGCGGGTCTGCAAAAGACCCAGAAGATCGCAGTAGAAGCGCAACGACTCGTCGATGTCGGAGATGCGCACCATGGTATGTAGATATCTCATGCCAAGAGAATCCTCCCGTTAGATTGCGACGGACGTTAACATGAGCGCCATGGATTGGCGAGAGCAAGACCCCGGCGATATGACCGCAGCCTTGGCTGCGGCTGTCGGCGACGCGGCGACCGGCTGGAGCCTCGGAACTTTCGGTGCTTTGGCGGAGTTTCACAGAGGCGCGGAGACGCCCGCCGAAATCACGGCCACGGAAACCGGCTGGTCGGTGCGGACCGACGCCGGCGCCATGTTCGTCGAGCGCCACGCCGCGGCGCGGATATTCCCCTACGAGATGCTGTCCAAGATGGCAGGCGCCTGGAGCCAAGGCGTGCTGGTCTGCCTGCCGGCGCCGGCGGCCGACGCGGACGGGGCGGCGGGCCTAGAGGACATGGGTGACGATGCCGACGGGCGGCTCTTCGATCTCGGCCTCGGCGTGCCGCATCTGCGGCCTTGTATCCGCACCGACGCCGCCGATCTGATCGCCTTGTTGCGGCAAAATCTCGGCACGCCGTTCCTTGACCTCGGCCACGACGTGGTGGCGGCGATCAAGCATGCCCAGCCGGTGCGGGTGTTCATATCGAATCTCGGGCGCATCGAAGTGGCGGTCGATATCCCCGAAAGCGACGGCACCACGCCCATGGGGCCGCATACCCACATCATGCCGACGCTGTTGAAAAAGGGACAAGGGCAGTCGGCCAACATCGATCTGCCCGACGGCTGGGTCGCGGCGCTCGCTTTCTTTCCGCCTAATCCGGCGCGGGACATCCTGGGCGAACGGCGGACTTTCGATGCGGCGGCGCATGAGAGATTTCAGGATTTGATGATGCGCTTCGCACCCCGCGAGATCGTCGCGGCGAAGAACCGCGTGCGCGAAGCACTCGCCGCCGGGAACGGGCCGGACGGCAGCGGCCCGCCGGAAACCCGCGCCGAGCGGACGGCGCTCAGGGTGGCGCTCCGGCAATGGCAGCACACGAACGGCGCGTCGGCCGTCTGGCGGGACTGGACGGCGGCTTTCGATGGCGCGGCGGCGCGACAGTTGGACGACGCTGAGGCGGGCGAGCCGTAGCCTTTCAGCCCTATGTCTTGGCCCGTGCGTGCGTTTCGCGGACGAGGAGGGCGAGCACTAGGGCGGTAACGCAACTGACCGGCAGTACGATAAAGGCGTCGCGATAGGCTTCCGCCGAATAGAGGCGCACGCCGGCGACAATCTCGCCTTGCCAGCCGAGATCAAGCAGCCAGCCCGTTACCGGCTGCATGACCGCCCCAGCGCCGATGACCGCCATGTTGACGAAAGCCATGGCGGTGCCGGCATAGCTGGCGTCGTTGTGTTCGCGCGCGGTGGCGAAGCAGACGACCATGCCGGCGACCGCGACGCCGTTCAGGAACAGCAGCCCCTTGATGGCGATGCCCGGGAGTTCCGGCACGTAGATCACCGGCACGATGGTCACCAGCGAGAGCATGGCTGAGGCGATCATCGGCGGCTTTCGTCGGCGCAGGCGGTCGGAGATCCAGCCGACCAGCGGCGCGAACAGGCCCCAGCCGAGTAGGATCAGCGAGACGGCGAAGGCCGCATCAGGCCTGGAAAGGCCGTGCACCTGCACCAGATAGGGCACACCCCAGAGGCCGCCGAAGGCAAACATGATGGTGACGATGGAAAAGCCGTAGCCCGCGATCACCCAGGTCTGGCCGGTGCCGAGTGCCCCGGAAAGGGACCGCCGTATCGCCGTCGGTGCGGCGCCGCCGGTAGCGCGAGCCGGGCGTGGCCCGCCGGTCAGCAGAAGCGCCGCGGCGGCGAGAACCACGGCGACCAGCGCCACGCCCACCATGCTCGGCCGCCAACCGAATTCGGCGATGAAGATCGATAGTGGCGCCTGGCCGAAAACGCCGCCGGCCATGCCCATCATCATGGTCATGCCGCTCAGCAGCGCCATGCGTTCGGCCGGGAACCAGTCGGTGGCGATGCGCAGCGTGCAGACGAAGCCGAAGCCCGCGCCGACGCCGACGGCGAGGCGGCCGACGGCGGCGGTGGCGAGATCGTCGGCCATGGCGAAGGCCAGGCCGCCGAGTGCCGAGATTAGTGCCGCGGCCGTCAGGAGGCGCCGCGGGCCGAAGCGGTCGGTCATCAGCCCGGTCGGCAGTTGCACGACCATGTAGGCGTAGAAATAGAACGCCGACAGGCCGCCAAGCGCCGACGCCCCGACGGAGAAGGTGCGCATCAGGTCCGGCACCATGACGCTCGGCGCGACGCGCTGAAGGAAGGCGTAAAAGAAAAAGGCCGCGCCCGCCGCCCAGATGGCCCAGGCGCGCCACGCGGGAGGCTGGCTTTCAATGTCGTCGCTCATGGAGCGTTTATGCGCCTCGTGCGATATCCTGGCAAGGCAGCCAGCTGCGCCTTGCCAGGCGCCGGCGGTAGCGATAAACAGGTTCGATCCAGTTGATATATCAGGGGCGAGAAGGTCATGGACGCAAGCGATTTGCCGTTGAAGACGATTTCCGCCGCCGACCGGCGGGCCTATGCCGAAAACGGCTACCTGTCGCTGCCGTCGTTCGTCACGGGTGACTGGCTGGCACGGCTGCAGGAGACGACGGCGCGCATGGTCGCGGAAAGCCGCACGGTGACCGAGTCGGACAACAAGTTCGATATCGAACCTGACCACAGCGCCGACAACCCGCGGCTGCGCCGGTTGGTGTCGCCGCAGGACCACGCGCCGGCCTACCATGAGTCCATGACCAAGGGGCCGATTGTCGATCTGGCGGAGGACCTGCTGGGACCCGACATCAAGTTCCACCATGGCAAGCTCAACTTCAAATGGGCCGATGGCGGCGCCGAGGTGAAATGGCATCAGGACATCCCGTTCTGGCCGCACACCTGTTACGACGTGCTGACCATTGGTCTGGCGCTCGACGATATCGATGACGAGATGGGTCCCATGGGCGTGCTGGCGGGCAGCCACAATGGTCCGATCTACGATCACTACTCGGAAACCGGCGATTGGCGGGGGTATATCGGTGAGGCGGACGCCGCCGGCCTCGACCTTGAAGCCGCGGACTACCTCAAGGGTCCGGCGGGTACCGTCACGGTGCATCACTGCCGCATGGTGCACGGCTCAAAGCCGAATACCCATCCGACCAAGGCGCGGCCGTTCCTGCTGTTCGCCTATTCCGCCGCAGACTGCCTGCCGCTGATGCCGCCCAATTCGCCGAGCCTATATTCGGGCATGGTGGTGCGCGGCCGCCATCCGGCGTATCCGCGCTTCGACCCGGAACCCTGCAAGCTGCCGCCCTTGCGCGACCGCAGCCGGCCCTACCGCTCGATCTTCGCGTCCCAGCAAGGGGAAGACGCAGAAGGGAAGGCCACGGGGAAAATGGCCTGACCGCAGCGCGATCGGGGATGGCGCGGACCGGCTAGTCCGTAGTCGCTATGAGAAGCCGCCGTGCGGATGACTGCATGAGTTGGACGTATTGACTTTGCGACCACCCGCAATCGATACGCAATTGCTCCCAATTTCGGACGGACAGCAAGGTCCACAGCAGGTCGGTGGCTTTCCTCGCCGAGAGGTCTTTGCAAAGATCGCCGTCCCGTTTCATTGCTTCGACAGCGGCCGCGCATCCATGACGCACCGCCTGCATGCGATCGTTCCATGCCGTTTCGGCCTCGGAGTCGGTGTCTTTCATGGCAAGCAGGGCGCGTGCCACGCCGTGAATCTCGGGAATGTAGTTCCCCCAGGCTTCGATGAACGCAGTTAGGCGGTCGACGCCTGTTTCGGCGTGTCTGCTCTTCTCCAACCGCGCATCGACATTCAGCACCTGGTCCAGGTGCCGGGTGGTGGCGACCAGTAGGTCCGCGCGTTTCGGGAAGTGCAGATAAACCGCTTGGCGGCTGACGCCGGCGGCCTTCGCGATGTCAGACATTCTCACCGAGTTCCCGCCGCCGGTCTCGAGAAGTTTCCATGTGCTTTCGAGAATTCGCGTGCGCGTATCCATTTTCTCACTTGACACCGTGTAAAGTTCCTATTATTGACACTGTGTAAACTTTACACAGCGTCAAGTCGGCGCGCAACATCTTTAAAGGAGTAAATCATGAAAGTTATCGTCTTCGGAGCCACCGGAACCGTCGGCAAGCAATTCGTGCGGGAAGCGCTGAACGGCGGTTGCCAAGTCACCGCGTTCGCGAGGACGCCGGAAAAACTCGAAATCGAGCATCAAAAACTGTCCATTTACCGAGGGGACGCACTGGATGCGGCGGCCGTCGCGGATGCCGTGCGCGGCCATGATGCCGTCGTGGTAACGCTTGGCGCCAGTGCATCTTGGAAAAGCAAAATTCGTTCCGAGGGAACGAGAAACGTCATCGATGCAATGAAGCGGTATGGCGTCCAGCGCCTGGTATGCCAATCGACCATCGGCGCGCATGAGAGTTGGGGCAACCTGAACTTATTCTGGAAATGGATCATGTTCGGTGCCCTGCTGCGGGCGGCACTCAAAGATCATGAAAAACAAGAAGATCTCGTTCGCGCCAGCGGCTTGAATTGGACGTTGGTCCGGCCCAGCGCCTTCACGGACGGCCCTGCGGAAGGGAAATACAAGGTTGGGTTCGGTCCGGGAGAGCGACGGTTGTCACTCAAAATACCGAGTGCGGATATCGCCGGTTTTCTCGAGCGTCAGTTGACGGATACGCGTTTCGTGCGCTGCGCGGTCGGAATATCTTGCTGAACGGCGCGTTTCGATCCGGGACCCTGAAAGCTGCCACCGCTGCGTGATCGCAGCCGGTCCAATCGTTCGATCTTCGTCTCGTAACCGGGCGGGGATACGGGCGGGCAGTCTCTGGGCGAGATGACGTAACCGGCGGCTCACGCCGCCGGGCGCGCCGCTTTCCAGGCCAGGATTGTGTGTTTCCGTTCCGCGCCCCAGCGATAACCGGAGATCACGCCGGTATCGCGGATTACCCGATGGCATGGAATCAGGAACGCCAGCCGGTTTGCCGCGCAGGCCGTGGCGACGGCGCGCGCCCCGCGCGGCTTGCCGATATGCGATGCTAATTGCCTGTAACTGACCACGTGGCCGGCGGGGATACGCAGCAGCGCTTCCCAGACCTGAAGCTGGAACCGGGTGCCGCGCAGCAAAACCGGCAGGGCCTCGGTCCCAGCCGATGCCGCCGCGGAAGCGAAGATTCGCGGCAGGTAGGCGCCGCTGGCCGCCGGATCGGCGATCCATTCGGCGTTCTCCCAGCCAAGTTGTTGTTCGGCCAGCAGCTCGTCGCGGCAAAGCGGGTCGGCAAAGGAAACCCCAGCGACACCGCGATCCGTGACGGTGACCATGCACTCGCCGAAGGGACTCGGATGGAAGCCGTAACGCAACGTCATTCCCGCGCCGCGCGCCTTGAATTCGCCCGGCGTCGCGGCGCTTAGCGAGACGAACAGGTCGTGCAGACGCCCTGGACCCGAAAGCCCCGCGTCGAGCGCCGCGTCGAGTACGCTCTCGGAGCGCGCCAGCAGGTCCTTGGCGTGGCGGTGCGTGAGGTACTGCAGGAATTTCTTGGGACTGATGCCGGCCCAGCGGGTGAACAGACGCTGGAAATGATGCGGGCTCAACCCCGCGGCGCCGGCGACGTCCGCCAGTTCCGGCTGGTCTTCGCGGTGCGCGACCAAGAAGTGAATGGCCGCGGCGATGCGGTCGAAATCGCGGCTGTCGGGCGTTGCATGGGGGTCCGTGTCCATGGCCGGAATGTAGTCCGGCGGGAATT
>Ga0181579_10004736_pt1 | contig 10542 bp, 10 predicted proteins | sample 071ome_24_FD_132996 | JGI IMG/M metagenome (GOLD analysis project Ga0181579, IMG submission 132996) | Coastal salt marsh microbial communities from the Groves Creek Marsh, Skidaway Island, Georgia - 071402CT metaG (megahit assembly) | ecosystem: Environmental > Aquatic > Marine > Intertidal... | reverse complement strand
GACTGCTTTCCAACCCAATCAAGCACCAAGTGGACCGCGATATCTCCGACATGATACGCCGTCTCGACAGTTATACGACGGCGCGCGCGGCCGATCTGCGCGAGAGCGGCAATGTCGGGTCGTTTGCCAACAACCTGCGCCGATTCTTTTCGCGGTTCTTCAAATGCTATGTCGGACGTAAGGGCTACAAGGAAGGTAGCTACGGTTTCTTGATTGCGCTCTTCGCTGGGCTTTTCCCGTTGATCTCACACCTAAAAGCTCGCCTGGAATCCGAATAGTGGTATCCCTCATGCAGGTGATGGCCGGGGCGCCGGTCGGGGGTGCGGAAGCGTTTTTCGAACGCCTCGCGGTGGCACTAAAGGCACGATCGATCCCCCAAACCATCGTCGTGAGGGGGCACCAGGACCGCCTACAGCGTTTGCAACGTGCCGGGGTCGCGCCGGAGGTCTTGAGATTTGGCGGCTTCTTCGATGTAACGACACGCGCGAAACTAGGGTCCTTGATTGATCGCACCCGACCACAGGTTGTGCTGACTTGGATGAATCGGGCGACGGCAATGTGCCCAACGCCCTCGCCCGCGCGACGTTTCGTGTTTGTTGCTCGCCTTGGCGGTTACTACAATCTGAAATATTACCGGCGTTGCGATCACCTCATTGCCAATACGCTCGGTATTCGCCGCTACCTTATTGATCAGGGCTGGGACCCGGAACGCGTTCACTACCTCCCCAACTTCGTTGACGTGGATGGCGAAGACGCTCCAAGAAGCTCGAGCAATTCGCGCAATGGACGGCGCATCTTTGCCGCAGGTCGTTTGCATGAAAACAAGGGCTTCGACGTCCTGATCCGTGCACTCTCCCTGATCGACGACGCCCACCTCCATATTGCGGGCTCAGGACCGCTCGAACGCACGCTTAAGGACCTTGCTGACGAGGTTGGCGTGACCGACCGAATCACGTGGCTTGGCTGGCTGGATAACCTGGCGGATCAATATCGGCAGGCAGATATCTTCGTTTGTCCGTCGCGCCACGAACCGCTGGGGAATGTAGTTATCGAGGCTTGGGCCGCCGTGTGTCCGGTGATCGCCGCCGCTGCCGACGGTCCGAAAGAGTTGATTGAAGATGGTAAGGACGGTCTTTTGGTGGAGATAGAAGATTACGTTGGGCTCGCCGCTGCGATTAACAAGGTGCTGGACCAACCCACTCTCGGGCGCTCGATGGCAGAGGCCGGATACGCCCGCTATCTCAAGTCGTACTCCAAAGATATCGTGATCGAGGAATACGTGAACTTCTTCAAGAGTGTCGCACCCTAATGTGTGGGATCGCCGGACTGCTGACGACCGACGGCAAAGAAGCGTCAAAAGACGCGTTGGCGGCCATGAGCGAAGCGCTCATCCATCGAGGCCCAGATGGCGACGGGATTTACCATGCCGACGGCGTCGGCTTGGTCCACAGACGGCTGGCGATTATCGATCTGGAGACAGGCGCGCAGCCACTTCAGGACGCGGACGGCGCGGTCCTTGTGGCAAATGCCGAGATCTACAACCATGTCGAACTCCGCACTGAGCTTGGCGGTGTAGCATTCAAGACCGGATCGGACTGTGAACCGATCCTTCCGCTTTACCGCCTGCATGGTCCGGAGTTCGTGTCGCGTCTTCGCGGTATGTATGCGATCGCGCTCTTCGATCCGGCCAACGGCGAGCTTGTTCTTTCGCGTGATCCTTTCGGGATCAAGCCACTGTACTACGCCGAAACAGACGGTTTCTTTGTCTTCGCCTCGGAACCATCTGCGATACTGGCGTCGGGCCTTTTGGTGGCGAGTGAAGATGCCACGCTCCGAGATGAGCTGATGCAGCTTCAGTTCACGACAGGGCGTTCAACCTTGTTTCAGGGAATTCAGCGCGTCCTTCCCGGTGAAACGATCGTCGTCCGACAGGGCCGCGTGATCGCACGACATCGCCGAGAGGCGTTGCCCGCTGGCGCACCAAGCGTGTTCGAAGAGCAACGTGCGCTGGACCTTATCGATGCGACGCTCACCGATTCAGTGTCCGTACACCAACGCGCCGACGTACCCTACGGCATGTTTCTGTCCGGCGGGATCGATAGTGCTGCGCTGCTCTCGGTCATGGCGGAGCTTAGTCAAGAGCCCGTGACGGCCTATACGGTTGGGTTTCAGGGCGATGTCGGGGACGAACGCGAGCTTGCGGGGCGTTTGGCGCGCGAGGCGGGTGCCCGCCACGTTCCGATCGAGGTCAGCTCGGCAGATTTTCTTCGATCTCTTCCGCGTGCGGTTGCCGCCATGGACGATCCCGCCGCGGACTATGCAATCCTCCCCACGTTTCTATTGGCGGAAGCCGCGGCCAAAGACGTGAAAGTCGTGCTGACCGGCGAGGGGGGCGACGAATTATTGGCGGGCTATGGTCGGTATCGGAGTGCATTGCGACCATTCTGGCTTGGCGGCCGGGAAATGCGCACCCGCGGTGTCTTTCACGGGTTGGGGGTACTGAAGGCGAGTGGCGATGGGTGGCGCGACGGACTCGTCGCTGCCCAAAGTTTGGCTGCCAAGGGCGCGCGAACCCGACTCCAAACAGCACAAGCCGTCGACTGCGAAGATTGGCTCCCCCACGATCTCCTCACAAAAGTGGATCGATGTTTAATGGCTCATGGGTTGGAGGGTCGCACGCCCTTCCTTGACCCACTTGTGGCGGCCGCCGTCTTTCGATTCGACGATGGACTCAAGGTGAAACGAGGTTTCGGCAAGTACGTCTTTCGAAAATGGCTCGAACGCCGTAATCCGGCAGCTGAGCCCTTTTCAAAAAAGCGAGGCTTTACGGTGCCCGTCGCGGGTTGGATTCGTGACCATGGCGCCCGTCTGGGTCGGCTCGTCGCAGCTCAGCCTGGTATTCAGTCGGCCTGTATTGAAGGTCGGGTGCAGGGACTATTCACCACCGAAAAGAAAAGAGCGGGGCAGGCATCGTGGGTTTTGCTCTTCTATGCACTATGGCACCAGGTCCATATACGCGGAATTTCTCCGGAAGGGGACGTATTTGAAGTGCTTGATGCGCGTTGATCGGCGGATCGGAGCGCAGCGCTAATGTCGGTTTTTGTTTTGGTCCATGGCGCGTGGCATGGTGGCTGGTGTTGGCGGGATGTCGCTCGCCGATTGTCCGCGGCTGGCCACGACGTGTTCACGCCGACTCTGACCGGCCTTGGCGAGCGAGCGCATCTTGCCCAATGGCCTATCGAACTTGAGACGCATGTGACGGACATCGAAAACGTCATCGTGTTCGAAGAACTGCAGGACGTTCGACTCGTGGGTCATTCGTACGGCGGAATTGTGGTCTCTGGTGTTGCCGAACGCCTTGCCTCACGGATTGGTCATCTGGTTTACCTCGATGCCATTGTACCTACCCACGGGAAGCGCCACATCGACATGGTGCCGCCGCGTCCAGGCGGCTCGTTCGAGCAACTGAAGAATGCCAGTGCGGAATTAGATGCGTTGCCGGTTGGATCGATGGAGTTTCTTGGTGTGACCGATCCTGAAAAGGTAGCGTGGCTTGAGCGTCATCTGGTACCCCATCCGATGGGGACGCTTCTGGCGCCTTCTGTGCTGCCGGATGACAAGGCTGCGACTTTGCCGCGCACATTCATTTACTGCACAGAGCGGCAGGGAAAGTCGTTCTCCCCATTTGCGTCAGCTGCGAAAGACGATCCGTCCTGGTCGTACCGGGAACTCGCAACAGCGCATGATGCTATGGTGACTGCACCCGACACGCTGACCGAATTATTACTTGAGGTAGCTTAGGATGCTCTTTGATCTCATGATCAAATCCGGAACGCTGGTCTCCCATATGGGGATCGGGGTCGCAGACATTGGCATGAGGGATGGCAGAATCGTCGCGATCGGCGACCTTGACGCCAACCGCTCGGCTAACGTCGTCGATGCGTCCGGCCTGCACATTTTACCTGGTTTGATCGACACCCAAGTGCACTTCCGGGAGCCTGGAATGGAGCAGGCTGAAGATCTTGAGAGTGGGACGCGAGGCGCAGTTTTGGGGGGCATCACGGGCTTGTTCGAAATGCCCAATACGAAGCCGCTAACTACGACGCCCGACGCCATAGCCGACAAACTGAAGCGCGCCGAGAACAGAGCATGGTGCGACCATGCATTTTATCTCGGTGCTACCGCCGAAAACGCGGACGACTTGGTTGAGTGGGAGCGGACGCCAGGCTGCTGCGGGATCAAGGTCTTTATGGGCGCCTCGACCGGTGACCTCCTGGTGCCGGACGATGAAACGCTTGCTCGCGTGTTGGCGAGCGGAAGCCGCCGGGTGGCGATCCACAGCGAAGATAACGAGCGACTCGATGCGCGAAAGGAGCACCGTGGTGACGATGTCGCCAACCATCCGGTGTGGCGGGATGTCGAAACCGCGTTGAAGTCGACGCGCCGTTTGCTGGCGATCGCCGAAAAAGCAAAACGCAAAGTTCATGTGCTTCACGTGACGACGGCAGAAGAGATCGAACTTCTCGCCGCTCACAAGGATCTAGTGACCGTCGAAGTCACGCCGCAGCACCTAAGCTTGAGTGCACCGGACTGTTACGAAACACTTGGCTCGCGCGCTCAAATGAATCCGCCGATTCGTGAAACGCGGCATCAAGAGGCGTTATGGGCGGGGCTTCGGCAAGGCGTCGTTGATGTGATCGGTTCCGATCATGCGCCACATTCCCTTGAGGCTAAAGCAAAACCCTACCCAAACAGCCCTTCGGGCATGACAGGCGTGCAAACCACTGTGCCCCTGATGCTCGATCATGTCGCTGCCGGTCGGTTGTCGCTGAGTCATTTGGTCGACCTCCTGGCGGCGAGCCCGGCCCGTATTTTTGGGCTGATCGGCAAAGGACGCGTGGCGCTCGGATACGACGCCGATCTCACCGTGATCGATCTCGGTGCAAAGCGCGAGATCACGCGCGACTGGATCGCGTCAAAGGCCGGTTGGAGCCCCTTTGAGGGGCGTAAGGTGACGGGATGGCCGGTCATGACGGTGATTCGCGGTCAGATCGTCATGCGGGAGAACGAGCTTGGCGCCACACCGATAGGACGTCCTCTCCGTTTCCTTGATATTGATGCGGCCTAGTCGTTAGGGTCCGTCCGCCGATCCGACGTTCAAAAACAAGTAGCCAGTAGGAGATTTCCATGTCGACACCGTTCAGGGCCATCCTTGCGACCGAGGAAGACGGTAAAGCCGTTACACGGATGACCGAAATAACCGTGGGCGATCTACCGGCCGAAGGTGTGCTGATCGATGTGGCCTATTCGGGCCTCAATTACAAAGATGGCTTGGCATTGAACGGCAATCTAGGAAAGGTCATGCGGACATTGCCGATGGTCCCGGGAATCGATCTCTCCGGTACCGTGCGCGAGTCGTCGGATCCTCGGTTTGCGCAGGGCGACGAGGTCATTGTAACCGGTTGGGGGCTGAGCGAGACCGAATGGGGCGGCTACAGCCAGCAGGCGCGCGTTAAGGCGGACTTCTTGGTCAAGTTGCCGTCTGGGCTCGACCTGAAAAGGGCGATGGCGATCGGGACTGCTGGCTTTACGGCAATGCTCTGTGTCATGGCGCTTGAAGATCATGGAGTGGCGAAAGACAAGCCGGTACTGGTCACCGGCGCGGCCGGTGGTGTCGGCAGCGTGGCGACTGCAGTCTTGGCGGCGAATGGGTACCAGGTAGCCGCCTCCACCGGACGGGCCGAAACACATGGTTATCTTAAGGACCTCGGTGCTGCCGAGATTCTAGATCGGGCAGAGTTAGCCGAAGCCGGTCGCCCAATCGACAAAGAGCGTTGGAGCGGTGTCGTTGACACGGTAGGTAGTCAAACGCTTGCGACCGCAATCGCGCAGACGGCGCGGCATGGGTCGGTCGCTGCTTGTGGCTTGGCGGGTGGGAATGATCTGCCGACAACGGTCTTGCCGTTTATTTTGCGTGGCGTGAACCTGTTGGGAATCGATTCGGTGTATTGCCCTGCAGAACGGCGTGGCCGCGCTTGGACGCGCTTAGCCGCAGAACTTCCGCAGGACAATTTGGATGCGATGACCGACGTGATCCCCTTCGACGCGTTGGTGGCGCGCTCGAAACTTATTCTAAAGGGGCAAGTCCGCGGCCGCACGGTCGTCGACCTTGGGGCTTAACTAGACCTTCCTCGCGCCACGAAATCGGCGTTCTTCAAAGTTCGTTTGCCGTATCGGAACGGCGATCCATCGGTTTTCGTCAACGATCCACCGGCAGCGACGATGATTGCATGGCCGGCTGCGGTGTCCCATTCCATCGTCGGTCCAAAGCGCGGGTAGAGATCGGCCTCGCCTGCAGCAATAAGGCCGAGTTTGAGCGAGCTCCCCATTTGCCGAATGTCGGTGACATTGGCCTGCTGGAGGAATTCTTGCGTTCGTTCGTCGAGGTGTGAGCGACTGGCGAGGGCAACGATTCCCCCCGGTGTCGCTGCGCGAGTCATGATGGGTTTTGGCGCGGCCTGACCGAGTTGTTGAAAAGCCTTCCCTGGTCCGGACGAAAAGAACATCCGTTCTTGGGCGGGGGCGTAGATCACGCCGAGTGTGGGTTCTCGTCTTTCGATGAGCCCGATATTGACGGTGAATTCGCCGTTGCCGGCGATGAATTCCTTGGTGCCGTCGAGGGGGTCGACCAGCCAGAAAGGCGCGTCCGGCGCCTTTAGGACGTGAGCGCCTTCTTCTGACACGACTGGGATATCAGGGGTCAGGTCGTTGAGGGCCGCCACAATCAAGTCGTTTGCCGTCGTGTCGGCGATGGTGACGGGAGAATGATCGGCTTTACGGTCGACGCTCGGCGCGGATTGGGCGATGACCATGATGGCATCGCCCGCGCGTCGTGCGATGTTGCATAGATCTTTGATGGTTTGGTCGGGAAATTCGGGCACCACGGCGCGCGAATTTAGCACAAGCCATTGGTTTTCAAAGAAAAATCTCTTCCTGCAGAGTCCCTTGACTCAAAAGATCACAGGCATAAAATAGAACAAAATAAGAACATAGTAAGAACAAAAGTATTTAGGGTCCGAGTTGGGAGGATCCCATGGGTCAGTGTCTCGTTTTTCCGGCGAACCAGGAGCAGGCCTCAGACCGCGCCGCTGTGTTGAGGACGTTGCGATCTGAAATTGGAGCTGCTGAAGCACTCCGTAGCGTGCGACACGGTATGGCGCCGCTAGGCTTCGGTGATTCTATTTTGGATTCGGCATTGCCTTGGGGCGGTCTACCTCAGGCGGCTCTGCACGAGATAAACGGGACGGCAGCGGCAATGGGCTTTACGGCTGCTTTGGCTAGTCGTCTTGCCAGCCCGAAGCCGATCTTGTGGTGCCGTTCCTCAAGAAATGAAACCGGCAGTGTATATGGGCCAGGGCTCATTCCCTTTGGCCTAGATCCCGAGCAAATCGTTTTTATCGAAGCCAAAAAGAAACAAGACTTGCTCTGGGCAATGGAAGAAGGGCTGCGCAGCGGACAGCCAGCTCTTGTGATCGGTGAGATTGATGCGGTCAGTCTTGTCGCGAGTCGACGCTTGCAACTGGCGGCAGAGGCAGGGGGTGTCACAGCCTTTCTGCTCAACACAGTTGTCACAAAGCGTATTTGCGAAAAAGCATCGACAAAGTCGGCGACGACGGTGGCATTGACCCGCTGGGTCGTGTCCTCAGAAGCGAAAGACGAATCTCAGAGAAATGATGCGCGCCGGTCGCAATGGCGGGTGACGCTTGCGCACTGTCGGGGAGGTATCCCGCAGTCTTGGTTGGTGGAGTGGAATCATGAAGGATCAGATGCGGGTGGAAAAGCAACGCAGGGTTATTTCTCTGTGGTTGCCGAATTTCTCGATCGACAGAGCGAACATCGTCCAAGGCTCCAAGAAGCTTCCTGAAAACGTTCCTCAAGTTACGATTGTCAAAGAGCAAAGCGCTCTTCGTGTCGCCGCGGCCGACCCACTAGCGCAAGCCTCCGGTATTTTTCCGGGAATGCCGCTAACCGATGCGCGCGCATTAGAGCCGGCTCTTCAGATTCACGAGGCAGACCATGCCGCGGACTTAGCCTATCTGGTGCGTCTTGCGGGTTGGTGCAGTCACTACAGTCCTTGGACGGCACCGGACGTTACGGGAGAGGTCGGCGAAAATGGTTTCGGTATCTGGCTCGATAGCACCGGTTGCGATCACTTGTTTGGTGGCGAAGAGGCATTGCTGAGCAGTGTTGTGACCCGCATGAATGATTTCGGTTTTAGGGCACTTGCCGCCGTCGCCGATACACCGGGTGCGGCGTGGGCCGCCGTGCATTACGGTTTGAGCCAAGGCGAAACAGTGCTGGTTACCAAGTCTGGAAAGGTGCGCGATGTCCTAAGGCGCTTGCCGGCTGCGGCACTTCGCTTTTCGCCGGAAGTCTGTTCAGGACTTGATCGTCTTGGGCTGCGTCATGCAGGAGATTTGTTTGATCTGCCGCGGGGGCCTTTGGTGGCGCGGTTCGGCGATATTTTGATTCGCCGGGTCGATCAGGCTTTGGGTCGGAAGTCGGAGCCAATTTCTCCTCAAAATCCCATTTCCCGGTATCGGGCGCGCATGTCGTTCGCCGAGCCGATCGGCAAAGGCGAAGATGTGGCAGAGGCATGCCGCCAGTTGCTCAAAACTCTGTGCCAGCAGTTGGATCAGGCCGGCCAGGGCGTGCGGCAACTCGAAGCGGTGTGTTATCGGGTTGATGGATCGCTTGCACGTATTGCCATCGGCACAAGCAGAGCAACACGGAATGCACCGCATCTCTTACGGCTACTCAGCGAGCATTTCGACTCGATCGATGCGGGGTTCGGTATCGAAACGATCGTTCTGGGTGCTCTAAGAACGGACCAACTTGTTGCCGATCAACTCAGCCTCTCAGAGGCACCTCGGCGCGTATTTCGGCGTTCTCAGGCTGCAACGGAAAGCATGGCTGCGCTGGTCGATCGCGTAACCAATCGCGTGGGCCACAACAGCGTGCATCGCTTAGCGCCCAAAAGCAGTTATGTACCGGAGCGGGCGATGCAGCGTTTGCCTTACACCGAGCCGCCAGCCAATAAGCAAAGCGATTCGTTGGAGCGCTGGTTTGCCAATCGCCCGCGTCCATTGTCGCTATTCGACATGCCGCAACCGATCGAGGTGGTTGCACCTATTCCAGACGATCCGCCGGTTTTGTTTCGGTGGCGTCGTGTGGTGCACCGGGTTGTTGTCTCTGGCGGTCCCGAACGAATCGGCCCGGAATGGTGGGATGCCGGCGGCTCCGGACGCAAAGAAGATCCGTTGCCGCGAGATTATTACCAAGTCGAAGATGCCGACGGCGATCGATTCTGGCTTTACCGCAGCGGCCTTTATCAGACGGGTGACGCATCTGCGCCCACGCCGAGATGGTATCTGCACGGTCTTTTTTCTTAGGAGGATGGAATGGCGAACTTAACGATTAGAAACATTGATGATGACGTGGTGTTCGCACTCAAGAAACGTGCACGCCGAAACCATCGATCTTTAGAGGCTGAATTGCGCGACATTCTGACGGTAATGTCGCGCAAGCCGCAGATGAAGTTTCTTGCCGAGCGGGTCGCGTCGATGACACCCCGGCAGCCGCGCCCGTCTGAACAACAATCAAGAGACTCCCGAGCATCCCTATGAATGCGGTGGTGGACTCAAGTGTTGTGGTCAAGTGGTTCGTGCGGGAACGCGGACACGACCAAGCCTTGGCCCTGCTTGATCGCCAAGACGAATTGTTCGCACCGGATGTCATTGTGCCGGAGATCATCGATGCGGTCTGGGCCCGTATCGTTGCAGGTGAAATCGGCAACGACCAAGGAAGCGCCATTGTAACAGCCATAACGTCGGGCGTACCCACACTTGTGCCGGTTTCTGACTTGGCCGATGACGCGTTTCGGGTTGCTCTAAAAATGGACCGATCGGCACATTTGGCGACCTATATCGTGTGTGCTCAATCGCTCGATGCCGGTTTCGTGACGGCCGATGAAAATGCGGCTCTCATGGCGAGAGAAAGTCTAGGGGAAGATCGGGTTACCTTGCTTTCAGGATCGGTTCCGTGAGTTATGCCGAACTGCAGGTAACGAGCAACTTTAGCTTCTTACGCGGCGCATCCCATGCCGAAGAGTTGGTCGGTCAGGCGGTTGCGCTAGGACTATCGGCGCTCGCCGTGACAGACCGGAACTCCGTTGCTGGTGTTGTCCGCGCCCATCGCGCGGCAAAAGACGCCGGCCTTCAACTGGTTGTTGGCGCGCGGCTCGATTTTCAAGACGAAACCAGCATTCTTTGTTACCCGACAACACGGGCGGCATATGGCCGGCTGACTCGCCTTCTGACGCTCGGCAAGCGGCGGGCGCCAAAAGGAGAGTGCTGGATCACCCAAGAAGATTTCTTTGCCTATGCCGAAGGCATGTTGGCGGTTGTTTTGCCGTTTGCCCATCTAGACGACCCCCACGCGCCGTTGGCGGAGGCCTCGCTTGCCTTGGATGCGCCTTTTGCG
>Ga0181579_10004731_pt1 | contig 10550 bp, 10 predicted proteins | sample 071ome_24_FD_132996 | JGI IMG/M metagenome (GOLD analysis project Ga0181579, IMG submission 132996) | Coastal salt marsh microbial communities from the Groves Creek Marsh, Skidaway Island, Georgia - 071402CT metaG (megahit assembly) | ecosystem: Environmental > Aquatic > Marine > Intertidal... | reverse complement strand
TAGCGAGGAACAGGGCGCGGCCTATATGAAAAATGCGGAATTGGTAATCGCGGTTGATTTGGGTATGGGCAGCGGTGCGGCCACCATTTGGACCTGTGATTTGACCCATGATTATATTTCGATCAATGCGGATTATCGCTCGTGAAAACGGTTTTGGTTTCTGCGGTTGCGCTGGTTGATGCCGATGGGCGCGTGCTGATTGCACAGCGCCCTGCGGGCAAAGCCATGGCTGGGTTGTGGGAATTTCCCAGCGGTAAGATTGAGCCAGGTGAAACGCCTGAAGCGGCGCTTATGCGAGAATTGAAAGAAGAGTTGGGCATAGAAACCTGGGATAGTTGTTTGGCACCGCTTACCTTTGCCAGCCACAGCTATGATGATTTCCATTTGCTCATGCCTTTGTTTATTTGCCGGAAATGGCAGGGCATTGTGGCGCCCAAAGAGGGGCAGCAATTGAAGTGGGTTTACGCCAAAGAGCTGCGCGATTATCCAATGCCGGCGGCCGATATACCGCTGATTCCGATTTTGCGCGATTGGCTATAAAAGCCTGCTTATCACTTGGCTTGCGATACGCACCAAGTTTCAGCCGTTCCACATAAAAAAACCGCCCCAGCAGGGGGCGGCTTTTTTTGTTGCTCCAGATGTCGCGAATTAGCTGAGCACCCGCTCAATCTCTTGACGCTCAAAGATTTCGATCACATCATTGGCGCGAATATCTTCATAATTTTCAAACGCCATTCCGCATTCCTGACCAGATTGAACCTCTGGAACTTCGTCTTTGAAGCGCTTGAGCGTTTTCAACGTGCCTTCATGGATCACCACATTGTCACGCAGCAGGCGCACGCCGGCGCTGCGTCGCGCCACACCTTCGGTGATCAGACAGCCGGCAACTCGACCAACCCCGGAAACCTTAAACACTTCTTTGATCTGCGCATAGCCGATGAAGTTTTCACGAATTTCGGCACTGAGCAAGCCGCTGGCGGCGGCTTTTACATCATCAACAAGATCATAAATCACCGAGTAATAACGGATTTCAACGCCTTTTTGATTGGCTGAATTGCGCGCAGGCGCGTTGGCTCGCACGTTAAAGCCGATCACGGGTGCGCCGGATGCTTCGGCAAGCCCAATATCGCTTTCGGTGATCGCGCCAACACCCGAATGCAGCACGCGCACGCGCACTTCCTCATTGCCAATTTTATCCATCGCCTGAACGATTGCTTCGGCAGAGCCTTGCACATCGGCCTTCACCAAAACGGGCAGTTCTGAGATGTTTTCATCTTCCTTGGCTTTTGCCATCAGCTGTTCAAGGGTAGTGGCTGCCCCCGCTGCCGCGCGCTTCTCTTTGGCTAAATTGGCGCGGTAATCCGCAATTTCACGGGCTTGAGCTTCGGTTTCCACCACGTTTAGAACATCGCCTGCTTCGGGTGTTCCGTTGATGCCGAGCACCTCAACCGGTACTGATGGGCCCGCGGTTTTGATACGCTCGCCCTTATCATTGATCAAGGCGCGCACTTTTCCCCATTGCTCACCAACGACGAAAATATCGCCTTGGTTCAAGGTGCCTTTTTGCACCAAAACTGTAGCAACGGGACCGCGGCCCACATCCAGCTGCGCTTCAATCACAGCGCCTTGCGCGGCGCGGTCAGGGTTGGCGGTCAATTCTAAAATCTCGGCTTGCAGCGCGATGGCTTCCAGCAAATCATCCAGCCCCATCCCAGTGATCGCGGAGACTTCAACATCTTGAACCTCGCCCGACATTTTTTCGACAATCACTTCATGCTGAAGCAAGTCAGTGCGCACTTTATCCGGGGTGGCATCTGGTTTGTCCATTTTGTTGATCGCAACGATCATGGGCACTTTGGCCGCTTGCGCATGGTTAATGGCTTCGATGGTTTGCGGCATGACCGCATCATCTGCCGCCACAACCAGAACCACGATATCGGTGACCTGTGCCCCGCGTGATCGCATTGACGTAAAGGCCGCGTGACCGGGCGTGTCTAAGAAACTTAGCACCGCGCCGCTATCGGTTGACACTTGATAAGCCCCGATATGCTGCGTGATTCCGCCCGCTTCCCCCGCCACCACTTTGGTTTTGCGAATAGCGTCCAGCAGCGATGTTTTGCCATGATCGACATGGCCCATGATCGTAATCACCGGCGGTCGTGGTTTTAATGTTTCCGCATCATCTTCGATTTCGTTGATCACATCTTCAACATCGGAGTCAGAAACCCGAACCACTTTATGCCCGAATTCTTCGATGATCAGTTCCGCCGTATCGGCATCAATCGTTTGGTTTTGCGTGACCATCATTCCCATTTTCATCAGGGATTTCACGACTTCGGCGGAGCGTTCCGCCATGCGGTTGGCCAGTTCAGACACTGTGATCGCTTCGGGAAGCTGCACTTCGCGTACAATTTTTTCTCGCTCGGCGCTGCTGCCCATGGCTTTTTGCCGCGCCCGCTCTTGTTTGCGGCGCATGGCTGCCATTGATTTTTGTCGGCCGCCTTCGCCCTCTAAAGCTTGCGAAAGGGTAAGCTTACCTGAGCGTCGGCCATCATCACGGCCTTTATTGTTGCGCCGGTCTTGTTCGGTTTCGCGTTCTTTCTTGCGCGAAGTCGGCGCGGCTGATTTCAAGGTGGGGCGTTTGACCTCGCCTCCATTCTCGGCCGCGGGTGCTGCCACGGCTGATTTTGCATCAGCAGCGGCTTTCTTAGCAGACTCTTCGAGTTCTTTGCGCAGACGGGTCTCTTCTTCAGATTTTTTGCGCAGGATTTCTTCAGCTTCACGCTGTTCGCGCTCTTTCTCTGCTTGTTCTGCGCGACGGCGCTCGCGTTCTTTTTGGCGGTTCTCTTCTTCCGCGGCTCGGGTTGCGCTATCTTCGGCTTCACGGGCTTTGGCGGCTTGCACGGCTTTCAAGCGGCGCGCCATTTCCGTGTCCGAGATGCCCGCGGGCCGATTGCTGGATTGTGTCTTCGCAGGGTTTGTGCCCTGCTGCACTGGTGCACCCACCTTTGGCACCACGACGCGTTTGCGCTTGGTCTCAACCAGAACATTTTTGGTTCTGCCATGGCTAAAGCTTTGTTTCACGTTTCCCGAACGGGGCGTGCCGCGTAAGCCCAAAGTTTTTTTGCCGTCACTATCGCTCATCTAGCTGTCTTTTCCTTCTGGAGGGGTGATTTTGTACCCTCCGTTATGCGCAGGCCTTTCAACCGTTGCGCTTCCTCTACTACACGTTGCGTAATTCCGCTAGACGCAAGTGCGCAATGAATTACTGTCTGTCGCCCAAATGCCATGCCTAGCTCATCTGAGCGCAGCCAACCAATGAAACGCCCTCCATAGGGCGTACTCAGCTTTGATTTGCCACGTTCCGATCCATCGCTGGATTGTACCAACACTTTGGCCTGCTCTTTACTGAGCCAATCTTTCACCTTCTCATACCCGGCGATCGCGCGCCCTGACTTGCGGGCCAAGCTTAACAAATCAATAACCCGCCGCGATAGCTGTGCCTCAAGATCCTGCAAAAGCGTTTCAGAAACCTGAACAGGCTGTTTTGCACTATGCGCAAAGAGGCGTTTTTTCACCGCTTTTTGCAATGCCTGCTGATTGCTGGACACCCAGATGCCGCGCCCTGGCAGCTTGCCCAAGACATCGGCAACCAGATGCCCATCGGGGCTGACCACAAAGCGCAGCATGTCACGCGTTGGACATAGTGCGCCCGTTGCGATGCATTTTCGCTCTTGGGCCGGGCCGGCCGTATCATATGATCGGTTGCGCGACATAAATCAGATGCTTAGCTCTCTTCTTCTGTCTCGGCAGCGTCATCCGCATCTGCACCTTCGGTGATAAGGTCATTCGGATCCACCCAGCCCAGAACGATCCGCGCCGTCATCACGAGGTCTTGTGCCTCTTCCAGGCTCACGTCGAAACTTTCCAGTAAGCCATCGTCTTTCACCCGCTCACCATCAACAGTTGTCCAGCCTCCGGCCAATTCCCAATCTGCGCAAGTGGCAAAATCTTCTAAAGTTTTGATGCCATCTTCGGCCAATGCCTCGATCATTTTAGGCGTCAAACCCTCAAAAGAGACAAGGCTGTCTTCCACGCCCAATTCGCGGGCCCGCTCGAGCGCTTTGCGCGCTGCTTCTTCAAGATACTCCTGCGCGCGCACCTGCAGCTCTTTTGCGGTCTCTTCATCAACGCCGTCGATCACCAGCAATTCGTCAACTTCGACATAGGCCACTTCTTCAAGCGATGTGAAGCCTTCAGATACCAAGAGCTGCGCGAAAAATTCATCCAGATCGAGCGTTTCCATGAACAGTTGCGTGCGCTCTTCAAACTCTTTCTGGCGACGCGCGCTTTCTTCTGCTTCCGTCATGATATCAATATCAAGATTGGTCAGTTGGCTTGCCAAGCGCACGTTTTGGCCGCGGCGGCCAATCGCCAAGCTCAGCTGCTCTTCTGGCACGACCACTTCGATGCGTTCTGCTTCTTCATCAAGCACCACTTTGCTAACTTCGGCCGGTTGCAGGGCGTTCACCAAGAAGGTTGGTTGGTCTTCATTCCAGGGGATGATATCGATTTTTTCGCCCTGAAGTTCATTCACGACGGCTTGAACGCGGCTGCCGCGCATGCCGACGCACGCGCCAACCGGATCAATAGATCCATCATTGCTGAGCACTGCTATTTTGGCGCGTGATCCAGGATCACGGGCCACAGCTTTGATTTCGATAATGCCTTCATAAATTTCCGGTACTTCCATTTTGAACAATTCGGCCATGAATTGCGGATCTGTGCGGCTTAAGAAAATCTGCGGACCGCGGCTTTCGCGGCGCACTTCTTTAATGTAACAGCGGATCCGATCATTGGGCCGGTAGCTTTCGCGGCCAATTTTTTCATTGCGCCGCAAAACCGCTTCTCCACGACCGACATCAACGATCACATTGCCGTATTCTTCGCGTTTCACTTGGCCGTTGATAATGGTTCCGGCGCGATCTTGGAATTCTTCAAATTGTCTGTCGCGCTCTGCCTCGCGTACTTTTTGAAGTATCACTTGTTTGGCTGATTGAGCAGCGATTCGCCCCATATCGACCGGCGGGATTTCTTCGATAAATTGATCACCAACACTTGGGTTTTCAAGATATTGCTTGCCCTGTTCTACCGTCATTTCCGCCTGATAATTTTCAAGCTCGGCTTCTTCCACAACCGTACGCACACGGGTGAATTTTGCGCGGCCGGTTTTGCGGTCGATGGCAACGCGAATATCCATTTCGCTGCCATAGCGGGATTTGGCAGCCCGCGCCAAACTTTCTTCCATAGCTTCAATCACCAGAGCGGGATCGATCATTTTTTCGCGTGCCACGGCTTCGGCGGTTTGCAACAGCTCAAGCTGATTTGCAGAGGTAATAGCCATTGTTAGTCCTCCTGTGACCCTTCGGTCTCGATATCGTCAAATTTATCTTCACGTAATGCGCCAGAGGCTTTGCGTTGGCGCAGCATTTCTTTAATCAACTCATCCGTTAAGATCAGTTTTGCGTCAGACATCCATTCAAAATTTAGCCCAATCGTGCCCTCTTCTATGTTAATCAGCACATCATCGCCCTCAATACCGGCCAAAATGCCCTTAAAGCGCCGCCGACCATCGATCAAATCATGGGTCTCAATTTTTGCTTCATAGCCTTCGAAGAGTTCGAAATCTTTTAGCCTGGTCAATGGGCGGTCAATGCCCGGGCTCGACACTTCCAGCGTATACATATCAAGGATCGGGTCTTCCACATCCAAAACCGCGCTAATCGCCGTTGAGATTTCGGCCAAATTATCCACATCAATGCCGCCATCTGCGTTATCCGCCATCACCTGCAAAGTGGTTTCCTTACCGCTCATCAAGCGCACGCGCACCAATTCAAAGCCCAGATCCTCAATAACCGGAGCGATGATGTCAGCCAAACGTTGGTCAATGGCAGCTTTTGCTATCAAATCGTTGATCATGGATCCAAACATAAAAAAACGGGCCCGCGGCCCGTATGAATTTCCGGTGGAGCATTGAAATCAACGCGCCGCTGTTAAAAGGGCTTTTAAGAGGTTTTTCAATTTGCTGCAAGCCCTCTTTTTATTTGGGGCCAACGCTGAATAATGATAGCGGATCAGTCGATTTGCTCCACCCACGGACATCTTTTACTGGGATGATCCGCTATCGTATAGGCGCATAACTGATAGCGGTAATGATCTAACAAAACGGTTCTCAGTGGAAAACAGGCGCGGCCGATGAAGCTGTGAACGGGCTTGCCTTTTGCTCAAGTATGAAAAAATAAAAAGTGGTCCTTTTGATTATTTCAAAATAGATGGCATGCCTTTGTTTGGGTTAACCCTTGCAGAATGGCATGCCGTGCAGTTCTTGCTCATGTTTGCGTTCGGGCCAGTTTGCTCAGCCTGTCTCTTGCTGTTTTGCTGGCACATGTTTTGGAGCGCTGGTAATTTTGGAGCAGCCAGCTGCTGACCATTTGCATTCGCTTGGCTCTAATTCTGACGCCTGTTGTCACCGGTTATGTTTTGCTGCTTGTTTTCGGGCAGACGGCCTCTGTGGGACTCCCCTTAATGATACCTTTGGTATCTTTTAGCGTTTCCACTTATGGTGCGCGCGATCCGTTTGGCGATCGAGGCGGGGGGCCCCAAATTAGAAGAGGCGGGCACCATGATTGGCGCCAGAGCGATCTGGGTTTTTTGACCGTTACGATGCCCTTGCTGGCGGCAGGCTTGGTGGCGGGATGGTTTTGGCTTTCGCTAAAGCTGTGAAAGAATTTGGGGCAACAATCATCGATGTGGCAAATATACCGGGCCAGACGCAAACGCTGCCATCGGCGATTTACGCGTTTTTATAGCTGCCAGGGGGGATGCTTCCGCGGCTTGGGCTTCTGGTCCTGTCTATTTTTATTTCTGGTTTTGCGCCGACGCTGTCCGAATTGATGGCGTCGGCGCGTTATGCGGGGTATCGGCCAATGACATTTTTTTAAATCTCAATCATTCCGTCGGCGATGTTAACCTTGTGCTTGCAGCCCGATCTTGCCTGTTATGAAACCGTAAAAACCTGATCGATCTGACCTGCAGAAGTGGCCATCTAAATGCGCAATCGCGTTATTTGTTATGATGACCCCGGGAATAGGCCCCCTCCGGCAGCGAAATTGCCGCGGCAAGATCGCGCATCTGCGTGATCGAAAGCGTGATTTTTTGAACTCGGTCGGTTCTGGGATCATATTGCTCTACCGTAATACATTCCGCAAAGTTATTGACGATCACATCCTCTTGCAGGGGTGTTTGTCCTTCATCAACCAAAGTGATGACAGTCGCATCGAAATCGTGTTCAATTGTAAACATGGGATCAGTGTAAACGGCTTGCGCTGTAATGCAATTCGTTGTGGTCGGTTTATTTCTGATAAAAGGGGGATTTGGCTTTGAACGGGGTGAAACTGGTGGGTTTGCTATGGGTTTTGCTGCTTGCTGCTTGTGCAAGCGCCCCCGCAATCAAAGATTTTGGCCGCGCATCAGCAGACAGATCGAATGGGCCCCAAGAGATAGAGCCAAATTTTCTTCCACCAAGCGGGGCCTTTGCCTCAGTTGTCGCCGTGGTCGAGCCGGTGGGAGAAGATTTATGCCGCCGGTATAGGCCCCAATCCAACTGTGACTTTGAAGTGGTTGTCTACAAGAAAAACCCAAACTTGGTGAATGCGTTTCAAACCATAAAATCTGATGGGCGCCCATTGATTGTGTTTTCGCAGGGGTTGATTGAGCATGCACGCAATGAGGATGAGTTGGCCTTTGTTTTAGGGCATGAGATGGCGCATCATCTTGAGGGGCATTTGTACCAGCAATATCAAACCGCTCGCAGCGGCGCCGAGAGGTTTGGTGGGCTAATATCGCTTGTCGGTGCCTCGGATCGTTTGGTCCGCAATGCAGAGCATTTTGGGGCGCGCTTGGGTGGGCGCAAATTTTCCAAAACATATGAGCTGGAAGCGGATCGGCTGGGCACTTGGATTGCTACGATCGCGGGGTATGATGCTTTGCGTGGGGCTGCCTTTTTTATGCGCATGTCGGATCCGGGCGACCAGCTCTTGGGCACCCATCCGCCCAATCAGGCGCGGGTTGAGACCGTGCGAAAAGCCATGGCGGATCTTTCCTCATCGTGAAGGCAATCTGCAATAAAAGTTTCTATGTTCTACAATCTTTGCTTCACGACATTTGGTGAAACCGGTTTGGATTAAGCCGATTTTGAATATCTTTTGGCAAATCTGACCTTTGATCGAGCACCAGATCTGCGATCAATTGGCTAGAGGCCGCAGCTGTTTGAAACCCATATCCCCCTTGACCGGCAAGCCAGAAAAAACTTGGAAGCTTTGGATCCGAGCCGATCACCAAGGCGCGATCTGGCGCGAAGGTGCGTAAACCTGCCCAATTTGCGCTGGGCCGCGTTATGGGATGCTTAATCATGGTTTCGAAACGGGCCAAGCCCTCAGCCAGTATCATATCATCTGCCCAAGCATCTTGTGCAGGCAATGGATCTTCATCTGCCGGCGAGACGATCAATTGGCCTGCGTCTGGTTTTGCATACCATGCTTCGCCAATTTCATCGATAACGGGCCAAGAGGTCGGATCGTAGCCCCCGGGCACGGGCAATCTTGCTATTGAACGTCTATATGCAATCAGACCTAGCGGCGGCACTGATGCCATTTTTGCAATATGATCAGCCCAGGCCCCCGCGGCATTGATCAAAATATTGGCTTGAAAATCGCCTTTTTGGGTTTTGACTTGCCATTTCCCGCCACAAAAATTCAGCGCTTTGACAGAGTGAGAAACATGGATCTTTGCGCTCTGATTGCGTGCTTTACGCAAAAAATCCTGCAGCAATTTATCTGTATCAATGTCGTAAACATCTGAGCGGTATGCAGCATATCCCAGAGTGCGCCGGTTAATTAGGGGAACTTTTTCTATCGCTTCAGAAACGGAAATGGGTTGAAGTCCAAACTCAGCCGCCTCATCGCCGAAGGCGGCCCGCTCGTCAGGTTTTGCCAAAAGCATCATACCTCTTGGGCTTAAAAAACCTCCGTTTTCGGCCCTCAGATAAGGTAAACTTGCGATGTTTAAGGCCCGGATTGTAGGGTTGCCGTAATCTTTGATAAAAACCGCTGCGGATCGCCCAGAGGCATGGTAGGCAAGTTGGTCTTCTGCCTCAAGCACTGTTACATCTGCTTGTTCTGACAGCCGTGCCGCAGCGGAAATGCCGGCAATACCGCCACCGATGATGATAATATCGCTCATGTTTGAACGGCTGAAAAAGGCGGGGTTATTGGCAAGGCGACGTTGAAGGATAAAGCACAAAATTGTGCATGTGAAGCATAGGGTAATTCTCTTAATGCGATGCATGCATTGATAAAATCAGCAAAACGGCGGTTGATTATGATGCGACTTTTAATCTGCCAGAAAGGTAGGGCAGGCGCTTTAAATTTGAGTGTTTGATCTGGCCCAAGAGTGCAAATATGCCGGAAATCTGTAACCCGCGACGATAATTTTAAATCATATACCATCGCGCAATAATGGCAAAATATACCGGGGCGGTACAGTTCTTTTCGATGTAAACCAACGGGTCTTTTGGGGTGGGTGCGTTTAAGCCAGCTGTTCTAGCGCGTCCCCCCGCGCCATAGCCGCCGCCTGGTCTGAGACGGGCAGGGGTTTGCGCCAGCTGATATCGGGGTCGCGCTTTACCGTTGAATCTATAAATTGGTTGTCAAAGGTAATGTTTACGTTTTGCCAAACATTCGAAAATTCTTCTGGAAGAAAGCGCTTCACTACAAAAATTGTAGGGCGTCGATCCCCAAACGCGGATCTTTGGATGAGAATATTCTCGGGCCGTTTAATACCGCGAGCAGCTAAGGCTTTATCACTTAGCAATACGTCAAACACGAATTTGGGGCGATGGATTGGATGCAAGGCGCCTAGGTCTTCCATCAGGGTTTTGAATGCGTCGGTGGTAACGAAATCAATCAAGCTATCATAGGCCTTTCGCATCGCCGCTTGTAGAGCTGGGCGGTCATAGCTTAAGCCTTTGTACCCGTGTGATTTTACGGTAGGCTGCATTTTATTCTCCTTAATTGCAAAGAAGTTTTCAAAGGTTTTAAAAGGTGGCAGGCTGCACCTACCCGACCTTTTAGGTTGAAAAGCCACCGCATCCACAGATGGTGGCGGCTCCTCCGCCAGCACAGGCGCCCCATCCTAAAGGGTCATATGGCTGAAGCGGGCTATCAGGATCCTTGATCGGAGAAATCTCAAAGCGCTCGCCCCTTACTTTATCTTCGAAGATACGGCTGGTCAGCCTGAAATCTTCTGGAATTTTTGCGCCTGCGGCGCGAAGCCCTTCGAGGCTCAGTATCTTTGCAACGGCTTCGTAACCTCCATCCTTTTCGGCTTCATCCCGAGCTTGGCGCATTTTTTCTACAAACTCTGGAGAGGTAATGGTTTCAATCACAGTGTTTGTTGCGGCCATTAAGCGATCGCGATCAAGCTGACCCTTC
>Ga0181579_10004728_pt1 | contig 10551 bp, 8 predicted proteins | sample 071ome_24_FD_132996 | JGI IMG/M metagenome (GOLD analysis project Ga0181579, IMG submission 132996) | Coastal salt marsh microbial communities from the Groves Creek Marsh, Skidaway Island, Georgia - 071402CT metaG (megahit assembly) | ecosystem: Environmental > Aquatic > Marine > Intertidal zone... | reverse complement strand
GGAAACTTGGGTTGGCGGTCGCCGAGTTTTCTCGCTTAACGGTTAGAGCCGCCTTTGCGGTTGTTCGTGAGATTCTCGGCCGAGTCAGTCGTTGGCTTTTATCCGGGGGATTGAAGTTATGAATGGTTTTCGAAATTGGTTGTTTGTTGTACTGCTTTTTGGCCTTGCTGCGTGCGGTGGAAGTGGCGGTGGTTCCAGTAGCGTTAAGGCCGATGATCCGCCGGCAGGCACCACAAATGGGACGCCTATTACGCCCCAAGAGCCGGCAAAACACTGGGGACTCAGCCGCGCCACAGCGGCAAGCGTGGATGTTACCGAGGCGAAGGTGAATGCGGTGCTGGACTATGTTTTTACCGACGTGGCGACTCAATCGGTGCTGGTCAGTAAGGATGGCTACGTGGTGGGCGAGCGCTATGCGCCGGGGTTTGATGCCCAGAGTTATGGAACCAGTTGGTCTGTGGCAAAGAGTATTTACAGTGCGGCCATGGGCGTGGCCATAGACGAAGGTTTTTTTTCGTCTGTGGAGCAAAAAGCCAGCAGCGTCCTAACGGAGTTTCTGGGTACTGATAAAGAAGACATTACCCTGAAGCAAATTCTGCAAATGCGGTCAGGTTTGGCATCAAATACCAACGTTTTTTTCAGCGGTGACCAAACCGCCCACGCGCTAGCCAACACGCTAACGTCGGAGCCGGGCAGCCGATACGATTATTCCAATGCAAACTCCCAGCTTTTTGAACCGCTGCTGGCTCGGGCGACGGGTAAGGATGCCCATACCTATGTGCTGGAAAAAATACTGGAACCGATTGGTATCAGTGCAGCCAACGTCGGTCTGTGGCTAGACAGTACAGGTACCCAGCCCATGACCTACTGTTGTATCGATATGCGTCCAGATGACTTTTTGCGCTTTGGGCTAATGTTCGCACGAGAGGGGCGCTGGCAGGACACCCAAGTCGTGCCTGCAAGCTACGTCCGAGATAGTTTCGAGCCAGTTGGCTTTTATGGCTATCAATGGTGGTCGATGAACGAGACTTTGCTCGCTAAGCCGGTAAGTGCTGATATTAAGTCGGCTATCGGGCTCAACGGTCAGCGCGTCCTAGTTTGGCCAGAACAAGACATTGTGGTGGTGATTCTTACTCAGTACGAACATTTTAGAAGTCAGGGGTATGTTCTGGATTTGGAGGGGGATGTTGTGAATTTTCCAAATACCTGTTCCGCCCGCAACGCGTGTACCGGCATTAGCACCGGCCCGGTAGTGCCGACCTATGACTTGCACGGGCTGGTTGAGCTGATTGCCGACCTTGGAAGCGAATAACTTAGCAGAGCCAGCGTTCGGCGGAGACTCGGTGTAACGCCGAGAGCGTGCTAAGGCAGCTGCAATTTAACGGCATGATTCACATCACAGATAGGAAATCTTATGGAATTTAATAATCGCATCACTCAACTATTGGGCATTGAAACACCAATTGTGCAGGCCCCCATGGGCTGGATCGCCCGGTCACAACTGGCCTCAGCGGTGTCGAACGCCGGTGGACTGGGCATCATCGAAACGTCCTCAGGAGAGCTAGATGCTATTCGGCAAGAGATTCTAAAGATGAGCGAACTTACGGATAAGCCCTTTGGTGTCAATGTGGCCCAAGCCTTTGTGCGAGACCCTGAAATAGTGAACTTCATTATTGATCAGGGCGTTAAGTTTGTGACCACATCAGCGGGTAACCCAGAACGCTATACAGAACAGCTAAAGTCCGCCGGGTTAACGGTTTTTCACGTTGTGCCCAGCCTCAGCGCTGCTCTGAAGGCCGTGGAATGCGGTGTGGATGGATTAATCGTTGAAGGCGGTGAAGGCGGTGGCTTCAAAAACCCGCAAGAAGTGGCCTCGATGGTGTTATTGCCTTTGGTTCGCTCCAAAGTAGATGTGCCCATCATAGCTGCCGGTGGCTTTTTGGACGGAGGCACCATGGCGGCTGCGTTTGCCCTTGGCGCCGAGGCGGTACAGATGGGGACCCGCATGGTATCTGCTGCTGAATCTCCGGTACATGAGAACTGGAAAAACGCCATTGTAAACGCCGCCGAAACCGACACGGTATTTTTGAATCGAGCCCATTCTCCGGCCCTGCGAGCCATTCGTACCGACAAAACCTCCAAGCTTGAGTTCTCTACAGATAATGTGATGGGCGAGTTTGGAACCGCAACAGATCTGTATTTTGGTGGTGATATGGAGGCCAGTATTGCCCTCACCGGACAGGTCGCAGGTCGTATTGATTCTGTTAGGCCTGTTGCCGATGTCATTGCCGAGGTGCGGGAGGAGTTTTTTGCTGTAGTCGATTCGTTGGCTAGGCAGTACTTGTAGAACCCGAGAGCCCAAATGCTCCAATGGCCTAAGCCCTTAAGGGTTATATGGTAGCGAGGTCGTGAGTCCTTATATGTGTATGCCGGTCGTTTTTGCGCGCTTACTTTTATTTTTTGTGGTTGTCGCTGTTGCCGGATGCGCCCAATCCGGCCGCCTTGGTTCCTCAACATCGCCGCCCCAAGAAGCCTTGTCTTATTCCTACGTTGGACTAACCCTGGCGCAAGCGCAGGGTATGGCCAAGCAAAGAGAGCACCCTTTTCGTGTGGTGAAACTCGACGGCGTTGACCTGCAGGTGACATTGGATTTTATCCCCGGCCGTATCAACGCTCAGGTGGTCTCTGGGGTCGTGGTTGCCTTTGCAGTGGAGGGCAATGGCCGGGTACCAATGCCCGCCTCGGACAACGTGGTCAGCCGTGGCTGTCTGGTGTTTTTTGACGGCTGCAATCGGTGTCGCCGAAGTGCACCGGGCCAACTCGCCGCCTGTACCCGAAAGGCGTGTGCCGCCTACGAAGCACCTTACTGTCTGGACGATTAACGCCGCTCGTCGAGAATTTTCAGCCGTTGATAGAAATGGTGCTTGCTAATTTTCCCTGAAGTCGGAGGTTGGACCCTAGGTCCATGGAGACTGTTGAGGCGGGGAAGATGACCGAAAAGAATAGGACTTTTGGCGGTACTTTAAGCTGGTATCACGGTCGCAGCCTTAGTTTCAGGTGGGTGTTGCGCTGGGTTTGCCCCAGCCCATATCTCGCCGGTACGCTGCTCTTGGGTTTGCTGTTTTCCAGCTTTACCGTTGCCGGTGAGGTTGCCCCCATCACGGTTGCGCCAGAGAGTAGGCCTCCAGCCAGTTCGTTTTACCGGCTTCCTCAATTTGCTCAACCTCGGCTGTCGCCGTCGGGTAGATATCTGTCCGCTCGCGTCGTAACCAATGGCAAGCTGGGTTTGTTGGTCAAGCCGCTAAAGGGTGACGAGGAACCTTACTTGCTCGATAGCGGGGATCGTTGGACGATCCGCAACACGCTCTGGGTCAGCGATCATGAGATCTTGATCGGCTTTTCACGGCCTTATTCCTTGCATGGAACTGCGGTAATGATGACCCAGGCCATGCAGCTCAACATGAAAACTCGGAAAGCTCGGACACTATTTCAACGAGAGACGGGTTTTGGATTTTTGCAGCTGCAGAACCGATTTTTGGGGCGCATCCCAGAGCGGCCCGGTGCATTTTTGCTGGAGGGTACCACGGGCGAAAATCCCGAAAACACGTCAGTTTATGCGGTGTCGGGTACGCCGTCTAAGCTGCCGGTTCGAGCCGTGCAGACAACTCAAAAAGATGTCTTTAACTGGCAGGCGGACCGATTGGGCAATGTGCGGGTTGGTCACGGGTTTACCCCAAATCAGCAACGGGGCGTGCTAAAGCTAAAGGATGCCCAAGGGGATTGGCATGATGTTAGCGCTCTCCTTGATCGTGAAGCGCTCGTGCTGGCATTGCCTACCCGGGATCTGAACGTGTACCTGATTCTTATGCTGCCCAAAGACTCAGCGGACGGTACAAGCCTGCGTCATGTTTATTCTTGCGATGCGTCTACGGGTACGGAACAGTTGGTCTATAAAGCCAACCACAGCGAGGTCGCCAGCGTTTTGATGGACCTCAAGGGTGAAGATGTTGTCCTAGTGAAATATCAGGACGAAACTTTGCCTCCGGTAATTTTTCACCCCTTGCTGAAAGAAATATATGAAGCCCTGAGCGCGCACTTTGTGGATGGATTGATTTTCCTATACGACGTTAGCGACGATCTCTCCAGCGCATTGTTTGGTGTTAATTCACCGAGCGTGCCCGGTGCGCTGTATCTCTATAACGCCGAGGCTCGGGAGCTGCAGGGGGTGAGCATTCAATATCCGGGTTTGGAGGGGTCAGCCCTTGGCGACGTATACCCCGTCGAATATCAGGCCCGAGACGGGCTGAAACTACCTGCCTATCTCACGCTCCCCAATGGCTTGTCCCCGGACACCGCTCGCGGATTGCCCTTTGTCGTGCTGCCTCACGGTAATCCCCACGCACGAGATTTTCGCCGTTTCGACTGGGTGACGCAGATGCTCGCCAATGAGGGGTATGGGGTGCTGCAAATGAATTTTCGCGGCTCTACTGGCTATGGTACTGCTTTGGAGAAAGCTGGACGCCAGCAGTGGGGTCAGGTGATGCTCGATGACATAACCGACGGTGCTCATTGGCTGGTTGAGGAAAAGATCGCTGCTGCCGACCGTATATGCATTGTTGGCGAAGCCTTTGGTGGCTATGCGGCTTTGATGAGTGCTGTGAAATCCCCAGAGCTCTATCGATGCGCCGCTGGCCTCAATGCTGTCGGGGATCTTTTTTCTTTAGTTGCCGAAGGGCGTAAGTACGTTGGGGGCTTTTTTTATCGACGACACGTCGGGCGTCTTTGGCAACGTCCGCACCTGCTTGCAAACTCACCCCGACCTCATGCTGACAAAGTGCAGGTGCCGGTGTTGTTGGCGGTTTCGGAAAAAAACAGGATCGTAAATCCGCGCCAAACTCGCCGCCTGTACAAGGCCTTGCAGAAAGCCAAAAAGGACGTGGAATTGGTTGAACTTCCCGGGGGAGATCACGCCTTGTCTCGGCAAGATAACCGCAAAGCGTTTTCCTAAGCCCTGCTGTCGTTCTTGTCGGAGCACCTAGACATGGCCGGTAGTACAGCAGCAGGAGGGTGAGACCCCGACTCGCCTTTGCAGGTCATCGGGGAAGGAACCTCAAGCCGCTTGCTTTTGAGGTAAGGCTTAGCCGGCAAGCGCCTAGCGTTGGTAGGTCAGCGCTTGCCCGTAGGGTCCCTCTAGTACCTGCTGACCATCGTAGCGTTGGTGTCCGTTGACCCATGTGCCGGCAATACGGTGTTTAAACCGATAGCCGCTGAAAGGACTCCAGCCGCACTTGCTGAGCACAGGCTCTTCTGCGCCGGTTAGATTGTCGCCGATTAACGTGAAGTCAGCGTAGTAGCCCTCGCGCAAGAAGCCGCGTTCTGCCACTTGGTACAAAATAGCCGGAGCATGAGAGGTCTTGCGCACAACCTGTTCAATACTGAATGTGCCATCCGCTACCCGCTCCATCAGCGATACCAAGGCGTGCTGGACGAGGGGCAGGCCTGCGGGAGCGCCAGCGTATTTGCGGCTCTTTTCGTCCAAAGTGTGAGGCGCGTGGTCCGTGGCGATCACATCGATTCGATCTTCTGCAACGGCTTGTAGCAGCGCGGTGCGGTCTGCGGCTGTCTTGATGGCAGGGTTGCACTTAATGAAGGCACCGCGCTGCTCGTAATCCTCGGCGCTAAAGAACAAATGATGGACGCAGGCCTCCGCCGTAATGCGTTTGTTTTCCAAAGGGCCGGTTTCAAACAGCTCCATTTCTTTGGCGGTGGTTAAATGTAGGACATGTAGCTTGGTACCATATTGCTTGGCTAGGCTAACGGCCAATGAACTCGACGCATAGCAGGCCTCTTCCGAGCGGATATTCGGGTGCTCACTAAATGGTATGTCCTCGCCGTATTTTGCAGCGGCAGCAGCCTCTGCCTCTAGGATCATGGGCGTATTCTCGCAATGGGTGGCAACCAGCAGATCCGTAGCTGCGAAGATTCCTTCGAGAGTGGTGCGATCATCCACAAGCATGTTGCCTGTGCTGGCGCCCATGAAAATCTTGACCCCGCAGGTCAGACTGGGATCGACGCTTTTTACGGCTTCTAGGTTGTCGTTTGTTGCTCCCAAATAAAATCCGTAGTTGGCAGCGGAGCAGCCGGCCGCGCGTTCGCGCTTATCGATCAGAGCGCTTTCAGAAATGGTAAGGGGGTTGCAGTTTGGCATTTCCATGTAGCTGGTAATGCCGCCAGCCACGGCGGCGGCTGATTCGGTGCGAATGTTGCCCTTGTGCTCAAAGCCCGGCTCTCTGAAGTGCACCTGGTCGTCGATCATGCCGGGAATCAGATAGGCGCCTTGGGCGTCAATGACTGTAGCGTCGTCTGGCGCCCGAACGTTGATGCCCTTGATGCGCTCACCCTCAACAACAAGGTCGCCCTCGGTAATAGTGCCTTCGTTGACGATACGTGCGTTTACGATTCGTTGATTCATGATTGGATTTTCACCTCGGCTTCAATTTCTACAGGAACGCTAAAGGGCAGTTCGGCCATGCCCACGGCGGATCTAGCATGGGCGCCAACATCGGGGCCAAAAATCTGCAAAATCCGATCCGAACAGCCGTTGATGACGCCCGGGATCTTGTTGAATCCCGGCGCTGTGTTAACCATGCCGAAAACGCGCAGCCATTTTGTTACTCGATTTAAGTCACCCAAATAGTCATGCAGGCTGGCGCACAGGCCTAGGGCGATGTTAGCTGCAATATCATAGGCTTCTTCGGCGCTGACCTGCTCACCGACTTTGCCGAATGGTCCGCACATGCTGCCGCCCAGGTCCGTGGGCACGTGTCCGGACAGATAAAGATGGTCCCCATCAGCCCTGACTAAGTTGAAGGGTAGGGCAGCGGTGTTCATAGGCTTTGGTAGTTCAAGGCCCAGTTCGTTCAAGCGCTGTTCAATACTCAATGTAGGCTTCTCAACAATAGGAGATAGATTTAGCGGGTTACAGATTTCTGCGACCTTGAACAGCACTATAGAAGGTTCCCTTAACGGTTACATCTTTGTTTTAAATCGGAGTTTCGAATCAGAGTTTGAATCCGAGTGTTGAATCAGGGTCCCGAGTGGGTCTTTACATCAGGATTCCCTGATGCAAGGTCCCAGCTGCGGGTTTGGCGCACAAAGATTTGGCTAGGGCTTGTCTCATGCAGGTCATGTTCCGCCAGCCATGGCTGCGGCATAATGGGGGCATGAACAGTCCACGTGAACCAAATATCGACAGCGGCCACTGGGCGCCCGAACAAAGCGCCCCGCATCAGGCGGTTCTGCAGCGTTTACGAGCTTTACTGCCTGCGGCCAGCGTGATTACAGACACGTCGGGCCTGCGCCCCTACGAAACAGATGGCTTGACCGCCATTCGTGAAATGCCATGGGTTGTAGTGCTGCCCGAAACCGAAGCCCAAGTTGCTGAGGTGGTGCGATGCTGCGCAGAACATGGCGTGCCGGTGATCGCCCGAGGGGCTGGAACCGGATTGTCCGGCGGCGCCCGCCCTCATGCTCGAGGGGTCGTGTTGGGACTGTCAAAAATGTCCGCCATTGAGAAGATCGACACAGAGAATCGCGTTGCAGTTGTGCAGCCCGGGGTTCGAAATTTAGCGATCAGTCAGGCGGCTCAACAGTACGGCCTGTACTACGCGCCGGATCCTTCCTCCCAAATTGCGTGCAGTATTGGCGGCAATGTGGCGGAAAACGCCGGTGGCGTGCACTGCCTCAAATACGGGTTAACGGTGAACAATGTTTTTGGCGCCCGAGTGGTGCTGGCCGATGGCAGCATTGTTGAACTTGGTGGCACGCTATATGACAACCCCGGCCCGGACTTATTGGCCTTGTTGTGTGGCTCAGAGGGCATGTTGGGGATCGTCACCCAAGTAACCGTGGCTCTGCTGCCGACCCCCGAAACCAAGGCAGTGCTACTGGCGGGATTTGCCAAGGTTGTGGATGCGGGTAGCGCCGTTGCGCAAATCATTGGCGCGGGCATTATTCCTGCCGGCATGGAGATGATGGACAAGCTGGCGGTGCAAGCGGCGGAAGCCTTTGCCAAGGCCGGTTATCCCCTAGACGCCGAAGCGATTCTGATCATTGAGTTGGACGGGTCGGCTGCCGAGCTTGGCGCCCTTACCGATAAGGTCACTGGATTGCTTAAGGCGAACGGCGCCTACCAAATCGACGAAGCCCACGATGCCTCGACTCAGGCGAGGCTGTGGAAGGGGCGAAAGTCCGCGTTTCCTGCGGTTGGCCGTCTGTCGCCGGATTACTTGTGTATGGATGGCACCATTCCACGCAAGGCGCTGCCCTCGGTGTTGACGGAAATTGATACCATCTCCCAAGCCTTCGGCTTAGCTGTGGCCAACGTATTTCACGCAGCAGACGGCAACCTGCATCCCTTGGTTTTATTTGATGCAAATGAGCCGGGACAGACCGACAAAGCCATGGCCATGGGGGCGAAAATACTCGAAGCCTGCGTTGCGGCAGGAGGTACCATAACCGGTGAACATGGGGTTGGCGTTGAAAAGCTCGACACCATGTGTGTGCAATTCACCAGCGCCGAATTGGAGCAGTTTTTTCGTCTCAAGACGGCCATGGATCCTCAGGGCCTGCTGAACCCCGGCAAAGGCATACCCACTCTGACGCGATGCGGTGAGTTGGGTGGTATGCATGTACACAACGGCAGACTGCCGTTCCCCGAACTGGAGCGTTTTTAGTGGCCTTGGATGCGACCCCTGATCTTATCGATCAAATCAAGGCCGCGGGCCAGGGCAACCGCAAACTCCTGATTCAAGGTCACAGCAGCAAACGCGGTTGGTTGGCGAGTTCCCGAGGCGATGATGTGCTGGATCTGACGAGCCATCAGGGCGTATTGCAGTATCAACCCGAGGAACTGGTGATTACGGCGCGTGCAGGTACCCCATTGGCTCTCATTGAGGAAACGCTGGCCGATTGCGGACAAATGCTTGCCAGCGAACCGCCATGTTTAGGGGCCAATACCTCCGGTGCTGGAACGCTTGGCGGCGCGGTGGCCAGCGGTCTCAGTGGCCCGGGACGGCCTTGGCTTGGTGCGATTCGAGATGCTGTGCTAGGTGTTGAATTGATCAACGGCGCCGGTGAATACCTCCGCTTTGGCGGACAGGTGATGAAGAACGTTGCCGGCTACGATGTATCTCGTTTGCAGGCTGGGGCGTGGGGCTGTCTTGGAGTCATGTCTGTGATTAGCTTGCGGGTGCAGCCCCTAGCCGAACAGGAATGGACGCTCAGTGGTGCGATGGCTGCCGACGCCGCAATCGACCTGTGTGCTGACTTAGGCCGGCGCAACCTGCCTATTAACGGCAACTGCTGGTATCAGGGGGTGCTTTACCTGCGCTTGTCTGGCAATGCGAGCGGTGTGGCAGCCGCCTGTGAATCATTGTCCGCCTCAGGGTTGAGCCGCACGGACGAGACGCCAGATCTTTGGCGGCAGCTGAAAAATCACGAACATCTTTTTTTTCATCGAGGAGCAGCACCCAAGGACGATTCCAATGCAGAGCCCAGTGTTGGGTCGAGGGCAAAGCTATGGCGCGTAATCACACCTCCCGCCGCACCCTTGCCGAGTTTTTTGAACGCGCCAGAGACAGATCTGTTGACCCTTTGGAACGGCGGCTTACGCTGGCTTTACCACGACCAAGACGACGCGGTTCGTGCCTACAGCCATGCCGTAGGCGGATGGTGCTGGGCACTTGGCGAAGTCATGCCCATGGAAGCGGCACAACGGCGGGTTATCGAACATCTAATGGCGGCATTCGATTCTTCGGGGGTATTTGCGAACCCCCTGGGTCTAGCACCGAAGGCGGTAAGTCTTTCTGGCGGGGTTAGCTAGCTTATGCAAACTCAGCTGCCAACAGATTTTATCGCCACGGATCGTGGGCGTCGGGCCAACGAGATCTTACGCAGTTGCGTGCACTGCGGTTTCTGCAATGCCACCTGTCCGACCTATCAGCTTACTGGTGACGAATTAGACGGCCCGCGTGGCCGGATCTACCTGATTAAAGAGTTGTTCGAGGACGCGCAAAATCCGCAACGGGTAACCCAGCACTTGGATCGTTGTCTGACCTGCCGAGCTTGCGAGACCACCTGTCCTTCCGGCGTTGCCTACGGGGAACTGGCCGAGATTGCTCGGGTCGAGATTGGCCCTCGGCGCACGGGTAAACATGGGCTGCTGCGAAGCCTGTTGCAGTGGATGGTGCCCTACGCGCGCCGGCTGCGCATGCTGGCGCGTGTGGGGAAATACGTGAAGTTTGCGCTGCCAAAGGCGCTGGCCGCTCAAGTACCGGATACCGTAACCCCGGGTTTGGCCGCGGATACCCAAGGCTCTAAACGGGTTCTGTTGCTGCAGGGCTGCGCGCAGCAGGTGACCACAGGACAGGTGAATCAGGGACTGCAGCAGTTGCTGGGGGAACTGGATATCGGGGTGCTCACAGCACCTAGGGAAGGTTGCTGCGGTTCTTTGGATTTACACCTTGGTGACGAGGCAAAAACCTTGCGAGC
>Ga0181579_10004723_pt1 | contig 10554 bp, 10 predicted proteins | sample 071ome_24_FD_132996 | JGI IMG/M metagenome (GOLD analysis project Ga0181579, IMG submission 132996) | Coastal salt marsh microbial communities from the Groves Creek Marsh, Skidaway Island, Georgia - 071402CT metaG (megahit assembly) | ecosystem: Environmental > Aquatic > Marine > Intertidal... | reverse complement strand
GGCTAACGGAGAAGATGTTCAGGTTTTCTTGGGGCATGATTTTGCGAGACAGGTTAGCGTTCGAGATGGAGATCTTGAAGTAGCCGAAATTCAGAGTTATGACTATGTATTTTCAGCTCTTAAGATCGAAGTGTTGAACGGGAACGGAATTGAAGGGATAGCTAGAAGGACAGCAGATGTTCTTGAAAGTTTCGGAAGCAAAATCGTGAGGATAGCAGACGCTGCCAGCTTCGATTTCGAGCAATCAGTAATTTATTATCGGACCGGCAATCGCATTGCGGTGGAAGGGCTTATCGACCTGCTCCCGATAGCAAATGTCCAGTTGGTCGAGTCGGATGAACTCCATCCGTCCGTAGACGTAAGCCTGATCCTTGGAAACGATGATCTTCCTTACCGCTTATTGACTAATTAACGCCTGATTGCTCATTGAGGGCAGGATGGACTATCCAGTGTTTAGGCTAAAAACGACTCTTTTTATTCGCCATGTTCTTTACATTGGCTTGATTGCGGTATTTGTTGGGTGCGCCTCGGCTACAACTGAAATTACAGCGACGCCCCCGGACGCCGCTAAGGTCGGCCGGGCGCTGGACGAAGGAAATTATAGAGGCGCAATTTTGTATCTTGAGCAGTCCGGTATCAGTGCGCTTGCCGACCTGCCTCTGCTGATGTTGACAGCAAGAGCCTACAAGGCTGGGTCAGACGATGTTAAGCATTATTCTGCCATCCAGAGAATTCTCGAAATTGATCCCTACAATGCCTTTGGCCTGGAGCAGATGGGCCTGGTCAGTCTGTCGCGAGAAGATCTTGAGACAGCCGAAAAATTCTTGACTCTGGCCGTTTCAGTTGAGGCTGAGCGATGGATGAGCTGGAACGGATTGGGCATTATTGCGGACGCCGATGCTCGCCATGAACAGGCGCGAGAATATTTCAACAAGGCCCTGGAGATTATGCCAGGACACCCGAAGGTGCTGGCAAACCTGGGCTGGTCGCGATTACTTGATAACGATTATGAAGAGGCAGAATTATTGCTGCAACAGTCCGTAGAGGTAGCGCCTGAATCACGAACTACCCTGAGTAATCTCGCGCTCAGTATCGCCCTTCAGGGTCGCTACGAGGAGTCGATGTCTCTGTATGAACAGCTCTATGATAAAGCTGTAGCAGCCAACAATGTGGGATATGCCGCGAGGATGCGTGAGGATCTGGAGGCGGCGGACAAGTACCTGGCAATAGCTATTGAGCTGGATCCGGATTATTTCAAAAGAGCGGGTAATAATCTGATAAAGAGAGACTAGGTTCGTTACCCATTCACCTCGCCAGGCATTAAGAACCATTAGCAGCTGCAAAGCTTTCCAAGGTCAATCAGACATTTTTCGCCATGATCGCACCGACTTCCCCTAGAAGGTGCGGGATAGTGAGCCCAGAAAATCGAGGAGTACCTCATTAGTTTCTACCGGGAGCTCCTGCTGAATCCAGTGACCTGCACCGGGAAATAAAACGACATCGCGCAAGTCAGCGGCGACCCGACGCATTCCGGCAGTCAGCCTTTCTGGATTGGCACTGGCGATAACCATGTCGCGCTCTCCGGCTATAAAAATGGTCGGTATTTCAATTGTGGCTCCGTCAAGCTGGGGAGTGATTTCCCAGTTGCGATGAAGGTTTCGGTAATAGTTTATGCCGCCGCGGAATCCAGCTTGTTGAACTTGTGATACGTAATAGTCGAAGACTTCCTGAGAAAGCCAGTCCGGCAGGCCCCGGGGAGCTCCCAGTCGCGGTATCCAGCCGCCAGCTGAACGCCGACGGTCAGTCACTACCGGCGCTTCCCTTGGTGAATCCGGTGACAGGAAAAGTCGGCCAAGCAATCCTTCCGGATCAGCATCGTACTCTGCTTCCGCCACGCCGGGCTCCTGATGGTAAAGGATGTAGTAAAAGTTTTCGCCGAAGGATTCTCGCCAAATATCGATAGGAGAGCGCGCTGGCCGTCCTGTGTAGGGAACGCTCATCGCAACCAGAGCCCTAAAACGGTCAGGATGCAACAGCACACTATTCCAGGCGACTATAGATCCCCAGTCGTGACCGATTATGATCGCCTGCTCCTCGCCGCAGGCGTCGATTAACCCGGTCATATCCCGTGCCAGGTGTTCAATATCGTAATCTTCCACAGCAAGCGGCGCATCGGTCTGCCCATAGCCACGCATATCCGGGGCGACTACTCTGTAGCCCGCAGCCGCTATCACGGGAATTTGATGGCGCCAGGAATACCATGATTCCGGCCAGCCGTGGGCAAGTATCACCAGAGGACCAGTGTCACCCATCTCGGCTACCCGCATGCGTATACCGTTGGTCTCGATAAAATTAAAACGGATTCCTTCGAGTGTGCCAGGATAATTCATGGTTATACCTCCCCGAGAATAGGGGTCGCCGATAGACTTTACCTTACGTTCTCGAAATAATTGTCATCTTGCCACGTCTACCGTCCGTTTCAAACATGAATTCCGAGCAGCGTAAAAGGCTATTTATTAGCATCGGCTATAAGCCTGGCAGGGTTGTGAGGCAGATACTGTATGAATTGCGTGATATGGAAAAAAAGCGGCTACCCGGACTACGTCCGATCGCCGAAGAAAACTTGCATGTAACACTCAAGTTTCTGGGAATGGTTCCCGAACCCGAAATCGCAATGCTATGTCAGATCATGTCGCAAGTCGCTCGCCGTCATGCCCCGATGAAGCTCAAGCTTTGCGGATGTGGACGTTTCGAAAAGTCCCTCTGGCTGGGCATCGCAGACCATAATCAGCTGCGCTTGTTGGTGAAGGACCTGGATCAGGCCCTCTCCATCATCGGAATGGAAAGTGAGAAAAAACCGTTTGTTCCTCACATGACGATAGCCCGCCTGCGAGCGAATGCGCCTTCAAACCTGCCGGGGCTGCTGGCAGACTGCGGTGATCGGGAATGGGATGTTATCGAGGTAGAAAATCTGCATCTGTTTGAATCCGAAACCTTGCCGGAAGGCGCCAGATACACAAAGGTTTTTTCCGCTACTCTCGACTCGTGACCGGACGATGACTGGCAGGTAGAATGCCATTCTGGCGATCGTCCATGCCACCAGAATGGCATATCGATCTAAATTTCAACGCATAATGGTCTATCGCTCATGGATGAAATCCAGGAAATTCGCAAAAGCCTGATACGCCTGTGCGAGCGCTTTCCCAATGAATACTGGCGCGAGCTCGACAAAAACACCGGCTATCCGGACGAGTTCATCAAGGTGTTGACGGAGGAAGGATTCCTTTCGGTGTTGATTCCGGAGCAGTACGGCGGCGCCGGTATGGGGGTTGCGGTCGCCGGCGTCATTCTCGAAGAGATCTCACGTTCCGGCGGGCACCCCGGCGCTTTTCATGCCCAGATGTATACCATGGGAACATTGTTGCGCCATGGCTCGGAACAACAAAAACAGAAATATCTGCCCGAGATTGCGAGCGGTCGACTGCGCCTGCAGGCATTTGGTGTGACAGAACCTACCGCGGGCACGGATACTACCTCGATCTCTACTTTTGCCGAGCGTGACGGTGACCACTACCGGGTAAACGGGCAGAAAATATGGATCAGCCGAGCCGCTCATTCTGACTTGTTACTCTTGCTGGCCCGCACTCGACCCCAGCAGGAAGTCGCCCGCAAAACCGAGGGGCTAAGTGTATTCCTGGTGGACATGCGAGAGGTACTCAACAACGGCCTGACTGTCAGACCCATAGAAACGATGATGAACCACCACACCACCGAGCTATTTTTCGATGACATGAAAATACCGGTGGATACGCTGGTCGGTGAAGAGCATCAGGGATTTCGTTACATTCTGGACGGAATGAATGCTGAGCGAATTCTCATTGCCTACGAATGCATCGGTGACTGCAAATTCTTCATCGAGCGGTCCAGCGATTATGCCAGCAGCCGGGAAGTATTCGGTCGTCCCATAGGGAGAAATCAGGGTGTCCAGTTTCCTATTGCCCGGGCTTACGCGGATATGCGCGCGGCGGAATTGATGACTCAAAAAGCTGCCGAGCTGTTCGACAGCGGCCAATCCTGCGGTGCCGAGGCCAACATGGCAAAACTGCTAGCTTCAGAAGCGTCCTGGCAGGCCGGTGATGTGTGTGTCCAGACCCATGGTGGCTATGGATTTGCCAGGGAATTTGATATCGAACGAAAATTACGAGAAACGCGGCTTTATCAGGTGGCGCCCATCTCCACCAACCTGATCCTGTCCTATATCAGCGAGCACGTGCTGGGGATGCCCAGGTCGTACTAGCCAGCCGCTCTGGCTGGTGCTGAGGGGATGGGATAAATTGCGGTTTCGAGCGGCAGCAACTGGTGCGTCCTTCATACCGGTGAGATTTGACAGCTGATCCAATTACTGAAATTGAGCCGTTGCTTTCATGCACAGGGTACCCTCATGGTTGGTTATCCAAAGCTCAGATGTTCCAGCACCAGTCAGCTTGCCGCATGCGTTGAACGGCTGCCCGTCAAAAACCGGATTCAGCGCACGAAATTCGAACTTTTCCAGTTGGGTACCGGGTTTGCTTTCCTGAAAAAGTTCCACGAGAAGTGTTGCTAGCAGGGGACCATGAACGATCAGACCGGGATAGCCTTCCCTAGCAGTCACATATTCGCGGTCATAGTGGATGCGATGACCATTAAAGGTGAGTGCTGAATAGCGGAACAGCGAAACCGGGTCGGCACAGTGCTGTTTTCTGAAATCGAAGTCTATTGCCGCGGTGATCCCTGTTTGTTGAGCGGGCGGGGTGGATGCTGCTGAAGGTTTTTCCCGGTAAACGATGTCGTGCTCCTCATAGATAGCTGTCCCCGCGGGCGAAGAAATTTCATGGGCTACGCAGACAAAAGCAAGCTGTCCGCTGCGACCTGCTTTGAACTCGACGCTTTTTATTTCCGAACGCCTGGTGATTTCCTCACCGGCTCGCAGAGGGCGATGAAACTCCAGTCGCCCACCTGCCCACATCCGGCGTGGCAGCGGAATCGGCGGCAGAAAGCCACCCCGACGAGGGTGGCCGTCTGCCGCAAGTTCGGACTGTCTGGCACTGGGAAGAAAGTAAAGCCAATGCCACAGTGGCGGCAAGGTCATGCCTTCAGCGATATTACTGGTACTGCCATCCAGCAGGGCTGTCATACCTTTCAATGGTGCAAGCTGAATGACATCTCGCTCCACCTGACTCTTTCCGACCCATTGTTTCAATTCATCCTGATTAAATGTCACCGATAAACTCCCGACATTCGGCTTGATTGGCCTGGTGCATGTTCCAATGATGCAGTGGTGCTGCAATGAGATGGAAATTATCCATTGGATGCGTCGGAAGCTTACCACTAAAATTATTATTGATTCACCGCCAATGCAGCGTCATTGAGCGGCTGCTATGATAGCCTCGAAATAGATACCCAAAATCTACGGAGCGTTCCTGTGACAGGACTGTATTTTGAAGAGCTTGAAGTCGGAAGAGAGTTTAACCACGAGATCCGGCGAACAGTAACGGAGGCTGATAACCTGCTGTTCACCACTATGACTCATAATCCCCAACCTCTGCACCTTGATGCCGAGTTTGCCCGTCAATCACACTATGGCCAAATACTGGTGAACAGTTATTTTACCCTCGCGCTTGCAGTGGGTATTTCGGTGGGCGAGACAACAGTCGGCACGACCATCGGTAACCTGGGGATGGAGCGAGTCGAGTTCCCCAACCCGGTCTTCATCGGCGACACGCTTCGGGTCCGGACGCGTATCACTGACAGGCGTGAATCTAAATCGAAGCCTGATCGTGGTATTGTCTGGTTTGAGCACGTGGCCCTTAATCAGCGTGACGAGATTGTCTGCGAATGCACTCGGAAAGGCATGATGCTGAAAAAACCGGTAGTAGAATGATGAGTACGTTGCGCCGCAGTCTCCATTTCGTACCCGGAATTAATGAACGGATGTTCAGCAAGTCGCTGACTCTCGCGGCCGATGCTTTGATACTTGACCTGGAAGATTCGGTAAGCGCCGAACTCAAGACACAGGCGCGGACACAGGTTTGTGATTGGCTGCAGGAAGCAGATTTTGGAGATCGTGAGAAACTGGTGCGGGTGAACCCATTGGATTCTCCCTGGGGGCAGGAGGATCTCGAAGCGGTAGCAAAGTGTGCACCTGACGGAATAGTAGTGCCAAAAGTCAGCGAAGCTGGTGACGTTGAGGCAATCGATGACCTGTTAACGAGTCAGGAACTGCAACTCGATCTTGCGCCGGGCAGTATCTCCTTGCTGATTATTGCGACGGAAACACCCGCTGCCGTTCTCAATCTTTCGCAGATGCTGCGACACCCGCGCATAGAAGGCGCCGCCTGGGGTGCTGAAGATCTGGCGGCGGAGCTGGGTGCGCGGGCCAAGTACGATAAGGATGGCAATTATCTGGGAGTTTTCTCGTTTACCCGATCGATGTGCCTGCTTGCAGCAGTTGCAGCCGAAGTGCAGCCGATCGATGCACCGTTTGTCGACATTCGAGACATTGACGGATTGCGGCGGGAATGCGACCTGACTGCCAGTATGGGTTTTACCGGCAAGTTGACTATTCATCCGTCCCAGATTGATATCGTTAACGCGGCATTCCTGCCTGACAATGAAGAGGTAGAGCGGGCCAATGAACTGCTGGCCGCTTTTGAGAGAAGCCGACAAGAAGGGCGGATAGCGTTTACATTTGATGGCAAGATGGTTGATGTTCCGCATCTGAAAAAGGCGAGAAAAACCATTGAGCGCGCCAGAATGGCAAAGGATAAAATTTGAACTGGTCAGGGATACGGGGGTAAGTATGGATTTCCAGGAAACCGACGAGCAGCGGCTGATCCGGGAATCGGTGGCCAGATTGTGCGCTGGATTCGACGATAATTACTGGGAACAGCACGACCGGGAGGAAAAATTCCCCCAAGATTTTTATCAGTCCATGGCAGAGGCTGGCTGGATAGGTATCGCAATTCCCGAGCAGTACGGGGGCTCGGGTAAAGGAATTCAGGAAGCTGCGATCGTGCTTGAGCAGGTGGCAGCATCGGGCGCGGCCATGAATGGCGCAACGTCTGTGCATCTTTCTATCTTTGGTATGCACCCGGTAGTCAAACATGGCAGTGAAGAAATGCGGGAAAAATATCTGCCGGCTGTAGCAAGGGGCGAGTTGCACGTCGCATTCGGCGTCACGGAGCCCAATGCGGGCAGCGATACCACCTCAATCGAGACAGTCGCCCGTCGGGAGGGCGATTGCTATCTGGTCAAGGGGCGCAAAATATGGACTTCCAAGGCCCTCGAATCGGAGCGGGTATTGCTGCTGGTTCGTACCACGCCCAGAGAGCAAGTGCAGCGGCGGACCGACGGCATGACGCTGCTGCTGGCTGAATTGCAGAAGCCGGAAGTCTCGATTTCACCCATCCCAAAACTTGGTCGCAACGCGGTACGTACCTGCGAGGTAGTCTACGATCAGCTGGAAGTACGGGTTAGTGATCGGGTTGGCGAAGAGGGAGAAGGATTTCGTTACCTGCTGGATGGCCTGAATGCCGAGCGTATTCTGATTGCCGCAGAAAGCCTCGGCATTGGGCGCGCCGCATTGCGCAGAGCAGTAAAATACGCCAATGAAAGGATGGTTTTCGGTCGGCCAATTGGCAAAAATCAGGGTCTGGCTTTCCCGCTGGCTCAGGCGGCCACACAGCTGGATGCCGCCGAGCTGATGGTGCGTAAGGCAGCCTGGCTGCTGGATAATGGCGAGCCCTGCGGCCGTGAGGCGAATATGGCTAAATGGCTGGCGGCAGAGGCAGGTTTTTTCGCCGCCGACACAGCGGTGCAGACTCACGGCGGTTTCGGTTACGCCAGGGAGTACCACGTCGAACGCTACTGGCGCGAGGCGCGGTTAATGAAGATTGCCCCTATCTCTCAGGAAATGATCCTCAACTACGTGGCCGAACACGTGCTGGGTCTGCCGCGCAGCTATTGATTGACGCTACAGGGTTATCCCGTTCGCTGCACAACTAAATGCCTGACAAACAAAAAAAGGGATTCCTCCCGGAACCCCTTTTGTGATGCACAGTGAAAACTCTATTCCCAGACGGATCGTTTTGTCAGCGGTATGTCCAGAGTGTTGCCCGAGCTCTGGCCCACATGAATGATGAAAGTGTCCGGATCGGGATGACTATAACCCAGTGAGGCCATTCCGCCCTCGGAGACGGCAACAAAGTGCACGCTGTTTTCGCTTATCTCCGAAAGTTCCATTGTTTGCGGCGTTGGAGTGCGGGCGACAAAGCCCGGATCAAACTGCTGTATGTTGAGAACCAGCGAACCATCGACCTCTTCGATGGTAATCATCTCGAACATGCTGGTGGCGTCATTGCCAGTCATCCGCACCATTGCCGCGATGGAGGAGCCCTCTGCCTTGATCCAGTTTTCTTCCAACTGATTAGGGCCTAGCTGACCAGCCCAGTTGCCGGTCATCCAGTTAACCTCTTCGATAGTTGCCGGCGGTCCTGCATAAACACCAGCGGCGATCAGGCTGAGCAAGGACACGGCGATTGATTTTCTGATGGTCATCTTATTCTCCCGGCTGGGGAATCTGTGTGGTGACTACGGGACCCATGCCCATGATCTGCACAATGACTTCCTCATCCTTGGCCATGTCGTAGTGATGAGCATCAGGAGGCTGATAGATAAAAGTTCCGACGGGGACCGAGTCCATGGTGTCAGGAGCGTAGACATCTGCCGCAGGCCCGGATTTTACCCACCAGGTGCCTTTTATGACGGTTATGTATCGAGCTGTGCTGTGGTAGTGAGGTCGGCTGCCACTACCCGGTGGAAAAGTAATTCGAATCACATACAACCCAGGTTCTGACGGATTGCCGATAATATTGACGGTACGTCGTCCTTCGCCCGGATGCAATAAGTCTGGCGTTCCGATCACGAAGCCATGCTCATCGGGAGCTACGACTTGCTGGGCCCAGACCGATTGGACGCTCATTAGCGCTAAAAACAGCAGGCCTGTAAAGCCCTTTGATAAAACCTTGGTAATCATTGACTTGCCTCCCTGGTGGCAATTGTTATTGGTCTAGCGGGGGTGCCGTACGAGCTCTGAATTTAATCCCCGACAACCCGGACTTCCCGAAAGATAGCATGACTGGAGATTTAGCGGAACTCGGTATTGCACCGCCGCTAGACCTTTAACAGGTGCTGTGAAATCATTATGGGCTGATGCGGCGCTGCTACTGCAAGCGGGGCGCCTCCTTCCCGGTCCGAGGTCAAGGTCCCGGACTTCCAATTCTGGAGGATCTTTTCGATATGTTCAAACTGGCTTTTGCCATCGGCGTATCTCTATTCCTGATGCTGAGCCCTGCGTATTCGCAATCCTTCGACGGTGACGCGGCGAATGACTGGCCTATGTACCGCGGGGGATTGACCGGAACCGGTTACTCTGCGCTTGGCGAAATCAATCCGAATAATGTGGCACAGCTCGACGCAGTGTGGCGCTACTCCTTGATGGCGGATGGAACTGAAGGGGGCGACCAGCGCGCCGCTGCGCCAAACTCCCAGGCAACGCCGATAGTGGTTGGCGGTCTCATGTATGTTCCTGCCGCCGATCGGGTTGTAGCCCTCGATCCAGTCTCGGGACGGGAGGTGTGGCGCTACAGTGTGCGTGAGGGTCGGCCTTCCCGCCGCGGAGTGGCCTACTGGCCCGGTACTCAGACCATTGCTCCCCGAATTGTGTTCACGACCGGGGGTAAGCTTCTGGCGCTGAACGCGGTTACGGGAATCCCGGCCGCGGATTTTGGAGATAACGGCGAGGTGGAACTGGGAATTCCCTATCTTTCGGTTCCGCTGGTTTATGACAATATCGTGGTGGTAGGGGCGAATACGCCGCCCGGCGCTCCGGGAGGAATCGGTAATCCGCGGGCGTTCGATGCCCGAACTGGTGAAAAATTGTGGGAATTCAGCTCGGTACCGCAGCCTGGTGAAATCGGTCACGGGAGCTGGGAAGGGGACAGCTGGATCAATCGCCTTGGGGCCAATGCCTGGCCGTTTTACTTTACCGTGGATGCGGAGCGCGATCTTCTTTACCTGCCACTCGCCTCGCCGATTCCGTTTGCTTATGGCGGTGACCGGTCGGGTACCAACCTCTTCGCGAATTCGATTGTAGCGGTTAACGTGTATACCGGTGCGTATGTATGGCATTTCCAAACCATTCATCATGACCTGTGGGATCACGATCCCCCGGCACCGCCGACTCTGTTCGACATTCAGCGGGAGAACGGTTCGGTTCCGGCACTCGCGGTAACCACCAAGTCGGGGTACCTGTTTTTCCTTAATCGCGAAACCGGCGAGCCTTTATACGACGTGCAAGAGAGGCCGGTCCCGGCCAGCGAGGTGCCAGGTGAGCAGGCATTTGCGACACAGCCCATCCCTGCGATTACCCCACCAATGTCGAGGGTCAGTTACAGTGCCGCTGATCTGGTGGCGGCGGCCGATACCTCTGCGGACCATGCCGCAGCCTGTGAGGAG
>Ga0181579_10004721_pt1 | contig 10555 bp, 9 predicted proteins | sample 071ome_24_FD_132996 | JGI IMG/M metagenome (GOLD analysis project Ga0181579, IMG submission 132996) | Coastal salt marsh microbial communities from the Groves Creek Marsh, Skidaway Island, Georgia - 071402CT metaG (megahit assembly) | ecosystem: Environmental > Aquatic > Marine > Intertidal zone... | reverse complement strand
GTCGACGATGCCGTCCTCGCGCTTGAACATCGCGCTCGTCGGGCAGGCGGTCACGCACGGTGCATCGACGCACTGGTTGCAGCGGGTGACCTGGAAGTTGCGGCGCACCTCGGGGAAGAGGCCGACGTCGACGGACTTCACGTAGGTGCGCGAGACGCCGACGGGCACCTCGTTCTCCGCCTTGCACGCCGTCGTGCAGGCGTGGCAGCCGATGCAGCGCTCCTGGTCGATGATCTTCGCCCACTTGACCCCGGCATCCGCCGTGGTCGAGGCGCCAGCGAACGGCAGCGGTGTGCGCAGGTCGGTCACGTCGACTCCCTCGTTCTCCCTGGTGCTTCCCGGTGCTCCGGGGTTCCCCCGGTGAATGGTGGTCCAGCGATCGGCCATGGTCAAGCGCTCGCGCAAGCACGCGATCAGGTCAGGTGTGCGCTCCTCCGGCGCAGCTCCTCGCGGAGGATCCCGCGCAGGTCGCCGATCGCGTCGATCAGCTGCGGGTAGCGCAGCGAGTAGATGACGTTGAGCCCGTCGCGCTCGGAGTCGACGAGCCCGCGCTCGCGGAGCACGGCGAGGTGCTGCGAGACGTTCGCGACGGTGGCGTCGACCGCGCCGGCGAGCGCGCCGACCGAGGCCGGCCCCTCCGCGAGCGCATGCAGGATGAGGAGGCGCTTCGGGTCGTTGAGCGCGTGGCAGAGCGTCGCGGTGAGCTGCACGAGCTCCGCGCGCAGCGCGTCGTCAATACCGACAGCGGGCTGCGGGACCTCCGCGACGTCCTCTGCGACGACCATGCCGTGACTCCCAGCCTCCCGAGCCTCCGCCGAGCCCCCCGGCATCGGCGCGCGACCTTGACAGCGCAGGTCGCAGGGTCCACGATAGCGTCACTGCTTGCGGGCTTGCGCGAACACCGAGCCCGCAGCCACCTCGGTCGGGAGTCCGGGGCCCCGGTCGCGAGAGTCCGGGGAGGGGGTCGGGAGCCTCGTGCACCCGTTCCTCCTCGGTGCCGCGCAGCCGATGCCCGAGCGGGCGAGGGGGTTTGAGAGATGCAGGACGATGGCGTAGAGCGCATGACGATCGTGGCCTGGTCGGGTGAGCTCGACAAGGTCTGGCCGCAGTACATCCTCGCGACCACCGGTGCTGCGTACGGCATGGAGGTCACGATGTTCTGCACCTTCTGGGGACTCTTCACGCTCAAGCGTCCCGAGGTGAAGGTCACGGGCGACAACTGGATGACGAAGATGCTCGGCACCGTCAACAACGAGCGGCTGAGCCACCTCAACTTCGGCGGCGCCGGCCCGAAGATGATGAAGAGCATCGCGAAGCGCCACAAGGTCGCGCCGCCCGATGAGCTCATCGCCACCGCACGTGAGCTCGGCGTCAAGCTCGCCCCCTGCCAGATGACGATGGACCTCATGGGGCTGAAGCGCGAGGACCTGATCGACGGCATCGAGGAACCGCTCGGCGCGGCCGCCGCGATGTCGAACATGCAGCGCTCGAAGATCAACCTGTTCATCTGACCGACGATCCCCGGAACACAGGAGAGCAACCATGCCCGACGTAGCCCAGACCCTCGACGCCAGCGGCCTCGCATGCCCGATGCCCGTCGTCCGAACCCGCCAGGCCATCGACCAGCTCGCATCCGGCGAGGTCCTCGAGGTCATCTCGACCGACCGCGGCTCGCTGCAGGACATCCCGGCCTGGGCCGAGTCCACCGGCAACCGGCTCGTCGAGAAGAACGACGGCGGGGACCGCTTCACGTTCCTGATCGAGAAGGCCTGAGCGCGGGGAACGGCCGAGGGGGAAAGTCTATGAGCAGCATCGAGATCGTCACCATCGAGACACCGTCGCTCGGCGACCGCAGCTACGTCGCGCACGACGGATCGAAGGCCGTCGTCGTCGACCCGCAGCGCGACATCGACCGCGTGCTCGACGTCCTGCACGCGAACAGCCTCGAGGTGACGCACGTCGTCGAGACGCATGTGCACAACGACTACGTGACGGGCGGACACGCGCTCGCCACGATGCTCGACGCCAGGTACTGCCTGAACGCCGATGACGAGGTCCGCTTCGACCGCGTCGGGCTGAAGGACGGCGACGTGCTCGAGAGCGGACTCATGCGGGTCCGCGCGCTGCTCACCCCCGGCCACACCCCGACCCACCTCTCCTACGTGCTGCTCGATGCGGAGGGGAACGAGGTCGGGGTGTTCACCGGCGGCTCGATGCTGTTCGGGACGGTGGGGCGCCCCGACCTCATCGGGCCGCACATGACGATGGAGCTCGCGCAGAAGCAGTTCCACTCCGTCCGCCGCATCGCTGCGGAGGTCGACGACCGTGCGACGGTCCACCCGACGCACGGGTTCGGGAGCCACTGCTCGGCGACGCAGGCGACCAAGCAGTCGTCCACCGTCGGTGCGGAGAAGGGCGACAACCCGGCGCTCGTGAAGACCGAGGAGGAGTTCCTCAAGGAGCTCATCGACGGGCTGACCCCCTACCCGACCTACTACCGGCACATGGCGCCGGCGAACGTGCTCGGGCCCGACGCGTTCGACGCGACGCCTCCGCAGACCTTCGACCTCGACGCGGTGGCGTCGCTGCTCGCGAAGGGCGCGTGGGTGATCGACCTGCGCAACCGGCGCGAATTCAACGCCTCGTTCCTCGCCGGTGCGATCAACGCGGAGCTGCGCAACGACCTGCCGAACTACCTCGGCTGGATGGTCCCGTTCGAGGAGCACCTCATCCTCGTCGGCGACGACGCGACGGTGCTCGATGAGGCGCAGCGGATGCTCGCGCGCATCGGGTACGACCGGCTGCAGGGCCGCATGGTCGCCGAGCCCGGTGCGTTCGCGGGCCACGAGCTCGAGCGCACGATCCGCATCGTCAATTTCGACGGGCTCACGCTCGTCGGGTCGGACGAGCGGACGATCCTCGACGTGCGTGACACGTGGGAGTACGAGACGGGTCACCACCGCGACGCGCTGCACATCCCGTTCCACGACCTGCCCGAGCGCATCGGCGAGGTCCCGCGCGGGCGGCCCGTCTGGGTCTACTGCGCGACGGGGGCGCGGGCGACGATCGCCGCGTCGTTCCTGGTCCGCAGTGGCCACGAGGTCGTGCTGATCGACGACTTCTGCCTGCCGGGCGACGTACCGGGCGAGGACAGGGTGCCCGCGGGCGTCTGACCGAGCGGGCGTCTGACCGAGCGGTAGTTGCGCCTGCAAATACCGCGGGTACGCTGGTGCCTCCCTGTGAGTGGAGCGCCGGATGCCCGCCGTCACCGTCGATGACCTGCTGACCCTGCCGCGCGTAGCGCGCCCGGAGGCCGCGTTCTCCCGGCCGCGCGCCGTCCGGTCGATCACGACCGCGCCGCGTGGGTTCGAGGGCGAGGGCTTCCCCGTTCGCCGCGCGTTCCAGGGCGTCGACCTCGCCGACCTCGACCCGTTCATCCATCTCGACCAGATGGGCGAGGTGGAGTACGCACCCGGTGAGCCGAAGGGCACGCCGTGGCACCCGCACCGCGGCTTCGAGACCGTCACGTACATGCTCGACGGGACGCTCCGCCACGCCGACACGCACGGTGGCGGCGGTCTCATCAGTGACGGCGACACGCAGTGGATGACCGCCGGCTCCGGACTCCTCCACATCGAGGCGCCGCCGGAGGAGGTCGTCATGAAGGGCGGCCTGTTCCACGGCTTCCAGCTGTGGGTCAACCTGCCGGCGTCGAAGAAGTGGTCCGAGCCGCGCTACCAGGACCTCGGTGCGCGCGACACGGTGCTGCTCACCTCACACGACGGCGGCGCGATCCTGCGGCTCATCGCCGGCGACCTCGCCGGCCACACCGGCCCGGGCTCGACGCACACCCCGATCACGCTGCTGCACGCAACGCTCGAGCCGGACGCGCAGGTGTCGCTCCCGTGGCGGAACGACTTCAACGCGCTCGTCTACGTGCTGGCCGGTCGCGGCACCGTCGGTGTCGACCGCCGTCCGATCGAGATGGGCCAGCTCGCGCTGTTCGGCCCCGGCCAGACGATCGACCTCGCCGCGTACGCATCGCAGGAGACGCGGGCGCCGAAGATGGACGTGCTGGTGCTCGGTGGGCTGCCGATCCGCGAGCCCGTCGCGTGGTACGGACCGTTCGTCATGAACACGCGCGCCGAGCTCCAGCAGGCGTTCGACGACTTCCAGGCCGGCAAGCTCGGCACGATCCCGGCGCTCCACCAGGGCGGGAACGTCGTGCCCGACGGGGCCTGATCCAGCGCGGACTCCGGGCGCGACGCCCCGGACGCACCTGAGGGGCCGGCGGCGCTCACGCGCTTCCGGCCCCTCGGCGTCGGACGGGTGGGGCGAGCCGCCCCCGTCAGCTCATGCGAGCATCGGGTTCCGGCTCAGCCGGAGGACCACCCATCCCAGGCCCGCGACCGTCGCACCCATGACGACCGCGAACAGGCTCAGCATGTAGGCCATGATGCCCATGTTCAGCACCGTGGTGAGCGCCGTCGCGTCGAGCCAGCTCAGACGCGCTGCGTTGTTGATGAGGACCGGCTCGCCGTCCTCGCCGATGACCGGGGCGCCGGCGTCATCGAGCTGTGGGATCTGTCGGGGCATCTCCGCGTAGCGGAGCCCGTCGGTCCGGGCGAGCTGGTGCGTGGTGATGATGTCCGCCCGCGCCCACATCGTGAAGGGGCCACGGACGGGGGTCTCCGCGATGACCGCGTCGGCCGGCGTGGTGATGTTCTCGACCGCGTCGTTCTGCCAGGTGTAGACCATGCCGCCGAGACCGCCGAGGACGGAACCGAGTCCGACGACGATGGCGACGAGGGCGACGACCGCGAAGAGGCGGTTCCGTGCGGCGGCGCCGGTCGCGGCGCCCGTCCTCTCGGTGGTGAGCGTGCTCATGGGGATCACTCCTTCTCGGGCCCCTCCGGGCCTCATGTGCTCAGGTCGTTCGTCGGGGTGCTGCTGCGATCCGGGCTGTCACCTGACCGCTCGAGAAGGAGTGTCACCGGGGAGGGGGCCCCGGGGGCCTGCCGCAGGGCACCGGTCCGCGGGACCATCGGAGCGCGACCGGCACGACGGAGGTCCCTGCCTGGCAGGGGTCTGATGGCGTGCGCGACGGGCGCGCTCAGCCGACGGCGACGCCCAGGACCGATCCGACGATGTAGCCGAGGACTCCCGCGCCGCCACCGATGACGAGCATCCGGAGCCCGGACGCCCAGGGCGAGCGGCGCGTCAGGCGCGTGAGGACCGCGCCGGTGCCGAACAGGGCGAGCACGCTGAGCGCAGCACTGGCGAGGACCGCGCTGAGCCCGACCGAGACGAGGAACGGCAGCAGCGGGAAGGCGGCACCGAGCACGAACAGGCCCGAGTTCGCCGCCGCGGCACGGTGCGGATGGACGCGTCCGTCGCTGGTGAGGCCACGCGCCTCCAGCAGCTCCTGCTGGACCTTCACGCTGACGTACTCCCCCGCCCCCATCGACACCGCGCCGGAGAAAGCACCTGCGAACCCAGCGATGAGGATCGCCTCCGGGCTGACCTGCGCGCCCGCGACACCCATGACCAGGCCGAAGGTGCTGACGATGCCGTCCTGGACACCGAACACGCCCGCGCGGATCGTGTTCGCGTCGGTCAGGTCGAGCACGCGGTGGGCCGTTCGCAGGGGGACCGGACGGCCCGAGGGCCGTCCGGGACGGAGCTGGAGAGGGGATTTGAACCCCTGACCTGCCGCTTACGAGGCGGCTGCTCTACCGACTGAGCTACTCCAGCAGGGAACGGTGAAGACTACCGGAGCCGTCCGCAGGCCCTCAGGCCCATCCTGTGACCGCAAGTGCCTGCGGGTCAGACGGCGCCGCGCACGTAGAGCGACGTCGCGAGGCCGAGGAGCACTCGTTCGAGCTGGAGCTCCGGTGCGCCGTTGCGGTCGAGCGCGGACCGGCACTCCCCGACCGCGTCGAGCGCGGCGAGCAGGTCGACCGGGTGCAGCCGCTGCGCGTCGCGCACGAGTGCGTGGTGCAGATCTGCGTTGATCAGTGCGTCCTCCCCCGCACCCGACGCGACGGCGACGAGGTCACGCAGGTAGCCGGCGAGGTCGTCGAGCGCGAGCCGCAGCGTGCGCTGCTCCTCCGCACGCGCGATGCGCTCGAAGCGCTTCTCGATGCGGGCCTTCACGCCCGGCGGCCAGCCGCGCGGCCCCTCGACGCCGTAGGCCTCCTCAAGCGCGCTCATCTCAGCGGCGTGACGGTCCGCGAGCGCCTCACGCCGTTCCTTCGCCCGGCCGACGATGCGCTTCGCGGTCGGGACGACCGCGCCGGGCCCCTGGGTCGCGAGGCCGTCGACGATCGCGAGGTGCTCGTGGCGCAACGTCCGCGCCGCGTCCAGCACCTCGCGCGCCTCGCGGGCGCCGACGTCGGCGAGGTCGCGCCGGAGCCCGCGCAGCCACTCGCCGGAGCTGCGCGCGGCACACACCGCCGACGCGATGCGCGCCACGTCGTCCGGGCCACCGCCCGCACCGCCGCCGAGCAGGCCCTCGATCCAGGCACGCACGTCAGCGGAACCCCAGGGCGGCAGGTCCACGCGTCGGCAACGCGAGAGGATGGTCTCGAGCAGCCGGCCTAGATCCTCCGCCTCGAGGATCCAGACGACCGACGGTGGTGGCTCCTCGAGGAGCTTGAGGAACGCGTTCTGTGCGGCGACGTTCATACGGTCGGCCGCGACGATGCGCAGCACCTTGCGCCGTGCCTCCGGCGTCGTGCGCATGGCCGCGTCGGTCCATGCGCCGCGGACGTCCTCGACGCGATGCGCGGCACCGTCCGGCTCGAAGGCCATGAGCGCGGGGTGGACGTCGCGGACCGTGCGCCGGCAGGCGTCGCAGACACCGCACGGGCGCTCCCGCTCATCGTGCTCGTGGCAGTTGGCGTGCGCGGCGAGCGCGACGGCGAGCTCACGCTGCCCGACCCCGTCGGGGCCGACGAGCAGCCACGCGTGCGAGAGACGGTCGCCGGCGATCGCATCATGCAGCGCGGCCGCGGCCGCACGCGCGCCACCGAGCCCCGCGTCACCCCACACGCCGTCCGCCGGCAGCTCGGTCACGCCGCTCACGCGCCGGTCCGGTAGGGCGCGAGCGCCTGGAGGACGTCGTCGAGGATCGTGGCATGCAGCGCGTCGACCGGCGCACTGCCGTCGAGCAGCAGCCAGCGGTGCGGCTCGGCGTCCGCGCGACGCCGGTACGCGTCCCGCACCGTCGCATGGAACGGCTCGCCCGCGGCCTCGAGCCGGTCAGGCTCGGCCTCGGCGCCCGCGCGGCGCAGCCCCTCCTCCGCGGCGACGTCGAGGAGGATGATCACGTCGGGGACGACCTGACCGGTCGCCCACAGGTTGAGCTCCTCGACCTTCACCTCACCGAGCGCACGCCCCGCACCCTGGTAGACGATCGACGAGTCGATGAACCGGTCGCACAGCACGACCTTCCCCTCCGCGAGCGCCGGCTCGATGACCTCGGCGACGTGCTGTGCGCGCGCCGCGGCGTAGAGCAGCGCCTCCGCACGGTCGTTCATCGCCGCGCTGGCCGGGTCGAGGAGGATCTCGCGGATGCCCTCGCCGATGGCGGTACCACCAGGTTCACGGGTGACGACGACGGGCATCCCGAGCTCCTCGAGGTGGTCGCGCAGGAGCCGGAGCTGGGTCGACTTGCCCGAGCCGTCTCCGCCCTCGAAGGCGACGAAGAGTCCCCTCCGGGCGAGCCCGCCCGGGCCGACGCCGATCACGTCCATCCCGTCGACCGGATCGGCCGCACGCCGCTCCTCGGTGCGCAGCGCGGCGGCGAGCGCGAGCTGCAGCATGAGGCCGCCCACGACGGCCGCGAGACCGGCAGCGATCAGCGACAGGCGGATACCACCGAACGTGTAGGGGTAGACGAAGCTCGTGACCCCATCGATGACGACCCCGGTGCGCCGCTCGCGACCGATGACGCCGATCGCGAACGGCAGGCCGATCGTCGCGAGGAAGATGGAGACGCGGATGCCGGCGTTGAACGCACCGAACGTGCGGCCGCGGATGCGGTCGTCGGCCCGCTGCTGGAGGACCGTGTAGCCGATGATGAACACGAGGCCTGCGCCAGCGCCCATCAGGACCGCCGCGGGGAGCGCGCCGGTGAGGTCCCGGGCTATCGCGGTCAGGACGAGCCCGGACCCGGCGACCACGAGCCCCGGACCGAACAGCCGGTCCGGCCGGATCCGTCGCGAGAGCGGCGACGCCGCGAGGAGTCCGACGACCATCCCGAGACCGACGGAGGCGACGAGCACCCCGAAGCCGCTGGGCCCTGCGTTGAGCAGCCCCGCGAAGAACTCCCCCGTCGTGATCACGACGCCCGCGGTCGCGGCGACGAGCATGACCCCGAGGATGAGCAGCCGGATGATCGGGTGCCCTGCGACGAAGAGGAGGCCCTCGGTGAACTGCGCGCTGACCCGCTCGGGAGTCCGGTCCATCGTGACGGGAGCGCGACGAATGGTGATCGTGCGGATGAGCGCGGCGGCGACGAGGAACGTCAGCGCGTTGAACCAGATCGGGACGGCGATCGGTCGCAGCGCGAGCAGGCCGTCGGCCGGCGCGAGGCGGGTCGTCGTCTCGACGATCACCGCGTACAGCACGCCCGCGAGCGGGAGCATGCCGTAGGTGAGAACGAGGTTGATCTGGTTCGCCGACATGAGCTGGTCGCGGCGCACGAGCGTCGGGAAGACCGCGTCCTTCGCGGGGGCGAAGAACGACGACAGGATCTCGATGAGCAGCGTCGCGAGGATCAACGCGAGCAGCTCCTGCGTGAACGGGATCAGTGCCATGATGATCCCGCGCCCCACGTGCGTCACGATGAGTACGCGCTTGCGGTCCCAGCGGTCGACGAACACGCCCGCGACCGGCGCGAGGAGCAGGCTCGGGATGACGCGTGCGGCCATGACACCCGAGACCGCGAACGCAGCGGCGCGCGTCTCCCCCATGATGTCCGCGGTCAGCGCGATGATCGCGAGGAAGCCCATCCAGTCGCCGAGCGACGCAGCACCACCCGCCATCGCCATGCGGCGGAAGGGGCGCGACGACGAGAGCCCCCGGACGGCGTCGGCGGAGGTCGCCGGCAGTGCGACGGGGGCAGGCACCCGCGGACGATCCTCAGCGCGACCCATGAGCGCACCCTAGCGGTGGGGTCGCGGTCAGCCGATGGTGCGCGACCCGGTGGAGCGCTTCCTCGTCGCCTTGTTCGCCGTGGTCCGCTTCGCGGTCGTGCGCTTCTTCGCGGCCTTCTTCGTCGCCTTCTTCGCGGGCGCCTTCTTCGCGGTGGTCTTCTTCGCAGCGGTCTTCTTCGCGGCACGCGGCGGCGGCGGGTCCTGCGCGCCGACGTAGTTCATCGCGATCGGCCCGGGGACGTCGTCCATCGCGAGCGGCTCACCACCGAGCTCCGGGTCGTAGGCCGGCACGCCGTCGACCACGGTCTGGGTCGCGACGGTGGGCACGTCGAACGTCGCGAGCTCGAAGACGTGGTTGACCGTCGGGTTCGCGCAGATGGCGGTCGGGACCTTGCGGTTGCGCGGCGGCTGGCGCAGCGGCGCGCCGCACTCCGGGCAGGGTGTCGCGAGCGGCAGCGACCACACCGAGAACACGTCGTCGGGGTAGCCGGTCGTCCCGAGGAACGGCTTGCCGTAGCGCGAGGTCCGCAGCTCCATGAAGTAGCGCGGGTCGGTGACCGACCGGAAGGGGACGATCGTGCCGTCGGCGGTCATGTGCACCGCGCGCTGCTGGAGGTTCCGCACGCCCTTGCACGTCGGGTAGTCGACGCAGCTGAAGAAGCGTCCGTAGCGTCCGTCACGCAGCTGCATCGGCTTGCTGCACTCGGGGCACGGCACGTTCTCGTCCGGTTCGACGTCGAGCCGCTCCCCGACCGTCCCATCCGGCTCCAGTGGGAGCGTCCCGTCGCAGTCGGGCCAGCGGCTGCACGATGCGAACCAGTCGCGCGCCTTCCCGGAGAAGACGCGCTCCATCGGCGCCCCGCAGTCGGGGCAGGGCGTCGGCTTGCGCAGCGGGAGGCGTGGGCGCTCCGGCTTGCGCTCGCTGACCCAGGTGTCGACCTCGTCGAGGAACCCCGTGACCGTTCCGCACCAGCGCGCGTCGCCAGCGGCGATCTCGTCGAGCGTGCCCTCCATGCGCGCCGTGAAGTCGAGGTCGACGATCTCCGGGAAGTGGCGCAGCAGGAACGCGACGACCACCTCGCCGAGCGGTGTCGGGAAGAACCGTCGCGACTCCTTCGTGACGTACGCGCGCTGCTCGAGCGTCGAGATGATCGCCGCGTAGGTCGAGGGTCGGCCGATGCCGTGCTCCTCGAGCGCCTCGACGAGCGTGCGCTCGCTGAAGCGCGGAGGCGGGGACGTCTCGTGCGCCTCCGCGCTGACCTCGGCGAGGTGGAGCACCTGGCCCTCGTCGAGGTCGGGCAGACCATCGCCGTCCTCATCCTCGTTGACGTCGTCCTCGTCGCGCTCCATCCGGTAGGCGCGGAGGAAGCCGTCGAAGCGCTCGACCTGGCCGG
>Ga0181579_10004715_pt1 | contig 10561 bp, 9 predicted proteins | sample 071ome_24_FD_132996 | JGI IMG/M metagenome (GOLD analysis project Ga0181579, IMG submission 132996) | Coastal salt marsh microbial communities from the Groves Creek Marsh, Skidaway Island, Georgia - 071402CT metaG (megahit assembly) | ecosystem: Environmental > Aquatic > Marine > Intertidal zone... | reverse complement strand
GTGATCGTGCATGTTGACGGCGAGATCGTCTTCGCCAACGGAGCGGCGGCGGAGATGTTCGCGGCGCGTGCCCCGGGAGATCTCATCGGTCTCAGCAACGAGAGCCTCGTTGTGCCGGAGGACTGGGCGCGGGTCACCGCAAGCTGGGAAGAAGAACCTGCCAGCCAGACCGATTTCATCCAGGTTCGCCAGCTCCGTCTCGACGGATCGATTTTCGAGGGCCAGGGCCGCGGCAAGCCGATCGTGTGGGACGGCGCCGAAGCATTCCTCGTCGTGATCCGCGACGTCACCCGGCAGATCGAGGCGGACGCCGCGCTGCGTGAGGCCGAGGCGCGCCAGCGCGACTTTGCCGCCATCAGCCCGGATGCGATGCTCGTACATGTGAACGGCGAGATCGTTTTCGTGAACGAGGCGGCGGTTCGCATGTTCCGGGCAGAAAGCGATTCGGAGCTGCTTGGGCGTCCGGTCATGGACACCATCCACGCTGACGACCGCAACATTCTGCAGAGCAACATCAACACGGCTCTCGATGAAGACGGCACAGACTTTTTCGAGGCGCGCCGGTTGCGGCTGGATGGGACCACGTTTCTCGGCGAGGGACGATACGAGACGATCGAATGGAAGGGGGCGCCGGGGGTGCTCGTTGTCGTTCGCGATGTGACGGAATCAGTCGCGGCCCAGAATGCCCTGCTGGAGAGCGAGGAGCGCTACCGTCAGATCGTGGACGTCAGTCCCGACGCCGTTCTGGTGCATGTGAACGACCAGATCGTGTTCGCCAACGGTGCGGCCGCGGACATGCTCGGCGCGGCGGAAGCGAGTAATCTCGTCGGGCGCATGATCCAGGAATTCGTGCCGCCGGCCGAGCAGGCGCGCGCCGCGGATCGCACGTCCAGGACGGCGATACAGGCGCCGTTCGCCCGGTCCCCCGTCCCGAGTGCGTCGAGACAGTCGTCGAAGGAGTGAAACCGGGTGACCGGATTCTGCGTCTCGCGCGCCGCCAGATCGGCCGCGAACGCGGCCGCGAGCGTGTCGTCGTCCGTCACCAGCCACAAATCGACGATCTTGCCCTCAGGTGATGGCATCGAGGCCAGACTGTGGGCTGAGGGGGTGCACGTAAGAATCAACCATAAATAGAATTATTCTGTTTGTTCCACTTCCGCTGAATTTCTTGGGATATCTTGTGATCTGGCGAAAAGCACCTATGATGAAATTCTGTGTGCGTGGTGTTGTGGTGTATCGCGTTCCACATTTTACCATCATTGGTAGAGTTTGAGCGGTACCTCTGTACCTGCTGTCATGTCTGCGACGTGCCGCGCCCGCGTCATGGCAAGATCTCGTGATTGACGCCGGTCTTGCCCGTGCGCGTCGGCGTCCCCACTTCCATCGTGTTGCAGGGAGAGATCGATGGGTATGCGCGCACAGTGGATCGGGATTCTGGCGCTCGGCGCTGCGGCGGTGGCCGCGGCGCCCGCGCTCGCGCAGGTGAACGAGTCCCGCGAGCACCGGTTCCAGGTCGAGGTCCTGGCCGAGGGTTTGCAGAACCCGTGGGCGCTCGCATTCCTTTCGGACGGGCGCATACTGGTGACGGAGCGTCCGGGCAGGCTGCGCGTTTTCGCGCCCGGACAGGGACTGTCCGCGCCGGTCGCAGGCCTCCCCGAGGTGTTTGCGCGCGGCCAGGGTGGGCTGCTGGACCTGGCGCTCCATCCGGACCATACGGACAATGGCTGGATCTATTTCTCCTATGCGGCGCCGGGTGATCGCGGTGCCTTTACGGCCGTGAGCCGCGCCCGGATCGACGGCGCGGCCTTGCGAGACGTCGAGACAGTGTTCGAGGCGCGGAACCCGGGATCGGGCGGCCGGCACTTCGGCTCGCGGATCGCCTTCGGACCGGACGGCAAGCTCTATGTCAGCTTCGGCGAGCGAGGCGATGCCGACGCAGCGCAGGACCCCTCGAGCCACAATGGGACGGTCGTTCGGCTCAACGATGATGGCTCGGTCCCGGATGACAATCCGCTGACGGGGCGCGCGGAGTTGCTGCCGTCCATCTTCTCCTACGGGCACCGCAATCCCCAGGGCATGGCCCGCCATCCGACCCGTGACGAGATCTGGGTGCATGAACACGGTCCCCAGGGGGGCGACGAGATCAACCGGCTGGTTGGCGGGGCGAACTACGGCTGGCCGGTCGTGACCTTCGGGCGCAGCTATGCCGGCTTCCCCATCGGCGAGGGCTCGTCCAAGGCGGGCATGGAACCGCCCCTGCATCACTGGACGCCGTCGATCGCCCCCTCGGGCATGGCGTTCTATGACGGCGACGCATTCCCGCGCTGGCGCGGAAACCTGTTCGTCGGGTCGCTCAAGTTCCGCTATCTGGCGCGGCTTACGCTCGACGGCACGCGGGTCGTTTCCGAAGAACGACTGATCGCCGGACAATACGGACGTATCCGCGATGTGCGCCAGGGGCCGGATGGCCTGATCTATCTCCTGAGCGACGAGAGCGACGGCCAGTTGCTCCGGCTCCGTCCGGCGACGGAATAATACGGCGACACCGGGTGTTGATCTCGCAATCGCGACATTGCCGGTGCGCCATGCCACGATTGTCCCCCGGTTCGATCGAGAGGTGATTGCTCATGCGACGCGCGTTCATATACGGCTTCGGCGTTTCCGTGGTGGTGACCGCGGTCGTCGGCTGGTTCCTGCTCTCGCCATTGTTCATCGACGAGGTCGTTGACGAGCAGTTCCCGGGCGTGCCGACACCCCGGGCCCTGTCCGAGATGTCGGACGAGAAGAAGGCCGCGATGGCGGACGAGGTTCTCGAGGCGGCCCGCGGGATGCCCGACAAGACCATGCAGGACGCCAAGGACGAGATGATGGCCCCCGGCGCGCCGGTGGCGCTCGCGGCGGGTGCCTTCCGCGACGCGGACGCCGTGCACAAGGGTAGCGGGAATGCGGGTCTCTATCGCCTGGCGAATGGCAGCCATGTGCTGCGGCTCGAGAACCTGAATGTCACCAACGGTCCGGACCTGCATGTGTTCCTGGTGCGCCATCCCGGGCCGGAATCCTCGTCCGATGTGACCGACGGGAACTACATCGACCTCGGGCCCCTCAAGGGCAACATCGGCAACCAGAACTATGCCGTCCCGCCGGGCATCGATCTGGCGAGCTTCGGAAGCGTCGTCGTCTGGTGCAAGGCGTTCGGGGTCCTGTTCTCCGCAGCGCCCCTCGCGCCGGCGAGCAGTTGATTATTTCGATCGCGTAACACGCTACACTCGCCGGCACCAGAAGCCCGTTTCCGGGGAGTGCCGAACATGACCGTCAGCCCGGCGTCCGTCGAAGGGCGCGTCGTGATGATCACCGGTGCCGGCCAGGGCATCGGTCGCGCCTATGCACTGGCGTTCGCCGAAGCGGGCGCCGTTCCGGTGATCGCCGAAATCGATGGTGCGAAGGGCGACGCGGTGGCCGCGGAGATCGAGGCCGCGGGCGGCGCGGCGCTGGCGATCCGCACGGACGTCACCGACCCCGCCTCGGTCAAGGCGGCCGTCGATGCCACGCATGAGCGGTTCGGCCGGATCGACGTGCTCATCAACAACGCGGCGATCTTCGTTACCCTGGGCCGCCGGCCCTTCTGGGAGATCGACCTCGAGGAATGGCGCGCTGTGATGGACGTGAACATCACCGGCTGCTTCATCTGCGCGGCCGCGGTCGCAGGCCTCATGCGCGAGGCCGGCGGCGGACGGATCATCAACATCTCCTCGTCCACGGTGCCCCAGGGCATCCCCGGCTTTACGCACTATGTGACGTCGAAGTCCGCGCTGATCGGCATGACGCGATGCATGGCGCGCGAACTGGGAGATGCCAACATCGCGGTGAACGCCGTGCTGCCGGGGATGATCGAGACCGAGATCGAGAATGCCGGCCGGACGGACGCGGGACGTGCGAACGTCATCGGCCAGCAGTCCCTGAAGCGTCAGCAGGAGCCGGCGGACATGGTGGGCACACTCCTGTTCCTCGCGTCGCCGGCGTCGGAGTTCATGACGGGTCAGTCGTTGTGCGTCGATGGCGGCGCGGCGTTCGTCTAGCCAGGAGCATCGCATGCGTATCTGCCGTTACACCGACAGCGAACTGGGCGAAGACCTGCGCGGCCTCGTGCAGGGCGAGATGCTACTCGATGCCACCGCCGCGCTCGAAAGCCTCCCCCCGCAGAGTTGGCCTGCCCCCACGGCGATCAGCTGATTGCCAACCTGGATGCGCTGCGGCCGGCGATCGAACATGCCGCGGGTGATTCCCGCCCGGTGCCGGTCGACTCGGTCATCCTGAAGAGCCCGGTCGCGAACCCGAGCAAGATCATCGGGGCGCCGGTCAACTACCATAAACACCAGGCGGAAGCGCAGGCGGACCAGGAGATCAACCTTGGCCGCGACATCAAGACGATCGACACCTACGGCCTGTTCATGAAGGCCAACAGTTCGCTGGTCGGACCGGGCGAGGGTGTCGAACTGCGCTTCGGCGACCGGCGCAACGATCACGAGGTCGAACTCGCCGTCATCATCGGCGCGGGCGGTTCCGATATTGCAGAGGCCGACGCCATGCGCCACATCAGTGGCTACGCAATCGGGCTGGACATGACGGTGCGCGGGACCGAGGACCGGAGCCTGCGCAAGGGGATCGACACTTACTCGGTGCTGGGGCCCTGGTTGGTCACCGTGGACGAGATCGACGATCCGGGCCATCTCGACCTGGAGATCCGGGTGAACGACGAGGTTCGGCAGAAATCGAACACGGAACATCTGATCTTCGATATTCCGAGGCTCATCGCCTACGCCTCGTCGTTCATGACCCTCTATCCCGGCGATGTCATCATGACCGGTACGCCCGAGGGCGTCGGGCCGGTCGCGCCGGGGGACGTCATGCACGCATGGATCGAGGGGGTCGGTGCCATGTCCGTGCCCGTGCGGGCCCACGCGTAACGCGTTGCGCTTGACCTTCTAGTTGCTGGAAGGTTTACCTTGTCTCCGTCATCCCGGAAGGATCGGAGGCGGACGATGAATATCAGCGAGGCGGCCGAACAGGCCGGTCTTCCAACCAAGACCATCCGCTACTACGAGGATATCGGCCTGGTCGCACCCGCGCGGCGACGGGACAATGGCTACCGGGATTATGCCGAGCGTGACGTGCACATGCTGCGCTTCCTGTCGCGTGCCCGCGGGCTCGGATTCTCGGTGGCAGACTGCCGGGCGCTTGTCGCGCTTTACGCCGACACGGACCGGAAGAGCGCGGATGTGAAGGAGATCGCGCTCAACCGGGTCGAGGAAATCGATTCCAAGATCGCCGAACTACGGGCGATGCGCGCGACCCTGGTCGAGTTGGCGGAGACCTGCCACGGCGACGACCGCCCGGATTGCCCCATCATCGAAGATCTCGCGAACCGGAGTACAGTTTAATGTCTGACCTGGTGAAGGATCCGGTCTGCGGCATGGACGTCGATCCATCGACGTCGAAGCATCAGCACGTACATGACGGGCAGACCTTTCATTTCTGCTCGGCGGGTTGCGCCACGAAATTTTCCGGTGACCCGGCCTACTATCTCCTGCCGCCGGAAGACCGGCCCGCGCCCGACGTCGCCCCGGGAACGCAGTACACCTGTCCCATGCATCCGGAGGTCGTGCGCGACGGGCCGGATTCCTGTCCCCTTTGCGGGATGGCGCTCGAGCCCATGCAGATCACGGCCGAGAAGCCGCCGAACCCGGAACTGGACGATATGACCCGTCGATTCCGGGGCGGCGCGGTCTTCGCCGTACCCCTTCTCGTCATGGCCATGGGCGATATGATTCCGGGCCTCTCCTTCGCACATCTGCTGGGTGGCGCGTTCGAATGGTCCCAGCTCGTGCTGGCGACGCCGGTGGTCCTGTGGGCGGGTTGGCCGTTCTTCGTGCGTGGATGGCAATCGATCGGCCAGCGCAGCCCGAACATGTTCACCCTGATCGCACTCGGCACGGGCGCCGCGTATCTCTTCAGCGTCGTCGCGGTGATCGCGCCGGATGCGGTGCCGGAAGCGTTCCGCGGTCATGGCGGCGCAACGGCACTCTACTTTGAATCGGCCGCGGTGATCGTTGTGCTCGTGCTGCTCGGCCAGGTCCTCGAGCTGCGCGCGCGCGAGCGGACGGGAGACGCGCTGCGCGCGCTCCTCGACCTGGCGCCGAAGACGGCGCTGCGCGTGGAGGATGGAAACGACCGCGAGGTTCCGCTCGACGACGTGGCAGCCGGGGACTTGCTGCGGGTCCGCCCGGGCGAGGCGGTGCCGGTGGACGGCAGCATCGTCGAGGGTGCCGCCAGCGTCGATGAGTCCATGGTCACCGGCGAGGCGATGCCGGTCGAGAAGGGCAGCGGCGACCCGGTCATCGGCGGGACCGTCAACGGTGCGGGCGGCTTCGTCATGCGGGCCGAACATGTGGGTGGTGAGACGATGCTGGCGCGTATCGTCGATCTTGTCTCTCGTGCCCAACGCACCCGCGCGCCGATCCAGCGCCTGGCTGACCGGGTCGCGGTCTGGTTTGTGCCGCTCGTGGTTGCGGTGGCGATCCTTGCGTTTGCCGCGTGGTCGATATGGGGTCCGACGCCCGCGTTCGCGGTGATTGCGGCCGTTTCCGTTCTCATCATCGCCTGCCCGTGCGCGCTCGGACTTGCGACACCGATGTCGATCATGGTTGCAACGGGCCGTGGCGCGGGCGCGGGTGTGCTGGTGCGCGATGCCGCGGCGCTGGAGACACTGGCCCGGGTGGATGTGCTCGTTGTCGACAAGACGGGAACCGTCACCGCCGGCCGGCCGGCGGTAACCAGGGTCGAACCGCTGGACGGCGAGGATTCCCGAACAATCCTTGCCCTCGCCGCCGCCCTCGAGCGGGGCAGCGAGCATCCGCTCGCCGCGGCGATCCTCGAGGCGGCCGAGGCACGGGGTATCGATGTTCCGGCGGCGGTCGACTTCGAGGTGGTTCCGGGGGAAGGGGTCACGGGTAGTGTCGATGGACGCCGCGTCGTGTTCGGGAACGCCGCGCTGATGACGCGTCACGGGGTCTCGGTCACGCCGCTGGCAGAGGCGGCCGACACTGCGCGCCGGTCGGGCGCGACCGCCGTCTTCCTGGCGGTGGACGGTGCGCTCGCGGGCTTCATTGCCATTTCCGACCCGATCAAGGACACGACGCCGACGGCGCTGGCGGAGCTGCGCGCGCTGGGCCTGGAGATCGTCATGGCCACGGGCGACAACGCGGTCACGGCGGCGGCCGTTGCCGATGAGCTGGGCATCTCGCAGGTGGTGGCCGACGTCCTGCCGGCCGACAAGGTCACCATCGTTGAACGTTGGCGCTCTGAGGGACATGTCGTCGCCATGGCGGGCGACGGCATCAACGACGCGCCGGCGCTCGCGGGCGCCGATGTCGGCATCGCCATGGGCACCGGCACGGACGTCGCGATGGAGAGCGCCGGCATCACCCTCGTGACGGGCGACCTCATGGCACTGGTGCGCGCGCGTCGCCTCGCGGCGGCGACCCTGCGCAATGTTCGCCAGAACCTGTTCTTCGCCTTCGTCTATAACGCCGCCGGAATCCCCGTCGCCGCAGGCATCCTCTATCCGGTGCTGGGGCTCCTGCTCAGCCCGATGGTGGCGGCCGCCGCCATGAGCCTGAGCTCCGTGTCGGTGATTGCGAACGCGCTTCGCCTGCGGGCGGTGCGCCTCTAGGCGATCAGCCGATCGCGGTCCGCAACTTCGGATACTGCGCCAGGATGCCGGCGGTCTCGGCCATGGATTCGGAATCGTCGAATGCCGGCACACCGGCGGCCTCCATCTTCGCGAACCAGTCCGCCTGGTGTTCGAGTGTCCCCATCATCGAGTGGAAGCAGGGCATGTCGACCTCCTTGGCGAGCCCCGACAGCGTGTCGATGATCGGGCCCGCGTCGACCATGAAGGGCACCACATGGATCATCAGGATCGCGTCGAATGCGTCCGATCCGCGCGCGATGGCAGCTTCGAAGGCCGGGCCGAACCGGTCTTCGCGTGCGTCCGCCAGAAGATCGATGGGATTGGCCACCGCCGCCTCGTCGGGCAGCATCTCGCGCAGCTTCGCGACGTATGCGTCGGGCAGGTCGGGCATCTCGAGCCCCTCGGCGCGCAGCCGGTCGGTGGTGATCACGCCCGGGCCGCCCGAGTTGGACAGCAGCAGCACGCGGGGGCCGATGCCCTCCGGGTGGAACCCGAACCCCTTGCCCGCCAGCAACAGGCGCCGCACGGAGGAGACCCGGATCACGCCGCAGTCGCGCAGATAGGTGTCGATCTCCGCGTCGGGCATCGCGGTGCCGCCGGTGTGATTGCGCACCGCCGCCGCGCCCTGTTCCGTGCCGCCACCCATCAGCGCCACGACCGGTTTCTTCGCCGCGATCCGGCGTGCCACCTCGCGAAACCGGTCGGGGTTTGCGATGGATTCGATATACAGCAGCACGCAGCGGCAGCTGTCCTGGCCGCCCAGATACTCGAGATAGTCCGTCACCTCGAGATGGATTGCGTTGCCCACCGAAACGACCGTGCTGATCGGCAGCCGGTCCTGGTTCGCCTTCGCGATGATCTCTTCCGTGATCGCGCCCGATTGCGAGATGGCGGCGATGCCCCCGCCGGGCGGCAGGTCGCGCAGGAAGGTCGCGGCGAAGGGCGCGCCTTCGGCCAGGTGGACAATGCCGGCGCAGTTCGGGCCGAAGATCGTGATGCCGGCCGCGTCGGCCTTGCGCAGGAGCTCGGCCTCGCGCGCCACGCCCGCTTCGTCCGCTTCGCGGAACCCGCCGGGCAGGATCATCAGGTTCTTGTGGCCCGTGGCCGCCGCCTCGTCGACCACATCGAGGATGAGGTCGGGGCGGATCACGACGACCGCGAGATCGACCGGCGCGTCCAGCTCCGACAGGGAAGTGGCCGCCGGCAGTCCGAGAATCTCGCCGCCCTTGGGGTTCACCGGTACGATGCGCCCGGCATATTTCGAGGCGATCAGGTTTCGGAGCACCGCGCCCCCCGAACTGGTCAACCGTTCGCCGGCGCCGATGACGGCGACGCTCTCGGGCTCGAAAAAGGGTCGGCAGTCGCGCGGTGCGGTCATCGGTCGGTGTCCGGTATCAGGGCGCTAGAAAACGTAGATCGTGCCGCCGCGCACGCAGAGCGGCCAGTGGCCGGCCTCGAACAGGCGAAACTTGGCGGCGAAGGGTAGTCCCTGGTTGTCGTTCGCCGCATCCGAAGCGGCAGCCTTCTCCACGGCCGCCTGGTAGGCAGACATGGTCGCGGCGCCGGCGGCAGAACGCGTGAGGCCCTGGTCGGCCACGCCGCCGCGCGAGGCGGCGATCGCCGCCGCACCGTGCACGATGTCGGATGCCTTCTCCGACAACTCGGTCAGGGCGCGGGTCAGCGCCATGTCACCGACTTTCGCCTCCGCCCGGGAGAGTAGTACCTGTCGGCGTTCCTCCTCGGCGTTCCACCAGCCGGTGTCCCAGTCGGTCTGCTTGATGCAGTCCTCGGCCGCACGCCAGTCAGCGAGTTCCGTCACCGGCAACGGGCCGAGGCCGAGCGATTCCGTGTACTCGGTAATATCCGCGCGCTCGGCATCGCTCAACGGCGTGCCGACGAAGGAGAACCATGACGCCATGCGCAGTCGCTGGGGAAAGTCGGCAAGCGCCGCGACAGCGTCGGTCATTCAGGCGTTCCCGCGATCCTCGCGCCAGAGGCCGAGCTTCTGCTGGGCGGGGCGGTCGGAGTAGCTGAACAGGACGGCATCCTCGTTCGCGATATGCTTCTGCGGCACCCAGCAAGGCACCACGAAATGGTCGCGCGGTCCCCACTCGAAGGTCTGGTCGCCGATGATCGATTTTCCTGTGCCCTCCACGACGGAATAGACGGTCCCATCCGAGCAGCGATAGCCCGATGTCTCGAAGCCCTTCGGCAACAGCTGCATGAAGGTGCCGATGGTCGGCATCGGGGAGTCGCCATTGTCCGGATTGACGTAGCGGAGCTTCAGCCCGTGGCACGGATCCCACTCATCGGTCTTGCGCATCGTTTCCAGCGCTTCGCGGGTGCGCGCGTAGGGGTAGTTGAAGATCGGCGAGGAGGGGCTCCGCTGCTGGTGGTCGACCGGGAGCAGCCCCGAGCCGTAACGGGCGAGCGAATCGCCGCTCGGGCGGGTCTTGCCCTGGTTCTTCTCGCCATAGGGCTCTGCGAATGTCGTGTCGAGAGTTTCGACCAGCGGCACGTCGAGCCCGTCGAGCCAGACCATGGGCTGGTCGCTCTCGTTGCCATGGTCATGCCAGGTCCAGGACGGAGTGATGACGAAGTCGCCCTCCTCCATGATCGTCTTCTCGCCATCGACGGCGGTGTAGGCGCCCGATCCCTCGACGATGAAGCGCAGCGCGGCCTGGGTGTGGCGGTGCGCCGGCGCGATCTCGCCCGGCATGATGAGTTGCAGGCCCGCAAACAACGAGGTCGTCACCCGGTAGCGGCCGCGCATCCCCGGGTTCTCGAGAATCAGCACCCGGCGCTCCGCCT
>Ga0181579_10004713_pt1 | contig 10563 bp, 10 predicted proteins | sample 071ome_24_FD_132996 | JGI IMG/M metagenome (GOLD analysis project Ga0181579, IMG submission 132996) | Coastal salt marsh microbial communities from the Groves Creek Marsh, Skidaway Island, Georgia - 071402CT metaG (megahit assembly) | ecosystem: Environmental > Aquatic > Marine > Intertidal... | reverse complement strand
GTCAACGAGCGCTTCGAGACCGTCTCTTCCGAGGATACCGCGGTCCTGATACCGCTCATGATCCTGGTCATGATTGTGATCCTGCTCATGAGCTTCCGCTCCCTGGTCGCCATGGTCTTTCCCTGGCTGGTGATCGCCGGGGGGCTGCTGGTGCTGCTTGAATTGCAGTATTACATCGGTATCCCGCACACCACTGTCGATAGCGCCGCCCTGCCGGCAACCATGATCATCATCGGCGTTGGAATCAGCATCCATGTCATGCTGGAGTTTTTCTATGCCTGCCAGCATGGGGAGTGCGGCGAAGTAGCAGCCATGAATACTGTACGCAATATCTGGTTACCGGCGCTGTTTACTGCAGTCACAACGTCCGCCGGATTTCTTGCGCTTTCCGTTACCCGCTTGCAGCCACTGCGAGAGTTCGCCTTGCTGGGATCAATCGGACCCATCCTGCTGTTTCTCTTCGCCCTGACGGTTCTGCCAGCTTTGTTGAGTTATGTAAAAACCTTGCCGAAGGGTACGGGCCGTATTCTTCGGGGCGGCATTGTCACCCGAATCACCAGTATTCTGCCCGGCTTTACCCGCAGGTTTCGCAGACCCATCATCATCGCCGGACTCCTGACCATGTTGTTTTCAATCTGGAGTTTGCCGAAGGTACAGATAGATACGAACTACGAGACATTGTTCAGACCAGACAGTCCTACTCGCCTGGATATTCATTACTTCGATGAATTCTATAAAGGCATGATGACACTGGACATCATTCTCGACTCCGGCGCTCCAGAAGGTATCAAGGAACCCGCTTTCTTGCAGGACGCCGAGGAGATTCAGAATTGGTTTACCCAAAGAGAGACTCTTGGCCCGGTTAATTCACTGGTCGATTACCTGAAAGAGATAAACAAGGCGCTAAACCAGGACAATCCACAGTATTATCGACTCCCCGAGAATCGCGAGCTGGCCGCACAGCTACTGCTACTGTATGACAGCGCCGGGCCTAATGAAGATCTATCCGATATCGTCGATTTCGAAAACCGCCTGACCCGGCTGGTGATTCCTGTGGTCAATATGCCCGCCTCGGAGATGCAGCAGGAGCTGGATCTGATCCAGGATTACATGGAAGCAAACTACGCCCATCTCGACCCGGTCGTTACCGGCACCATGGCGTTGCTGACAGCACAACAGATCTATACTGCCGAAGGCATGGCACGCAGCTTCCTGGTAGCGCTGGCCGTGATTACCTTCTTCTTTATCTTGCTGTTCCGCTCGCTGAAATACGGCATCCTTTCCATCATTCCCAGCGTTGTCCCCATCGTGCTGGCCGCTGGCGTGGCGAGCACCATGGGCGTGTTCCTCGACCAGAGTTCAGTAGTCGTGTTCGCCATGACCATGGGACTGGCGGTGGATGACGCGATCCATGTCATGAGTCGCTATCTGATGGGCAAGAATACAGGACTCTCAACCGATGAATCGATAAAACACGCCATGAATGAATCGGGTCGGGCTGTGCTGTTTACTTCCATGGTGCTTATATTCGGGTTCAGCGTGCTGATATTTGGCTCCTTCACCACCGTAATTAATGTAGGACTTTTCGGGTCCATCATCATGTCGCTGGCCTTGATAGGAGACCTGATCTTTCTACCTGCGATCCTTCACTATGTGGACGGAGACACCGACAAGACGAATGCCGAACTTAGTTCTTTAAGTGCCGATTCCCTTTAATCTAGAATAGTGACAATGATTAAGAACGCGTGTGTATTCCTGTTATCCATCTGCTGAATGGGTTTTGGCCTCTCCGCATCTCTGAGCGCCGCAGAACTCACTGCCCTGGAAGTCATGCAGGCGGTCGAGGATCGCGACGATGGCGAATCCTTCGTAGCCGACTACACGATGGTCCTGATAGATCGCCGCGAGCGACAGCGCACGCGAAACCTTCGAATCTATTCCAAGGACTATGGAGCCGATACCCGCTCGCTGTCTCGCTTTGAAAGTCCAGCCGATATCAGGGGTACTTCCTACCTCAACAACGATTGGGATGATCCCGCACGCGACGATGATTCATGGCTCTACCTTCCCGCCTTGCAACGGGTAAAGCGAATCGCCAGCAGCGACACCTCGGACTCCTTTCTCGGCAGTGATTTCACCTATGCCGATATTAATGGCCTTGAACTGGATTGGTATGACTACCGCTTCGTAAATGAATCGGAGATAGTGGATGGTCACGACACCTGGGTTATCGAAGCCACGCCCAAGGCGGCGATGAAAGAGCAGGCAGAAGAAGCGACGGGCTATTGCCGACTGCAGACCTGGATACGCAAGGACAACTTCGTGCAGGTTCGAGCCCAGGCCTGGGAGCTGCGCGGTAACCGCATCAAGTTTTTAACTCCGCCGACATCGAACAGGTGGATGGCATCTGGACTACCCGGCGTCTTCAGGCTGTAACCACACGCAACGGCAGGCAGGAGCATGCCAGTGTGCTGCAACTCAACGACATCGACTACAACGCAGATGTCGCCGACGACTTGTTCACTACCGAGTCCATGCAACGAGGGCTCGACTGATCTCGAGACGCCATGTGATCAGCGCACCGGGATATTTCCGAACAAGATGTCTGGCTGTTTTTCTGCTGCTGGGCATCAGCGCACACTCTGCACAGGATGACTTCTTCTCCACTATCGACGTCGACATTGAAGAGTCTGGCGACCGCGGACCGGTAGAGTTTCTCGGTTGGGTCAATCAGAAGTTCGCCTACGGTTTCCAGGCGCCCGGCCCCTTGTTCTCCCGCTCCGAGAAGGAAATTAACCGCATTGAGACCTCCCTCTTTGGACAGGTGGATATCGATGTCGACGACAACACGGCCGTTCGCTTCGGCGCACGCATGTACCACGATGACGTCTATCGCTGGTTTGATGACACGCCCTATCACCCCGACGAGATCAATGAGTTTCGCAATCGCTACGAGATTCGCGATTTCTACCTTGAGCACCAGTATGACAATGGCGTGTATTTCAAGCTCGGCAACCAGATGCAGGTCTGGGGCATGGCTGAGTATCTGCGGGTTACCGACCTGGTCAATATCGAGAACCAGTTTGCCCTCGGACAGCAGGATCTGGAGGACTTGCGGCTGCAGGTCCCGGCGTTGCAATTCAGCTTCAATCTCGGCGACTGGACCGTCGACAATGTCATCACCAAGAGAGCCGGTCGTAACCTGCTCTCCCCCAGCGGCGATGAATTCGACCAGTTTATCCTGTTTCGGCGAGCGGGTTTCACCATACTGGAAGAGTCTGTAGCGCACGATAGCGAGGTTTTCCTGCGCGCCAGCACCCAGCTGAGCCAGGGAGATCTGCAGCTTGTCGCCGGAGAATTTAACGACAACGGTGTAGGCCTGCAGCGACTCGAGGCCCTGCAGTCACCGCAGCCGCTCGCGGTTTTCCGGCAGAACCGGATGCGGGCGCTCGGCTTCTTTGCGAACTGGGTCGAGGGCTCCTGGCTGTGGTTCGGTGAATTTGGCCTCCACGAAGACCGCCAGATGCAGAGTAACCAGGCAAACCTGCTGAATCGGGTGAACGGCTGGGAAGAACGGGACCAGGTGCTGGGAGTTCTCGGCGTTGAATACAGCGGTTTTCGCGATCTATTGCTGAGCCTGGAACTCGATGCCGTGCATACGAAGCAGCACAACGACACCATGCTGGTAGACGATACCCAGCTGGGCGGCGGACTCCGGGCCTACTGGACACCCCTGAATGAGCGCGTACAGGTGGTGGCGGTGTGGAATGAACTGGTGAACATCGCCGGGCGTGTCGTGCGCGTGTCCGCGGACTACAACTGGTCGGATAACCTGGATTTCGGCTTTTTGTGGGTGGCCTATGACCTCGACAAGAACACGCCCTTCGCCGTGTACGAATTTAACGATGTATTTCAGCTGCAGTTGCGTTACAGTTTCCAACGCTAAGGACTCACCCGGGGCCACGGCCATGGGGTGCACGGCTTACCTTGCAGCACAGGGTGACAGGCTCTACAGGGACGAAACGTGATCGACAGGCTCCACAGAACAGATCTATGCTGCCAGAAAATACAATAAAAAATACGCAGTCATACCACCATGGTAACGTCAAGGAAGCGTTGATAGATGCAGCATTGAAGCTGATCGAAAATAATCAGCTGGAAGTACTCAGCCTGCGTCGGCTCGCCAAAGAGGTGGGTGTTACACCGTCGGCGGTGTATAACCATTTCGCGGACAAGGAAAGCCTCATGCTGGCCATTAAGATTCGGCTGTATGAAGAGATTAACCTGTTCTTCGACGCCCGCTCCAGCGGCGCCAACGACCCGGAGCAGGCACTACTGGAAATCTGTTTTGCCTACTTCCACTTTTCCCAGCAGCAGCCAGCGCGTTTTCAATTCCTGTTCAGCAGTACGCTGCCAACGGAACAATCAACCCCGGAGTTCATCAAGGTTTCCTGTCACAGTGTCGTGAAGGCCAGAGCGCTGGTATACAGGATTTTCCAGAAATACCAGGTTCCCTGCGCTGAAGCAGATGTAGTGAACACCACACTGCTCATATGGTCCCAGCTGCATGGCATGGTGGCACTCAGAAATTCCGGCTCCATTCCCACGGCGGTGGCCTACCAGGACTGGCCAGCGAGCTGTGCGCTATCGCGGAATGAAGAGGTTGAGATGCTTATTCGGAACCAGGTGAAAGGGACGGTAGGTGCGATTCTCAACAAGCAACATGCCGAGAGTCATCACTAGTTAGCGGACCACTCAGCGGGGACCTGAGTCCAGGCAGACCTCAGTCTATTCCCATGGCCTGTTTGGCAAGCTGATTCTTCAGCAGACTGAAGTTATCCACCGTAGACATTCCCAGATTCCGCAACCAGGTTACCGGTGGCGGCTGATCGGCAAACAGGTGCTTGAAACCTTCCATTAGCCACATCATGCTCATGTTGTGGCCTTTCCTGTCTCGTTGGTAGCGCTCCAGGATGCGCTCATCATGCAGGCTCCTACCTGCCTCCAGTCCACGACGGATCTCGGCAGCCAGTGCTTTTGCATCGAGCAGGCCTAGATTGACACCCTGCCCGGCCAGCGGATGAATGGTGTGGGCAGCATCACCCACCAAGACAATGCCATTTTTGAAGTAGGCGTGGGCGTGACGTTGACGCAGGGGAACTTGAAAGCGCCGGTCAGTCCACAGGATTTCTCCCAGTCGATGCTCGAAGGCCTTGCCCAGGGCATGTCTGAAAGCCGCATCGTCCAGGGCCATCAATTCCTCGGCCCGCTCCGGGACTACAGACCAGACGATCGAACAGAACTGCTGCGCGGCGGTCTCGCTCTCGCCCAGGCCAGCATCCAGTGGCAGAAACGCCAATGGCCCCGTGGGCATGAAGCGTTGCCACGCAGTGGCCTGGTGGGGTGAAGCGGTCTTGACCGTGGTCACAATGGCATTGTGCCCGTAGTCCCATTCCCGGGTCTCGAAGCCAGCCAGTTTGCGCAGCTTTGAATTCGCGCCATCGGCGGCCACGACCAGGGAGCATGCCAGGGATTCGTCTCCCGAGGAGAGTACACAGACACCATCGTCGCCGCTGGCGATGGAGTCTATCTCCCAGGGTGTCAGCAGCTCGATGTTCCTGTGCCCAGCCAGGGCCTGGTACAGCGCCGCCAGGATCACACTGTTTTCGATGATGTAGCCCAGCGCGCTCTGCTGGATTTCCTCTGCCGAGAATCGGATCGAGCCGGTACCTTCGCCGTCCCAGACTTCCATATGCTGATAGGGGCACAGCCGCTGCGCGGCAATAGCCTCCCAGCTGCCGATAGCTTGCAGGAATTGTCTGGACTGCGGGGTTATGGCGCTCACCCGGGGATCGAAATGCCCGGTCGCGTCCTTGAAGGGTATCTTGTTGGCGGCAAAGGCCTGCCTGTCCACCACGGCGATGTTGAGCTCGAATTCGGCGAGGGCCAGTGCCAGGCTGGCACCCACCAGGCCGCCGCCCACGATTGCGATATCGAATTGTCGTTGCTTGTTCATTGGACGGGATTATAGGTGGTGTTGGCCGAAATCCCTAAATTGCCCGGTGCTGAGTCGTCCCAGAGCTCAGACCCCTGGCGTTTCCCGACTATTGGATAGCTGGTAGACTGCGGCGCATACAGGACTAATCGGAGTAAACATCATGGCTCTCACGCTGAACCCGGATCAGCTGCCACAGTACATAGGCAAGGAAGTAGGCGTTTCAGAATGGCTGACCGTCGACCAGGCACGTATCAACCAGTTTGCGGAAGCCACCGGCGATCATCAGTATATACACGTGGATCCCGAGCGTGCCGCCGCCACGCCATTCGGCAGCACCATCGCCCATGGCTTTCTGACCATGTCACTGATGGTGCTCATGGGGTATGAAGGCAGTACCAAGCTGGAAAACACCGTGATGGGTATCAACTATGGTTTCGACAAGTTACGCTTCATCAATCCGGTGAAGGTAGACAGCAGGATTCGCGGTCGCTTCAGACTGCTCAGCGCAGAACAGAAAAAGCCGGGGCACTACTTGCTCAAGCATGAGGTAACCGTGGAGATCGAAGGCGAAGAAAAACCCGCCTTGATCGCCGAATGGTTGGGCATGACGGTGGTCGGATAGTCTGACTTCACCAGGCTGGCAGCGATCCTCCATATTTACCAGGGCACCCGCATCATGAAGAAATCACTACTCTCTCTACTTCCCTTACTCACCGCCTGTGCCGGAGAACCGCCGCAGAACATCGGCGTGCAAAATGGGCGCCTCACCCCCTGCCCCGATTCCCCCAACTGTGTCTCCAGTTTTGCGACCGACGAAACCCACGCAATCGAGCCCCTGGCGGCGAGCCTGGCCGATGTGGAACGGGTGCTGCTGGAATTCGATGACACCAACATTGTCAGCTCCGAGGGCAACTATCTCTACGCTGAATTTACTACCCGTATCATGGGCTATGTCGATGATGTGGAGTTTCTTTACGACCGCAATAACGGCGTCACCCATGTACGCTCGGCATCACGCCTTGGCTACAGTGACCTGGGCGCGAATCGCAACCGTATCGAACGTATTCGCAGTGCACTAGGGTCAAATTGATAGCCCCATCGCCTGACGGGCGAACGCCTTACGCAGTCCAGGCAACAGTTCCAGGCACAGGAGTCCGGCCTTGCGGGTGAGCACCTTGCTCCACCTGCCCGTGGAAAAGAGATTGACCATCTGGTCGGTAAACAGGATCACCCGTTGCTGATCCGCCTGTTGCAGGTCCATGTAAGCCTGCAGGGTGTCCATGGCGCCCGGATTCTTGTCCTGGCGTATTGCCTGTGCCACCAGTCCTGCGAGTCTGTGGGAATCCCGCAGCGCCAGGTTCAGGCCCTGCCCGGCCACGGGATGCAGGGTATGGGCGACGTTGCCGAGCAACACCAGGCCAGGTCGAATCTGTTCCTGTGCCTCGGTGAGTACCAGCGGATAACTGAAGCGCTGGCCGACTTTCTCGATGCGCCCCAGCCTGTTTCCAAACCGGGTATTGAGGCCCTGCAGGAAATCCTGTTCGTCGCAGTTCAGCAACGCGTCCTGTTGACCCTCCGCTACGGTCCACACCAGCGAACCCCGATGCAGCTGCTCATAGTCTGGCAGGGGCAGAATGGCCAGGGGACCCTGCTCCGTGAATCGCTCATAGGCAATATGGTTATGGGGTAGCTGGAAGGCCACGTTGCTGATGATGGCGTGCTGGCGATAGGGTTCACGCTTGCGCTGAATGCCCAGTTGATCGCAGATCGGGGAGCGGCCACCGTCGGCGAGAACCACCAGCGCCGCCGAGACCGATTGCGTCGTGTCCCCGCACTGGAGGTCGAGTTCCATGCCAGCGGCAACCGGACTGATCTTCTCAACCTTGCCGGGAGCGAGGAAATGCAGCGCCTGATGCGCGTCCATGGCCGCCTGCAACACAGTGCCCAGCTTGCGGTTCTCCACGACATAGCCGAGCGCTTCCGTGCCCTGCTCTTCACAGCTGATTGATGTTGAACCGAAATGGCCCTGGTCAGAAACCTGGATCTCCCGGATCGCCGCGGCAGTTTCCCGGATACTGGACCATAGACCCATAGACTCATAGATCTCCCTGCTACCGAAGGAAAGCGCAGTAGACCGGGCGTCAAAACTGGGTTGCTTGTCTGTGTCGCCTGGCGCGACAGACTCGATGACGAGCACCGATGCCGATGTCTGCCGTTCCAGTTGCTTTACCAGCTCTATAGCAAAGCTTGCTCCCACCATGCCACCGCCGATCACGACAAGATCGTAGTGGGCCCTGGCTTCACTCACTCGCATGGCTAGTGAACCGATTCAGCCATGAAGGATTCGATTTCCTGCACGGTTCTCGGGATGCCGGTACTCAGCACCCTGTGACCGGTCTTGGTAACCAGCACATCGTCCTCTATTCGGATTCCTATGCCCCGCCATTTCTTCGGCACGCGTGTATTGTCGGGTGCGATATAGATACCGGGTTCGATGGTGGTTACCATGCCAGCCTCCAGCAGGCGCCAGTCATCATCGATCTTGTAGTCGCCCACGTCATGTACATCGATACCGATCCAGTGGCCCACCCGGTGCATATAGAATTCGCGGTAGGCCTCACTCTTGATGAGCTGGGCGGGACGCCCCTTGAGCAGACCCAGTTTTACCAGGCCCTGGGTAATCACTTTCACGGAAGCCTTGTGGGGTTCGTCCCAGGCGGCGCCGGGTTTCACTGCGGCAATAGCTGCATCGGCGGCTTTCAGGACTATCTCGTAGACCGCTTTCTGTTCCAGCGAAAACTTGCCGGTCGCTGGAAAGGTGCGAGTGATGTCGGATGCATAGTGTTCGTACTCACAGCCGGCATCAATAAGTATCAGGTCACCCTTTTTAACTTCTGCATTGTTTTCATTGTAATGAAGAATGCACGCATTATCGCCGGCCGCGACGATGGAGTTGTAAGCCGGCGCCCGACTGCCATTGCGCGTGAAGGCATACAGCAGCTCAGCCTCCAGTTCATACTCCTTGATCCCCGGCTTGCAGTAAGCCATGGCGCGGCGATGGCCTTCGGCAGAAATCTTTGCCGCCTGTTCCATGAGTTTTATTTCTTCACCGCTCTTGATGAGCCGGAGCTCGTGCAGCAAGTGATCGAGCACCAGGAATTCTCCAGGAGGATGGGCCCCCATCTTGGCCTTGCTACGGATTACCTTTACCCAGTCCATCACCCGGTCATCGAACTTGTCATCCTTGCCCATGGCGTAATAGACCCGATCGCGGCCTTCGATCAGCCCTGGCAGGATGTCATCGATGTCGCCGATAGGGTAGGCATCGTCCAGGCCCAGCTCCTCGCGAGCCACATCCGGCCCCATTAAACGGCCTTCCCAGAGTTCCTTCTCCTTGTTCTTTTCCTGGCAGAACAGTACAACCTCGCCTTGTTTGCGCCCTGGAATCAGGGCCAGTAAAGCGTCAGCCTCTGCGAAACCGGTGAGGTAGTAGAAGTCACTGCTCTGGCGGTACTGGTATTCAGCGTCGTTGTTGCGAACCTTGGGCTGGGCGGCTGGAACCAGGGCAATACTGTTGGGTTCCATCTGCGCCATCAGTTCCTTGCGACGCCGTTTCATCTCGCGAAATTTGTGCTGCGTGGCGGCCATTCGGTGCCTCTTGAGTCAGTGTTACATCAGGCGCACAAGCATAAAGCCCAAGGGATGTGGAACCAAGTCCCACTCTGGCATTTTTAGCGCACTTTTTTAGGCCGCTTGTGTTGACCGTTACCAGCGGCGGCTCTATAGTTACTCCACTCTTAATGTAAAGCCTAAGGTTATGCCAATAGCGTATTGGGCTCTTTGAATTTTTTAAGAGACTCTCTGGGAATTCTGCGGGATTTCCTGAGAGTTTCCAGAAACTTAGCAATTTCAACACACTATTAACCCTATGTCCGACGATAGCTTCCAGAATCTGAGCAGCAAGGTAGATGATCTAATCGATCTCTGCGCCGAAATGAAACGGGAAAACCAGACCCTCAAGGCCAATGAGTCTTCGCTTAAAAGCGAACATCAGAAAATGGTGGAGAGGAATCAGGAAGCAAAGAGTAAGTTGCAATCCGTACTCGAACGCCTCAAGGCAATGGACAATTCCTGATTTAGCACGGACCGGAAATCATGAGCGAACAAAGCACCGCTGTACAGGTCAAGATCCTCGACAAGGAATACCAGGTCAACTGCCCACCTTCCGATCAGGAAGCCCTGTTGAAGTCAGCCCGCTATCTCGACGAGAACATGCGCAAGATCAAGGGCCGCGGCAATATTCATGGCGCCGAGAAAATCGCCGTCATGGCCGCACTGAATATTACCCATGACATGCTGCGCAAGAATCGTCTCATCAACGAGACCCGACAGGTGACCAGCGATCGCCTGCACGACATCGAAGAGAAGATCGATCTGGCCCTGGCCTCATCGCGACAATTGGAAATCTGATCCTGGCGCGCACCTCTCCGAGTGAAGGGGTGAGAAAAGGGGTCAGAGTAAAAATACAGTAGTTTGCCACTTCAGTGGCTTTAAAGCGATGTAGT
>Ga0181579_10004711_pt1 | contig 10564 bp, 10 predicted proteins | sample 071ome_24_FD_132996 | JGI IMG/M metagenome (GOLD analysis project Ga0181579, IMG submission 132996) | Coastal salt marsh microbial communities from the Groves Creek Marsh, Skidaway Island, Georgia - 071402CT metaG (megahit assembly) | ecosystem: Environmental > Aquatic > Marine > Intertidal... | reverse complement strand
TATGGGCGATTTCGACCAATGTCGACCCGGAGCGCGATGTAACCATGATCGAAAACACGCCGAGTGATTATCTGGAGTTTGCCTCGCCAGAATCCGGGCTTGGTTCGCGAATGGGTATCGATGCGACTGCCAAATTACCGCCCGAGACGAAACGCGACTGGGGGCGCAAGATTCGTATGAGCGATAATATAATTGAGGAAGTGACCCGAAAGTGGCAGCAATACGGCTTACCGGGTTCCGGTAAACCGATTTGGAAGAAATAAGGACCATGAATGACTGACTTGCGTGATTTTGCTTCACATGCCAACGCGTGGCCGTTTGCCGAAGCCCGTGCGGTATTAAAGCACCTCAAAGAAGAAACTCCGGAGAAGGGGTACGTTTTGTTCGAAACCGGTTACGGCCCCTCGGGCCTGCCGCACATCGGCACCTTCGGCGAGGTTGCGCGCACGTCCATGGTGCGTCATGCGTTTTCGCTGCTGACCGACATCCCGACGCGCCTCTTTGCGTTTTCCGATGATATGGACGGCCTGCGCAAAGTGCCCGTCAACATCCCGAACAAGGAGATGGTCGCCGAGCATCTCGGTAAACCGCTGACCAAGATTCCCGATCCGTTCGGCACGCACGAAAGTTTCGGCCATCACAACAACGCGCGGCTGAAATCCTTTCTCGACGAATTTGGTTTCGAATATGAGTTCAAAAGCTCCAGCGAATGTTACGCGGCCGGTGAGTTTGACGATGTATTGCTAAAAGTGCTCGAAAAATACGAGGCGGTGATCAACGTGATCTTGCCGACATTGGGCGCGGAACGTCAGGCGACCTATAGCCCGTTTTTGCCCGTGTGTCCCGATACCGGAATCGTGCTGCAGGTGCCGATCCTTGAGCGCGACGTGGACGCGGGTACGATTGTTTACGAAAACGAAGCAGGCAAGAAGGTCGAAACGCCGGTCACGGGCGGTGCTTGCAAACTGCAATGGAAAGCCGATTGGGCGATGCGTTGGGCGGCGCTTGATGTCGATTATGAAATGTGCGGCAAGGATTTGACCGACTCGGTCAACTTGTCCTCCAAGATTTGCCGGATTCTCGGCGGCAACCCGCCGGCGGGCTTTATTTATGAACTGTTTCTTGATGATAAAGGCGAAAAAATTTCAAAGTCCAAAGGCAACGGCCTCGCGGTCGAGGAATGGCTGCGCTACGCCCCACCGGAAAGTTTGGCGCTGTTTATGTATCAAAAGCCGAAAACGGCGAAGCGGCTTTATTTCGACGTCGTGCCGAAAAATGTTGACGAATATTTTTCCCATCTCGGCAAATTCCATGAGCAAGAGCCGAAAGATAAGCTTAATAATCCGGCATGGCATATCCACGCCGGCCATCCGCCCGAAGGCAATGTGCCATTGAGCTTTAATGTGCTGCTTAATCTCGCGAGTGTATGCAACACGGAAGATAAATCCGTGATCTGGCATTTCATTTCGCGTTATTCGCCCGACGCCTCGCCGGAAAGTTCGCCGAAACTGGATCATCTCGTCGAATATGCGGTTAATTATTTCCGCGATTTTGTGAAGCCGGCGAAACAATACCGCGCGCCGAGTGCTGACGAGCGTGTCGCCCTCGAAGATTTGCGCCAAAGTTTGGAGGCGCTACCGGATGATGCCAAGGCGGAAGACATTCAGACGCAAGTTTATGAAATCGGCAAGCGCGGTGCGTTCAAGGACCTGCGCGCTTGGTTCCAAGCACTTTACGAGATTCTGCTAGGGCAGAGCCAAGGACCGCGCATGGGTTCGTTCATTGCGCTTTATGGCATTGATGAAACTATCGCGCTGATTGATAAAGTGCTCGCCGGCGACAGTCTCGCGGCGGAATAAGTTCGTTTATGATCGTGTTGATCGCAGTTTATGCGGCATCCTTCGAGACACCCATTCGCCTCATCCTGATGAAGGTGCATGGGCGCCTGTCTCGAAGGATAGAAGGCGAATGGTCTCCTCAGGATGAAGTTATCGGTTAAGGGAAGAGAACCATGAAAGCCACCATCGGCGATCAAAGCGTTCTCAAGCAGGGGGTGACCGTTTCGGGCGGCCATCCGGTGCCGATCACGACGCCGGCGAGCGGTACGGCGTTCGATATTGTCGGTCAGAATATTGCCAGCGCCGAAGGGCTGAAGCAGGCTTTTTTGCTGTGTACGCGCATGGGAGAGGTTCGGCGGCAAAAAACACCATTGAAGTGACGGCCGTCCGGTCCCATGTTATACTGAAGCGTAACGGCAGATTTTTGTAGCCTTTGTTTTTTTAACGCTTTTGTTTGGCTGTTTTGAGCGCCTTTCATTATGAAATCCTATTCTCAAACGGCGGCTGATCGAGCCGCCACAAATCATGTTATTCGTGACCGTTATGTTATGGGCGATGCAATTCCCTTCGCGCTTGCCCATCTCGCGTGCTTCGCCGCCATTTGGACCGGCGTTTACCTCGCCGATGTTTTAATTGCCGTCGGGCTTTATTTTATTCGCATGTTCGGCATTACGGCCGGCTTTCACCGTTACTTTGCGCACCGCAGCTATAAAACAAACCGTGTTGTCGGTTTTATTCTCGCGTTTCTGGCTCAAACATCGGCGCAAAGCGGTGTGTTGTGGTGGGCCGGCACCCATCGCCACCATCACCGGTATTCCGACGAACCGGAAGATGTTCACTCACCCGTGCAGCGCGGGTTTTGGTTCTCGCACGTTGGTTGGATCTTTACCGAGCGCTATCAAAACACCAACATGGAGCTGATACCCGACTTTGCCAAATATCCCGAATTGGTGTGGCTCGACCGGCATCCGTTTCTGCCGGCGATCATGCTGGCTGTATTGGTGACTTTATGTGCCGGCTGGTCGGGGCTGGTGGTCGGGTTCTTCTGGTCGACGGTCGCCACGTGGCATGGCACGTTTGCGATTAATTCGCTGGCACACGTTTGGGGCCGTAAGCGATACTTAACCGGCGATCAATCGCGCAATAACTGGTGGCTTGCCCTAATTACATTGGGTGAAGGCTGGCACAATAATCATCACCACTATCAAAGCGCTGCGTGTCAGGGATTTCGTTGGTATGAGATTGATGTGACCTATTACATTCTCAAAGCGTTATCCGTAATCGGCGTGGTTTGGGATTTACGCAAACCGCCCCGGGCTGAGGTTTATAACGAACAAAAACTCGGCCGCGCCGTGGTCGAGAAAGCGGCCAGCGAGCTGGCGGATAGTTTTCAAGTCGATCATATCGTCGCTGAATTCAGCGCGAATATTGAAGCCTTGCAGGGCAATGTCACCGAACGGTTTGAAGCGTGGCGTCATCAGTTCGATAAAAAAATCAAACTGGCACGGCACGAGCTTGAAGAGTTAATGGAAGACTTGCACGTGCCCGCAATGCCCAGTGCTGCTGAATTACAACAACGCGCGGCTGAAATGTTTGTCCGCACGCCGTCGGTCAATGAGATCATTGAGCGGGCCCGCCAAATTCTGATGGACAGCGTCTATGAAGAGCTGATGAGCCGGCACTTGGCCGTGAACACGGCGCAGACACGCTAACCTTATTTGTTTTTTTGTTTCGGCTGCCAGTCCTCCAGAAGTTTGCGTGTTTCCTGCCTCTCCTGGATCGTGAGGTACGGTAAAATCGCCGTCCAATACGCGCTCGGCGCGACACCTTTCTTGCGGGCGGCTAAATTCAAATACATCATCGCCATCTCAACATTGCGCGCGACACCTTCGCCTTTGGCATGCATCAGGCCGTAGATGTATTGCGCATCTGCAAAGCCACCGTCGGCGGCGGAGGCGATCCACTTTGCCGCCCGTTTGGTGTCTCTTTTGACGCCGAGGCCATTGAGGAACAGATTGCCGAGCGTAAATTGCGCCGGTAAATGCCCTTGCTTGGCTGCCCGTTGCCACCACTCGACAGTTTGTTTCAGATCTTTTGCAACGCCGCGGCCATGAGCGAATAAAAAACCGAGCATGTGCTGAGCATGCGGATCGCCGCTTTGGGCGGCCGGCAGCCAGTTCTCAAGCGCCAGTTTGTAATTCTTTTCGTGATAGGCCTGCATGCCGGCCTCAAAATCGGCATGCGCCGGTAACCCACCAAAGCCGGCCGATGCGGCCAACAGCCATGCCAAAGTTCCAGCCGTGCGCAGTAAACGTCGCATCGGTTTGTTTTAGCGGTTTGCGGGAAATTGTCGAGATCGAGCGAGGGACTCGCCGGTTATTGGCTGACCCATACGATGCGCGACATCCATTCGACTTCGTCGACATCGAAGCTGCGGTCTTCGTGCAGCGGATTGAGGGACTGCAAATCAATTCGCCGGGCCGAATGGCGTAGCAGTTGTTTGACCAGGACTTCACCGGTTTGGGTTTTCACAACAACCCGGTCACCACGGCGGATACTGGCCGAGGGACCGACGATGACGATATCGCCGTCCCGGTAAACCGGTGCCATGCTGTCGCCGCTGATTTCAAGGGCATATGCGTGCGGATCGCCGAGGCCCGGAAACGGAATTTCATCCCATCCCGTGCCGGACGGGTAGCCCGCATCGTCGAAATAACCCGCATCGCCGGCCTGGCCGAAGCCGATCAGCGGAATATTGCGGAACACACCGCCGCCGGTGTCTTCACTCAGATAGCTGACAAACTCGCCGATGGAGGTGTTGGTCGCATTGAGGATTTTGGCAATGCTTTCGGTCGACGGCCATCTGAGCTTGCCTTCCCGGGTCGTTCTTTTGCTTTTATTGAACGTCGTCGGATCGAGACCGGCCTGACGCGCCAAGCCCGAAGGCGAAAGCCCGTTTTCTTGGGCCAAGCGTTCGATGGCCCGCCAAATGTCCGTATGTCTCAGCATGGGAAGATTGTCTCACATACAGGATTTTTTTGCACCCAGAAATCATCCTCATTCTGTCAGAAATCCTGCCTGGGCGAGTCGTGTATTGACCGGTTAATGCCTGAGATTATGGAAATCCGGTTATGGTTGGACCAGTTAACTAAATTGGCGAAACTTTATATCCTATTGAAAATCAACAATAATTAAACGTTAATCGATAAAAGGTTAAATGAAAGGCCTTTCGATCAGCTTGTTTTCGGGTCATCTGTTATAAGCCATTTTGATTAACTGACTTTAAGTTAATAATTTAAGCGGCTTAAAAAATAATAGGACGGGAGTCAGGGGGTGTACGGACCCGGTGGCGGCATCGAAACAACGGATATCGGGTTAATGTCAGGTAGCATTGCGGCGGCGGATATTTTGCAAGATTTCGACGGCGGCATCCGGGATCGGTGTGCCGGGCCCGAAGATGGCGGCAACGCCTTGATCCAAGAGTTCTTTCCGGTCTTGTTCCGGAATAACCCCGCCGCCGACAACCAGAATATCGTCGGCCTGTTTAGCCCTTAAGGCGTTGAGGAGTTGTGGTATGAGGGTCGTATGGCCGCCGGCATGGGTCGATACACCGATAATATGGACCTGTTCATTCACCGCGTCTTGGGCCGCCTCTTCCGGTGTTTGGAACAAAGGGCCGAGGATGACGTCGAACCCGACATCGGCGAATGCGGTCGCGATGACTTTCGCCCCCCGGTCGTGGCCGTCTTGACCAAGCTTAACGACGAGCATACGCGGCGCGCGGCCTTCCACGGCGGTAAACTGGGCGACCTCATCACGGACCGTTTTGAGGCCACTGACATTTCCGAACGCGGTCCGGTAAACACCCGTAACGGTGATGTTCGGGGCTTGATGCCGGGTAAACACATCCTCTAACGCTTGGGTGACTTCGCCAACACTGGCGCGCGCCCGCATCGCTTCGATAGCACCGGCCAGTAAATTTCCTTTTCCCGAACGCGCACAGTCCCGCAATGCGTGTAAAGAATTTTCGAGGGCCACTTGATCGCGTGTGGCACGAATATGTTTCAGCCGCTCAGCTTGCTGGCGTTGCACGTCACAGGTATCGATTTCAAGCACCGCAACCACTTCTTCGGTTTCGATTTCATATTTATTGACGCCGACAATGACATCGTCGCCCCGGTCCAGGCGTGCTTGTTGGCGGGTCGCCGCTTCGGTGATTTTGCGTTGAGGCCAGCCGTCCTCGATGGCTTTGACCATGCCGCCCATGGATTCGGTTTCCTCGATGAGGCGGCGGGCTTCGTTCGCCATCGATTGTGTCAGGTGTTCGATATAGTAACTGCCACCGAGGGGATCGATAACGTCTGTAACCCCGGTTTCTTCCGCCAAAATTAACTGTGTGTTGCGCGCCAGCCGTGCCGAAAAGGGAGTCGGCAGGGATAGCGCCTCGTCAAATGAATTTGTGTGAAGGCTTTGCGTGCCGCCTAAGACGGCAGCCATGGCTTCGATCGTCGTGCGGATAATATTGTTGTAGGGATCTTTCGCGGTTAAGGAAACGCCGGACGTTTGGCAATGGGTGCGCAGCATTGAAGAACGGGGGTTCTGTGGTGAAAATTGCTGCATCAATTCCGCCCATAGCATTCGTCCGGCGCGCAGCTTTGCGACCTCCATGAAAAAATTCATGCCGACATTAAAAAAGAAACTTAGCCGTGGCGCGACGGCATCGATGGCGAGCCCCGAGTCTAACGCCGTGCGCACATAGGCCAGGCCATTGGCCAACGTAAAAGCGAGTTCCTGGACGATTGTCGCGCCCGCTTCTTGCATGTGATAGCCGGATATTGAAATCGAATTGAATTTCGGCATGTGCTCGGCGGTATAGGCAATGATGTCGCCGACAATTTTCATGCTTTGCTTGGGCGGATAGATATAGGTGTTGCGGACGATAAATTCTTTGAGGATATCGTTTTGAATCGTGCCGTTGAGTTCGGCCTGCGCAACGCCTTGTTCTTCGCCGGCAACGATAAAGGCGGCCAGGACCGGTAATACGGCGCCGTTCATGGTCATCGACACACTCATGTCATCGAGTGCGATACCGTCGAATAAGATTTTCATATCCTCGACGGTATCGATCGCCACACCGGCTTTACCGACATCGCCGGCGACACGGGGGTGGTCAGAATCAAATCCGCGATGGGTGGCGAGGTCGAAGGCAACCGACAATCCTTTTTGCCCGGCGGCGAGGTTATCGCGAAAGAACGCGTTCGACTCGGCGGCCGTCGAGAAACCGGCGTACTGGCGGATGGTCCAAGGTTTGCCGGTATACATACTGGCATGAATGCCGCGGGTGAACGGCGCAAAGCCGGGTAGGGTGTCTTGGTGTTCGAGGTCTTCAAGGTCCTGGGCGGTATAGAGGGCTTTGCCTGACAATTCACCGTTGCCGGGCAGGCCTTTTCTGTCGTCTGATGGGATGCCGGCCTGTACGGCGGCTTGCCAGTCTTTCAGGTTTTTTTTACGAAAATCAGTCATCAAGCCGAGTATAGCGGACCCCCAAATACGGCGGGAGAGGGCTAATATCCCGCAATTTCAGGCCATTGGCGGTGATTTCCACAATATTTAGAGTTATCCACAACATATTGTGGTTTTCTTGCCTGTCACACCAGAATATTGTAGTTGATAGATGCGGTTCATGAGAATCGCGGCATTCACAGGTAGTTTGAAAAGGCAGGAATGACATGAGCGTTGAATGGACACCGGAACGGATACAGGCCCTGATGGCGATGTGGACGGAAGGCTTGCCCGCCAGCGAAATCGGCCGCCGATTAGATGTCACCAAGAACGCCGTTGTCGGTAAGGTTCACCGGCTCGGCTTGCCCAAGCGCCGGATCACCGCGCCGCCGAAAGAAACCGTCGACCGGGGCGATCTGGTCAGTCTTGAAAGCTTAAAAGCCGATATGTGCTCCTGGCCGATCGGCGATCCGGGGGATGATGATTTCCGGTTCTGCGGCAGCGAGGCGGTCGAAGGAAAGCCCTATTGCGATAAGCATTGTGCGCAGGCTTACGTTAACCCGAATAGGGAACGCAAAGATACCCAAGCCGCTTAAGCTTATTCCTCGTCCTCAAAAATGAGGGCGCCTTTCTGTTCGAGCTCTTTTGATTTACGCATGAGGCCGTTCAGTGCGGCGGCAACCTTTTCCGGTGCGACGCCGTCTTTAAGTTTATAGGCAAGATCTTCGGCCATCATTTTTTGCAGATTGTCGCTCATGTTCGAATAGAAGCGCTGCAGCAGTTTGTCATCAGTCTCGATAATTTTGAGCAACACTAAAAGTTCGTCGGGATCAGCTTCCCGGATAAAGTTTTGCACGCCGACATCATTAGCCAGCTGAAAACGGTTGGCGAATTTTTTAGCCCGGTCTTCGGGTTTTGCGACGGGCCCCCTATCTGGCATCAAAACTTTCGTCGCTTGCAGAAGAAGCGTTTTAATATCGGCGCTTGATAGCGTGACCGTCGTCTCATCGAAGGAAACATCGAAGGTATTATCACTTGATTTAACAATCGTGATTTTCATTTATTTGAACTCGATCGGGCCCGAATCATAAGCTTAGGCTGGCACAGGCCTTGAAAAATGACAAGTTTCCAGTGTTGTTTTAAATTTTTTGCTTGGCAGCGATAGGTGTGGGTGCTTTTTTAGGGCCGGTACGTTGATTTCTAAATGTACGTTGGTTTCAATATTAGTCCATTTACAATAAATAAGTTTATACACCTTCATGAGTTTTCTGGACCGACTTGCCGTTTGCAGCATCGACGATATGTCGGCCTACCGTCCGTTTTTCGTAGCGGGTAAACGGTTGGGCTGGGTCAAAAACGATTTTGCCGGCCATCTTCAAAAATATAAGGACGTTTTTAATATTGCCGATGACGCGGTGTCGTTATCGGATGCGCTTAAGGATTTTCAAACGAGAACAGAAGCGGTCGATACCGTTATTCGTGATTTGCGCGAACGCGGCATTATCAAAAACTGGTTTGAAGAGAAATTCCCCGTAAAAAGCGGTCATGGTGCAACACCGCAATTCGATATGGAGCGCGCTGCCATTTCTCTTTTCGGCCTGCCGGCATTTGGTGTCCATCTCAACGGGTTTGTCGGGCGCGGCAAGGATATGAAAATGTGGGTTGCCGAACGTGCCCATGACAAACCGATTGAGCCCGGTAAATACGATCAGATCGTCGCCGGCGGACAGCCAGCCGATTTAAGTATCGAGGAAAACCTCGCGAAGGAGTGCGAGGAAGAGGCGCATATTGATGCAGAAACGGTCGCCAAGGCGGTCGCTGTTAGTGCTATCACCTACATGATGGAGCGCCCCGAAGGGCTGCGATGCGATATCCTTTATAATTACGACCTTGAGTTGGACCCGTCCTTTACGCCGGTGAATACGGATGGCGAGGTCCATAGTTTTCATTTATGGCCGCTCGAACAAGTGCGCGACGTCGTGCACGATACCGACGATTTTAAATTCAACTGTTCGTTAGTAGTGATCGATTTTTTGATCCGCCATGGTGTCATCACGCCGGAACATCCGGAGTATGTTGATTGCGTCAAAGGGTTGCGCAGCTAATCTCTTCGGTCTTGACATATCGACGCACGGCTTTATCTAAACAGGCATCGCATGTTTTCCTAGATTGAGGAGTGACACATTATGGCGCAACCGAACTGGACCGTATATTTATCCGGCGAAATTCACTCCGATTGGCGTGAGCAAATCCAGTCGGGCATTAATGACGCGAAGCTGCCTGTCGATATTTTGGCACCGGTGACCGATCATGCCAGCAGCGATGACTGTGGCGCGCACATTCTCGGCGAAGAGGACAACCCGTTCTGGCGCGATCATAAAGGCGCGAAGATGAATGCCATTCGCACCCGTACCATGATCGACCGTTCCGATGTTGTTGTCGTCCGCTTCGGCGATAAGTACAAACAATGGAATGCTGCGTTTGATGCGGGTTATGCCGCTGCCCTTGGCAAGCCGGTCATTACGCTGCATGACCCGTCACTCACACATGCGTTAAAAGAAGTCGACGCCGCCGCTCTAGCCGTGGCCGAAACACCGCAGCAAGTGGTGAAGGCTTTATCGTACGCGATTAACGGCTCGCTCTAATTCGTTGCAACACCGGCCTGGGATTTCAGGTCTTGCGGGCTTAGTCCCGCGCCGCGCAGCGCGCGGATGGTTTGTGCCTGATTACGTTTTGCCAGCCGGACGCCTTCAGCATTTGTGATTAAGGCATGATGCCGGTAGGCCGGTGTTTGAAGTTCGAGTAATGCCTGCAGCAAACGGTGCACATGTGTTGCCGGTCGTAAATCTTCGCCGCGAACAACGAGAGTGACCCCCTGAAGATGATCATCGAGCGTGCAGGCAAGGTGATAACTCGCCGGGGTGTCTTTGCGCGCAAGAATAACATCGCCGAATATTTCCGGTGCCGCTGTAACGGCTTCATTGTTATTGCCATCCATCCATATTAAAGAGCCGGCGCGTTCGCAGGCTTCGGCCATGTTTAAGCGTAAGGCATAGGGTTGATTGTTCGCTATACGGCTTTCTTGCTCGTCTTTTGAAAGATTCCGACAGGTGCCGGGATAGAGATGACCGTCGGGGCCAACATGGGGCGCTTGTCCGGACTGCGCGATTTCCTGCTGAATATCCTTGCGCGTGCAAAAACAGGGATAGAGCAGTTCTTTTTGT
>Ga0181579_10004708_pt1 | contig 10571 bp, 6 predicted proteins | sample 071ome_24_FD_132996 | JGI IMG/M metagenome (GOLD analysis project Ga0181579, IMG submission 132996) | Coastal salt marsh microbial communities from the Groves Creek Marsh, Skidaway Island, Georgia - 071402CT metaG (megahit assembly) | ecosystem: Environmental > Aquatic > Marine > Intertidal zone... | reverse complement strand
TGGTCCAGCCATTCGGGTGCCAGAACACCGATCCGACAGCTTCTTCCTGCAGATGGAAAAAGTTCAGCTGCTTGCCAAGCTTGCGATGGTCGCGCTTCTCGGCCTCTTCAAGCATGTGGAGATAGGCGTTCAGTTCCTTTTCGGTGCGCCATGCCGTGCCATAGATCCGCTGCAGCATCGGACGGTTGGAGTCGCCACGCCAATAGGCGCCGGCAACACTCATCAGCTTGAAAGCATGCCCAAGCCTGCCGGTAGAGGCCAGGTGCGGCCCGCGGCAGAGATCAATGAAATCACCCTGCTGATAGAAGGTGACCGTCTCGCCCTGCGGAATTGTCTCGACAAGCTCGACCTTGAACGGCTCGTCATTCTTCCGATAGAAGGCCACCGCCTCGTCACGCGTCCAGACATTGCGGATGATCGCCTCGTCGCGGTCGACAATCTCGTGCATGCGCGCCTCAATGGCCGCGAGATCATCCTCGGTAAAGGCCGCCTCGCGATGAAAATCGTAATAGAAACCGTTCTCGATCGACGGGCCGATGGTGACCTGCGTCTGCGGGTAGAGTTCAAGAACAGCCTCGGCCATCACATGCGCCGCGTCATGCCGGATGGTCGCCAGAATGGCGTCGTCCTTGGCGGTCAGCAGCGCCAGCGAGGAATCAGTCTCAATCTCGCGGGTCAGGTCCCATTCCTGACCATCGACAACGGCCAGCATGGCCGCCTTGGCAAGGCCGGGGCCGATCTCCGCCGCGATCGCCGCCGGGGTGATGGGCGCGTCATAGCTGCGGGTGGATCCGTCGGGAAGCGTTACGGTAGGCATGGCTGGCTGTGGTCCTGACTGTCACAACTGTCAAAAAAACGTGGCGCCGATGACGGCGTCCGTTGCGCAACCTAACTTCTGGCTGGCACAAACTCAAGCGTGCTGGTGATCACCACGCGCCTCGGCATGACGGCTCTTCAGAAGGCGTGAATAGATGGCGATGGTGTGGTTGCACATCTGGCGGGTCGAGAATTTGGCCTCAATATGCTGGCGGGTCTCGGCGGCCATTGTCCGGCGCTGGCTGACAGTCACGTCGAGCGCCTTGGCAAGACATTCAGCAAGACTGTCCAGATCAACCGGCTTGGCAAGCCATCCGGTGCGACCATGGATGATCGATTCCGCCGCCCCCCCATGATCGAACGCGACGACAAGTCGGCCCATGGCCTGAGCTTCCAGCGCGACACGCCCGAACGGCTCCGGCGTCACGGACGGCATGACGACGATGTCCGCCGCCATCAGTGCGGCTGGCATGTCGTCGACACTGTGGGTCAGGCGGAACCGCCCCTCAAGCCCCAGCTTCATGCCAAGTTCGGTCACGCGGTCGACAAAACCGCTCTTGCCATCGGCCGCCCCGACAAGCACACAGTTGAACTTACGGTCGGAAATACGGGCAAGCGCCTTCAGCAGCACCTCATGACCCTTCCAGGCTGTTGGCCGCGCCGGCAGCATGATCACCGGTTCGTCCTCGGGCAGCGCCACCGCATCAACAAAACGGATGATCCGCGATTGCGAGACCGAGGCGGCGTCGAACATATCGACGTCAACGCCGCGATGGACAACCGACAATTTCCTGTCCTGATCGCCAAACTGCCGCTCGATCTGGTTGCGGACATAATTCGAAATGGCGATGACATGGTCCGGCGCCAGCATCTTGCCATTGACAATACGCTTCAGGAAGTTGCTGTTCTGAAAGCGGCCATGCACGGTGCTGACGGTAATCAGGCCAAGCGATCTGGCGGCTGGAATGGCAATCCAGGCCGGCACCCGCGAGCGCACATGAACGATATCCGCCCCTTCGGAGTCGAGCAGCCGCCGCAGCCGCCGCCGGGTCGCGGCCCAGCTGAGCGGATTCTTGCGCGCGACCGGCAGCGTGTGGTGCGTTGCGCCAATCCGGTCGAGATGGCGAACCAGCGGCCCACCTTCGGAAATCACCATAGCGCGGCCCCCGGCATCGATGATGGCCTTCGCCATTTCGATCGTGCCACGCTCTACGCCGCCACGGACAAGTGCCGGCAGCACCTGAACGACAACGGGACCGTTGCCGTCGCGGCTGTGTGTCTTGACGAAGCGGGCGTTCCGCGCGTTAGTGGTCATTTGCGTCTCCGTTGTGCGGTCATAGCATTGCGCCGCCGGAAATTCGAGAGGACTTTTCAGGAGTGAACAATGCCTGATATGGCGAAGCCGGACTATCTGTCACTTGGGGCCGGAGGACAGCTTGCCTACCGCCGGACAAAAGGCGCGTCGCCGGGACTCATGTTCCTGTGCGGGCATGGCTCTGACATGGAGGGAACAAAGGCCATCGAAACCGAGGCCCTGGCCAGGGAACGCGGGCTTGCCTGCCTGCGTTTCGATTATCGCGGACATGGCCTGTCGAGCGGTGACTTCCTCGACGGAAACATCTCCAGTTGGACCGCCGACTGTCTTGCCGCGCTGGATGAACTGACCGAGGGCCCACAGATTCTTGTCGGCTCGTCCCTTGGCGGGTGGCTGATGCTGAACGTCGCGCTGGCCCGTCCCGAACGCGTGGCAGGCCTTGTCGGCATCGCCGCCGCACCCGATTTCACCGAGGACCTGCTGTGGGCGGAATTCGATGATGCCCAGCGCCGCCAGATTGAGGCTGACGGCGTGATTGCGCTGCCAAATCCCTATGCTGACGAGCCGGTCAGATATCCCTGGCATCTGATCACCGATGGGCGGCAGAATCTGCGGCTGCGCGGTGGTCTGGACATCACCGCGCCGGTGCATCTTCTGCACGGCATGCAGGATGAAGAGGTGCCGTGGCGGACCGCGACCAATATCGCCGCGGCGATGGACAGCCCTGATGTCGAGGTGACACTGGTCAAGACAGCCGGCCACCGCTTTTCGGAACCGGATCAACTGGCGTTGCTTCGCGGCGCCCTTGACCGGATGGTGGACCGACTGCCAGCAGTCTAGAAATCCAGATTGGCGTAATGCTGCGATGGCGCCAGACCGGCGACAATGTCCTCGAGCAGGTCACGGAAGGCCGGGCGCGACTTGATCTTCGCGTACCAGAGCTTGGCCTCCGGATGCCGGTCCCAGTCGATGTCACCGAAATAATCGGTCACTGACAGATGCGCCGCGGCGCTGAGATCGGCAAGCGACATCGCCTTGCCGGCAAGCCAGTTGCCCTGCTCGGCAAGCCAGTCGATATAATCCAGGTGGATATGAAGGTTGGTCATCGCCGCCCGCATGACCTCTGACGAGGGGTTGCCCCGCGCCGTCACGCGTTTCAGATAGCGTTCATTCAGCAGCGGCGCGCCAACCTCGACCACGAATTTGCGTTCAAACCAGTCTGTCAGACGCCGGACCTCGGCGCGCTCGGCGGCCGTTCCCCAGATCAACCGCCCGTCATCCGGCTCGGTTTCCTCAAGATATTCGGCAATCACCATCGTGCCGCACAACACATCGCCATCCTCGGTCACAAGAACCGGAACATCGCCAGCCGGATTCAGCGTCAGGAAATCCTCATGCCGATCCCATGGCGATTCAAGCTTGGGGAGAAAGACAAGGCGTCGCTCGCCAAGCATTACCCTGACGGTACGCGCCGCGCCATAAAGAGGATGATGATGCAGAACGCGCATGGCAAATCGCTGTTAATAGCCTGAAAACACGAGAAGACTAGCCGGGAAGCGGCCGCACGGCAAGGGGTCCTGTCGGCAATGCCGCCAGCGCCCCGGCCTTGAGTTCGTAGAATTGCAGCCGTTCCGGTTCGATAAAGCCCGGCCAGTCGATGCCATAGGGCGCCGCCGGCACGAAACCGAACCTTGGATAGTAATCAACCTCGCCAGAAACAAGCACCAGGGGCCAGTTACCACACCTGGCGCGTTCCAGCGATTCAGTGATCAGGGCCTGACCAAATCCGCGTCCACGCAATTCCGGGCGGACCGCGAGTGGGCCAAGCAGCAGAATCACCTGCGAGCCAAGCATGACCTCCCAGAAGCGCAGCGATCCGACCGGCATCCCGCCTTCCCGGATCACCAGACACAATGAATCAACCGGCGGCCCCGGCCGCAGGGCCCAGACCGAGCGCTCATGACGCTGTGGGCCGAATGCCTCGGCCATCAGCGCTTCGATTGCAGGAAGATCCTGGTTTGTCTGAACAGAGATATCTGACATGACATCCGATTACCGGAATTCACCAACACCGGCAACCATCTGGCGATACTGACACGCAGATCCACGCGCGCACCTTGTCCGGCGGCGGTGTCCGGCGGCCAGAAGACTAGGCCGACGTTGCCCCGCCAGCAGCCGCCGCCTCATCAAGCGGCATTTCCAGCCGCGCAACGATCTCCGTCGGCACAACCTGCCAGAACTTGCGAATCTCGACGTCCCATTCATTGAGCAGCCGTGCCGCCAGCGCCGAGTCAGTCGCCGTGGCATGCGCCTCGACAAGTGTCCTCAGCTCGGCCTCCCAATGCGCTGCGCCAATCCGCACAACCTGCAGGCTGGCCGGGTTGACCCGCGACATGAAAGTCTCGTCCGGGTCATAGACAAACGCCATACCCCCCGTCATGCCGGCACCGAAATTGTCGCCAACCTCGCCAAGGATCACCACCCTGCCACCGGTCATGTATTCGCAGGCGTTGGTTCCGGCACCCTCGACAACCGCGGTGGCGCCGGAATTCCTGACGCACAGACGCTCGCCTGCCTGGCCGGCGGCGAACAGCGTGCCGGAGGTCGCGCCATACAGCACCGTGTTGCCAATGATGGTGTTCTCATGCGCCACAAAGCTTGCCGCGGCCGATGGGCGGACGATGATCTTGCCGCCTGACAGCCCCTTGCCGACATAGTCATTCGCATCACCAATCACTTCAAGCTTCAGCCCCTGCGTGGCAAAGGCGCCAAGTGACTGGCCAGCCGTGCCGCGAAGGCGGACCGAAATATGGTCCTCGCGAAGGCCGGTCATGCCGAATTTGCGGACGATGTGCGATGACAGCCGCGTGCCGATGGCGCGCTGCGTGTTCTCGACATTGTAGGAAAGCTGCATCTTCGATCCGAACTGCAGCGCGGTGCTGGCATCACGCACCATCAGCGCGTCAAGCGTGTCCGGAACGGCCGTGCGCTCGCGGTCACGCGGGCTGCCTTCATGGCTGGCCCGCTCGGCCTGCACCAGAATCGGATTCAGGTCGAGATCATCCAGCGCGGCATCACCACGACTGACCTGGGTCAGAAGGTCGGTCCGGCCGATCACATCTTCAAGCGAGCTGAAGCCAAGCGAGGCCAGGATTTCACGAACCTCCTCGGCAAGGTGGGTGAAAAGCTGCACCACTTTTTCGGGCGTGCCCTCGAACTTGGCCCGCAGATCGTCGCGCTGCGTGCAAACACCAACCGGACAGGTGTTGGAGTGGCACTGCCGCACCATGATGCATCCCATCGCGATCAGCGCCGAGGTGCCGATGCCGTATTCATCGGCGCCAAGCATCGCCGCCATGACGATATCGCGCCCGGTCTTCAGACCGCCATCAGTCCGCAGCACGACCTTGTCGCGAAGGTCATTCATGCACAGAACCTGATGCACTTCCGACAGGCCCATCTCCCAGGGCAGGCCGGCATGTTTGATTGAGGATTGCGGGCTGGCGCCGGTGCCGCCGCCATGACCCGAGACGAGGATGGCGTCGGCCTTCGCCTTGGCCACCCCGGCGGCGATGGTGCCGATGCCGGTCGATGCCACAAGCTTGACGCACACCTTGGCGTCAGGGTTGATCTGCTTCAGGTCGTAGATCAGCTGCGCCAGATCCTCGATCGAATAGATATCGTGATGCGGCGGTGGCGAGATCAGCGTCACGCCGGGGGTCGAGTGGCGAAGACGGGCGATCAGACTGTCGACCTTGATTCCCGGCAGCTGTCCCCCCTCGCCGGGCTTGGCGCCCTGCGCCACCTTGATCTCGATTTCCTTGCAGCTGTTCAGATATTCGGCGGTGACGCCAAACCGTCCGGAGGCAATCTGCTTGATCGCGCTCGACGGGTTGTCGCCATTCTCGCGAAGCGTGAGACGCGCCGGATCCTCGCCGCCCTCGCCCGAGTCGGATTTGGCGCCGATCCTGTTCATCGCGATCGACAATGTTTCATGCGCCTCCGGGCTCAGCGCGCCAAGCGAGATCCCCGGCGAGACAAGCCGCTTGCGGATGCGGGTGATGGATTCGACATCCTCGAGCTTCACCGCGTCACGACCGGTCTTGAAATCCATCAGGTCACGAAGATTGACCGGCCCCTGGCCGTTCACCAGCGAGGAATATTTCTTCCAGCTTTCAAAGGATCCACTGTCACAGGCATGCTGCATGGCGTGAATCAGCTGGCCATCAAACGCATGGCGCTCGCCGGACCGGCGATAGCGGAAAAAGCCGCCAACCGGCAGAAAGGCATCAGCCGCGTCATAGGCCTTGCGATGCATTTCGGTCACGCGCGAGGCGATGCCGGTCAGGCCAAGGCCCGAGATCCGCGACGACATCGGCGGGAAGAATTTCGCCACCAGCGCGCGCGACAGGCCAAGCGCCTCGAAATTGTAGCCGCCGCGATAGGAGGCGATGACCGAAATGCCCATCTTCGACATGATTTTCAGCAACCCGTCCTCGACGGCCTTGCGATAATTGGCCACCGCCTCGGGAAGCGTCAGGCCGGACAGCAGACCACGGTCATGCCGCTCGGCAATCGCCTCTTCAGCAACATAGGCATTGATTGTTGTCGCGCCGACGCCGATCAGCACGGCGAAGTGATGAACGTCAAGACATTCACCGGTGGCCACATTGACCGAGGCGAAGGTGCGAAGCTGCTGGCGCACAAGATGCGAATGCACGGCGCCTGTCGCCAGAATCATCGGCAGCGGCGCGCGGCGGTCCGAAACCGCCCGGTCAGACAGCATCACATGTTCACATCCCGACCTGACAGCCTCCTCGGCTTCGGCCGCGATCCGGTCCATCGCCGCGGTGAAATCATCCGGCCCGTCAATGTCGAAGGTACAGTCGATCATCGCCGCCTTGCCATCGAGATAGGCGACAAGGGCATCCCATTCCGGCACCGTCATCACCGGCGAGTTCAGCACCAGATGGTCACATTGCTCGGGCGCCTCATCAAGGATGTTGCCAAGATTGCCAAGCCGTGTGCGCAGCGTCATCACATGGCGCTCGCGCAGGCTGTCGATCGGCGGGTTGGTCACCTGCGAGAAATTCTGCCGGAAGAAATGATGCAGGCCGCGATAGCGGTTGGACAGCACGGCCAGCGGCGTGTCATCCCCCATCGAACCGATGGCTTCCTTGCCGGTCTCGGCCATTGGCTGAAGGATCAGTTCCAGATCCTCCATCGTCCAGCCGGCCATCAATTGGCGGCGGCGGGCCTCGATCGCCGGCATCCGCCCGGACCCCTTGCCAGCATGCTTTGCCAGCAATGATTCCATCTGCTGGGCACGGCCGACCCATTTCGACCAGTCGCGCTTGCCGGCCAGCTCGGCGGTCAGTTCGGCATCGAGGAACATCTTCCCGCGCCGCAGATCGATACCCATCATCTGGCCAGGCCCGATGCGGCCACGTTCGACAATGCGATCCTCGGGAACGACAACCATGCCGGTTTCCGAGCCGGCGATGACCAGCCCGGTATCGGTGACGACATAGCGCATCGGGCGAAGACCATTCCGGTCCATGCCGGCGATGACCCAGTTGTCGGCATAGGCGGCGATTGCCGCCGGCCCGTCCCATGGCTCCATCACCGAATTGCAATAGGCATAGAGCTTTGCCAGCTCGTGATCACTGCCGACATCGACAGCGGCCGGGATCATCATGGTTTTCACCATCGGCAGATTGCGCCCACCATGGCCCATGAGTTCGAACACCGCGTCAAGCGCCGCCGAATCCGAGCTTCCCTTTGCCACCACAGGCTTCAGGTCGTCGATGGCATCGCCAAAAATATCGGACGCCATGCGGTCTTCGTGGCACGTCATCCAGTTCTGGTTGCCGCGAATGGTGTTGATCTCGCCGTTATGCGCCAGCACACGAAATGGCTGCGCCAGCTTCCAGGTCGGCATGGTGTTGGTCGAATAGCGCTGGTGATAGACCGCGAAGGAGGAGATGAAACGCGTGTCGTTCAGATCCGGGAAAAAGGCTGTCACCTGCTCGGCAAGGAACATGCCCTTGTAGATGATCGACCGGCTCGACATCGAGCAGATATAGAAATCCGAGATCAGCTCGGCCGTTACCGCCTTTTCAATGCGGCGGCGCACGGTGTAGAGCTGCCGCTCGGCCTCGGTCTCGTCGATATCGGCCGGCATCGAGAACATGATCTGCTCAATCTCGGGGCGGGTCGCGCTCGCCTTGTCACCAAGGGCCCTGGTATCGACCGGCACCTGGCGCCAGCCATAGATGAAATGGCCAACTGCCAGAATTTCCTGTTCGACAATGCAACGGCAGCGTTCCTGCGCCGCCAGATCGGTGCGCGGCAGAAAAACCATGCCGACGGCCAGCCGGCCACCATCATCATCATGACCGGTACGGGCAATGTGCTCGATGAAGAAATCACGCGGAATCTCGATATGAATCCCCGCGCCATCACCTGTCATGCCATCAGCATCGACGGCGCCGCGATGCCAGATGGCCTGCAGCGCCTCGATGGCGGCATCGACAACGGCGCGGGTCGGCTTGCCATCCTGCGCCGCCACAAAGCCGACACCGCAGGCATCATGCTCCATCTCCGGCCCATAGACCCCGGCGTCGGTCAGGCGGGCCTCATTGCGGGCGCGCCGCGCCAGATAACCCTTTGCATCGAAATTGCCGTCTTCGAATCTGGTGGTCTTGCTCATTAGTTCTGTCCCGTCTTTCGTCTCAGGCGCCAGCGGCGGCCCGCGGCGCATCACTCTGCGCCATGATGTAGGAATCGATTGCGGCGGCGGCATCGCGGCCGTCGCGCACACCCCAGACAACCAGCGAGGCGCCGCGCACGATGTCGCCGGCGGCGAACACGCCGGGAAGATTGGTCATCATCGTGCGCCAGTCGATGTCGATGGTGCCCCATTTGGATACCGCAAGATCCGGTGCGCCAAACATCACCGGCAGGTCCTCGGGATCAAAACCAAGCGCCTTGATCACGAGATCGGCTGGAATTTCATGCGACGAGTCTTCGATGATCTGCGGCACCTGACGGCCGGTGGCATCAGGCTGGCCAAGGTGGATTTTCTGCGCCTGCACCGCGCGGACCTGATTGTCGCCAAGAAATGCCTGTGGCGCCGACAGCCATTTGAAGACAACGCCCTCTTCCTCGGCATTGGCCACCTCGCGCTGCGATCCCGGCATGTTGGCGCGGTCGCGCCGGTACAGACAGGTCACAGATTTGGCTTCCTGCCGGATCGCGGTGCGAACACAGTCCATCGCCGTGTCACCGCCACCGATGACGACAACATCGCGGCCCTTCGCGTCCAGCGTGCCACTGTCAAAATCCGGCACCGCGTCGCCAAGGCTCTTCCGGTTGGAGGCGGTCAGATAGTCGAGTGCCGGCACAATGCCTTCCATACCGACACCCGGCGCGTTGATGTCGCGCGCCTTGTAGACACCGGTGGCGACAAGCACAGCGTCATGCGCCGCCCGGATGTCGTCGAAACTGATATCGACGCCGATATCGACATTCAACCGGAAGGTCACCCCGCCATCCGCCAGCAGATCATGGCGTCGCTGGACAACATGCTTTTCAAGCTTGAAGCCCGGAATGCCGTAGATCAGCAATCCGCCGACCCGGTCATAGCGATCATAAATGGTGACCTGGTAGCCACGCTGGCGCAGCATGTCGGCGGCGGCAAGGCCAGCCGGGCCGGCCCCGATGATGCCGACTGATTCAGACCGTTCCGTGACCGGTTGCGGTGGCTGTACCCAGCCATTTTCAAAGGCTGTCTCGGTGATGTGCTTCTCGACCGCGCCAATGGTGACCGATTCGAACCCCTTCTCGATCACACAGCTTCCCTCGCACAGCCTGTCCTGCGGGCAGATCCGTCCACAGATCTCCGGCATGTTGTTGGTCTGCGCGGACAGCCTGTAGGCCTCTTCCATCCGGCCTTCGGCGGTCAGCATCAGCCAGTCGGGGATGTTGTTGTGAAGCGGACAGTTGATCTGGCAGAACGGCACGCCGCATTGCGAACAGCGCGACGCCTGATCCTCGGCGGCGGTGACGTCAAACTCGTCATAGATCTCGTCAAAATCCTGAACCCGCTTGGCCGCGCCACGCTTGTCCGGCATCTTTTTGTCGGTGGTGACGAATTTCAGCATCTTGGTCGACATGGTTCTGCCCCGTTGTCCTGCCCAGAAAAGAATGACGCGACCACCGGACAGATGCTCGCTTGGAACATCCGTCGCCTGGCACCGCGTCAGAAAAGTCAACAATAGTTACCCTTTTTTCCGGTGTTTCGCAAGGGTCATGCTTCAAAATTGTGTGAGAATTATATTTCCAGTCATTTTAGGTCCGATCCGATACTAAATAGTGTGTGGTCTGTTCGGATTTTGACCTTGGCCGACTTTGGGCTTAGGTTGCTGGTCGTCCACTG
>Ga0181579_10004703_pt1 | contig 10578 bp, 8 predicted proteins | sample 071ome_24_FD_132996 | JGI IMG/M metagenome (GOLD analysis project Ga0181579, IMG submission 132996) | Coastal salt marsh microbial communities from the Groves Creek Marsh, Skidaway Island, Georgia - 071402CT metaG (megahit assembly) | ecosystem: Environmental > Aquatic > Marine > Intertidal zone... | reverse complement strand
TGTTGTTTGTCGCATTCAAGTTCTGGAGAGCAATCGCCGCTCCCAGATTTGTATTTACCGCCAAGACAATCGTTTCTTCCTCCTCTTCGGAGGTGGCTCAAATCTTAGGGGTTTCGACTGGCATGCAGCGGCTCCCCCAAGCGCAACGTGCGTGCCACAACCGGGATCGCGCACACCGGACCCCCACAAGTATTTGAATTTAATAGGAAAAATGGCCTAGCGCCGGACTCCAACCCACCGCCGGCCGGTGCCAAATGGCTCCCGGCACTAGCGAGAAATTGCCAGTTCGCGAATCTTTTGCCGCTTGGCGCAGCAAGAATTGCCATAGGAAACGGAAAGTGTTGAACGCGTGTCATCACGCGACGTTGCAACAGCCTTCCCTAAGGTTTTATTAAGCCTAACAAGCCTAGAGATAACCGATGAACCAACCCGCCCAAGAGCTCTTCACGACCGGCCTCGCGCATCACCGTGCCGGTCGTCTGGACGAAGCCGACCAATGCTATGTCCGAGCCATCGAAGAGGACCCGGCCAACTGCGACGCCATGTTGAACCTCGCGGGAATCCGGATCTCAGCCAACCGGCTGGCTGAAGCCGAAGCCCTGCTCAACACCGCGCGGAACATACGACCGGAAGACCCGAGCATTTTGACCGCCCTCGCCAACGTCCATCAGTCACGCGGCAATAATGAACAAGCCGAGGCTTTTTATCGCGATGCCATTGTCCGCCGACCCGATCTTGCCTTGGCGCACGCCACCCTCGGCCGCTTGCTGTATCAAACCGGTCGCTTGGAGCACGCCATCGAGAGCTATCTCGCGGCATTGAAGATCGACCCGACACTGGCAACAGCGCACGCCAATCTAGGCGCCGCGCTGGTCGCGACCGGCCGCTTGGATGACGCCGAAAGGTCCCTTGGGTTGGCGATGCGTTTGGCCCCCCAAGATGCCGACATTCATCTGAATATGGGGCACGTCCGCTTTGCCCGGCAGGACTACGAGGGTGCGCTTGAAAGCTTCACCAAGGCTTCCTCGATCCGCTTGGGCTGGGCCAAAGCGCATCTGAACATGGGTGCGGCCCTGCACCGACAAGGGAGGTATCCCGAAGCCGAGACCGAATTTCGGCGCGCCGTCATGCTCGATGCGGGCGACGCCGAAGCCCTGCGCGGGCTCGGTACCACGTTGATTTCATTGAAGAAATTTGACGACGCCGAAGCCGCGCTGTTGCGCTCGGATACGCTGGAACCGGGCAATCCGCAAACCCAATTCCTCCTGGGCCAGGTGTTTGCGACGTCAAAAAACTTCACCCGCGCGGCGGAGTATTTTTCCGGTGTTGTGGCGCGTCTGCCCGGCCTTCTTGAGGCGCGCCTGAATCTCGGGCATGCGCTTCAAGTCCTGCATCGGCACCCCGAAGCCCTGGAACATTTCGAAGCCGCCATTGAAATCGACCCCGAGTCATCGCAAGCCTTCAATAACCTCGGCAATTCGCTGGGTGCGCTGAATCGCAACGACGAAGCCACCGCGGCGTATCGCCGCGCAATCGAATTAGACCCCACGCTTGCCGTGGCCCACATCAACCTCGGCAATACCTTGCGCCTTATGGGGCGTCACGGTGAAGCGTTGGAAGAGTTCAATAAGGGATTGGAAATCGATCCCAGCGACCCGCGTGCGCTCAATGGGATCGGCCTTGCTCAACAGGCCTTCAACCGTCAGGCCGACGCCATCGAGACGTTCAAGCGCGCCATCGAAGTAGACGGCAGCTATCCCGAAGCGATGAACAATCTCGCGATCGCCTACCAGCAGCTCGGGCGCTACCACGATGCCGTCAGCACCTATCACGCCCTCATTGAAAAACACCCGGAACTGTCCCAGGCATACTTCAACCTTGGCAGCCTCCTGCAACTCCTCAGTCGCCACGATGAAGCAGTTACGGCGTTCCGCGAGGCGCTGAATCGCAACGTCGACAATAACGTCGTCTACCCCTATCTCGCCCACGGCCTCATGCAGCAATGTAGCTGGGACAACCTCGAGGCCATCATCTCGCGAGTGCTCGACAACACCGAGAAGGAAATCGAACGCGGCCAAGGCGTTTCGATTTCACCCTTCGGGCTTCAGAGCATGCCGGCGGACCTCGATTTGCGCATGCGGACCGCACAACACGTGGCGCGCCGCGCCGAACGCGAGGTCGAGGACAGTCGCGCCCGGCTGGGGCCGCTGACCTACAAGAAACCGGCCGACGGCAAGCTCAAGATCGGCTTTATCTCGCCGGATTTTCGATTCCACAGTGTCGCGGTCGCCTTTCGCGGCGTTCTCGAAAACCGCAATCGCGACCGCTATCACTACGCCGCCTATGCCATCACGACATACGGTCAAGACGACTTAACGCGCCATTTCTCAGAGTCCTTCGATAGCTGGACGGATATCACGCAGATGTCCTACGTCGATGCGGCCAAAAAGATCGCCGACGACGGCGTGAACGTGTTGATCGATCTCGCCGGACATACCCGTGGTGGTCGGCTGGAAGTGCTCGCCCTTCGACCCGCCCCGGTGCAAGCGCATTGGCTGGGATTTTCGTCGACGACCGGTGCATCCTTTATCGACTATTTGGTGACCGACCGAATTCAACTGCCGCCCGAGGATCAGCAATACTGCACCGAACAGTTGGTCTACCTGCCCGATACGTTCATGGCGACCTCCCGTCCACCGGTTGCAGTCGAGAGCTATAGTCGGGCCGACTTCGATTTGCCGGAAGACGGGTTCATCTTCGCCAACTTCAATTCGCACTACAAATTCTACCCGACGCTTTTCGCCACGTGGATGCGGCTATTGCGACAGATCCCGGGAAGCGTGCTCTGGTTCATGTCAGGCACGCCAACCAGCCGCGCCAACCTGCAAAGAGAAGCCGAAGCACGCGGGATAGACCCGTCCCGACTAATCTTTTCCGATACCATTCCGCATCCGTTGCACTTGGCGCGTCTCCCGCTCGCCAACTTGGCATTAGATAATTTGCATCATGGCGGCGGCGTCACCACCACCGACGCGCTGTGGGCGGGCGTGCCCGTTCTTACGCTGTACGGGCCCACGCCACCGGCACGCAACGGTGCGACCTTGGTCAGCGCGATCGGCGCCCCGGAACTCATCGCCTATTCGCTCGACGAGTACGAAAAGAAAGCCGTCGCTTATGCGTCGCAACCCGAGATGTTGGCGGAAACCAGGGCCAAGTTGAAACGCAACCGAGACGCCGCGCCCCTCTTCCACATCGATCGTCTCACCCGACACTTCGAAAAAGCCTGCGACCTGATGTGGCAAAACTATATTGAGGGCAACGCGCCGCGCATGATCGAAGTGCCGGCGCTTCCGCCGTCCTCCGAAGAGGTCGTTAGCGAAACCTAACTTGCCGGCCGTTGTTCGGCGATCGCACCAGAGAGGTGCCAGGGTCGACCATCGACCAAGTCGGTGGCGATAAAGCACAGCCGGTTCGATGAAGCCGCTGGATAGATCGGCGCCGTCATGAGAGACGCCTGATGATCGGCGTGAACCGCAATCGGCCAACTCAACGTGCGACCGCGCCGCTGGCCGTCGGCCCGGGGCGTACCTTGCGTGAAGTCTTTCTCCAGCGTCACGATCAACCCGGTGCCCGCCGGCGAAGGCCGCGTGGCGACCACCAGGTTCAGGCGATTTTCCGCCGAGCGCTCAAGAAGGCCCGTCCTGACCTCCCATTCCTCGAGGATGCGCGTGGGCACGCCGACAACGGCCGAGTCCTTCAACGCCAACAATCGAAATGTCTCCGGGATCGCCGCATCGCCACCGACGACAAGGCCAAACCGCCCCATCGGGAGATCAAGCGTCGATAAGTCGTCGGCGTAGTCAGTCACCCAGGGGTGGCGGCCGCACCGGTGCAACGTATCTTGGTGCAAAACGACGCCGTCTTTCGTGATCAAAACGCCACGATGCGCCACCTTTTCACCGGCGGCGTGAACGACCGACGTCGCGACGCATATCTCTTGATCCAACTCGGCCACGGCCTTAGTGAGTTCGGCAATTCCCACCTCGCACAGAGCCGCCGCAGCCGCGACATCGGCCACCTTCTCGTCACCCAAAAACGCCAACTCCGGCAGGACCAAGAAATCCACACCACGGCCACGTGCATCGGCGACCGCCGCGACCGCCTGAGCGATGGAATCACCACCGACGAACCCGGACGAGACAGCCGCGCCGATCTGCTCTGCCGCTGGCGCCAAATTGTGCGGCTTCGGTTCCTCCACAATGGGCCCGTAAAGTTCGGGACGTCGATCGGCGAACATATCCGACCCGTCGGGCCGGGCCTTGTTGAGCGACTCTCCGAGGTCGATGTCGGCCCAGATCACGGCCTCGTCCTCGACCGGCGCACGGGCCAACACGGTCCCGTCCGGCGCCACGATTTGGCTTGCCCCGCCCCCCATCATCGATCGCGCGTCGCGCGCGTCATGTTCGCCTGCGAGGGTCTTCACAAGGCCTTCGGGCACCAAGCGACCGACCTTATTCGCCGCAGCGACAAAGACCTTGTTCTCGGCCGCGCGGACCGGAAGGTGGAGTTCGTCTTCGTCAGGGGCGAAGGAGCACAGGCTGTTCGACAGAAGTTGCGCGCCGCGCAACGACAGGCTCCGCGTCACCTCCATCGATACCCCATCCATACAGGAATACATGCCGATGTTGCCGAACGGTGTCGTCATGACGTCGGACGGCGCGTCGGGCTTTTCCAAAAAGAAGTTCTCGCCCGAGATCAAGAACTGCTTGCTTGATTCACCTAGCTTCGATCCGTCAGGACCAAACATCGTGTTGGTATTCCGCACCGCGTTGTTTCGGTGACGGGTCGTCACGTTCACCTGAATCATACACGCCAATTCTTTGGCCTTGGCGGCAATGGCCTTCAAGAACGGACCATCGGCAGCTTCCGCGATCGAATAGCAATGTTCCGGATCGCGGTAGAGTGGCGGATGGTTGCAGTATTCCGGCAGGACAATCAGGTCGGGATCGCACTCGGCTTGCGCCTTGTCGATCATCCTGAGACAGGTCTGCAGATTCGCCTCGACATCGTCCGAGACTTCGAACTGAACCACCGCTACGCGCATCGCACCCTCCCGCTTGGAATGCGCAAATGTAGGCCGTTCCGCTTGCTTGAACTAGATGTCATCGTCGCAGCGCGGCGACGGGGCGATTAGCCGGCGACCACGCTCCGGAAGACCTCTTTTGCCTTGGGCGGTTGGAGATCGAACTCGGAAACCTCCAACTGCATATCGAGGCTGGAAAATCGCGGCAGCGAATCGAAACCAATCGACCCGGCGACCGCCTCAACGGGCTGGATCAGCGCCGGATCGGCATTCTCTTGTTCAGCGACAACATGCGCCAGCGAGAGGTAGCTGGAGTCTTCTTGTGACGAGGCATGAAAAATACCGGACAGCCGGTCGGACAGCACGACCTCCATGGTCTCCAACGCGAACTTGAGCGAGATAGGCGCGATCGGCAGGTTGCTGAACGGCCCGATTCGTCGCCCCGCCGCAAGATCGCGCCGCCAGGCCTGCACCACGGGTGCATCGCTCGTCATGACCTTGGTAAGCCGCAAGATTGCGCCGTTTTCCCGGTCGATCACATGCCGCATGCCGGCCTCGCCCAGCGCTTTTTGTCGGCCATATTCGGAGACCGGACAGGGATGGCTGTCCCGCGTACGATGGGAGATCGCGCCGTCGAAGACTTGGTTGCTGGACAAGAAGAGCACGAACACGCCCTGCGAGGATAATTTGGCGGCGAGCCCGACGGTGCCGCGCACATTGACCTGTTTGGAGCCGGCGGGGTCCTGCGCACAGTCGACGATCGAGGTAACGCCGGCGCAGATCAGCGCCGCATCGACCTCGGGCAGCACTTCCCAGCTCGCCGGCACCGTGAGATCCAAATAATGGTGGTCGTCCCCGCGACGTCGGCTCGTCCCGATGACCGTTACGCCGAGTGCCGCAAAATGCGCGCACGCCGCTTGGCCGAGTGCGCCATCAGCGCCGACAACAAGCAGTTTCTTCGGCCAAATCACCGTTTCGGCCCACAGCACAGCGCAAAGTAGTAATGCGCCATTTGGTAGAACCCGGTGTGAACGACCTCGTCATTCATCGAGAACACGAACACATTGGCGAAATGCGCCATGAGTAGTGCTTTGAGGTCCTCGGCGGTTTTGCAGTTGATGTGGCCTTCTTTGCTGGCCGGACTGGCATAGGCTTGCGAGGCCAAGCTCGGCGAGCCGACGATCAACACGCCGGTATCGGTCAAGGACTCAGCAAGGTTCCCGATGAACACGCCTTCGTCTTTCTGTTCGATGTGTTCGATCACGTCGAGCGAATAAGCGCCGTCGAAGCGACGTGGCGCATCCGCGGGGAAAGGCCCGCCGAGCATATCGTGGACGCCGGTCTCCAACGGCCAGGCTTCTTGGCGCCGTGAGTCGACATCCGCAATGAACACAGGGTCGAAGTCGATCGCGGTCACCTGGCCAACCTCTTGTTGAACGATGCGAGTCCCGAAGGCGTCCGCGCAGCCCACTTCCAACACGTCTTGCGCGCCGCTGAGCATCTTGGCGACGAACTTGTACCTCGCGAGGAGGATCGCCAAGCGGCGCGGATCGTCATGCCAGACTTGGTTGGTCATCAAGCCGAGCCGCGACACGCCGTCGGCCTCGGCAATGTCGAGAGCGGCCTGGTACTGGGGCTCGCGGGTCTTATCGGTCATGCGTTATCGACTCACGTGAAATAGATGCATCCGTAGTCGCCTGTGTAGCCGGCCTGGGCAAAAGCCCACTCCCATTCCGCCGGCGTCATAAAGGCTCGGCAAGTCAACTGCCAGTAGAGTAGGTTCGCTTTCTCTTGTTCGTTTCGATAGGACTCGATGGTCACATGGGCGCCCCCGGCGCGGACCCGTTCGATCTCACTGAGGGCCAAGCTCATCTCATAATTATATAGGTTATGCAGCGTATTAATAGAATAGACTAAATCAAATCTTGAAGTGTCATATGGTAGCGGGTCGGCGATTGTCCCGACCTTGAGGCAGGACTGCACTTCCTCTTTTGCGTGTGTGATCGCGTATTCGGAAATATCGATTCCCGCGACCGTCACGTCAGGCAATACCTGCGTGAACTCGTACAACAAGAACCCTTTTCCGCACCCCACATCGAGAATACGAGCGCCGGGCTGCAGGCCGTAATGCGCCACCATCGCCTCGGCCACCGGCCGCCAACGCCCGTCATAGCGATAGCCGCCAAACCCGTACCGGCGATCACCGTCCCAGTAGTCCTTATCGAAACGCCCCGCGACTTCGGCGCATTCAGCCTTGTCGTGCTCGACCACACGCTGGACATAGTCGCGCTCAGTGGCGGTATGCAGCCGGCCGACGAAATCGATATAGGCCATCACACGGCCTGCGGCAGTTCGGTGGCGGCGAACTGGTCGACAAGGAGGATGTCTTCGAATCGGGCGACTTCTGCCGGTGACCGAAAAACCACATTTTCGAGCGCCGCGTGGAGTTCACGGCCCTGGTCGAGGATTTGGGCATAGATTCGGCGCCGCGCAGCCCGATCAGGGGGCAACATGAACATCGAGAACAGAATGACACCATCCAAAGACGGAAGTTCTTCCATGACCGCATTCAGCATCATGAAACAGCCCGGCATGGCGTATTCCGTCGCCGACAACTTGAACGCCAGGTCATTGCGGACGGCGTAGTCCCGAATCACGAGGTTCTGGACCTGTTGGGGCATGCGTTCGTCGCGGATCGGCCGCGAGGCGATGTAGCCCCGGAAACCGCCGGTCATAGCCGTCATTCGAAGCCCCCCGGTAGGGCGTAGTCCATTCCTAACCGCGTGGCTGGTCGCACCGTGATCGGTTCGAAGAACTCGCCCAAACGCTTGTCGGCATAAGGCGAAAACAAGCTCTTGAAACGGCAATTCATCGACCAACGGGTGTCGGCCTCGCGGTTGATTCGGTTGCCGTGCATCAGCGACTGCGCAAACAGCAGAATCTCGCCGAAACGGATATCGATCCACTCGACGTCGGGTTCGATCGCCTTAAAGAGGTCTTCTGCGCTTTTCGAGGCAAACTCTCGAAGTCGCGCACTCACCGCCCGGTCCGGCCCCGGCGGCAACAGATACATCGATTTGGTCCGGTGGCAGTCGACAAGCGGCAGCCAGACGACGATCTCGAACGGCGAATCGCCGCTCCAGACATCGGCGTGAACCGGTAACAGGGACGAATCGTCGTTGGGCAGTTGGATCGACAAGTTCACCCGCCGCTGCATCGCCAACTCGTTGCCCACAAGAGATTCCAGGCTCCGTCGGGCTAGGCTGAAATAGGCCTCGCGCATCCACGGCGCGGCATTGACCGTGTTGTAGACGTCTAGGCGGAGCGCGTTGAGGTCGGCGACCTCGACCCGTTCATGGATATTGTTGAGGAAAACGTCTCCAGGGCCCCGATCGCCGACACCCAGGTGTCGCGCCGCCTGGTCGGCAACCGCGTCGCGGATCTTCTCTAGCGCGCTCATGTCGTCGATCGACTGAATAACATAGCCATCGGTGAGAAATCGCTGGCCCAGCGCGGCATCTTCAGCGCGAAGGAACCCCCGCGGAAATGCCGTGTCGGCGGCGTCCGAATCGGTCGGAACGGCTGAGGCAGCCTTGTCGTTCATGGTCCTGCGGGCTCGCTACTGGAAATCACCGCCAACACTGCCCCAACATGGTTAAAGGGCGCTTAACGGAGCCTTCCGGCCAGCCCCTGCCCCCTTTGGCGCCCCCATTTTTGCCCGGCGCGACTAGTCGCGGTCAGGTCCTTTCGCCGCCACCGGCACGGTGCCATAGCCAGGCTCCACCGACGCAGGCGGCTGATACTCTTCCTCGACCGCGTCGTCCTCGTCTCCGGTTATATCCGGGGCCGTCGACTGGGCTTCCGGCTCCTCGGGCGACGCCGAGCCGGTCGAGCCGCTTTCCGCGGCCGTTGCCCCCTCTTGGGTGTCCGCTGGCTCATCATCACCTGCCGCGTCGTCGTCGGCGTCCGGATCGAATTCCGGCGCCTCTTCGTCCTCGGCCTGCTGTTTCTCGCCCCGGCTTGCAGCCGCCTGTTCTTCGGCATCCCGCACAAGCTCCTCAGGCGGTTCAGCGCTTAGAAGGCCTGCGGCCTTGAGTTCGTCCACACCCGGTAGATCGTCGAGATCGCTCAGCCCAAAATGCTCCAAGAACTCCTGCGTGGTGCCGTAGGTCAGCGGACGACCCGGCGTTGGTTTGCGGCCCCGCAATCGGACCCACCCGCTTTCCATCAGGACATCGAGCGTCCCTTTACTCAAACCGACGCCCCGGACCTCCTCGATCTCGGCGCGGGTGATCGGCTGGTGGTAGGCGATGATCGACAAGGTTTCGACCGCGGCGCGGCTCAGGCGGCGTTGCACCGTCTTTTCGCGTTCCATCAGGAAGGCAAGATCGGGCGCGGTCCGGAAGGCCCAACCCCCCGCGACCTGCTTCAGGACAATCCCACGTTCGGCGTAGATTTCCGTTAAATCGGCCATCAACGCCGCGACATCCGTGCCGTCCGGCAGACGGGCCACCAAGCTCGCCTCGTCGAGCGGCTCAACAGCCGCGAAGAGCAATGCCTCGGCCATGCGGATCAATTGGGATTCGTCACTCATACGCTCACCTTACTGGTTGGTCTCTGCATTGTTGGGAATCTCGGTCGCACCCATCATGTAGATGGGGCCGAACGCCTCGCCCTGCCGGAGACGCATTTCGCCACGCTTCACTAACTCCAATGAGGCCGCGAAGGTCGCGGCGACGGCGGAACGCCGTTCGGCAGGCGATCGGAGCGAGTCCGGCAGAAAACTCTCAAGCCTTTGCCAGGTCGGCATTTTGCCCAGAACCCGTTCTAAACGGCGCACAGCCTCTTCGATCGTGTGGATGACGACAGTGCGCATGGTCAACGGCTGCGCCTTGCCGCGCAATTTGAAGTCGCCATAGGCCTTCAGCATTTCGAATAGCGAGACCTGATAGACCGATTTTCGAATGACGCGAATGCCCTCGGGCGCACCGCGCTTGAAGACATCGCGCCCCAGTCGATCCCGTGCCATCAGTTTGGCCGAGACATCGCGCATCGCCTGCAAGCGCTGCAGCTGGAACGCCAACCGCGCCGCCATTTCGGGCCCCGACAGTTCGTCGTCGCCGTTTTCTTCCGGGGGCAGCAGCAACCGCGACTTGAGGTACGCCAGCCACGCCGCCATGACGAGGTAATCTGCGGCGACCTCTAGCTTGATCCCGCGGATCTGATCGATGAAGGCAAGATATTGCTCGGCCAATTGCAGAATCGAGATTTTCGCGACGTCCACTTTCTGGCCCCGTGCGAGGACCAAAAGGACATCGAGCGGCCCTTCATAGCCGTCGAGATCAACGACCAGCGGCTGGGCTTCTTCGGCCCGCGCGGCGACCTCGTCGAGGCCCTTGTCAAATGCGTCTGAGGGGTGCAATGGCAGCCTATATATGTCCGGTAGCGATGGTGACCACATTATATAGTGTGTCGATGACGGGCAAAATAATAGT
>Ga0181579_10004700_pt1 | contig 10585 bp, 23 predicted proteins | sample 071ome_24_FD_132996 | JGI IMG/M metagenome (GOLD analysis project Ga0181579, IMG submission 132996) | Coastal salt marsh microbial communities from the Groves Creek Marsh, Skidaway Island, Georgia - 071402CT metaG (megahit assembly) | ecosystem: Environmental > Aquatic > Marine > Intertidal... | reverse complement strand
TGACCTGATTCCTGTTATTTTCCATTAGTTTGACTCCAGACCTGATCCACGACCTGACTCACGACCTGATCCACGACCTGATCCCAGACCTGATTCTCGACCTGACCCACGGCCTGATCCCAGACCTGACCCCTGACCTGACCCCTGACCTGATTCATGACTTGATTCCTGACCTGATTCCTGACCTGATTCCTGTTATTTTTCATTAGTTTGATCCCAGACCTGATCCCTGACCTGACGCCAGACCTGATTCTCGACCTGACGCCAGACCTGATCCCAGACCTGACCCCTGACCTGACCCCTGACCTGATTCATGACCTGATTCATGACCTGATTCCTGACCTGATCCCAGACCTGATCCCCGACCTGACCCCTGACCTGATTCATGACCTGATTCATGACTTGATTCCTGACCTGACCCCTGACCTGATTCCTGTTATTTTTCATTAGTTTGATCCCAGACCTGATCCCAGACCTGACGCCAGACCTGATTCTCGACCTGACGCCAGACCTGATCCCAGACCTGATCCCAGACCTGATTCATGACCTGATTCCTGACCTGATTCCTGACCTGATTCCTGACCTGATTCCTGACCTGACTCCAGTTATTTTTCATTTTTAATCCGGCCCCACTGTTTTGTAGAAATTTAGTCACGGGCACGATGTTCTCGTTCCTGTTCCTTATCATATTCACGTTGATATGTACAATGTACACTAAAACCAGCGGGAATAGTTACGGGGCCATGAATGGGATGCTCCACGGTACGTTCTTGATAAAGAATCAAGTAAGGTCCAATCAAACTTTCTTCATTCCAATTTTGTGGAATATACATTTTCACTCCATCCAAAGAATCAAGCACATGACGAGAACCAACATTCTCACCCGGAACCAACTGTAGGATTTTCTTCTTGGATTTTGTATAACCTTCTGGAACCTTGTTGGAAATAGTCAGTGCCAAATCTCCTTGCCAGATACGATCATTAACCGTACAAGCCTCACTAAATCGCAAAGGTTGTCCCGGCTGAACCTTATCGTGTTTACCATTCTTGATCTTTGCCGCATGTTCAACAATTACCTGAATTGCATTCGTCATAATTACTCTCCTTTAAAATTTAAGTTCTTCCAATAACATTACACTTACGATCAACATCATTACCAAGCCACTTTTGAGCCTGTTCACAATTTTCTACATCATTATCTACCCCCATAACAAACACTCTACCAGTTGGGCAAGTTGCAACAAAACGTTTGCCAAAGATTTTTGTATTGTACAATGCCTCAATTGTATTTTCAATATCATTATGTCGGCTATCAATACACTCGGCATTAGTTTCTTCAAGATATTTTGTCCAACCATAACGATTGATCATGATAGATCTAATATCTTGATTACTTTCACCGTGAATTTGATGCAAAGTTAGAGTTTCTGGACTCATAACAATTTGTTCAGTAACTCGATGTCCCTCGATACTCCATATACAAAATCCATCACTAAACTTTACCGAAGGTCCATCTTCACAATGCAAAACTTTATCTTGCATACGGATCACTTCTGGCCTATCTTGAAATACAAGATATGTTTCGTCATTATGAGTATAGGACGACCACCATCCACAAACCTCTACGAGCTTAAACAATGGGTAAATGCCATCAACTAGTTCCACATTAAGAACTTCACACATGTAAGAATAAAAGGAGAGCCACGCCTCATTATATCCAAGCATCATACCGTTTAGTGCTTCATTTTTAGAAATATAAAATCCATTGTCAGTGTGAAATTTCTGTATAATTTCAACAGCTTCGATTGGAGACTTAGCAAAGAAAATATGTTTGGCTTCGGGAAGTCCAGCGATGGTGTGGACTTCTTTAGCAAACTCAATGCATTTTTCTCGGTCGCAAGGTCCGGTGGATGTACCAATCTGAATCCAACGATCCACATGTTGTTTCATTTTTGCTTCTTGTTCGGATGTAAGACTTTCAATCATTTTTTACTCCAGTGGTTAAAGTTAGTAATAATACCGTCATCATACTAGTCCCTCAATTATTTTTCCGCCATTTGCAATCTTCATAGGTCTTCCTCTTTTACTTATATAAGTAGTATCAGCATCAATACCAAGTGCTGCAACTGTACTAGCCATGAGATCTTGTGCGGTATACGCTAGACCATCAATCATCTTTCCATCTTTAGTTGTTGCACCAATAGCTCGACCCCCTTTGAATAAACCTCCAGATACAAATGCACTCCATGTCGCTGCCCAATGGTCACGACCAGCATTCTGATTAATTCGAGGAGTTCTACCAAACTCTCCCATCATCATTATAGCAGTTGTATCCCACATGTCAAGCCTCTTTAGGTCAAGAATGAGAGTTGATACTACTTTATCTAATTCGGGAAGTTTAGTGTTTAAAGTATCATGAGTCATTTGATGAAGATCCCATCCTCCAAATCCAATCTCAACAAATGGGACTCCTTGCTGTAGAAGACGACGAGCAATCAATGCACTATTGCCAAATCCAGTAGCTCCATATGCGTTTCTTACTTGTTGAGGTTCCGTATTAATTTTCAACGCATTCATCTGCGGGGAAGTATTTAGTTTAATAGTTTTGTCATACAGATTCTTATGGTCTATAGGAAGTTCCCCACGATTAGAATCAATAAAATTTTTCTCTAAAGTAGAAAGGAATTCTAGGCGATTTTTATTTAGATTTCCTCCCAAATTATTAATTTGACCATTAGAATTTACTAAAAAGGGATCATAAGTAGTTCCTAAGAATCCACCTCCAATACTTCTTGTGCCTACAGAAAAGAATGCCGGAATCTCAAGATCTTTCCTACTCCTGCCAAGCTCATAAGATACTACAGACCCCAAAGATGGATGAACAACTGTAGGATTAGGTTTAAATCCCGTGTGTATATGATATGTCCCTCGCATGTGATCAGCTTCACCAGTAGACATACTTCTTACGACAGAGAAATCTTTTCCAAGTTTTGCCAGTTCAGGCATGAGTTCACTAATCTGGAAATCCCCTGCCGTATTGATCGGCATATGAGGACCACCCTCTTTAGTTCCGGGTTTCAAATCCCACATATCAATAGTTGGTGGACCGCCTCCCAACCAAATCAAAATTGCTCCCTTGCGGTCATTACGAAGTTGTGATGAGTTTTTAACAATGGTTTGACCAAAGGAAAGCGATGTGGAAGCAAGAGAAGCAAGTCCACCAGCGTGTTGTAAGAAGTGTCGTCTATTCATGATTTCTCCCTCATTTAGTTAAAATAAAATTATTAGTCACAGAAGGTTGCTTGATGTTTAACTTCCATCATTGTATACGAAGAATGTTGTTTGTCAACTCCTTCAACAATCAGTCTTGTCCAACTGTTTTGTATATCGTTAGTTAATCGTTCTCTATATTTATCTGGTGTAAGATTTGTTCTATGAGCAACACCATCAACCCAACCATCCATATAAATATCATACACCATAATCTTCAATACTTTCATTTGTGTGTCGTTCAGACCCCAAGATTTAATAGCGTGAACATAATGGTCTGCGTTCCAGTCGTCTAGTTTTATTCCCAATGGGTCACTCATTTATCAACTCCTCCATTCACCTGTTCGTTCATAAATATCTTTAGGACAATCGGGTGAACATCCACGGTATTTTGTCCCACAATCTTTAGTATGATACATCCACCAGTTTTTAGGCGGCTTATTTGATCGTGATCTAATTATCATATAAAGAGGAAATAATGTAGCGAATGTAATAAGAACTACACAAAGTTCAGTCATTTGTCACCTATTAGTGATATTATAATGCAGGTCAGACTGGAACCAATCAACATTCCAGAAAGAAATCCTCTAAGCCAGCGATCAAATGCCTTGCTCATTTATCACTGTTTTATAAGTATGCCACCAGACTTTACATTTATGACACTCAGTTCTGTATTCTGGATCAATAATCATTTTAATGGTTTGTAGTGGAGTCGTAACCGTTTTTGTATCGTGGCACAAGGGGCAAATTTCTACTCTTGACTCAATACATTTATTTGGAACATCAATATATTTTAAGTCCGCTGGGTAATGTTCGCACCCTGTAATGTAACCATTAGGAGTATCGTAACATGCCGTGCCGCATTTTTCACATTTAAAATTACTCATTTATCATTCCTCGTAATAAAATACTCGTTGTACGTTTTCGCCGGTTTCCAGCCAGATGGATCTTTCTTATCGACCATTTTCATTTTTTCAAAGGTTTCCGAATCTATCCACCCTTTTGACTCATAACCGCATCTTGGACAGGTATAAATACCCATACAGAAACAATGACTGTTTTGAGCAGCCATGATACATCCACATTCTTTACAATCAATAGCTCCGAGGCATCCCGCTCCGGGTTGGTTTCTCCAGCTATAATCAATTGGTTCTGTTCTGGTTTTACCAGTGTCGATTATGAATTCTGACATAAGTGTGAATATACCGCCTCTCTAAATTCTGTATCTGACAAACCCCATTCATTGGCAATTAGAATAAGATTTTCTGGTAAAGAAAAGAAGATGTCCCGCAGTTGCTCAATTTCGTATGACTGGCTCAGTGCTTCATAAATGCAGTCATGAAAAGACGCAACCTCTCCGGTCATTCCATTGCTGTATACGTCGTTTAAGTCTGGATCACTCCATCTATTCCAAGTATTCCATTTCAATGAGTCTAATGAGTCTTGTAATTTTTTCTTGATTCTATTTTCTTTATCTTGATCGCTGTATCCGAAAGTAGCATAACCGTACCAACCTTCTCTACTCTCTGATTTATCAGTCATTTGTCAACTCCTTCATACAGATGTGCTACCCACGGATGGTCATGAAACATAGAATCAAGTTTATCTGGATTTTCTTCATAATAGCCTAGTAAGGAAATATTTAAGTGACCTTTCATTTTAGCATATTCAACGGGGTCAATCTCAACATTACAATCCTTACAGACATAGTTACCGACTAAACTATACATCCCTATGAATACTACATTATCATGTTTACATGTCATTTATCAACTCCTTCAAAGATATTACCCACTACTTCCCAAGATTTATCAGGAGGGCAGCCATAATAATATTCAATAGCGGATAATTCCCCCTCATCGTCTTTTTCTTGGTAAATCCACCCTTCTTTTTGGTATGGGACATACTGATACAGTAGAAGGTTCCAGCCGGGTATCTGGGCATAATTTTTGCTATTAAAGTCAACAAGACCTCTTTCTCGTCGTCTTTCTACAATATCACCCTCATAAATCTCAACACCGTTCTTGTCTTTGAGTCCCGTATATTGCTGGATGACTATATCATCCATTTGGCAGTTGATATTACTGTGTTCTTTACTTTTTCTGTCATAAAGAAATACCTCGCAACCTTTTCCGTAGTCCTTTAAAGAAAGAATAGGATCTTCCTCTGCCCACGGATCAAGCCATCGGTTTTCTTTTTTGTGCCAAACCCGAAATTTAATATCTCTCATTAATCTTTATCCTAACTTTCAAAAACCCATCTTTATCTTGATTGGATGATGCCCAACCTATATGTTCACATTGTTTTCTCCAAGTGATCTTACCCTTTTTGGAGACGTACATTGGTTGCCCTGTGGGTATTTTATCATATTTCCTATGGATAACAATTTCACCATCTTGTAAGATTCTGATCTTATTTCCTAAATTTACTACATCTGAACGGGCATGACTTGGGTGCTTTGTTAAATCAATATTTACCACATATACGGTAGAGACGCCTAATAATTTATCTCCCGGTTTTCTATTTTTAAAACTTCGGGCCATCATAGAATTGTCGTCGTAGCTTCCATACAAAGGATCGCCAATTTCAATTTCGTCTTCGCAGAACCATTGAATTGATTCGCTTATGCTGTCAGTTACTCTCGCTCTCATTTTCCACCCCATTCATTCCAATGATCGTACATATCTGCCCTTGACTTTAATAGTTTTTCCCGATCTTCTTTTGAAATAAAGATAGGATTTACATCCATTAGACTTACTGGCGGCACATTCCAGAATGGTATTTTAGCATTTAAATGGGGAATGTCAATATATCCGTCTGGTTTTTTTTCTGATTTATCGCTCATTTCTCAACCCTCTCCTTCCGGCGATGCCGGTTTCATGATAATTTTCCATTCTTTAGCATCCAATATATTCAGGTAAGGGTAATATGCTTGAGCATTGTAGTATGCCGGATAGCCACTGTCAAGTAAAACGGGAATTAATTTATCGTCTTTATCATAATTTTGGAATTGCCCATCCCGAACCAGTTGTTTAAATGTCTTTCCTGTTTCTTTGTGGATCAATTTCCAGCGGTTCCACTTACTCATTCATCAACTCCTTCAAAGATATTTCCAACGACTATTTTATAGTCGTTTTGAGATATCCCACCATAATAGTCAAATGGTTTAGTGTCTTGAATACTTTCTCCATTCATCCCTTGTCTTCTAAATTCACACCATTGATCGCCAGAATACGCTTCAGCCCATCTCACTTCATATAATGTTTTATCATGACAACTTTCTGGATGTCCCAAAATATCCCCCTCATAAATCTCCTTATTATTCTTATCTTTGAGTCCGGTGTATTGCTGCCACACACAATCTTCATTGGTCATTATTGGTAGTTCCATAGACTGTGTAGCATCGTCTTGTATCTCTTTAGGAGTCATACCGTCAATAATAAACATCTGACGGTTCTTGTTCCATACTCTAAATTTAATCTTTCTCATTATTCTTCCTCCAGCCAGTTAGATATAATCGCAATTATTTGTCTTGCACTCCAGTCGCTTAGTTCAAATCTTTCTTTTAGTTCTTTTACCAATTCGTTGTACGACATACCCGCTTTAATAAATTCTGATTTATCAGTCATTTATCAACTCCTTAATTTACCCCAAGACAGTCCGCATGGATATGTATCAAACCCACATTTTCTTAATTGGTCAGCAACCCATTCAGCCTTATCTTCATTTGATTTATTCTTAAATATATCAACATGTGGCTCGGCGGTGATTGTCAACACTAACTCAAAAGCTAAATCAACTAATTTTTGTTCGTCAGAACTCATTCATCAACTCCGTCATCTTTAGCTACCTTCTTTTTAAATCTAACCATTATGTAGGGAAGTTGAAAGATTTTAGTTAAACATGCGATCATAGTCACAATCATATATGCCGCAAGTACACATAGGAATCCTATTGCGATGCCATACAATAATACCTGCCAAGTCATTTTATCCCCTTGTGTTTAACACCAAATCCAGTACAGATAATTCTAATTCTTTTATTCTTGTCGTCCCAGACGTAAACGAACGGGCCTGTTTTTTTCGCTGACTCTACAGGTACAAGTTTAATCTCTTTCTGAGACAAAAGTTGCAAACTGGTACGCTGACGACCATCTTTGTTTGTCCATTTCTTGATCTTGTTGTTCCAAGTCCAGTGTTCTTTGAACTCAACAACCTGCTTGGTTTTGCTTGGCAACTCCTGTTTTTTAGTGGTTTTGTAATCGTTTGCTTGGGCTACTGATGCGACAAGTACGACTGCGATTGCGATAAGTTTTTTCATTGTTCTACTCCTAAAGTAAAGAAAAGATTTCATTTGTCAACTCCTTCAATAATCAACCGCATCCAACTATTTTTTATATCGTTAGTGATCCGTTCTCTAGATTCATCTGGCGTAAGATTTGTTCTATGAGCTTGGCCATCACCCCAACCGTCCATATAAATATCATCCATCATAATCTTCAAGACTTTCATTTGTATATCGTTAAGCCCCCAAGATTTAATAGCATGGGCATAATGGTCTGCGTTCCAGTCCTCTTGTTTTATTCCTAACGGGTCACTCATTTGTCAACCATGCTCCCGCTAGTTTTGTATCAATAATTTCTGTATTACTAAAATAACCATCAATATTTTCAATCCAAATATCAAGTAGTGTAGTGCTGTCTATACCACTATTATCGTCACTCATCGCCCGTCTGATAAACTCAATCGCTTTATATTTACTAGAAAAAATGCCTAGCATATCTAAATCTACAAATACTTTCATGCCTACTTTTTCTGTTCTTCTTTCGACAACAACCCATACTTTAGCAGACTCCTGAACCTCATTAGCATATGCTTCTGACATTGAACCCAAGTCTTTCCGTATTTCTCTATAGTCACTCATTTGTCAATATCCCATGTTTAATTCTTGTGCTTGTTGTGTAAGCTCGACACCCGCCAAAGCACGAATTGCTGCGTCTTTGGATTTAAGCTCAATATCCCAGTCGTACTGGTCACTACATGGTCTGTCGGTTGGCATGTCGGCATGACTACGCTGATTTGTCTTGTTTGGATGAGATTCACTGTAATGGAACAGAGGTCTGACATTCCAAGTGGCAGCACATTGATACATACAAGCGTCTGAACTTGTCTCTGACGGATTGCACTTGTCGTGCAGGTTGTCAAAGGTGATGGGTAGACGGAAATGCTTGAGTAGATTGTCTACGTTCCAGCAACCCTTGTCCTCGTTTTCGATAACAAGACGACTGGTAACTGACTCGTCGCACTTGGCAAGGTTGGACATAAACCTAGCAGCAATATCTGATAGCTCGCCCTTGGTGCAGTTGACATGGATGTTCATAGGGTTGTAGTAGCTACGCTCACAGCCTAGCTGATCCATAACCCAGCCGTGATGGTTGAGTTCTAGGATGGTCTTGTCTACTGATGCTTGGTTCTCGCTTGCAAGTACGTTGAACTGGTCTGGATGTGTAGACAACCGAACGCACCATGACTCGTTATACACAGCAGTCTCTCTCAGGCAGTCTACAATCTCTTGGTATTGAGGAACGTCTGTAATGTCATATTTAAAATCAGGATGCGTTAGAACGGGAAATAGAGCCGATGAGACACGGTATCCCCAGCCGTTCTCTGCACAATGCTGGATAGCCATGAAGGTGACGTTGCAGTTGTTGAGCCAGCGGTCGCCAAGCTCACGCAAAGCGTACTGATCTCCATGCTGATCGCATAGATCGTTAAACCGTTTCCAAGTCATAGTCTGGAACTGGTAGCCTTGCTCTTTGAGTTCGTTACTGATACAGCATAAGTTATACATTTGAAATCCTCGGTTAAGTGTGACTGACTACCCTATTATAGTCTATGAATCGTCATTTGTCAAGCGGTACTTTAATATTTTTTTGTATTTGCGTACCGACTCCACATTATACCTGTGAAGAAGTAAAAGCCTTCACCAAGTAATTAAGTAGCGTTAATAGGCAGTATCTTACAAGCTAGTGTATTCTCAATGCTAAATAATTTCTGTGCTTCTTCACAGGACTATGTTGACAGTGGTGGGTCAGAGCATAGATTTTTAATTTTTATTGCGATACCTTGGAGTGGTCGTACACTCCGCTGCAACCTATTATCTCATAATGGGTAAGAAAGCAAAACTTCACCCGATAACTTTTTTATACAAATTCTTACGAGACTGTGGCACTGTGCTACCATTACCACAAAGTAGGAATGGCGGGACTCGAACCCGCACTGGCAAGATTTTAAGTCTTGTGTCTCTGCCTATTGGACTACATTCCCAAAAGCACTCGCGGAGGGACTCGAACCCCCGACCGGACGGGTAGAAACCGTCTGCTCTAATCCACTGAGCTACGCGAGCGTAAACAAGACAATTATCGTCGTCCCAACTGTCATTGGGAGTTCGATCACAAGTAGACTGGACAGGACTCGAACCTGTAATCGACGAATTATGAGTTCGCTGCATTGACCATTATGCTACCAGTCCATGTAAACTATTATAGTCTACATATCGGCAAAAGTCAAGAGGTACTTTACAAAAAAAAGCCAGAATCTTTCGACTCTGGCCTAGTACAGATAATTAAGTGTTAGAACTTTAGTTCATACAGCTTAACAAACTGATGACTCTCTGGTGGTTCACGATATAGAGGGAACACCATAGGCATAGGACGGACCTCTGGAGCCTTTTTAACTTTAGGTACACATGGATGTACCCTTTTTAAAACGGGCGGCTTATAGTGCCACTCAGCAGGCTTATAGATCCATCTCTGCGGTTCAGGCAGACACATCTTTGCTTTAAATGGTGCTGACAAGATCATGCCTGCACCATGAGCAGTTCTACACGTTGCATCTTTTAAATAGCAACCAACACCCTTGAATACATCACAGGGCGAAAGACATTTAAATTCAATAACCTTGCTAGGTTTTGAACAGTCCTGTGCTTGAACATCGTTGCTCACAACACATCCAACGAAGATGGCGACCGCCATCAAAATTAGTTTCATCTACTTCTCCTAAAAATTCTAAGTCCATAAGATGGAGAGGCACGACTTGTGCCACCAAACAATCTTCTACGTTGAGTTTTACATTCCTCCTTGATTAAAACAGGTTCACTGACTACAACATCGTTTGCTTCCTCAACAAACTCTTCATAAACTTTTTCAACATCTACCGTATCTTCCTGATCTGGTAAAGGTGCTTCAACTATTTCTTCCAATGGCAAAGGCGGCAGGCACGATTTGCCTTCTTCGGCAAAGACAGTCGGTTCTGCT
>Ga0181579_10004695_pt1 | contig 10591 bp, 7 predicted proteins | sample 071ome_24_FD_132996 | JGI IMG/M metagenome (GOLD analysis project Ga0181579, IMG submission 132996) | Coastal salt marsh microbial communities from the Groves Creek Marsh, Skidaway Island, Georgia - 071402CT metaG (megahit assembly) | ecosystem: Environmental > Aquatic > Marine > Intertidal zone... | reverse complement strand
CACGTCGTCTAAAACAATTCTTTGTCTTTCTTTGAGACTCGAGCACGGAACGATATCCAACTCGACGTGCAAAACCTCGTATAAATTCTTCGCCCAAATGGCCAAGTCGCTCGTGCCGTCGAACAACGTTTCCAGCAGCTCTCTGCTGTGTTCGGACGGAACGAACGGCGTTTTAAATCGGATTTCTTTCCTCGAGTTGGCGATGAACGCGATGGCGACCTTGTTTTCCAAAACCATCGACTCGGTCAGTTGCAAGATGAACTCCTTACCGATCCCACCAACGCCGAGAATGCCGAGCGTTAACGCGATCGATGATTCGTCGTAAGAGGAAGATGAAAAGGATGCGTTCTTTTTCGTCTTCTTCTTCGCGGATGGAGGCGTGGTGGACGATGAAGGTGCCATGACTTATATAATAATAATAAATGTGTATATATCTTCTTCTTCTTCTTCTTTGTTGGTTTTATGTGGTTTCGTGTGTCTTGTGTTGGCGGAAAGATGAAAAAAGTGAATAAAAAATACTCGAAACGAAAAACAAAAACACGCGCTTTTTCTCTCTCCAAAAGCGCGCGCATAATCAAAGCACAAACACCGAATTTTAAAGAAAACAAACGATGCCGAGCGTGGCATCGTTTTGCGTCCAGAAGAACGAGGTGTGCGCGGCTCAAGCGAACGACACGATCAAAAAATGCGTGGAGATGCTCGTGATGAAAGGTACGCGCGCGCGTGTGTATCTCTCCCGTGTTTTTTTTTTGTTTCAAATCTCTCTCTCTCTCTTTCTCCGAGATACGATGAAAAACGTTGTGTATTGATGTTGTTATTGGCAGGCATCGGCTCGCTCGTCGTCATCGACGAGCTCGACGCGGAGAAAATCCACGGGATCATCACGCACACCGACGGTGAGAGAATGTGTTTTCACTTTGTTCTTCATCTTTTTCATCTTTTTCATCTCCTTCTTTTCTTCTCTTCTTCTTCTTGGACTCACCTCCACCACCACAAACTCGTAAACAACCGCGGCGGATGAAAAAAAAACAGTATCGCAGTGGTACCTGGAATCCGTGCCTTTGAACGAGGCGGTCAAGAAGGTGATGACTTCGCATCCCATCGCGGTTAACATGCACATGTCTAAAGACGAAGCCGCGGAAACGATGAGAAAACACAAATTACATCACTTGCTCGTCACGGACGACGACGGCAAGTTTTACGGTCTCATTTCGTCCTACGACATCGCGCGGGAGACTGCGCTGGACGCGAAAGCGTGGCCATAGCCCAGACCGGAGACGCACCACGATTTCATACACGTGAGTGGACCTATCAAATCGATCGAAAGTGCAGAGAGAATTGAAGAGGCAAAGTGATGTGAGATGTTTTTTTTTTCTGCTTCGTTGGAAGAGAAAAAGGAAGAAAAAGAGACAAAAATAATGTACGTTTGCAGTTTTCTGCTATACTACTAAATACAGTTCTTAACGCGTTACAAAACTACTACGCGCGTGTACACGTGCTAAAGTTCTTTTCTATGTTATTTACGCTAATCGTTTGTTCAGTCTCGTCGTTCTTATTAACCTTTACTCGCGAAGAGTTGCGTGAATAGCTTCTCGGCCCATTGCGGCACTTCTTCTTCAATCGAAGAGACAAAATTTACCAAAGGTTCTTGGACGTGATATCGTAATTTTCTACCTTTCGAAGCTCTGCGATCGACAATCTTCCTTCTTTTCGCGGGCTTTGCCGCACTTCTCGGAGCATCGCCATCGACGTTACCAGACTCGAGGAACTCTTTAAGTAACTGCTCGTACATGTCGAAATCGTCGTATGATTCGATATCTTTGCGAGATTCCATGCCATTTTTGCGCACGCCGTCTTCATCTTCATCGAAACGCTCATCTTCGGAGTCGTCCGAATTGGTATTATCTCCGAGTCTAGATATTTGAACATTTTCTCCTATCTTCTTCGTGCGCGTCAGCGCGGGGCGGGATCTATCGATCGCTTTCTCCGGCGCGAGCATAGCCGAGCGCACTTGTTGAGAGATGTTTTGATTGAACGCCTTCAAATTTCCAGCGTTTCCAGAAGACACTTGCGACTTTCTTTGCCATCGATCGCAACTCGAATCTCGAAACTCCGCAAACTCGTCTTGCATGGCTTCGCACACGGCCCAAAATTGTTCCGTGGAGGTTGTTGTAGAATCGACGGCGCCGCCTTCCTTCTTCTCGTCTTCTCGTTTCTGTTTGAGATTTTTTAATTTCGCGGCAATCTCGGTCGTGTCTACTTCGCCTGTCTTTTCAAACTGTTTCATCAAATACAACTGCAGGTGCAACATCGAAAGAAGCGTATCTTTTGCAGCAGTCGCAAGCGAGTCGAGCGATTGATTCGTACTTTCTGAGAGACGACGTAAACCTTGATTAGCGAGTGGACCTGGCATTTTCATGCCGTTTTCGATGCCTCGTTGCAACTTGATTCGCATCCGAAGCATTTGCTCCCACAAAGCTCTCTGAATGCGCACAGACTTTGATTTCTGCTCCGTTTTCGCTTTTTGCTCCGCCAAGCGTTTCGTTTCTTGTTCTTCGAGTTCAAACTTTTTCAGCTCTTCTTCTAATTGGGGATCGGCGGCGTCCTCGATTTCATCGTCGTCGTCGTCGTCGTCCTCATCATCGTCTTCTTCGTCTCGTTCGCTCGCACGTTTTCTACTCGAAGGTTTTCTTTTCGAATCATCCTTTTCCATGGCACCAGCGTAATCAAAATCGTCGTCGTCGTCGTCTTCGTCGTCAAAGTCATCATCGTCGTCGTCTTCATCTTCATCTCTATTGTCTCTGGCTTCACGTCCTTTGCCACCGAGTTCATCTTCTTCTTCTTCTTCTTCGTCATCGTCATCTTCCTCCATCGCATCTTCATCATCATCATCATCGTCCTCGTTCTCTTCATCATCTTTATCTTCATCCTCGTCGTCAGAAATGTTCAATCGTGGTAATTCTGCCTCAAACTGCTTGAACATCTTCGCCGCTTCTTTATCGCTCTTCCTTCGTTTGCCTTTTTTCCGCATGGCTGAATCCAGCACCGCGCGCATCTCTTCGTCGCCTTCATCGTAGATGTTCCATCCCCCGTCATCATCATCGCCTTCGTCGTCGTCGTCGTCGTCGGAATAGTTGTCGTATTCATTTCTACGTCTGTCGCCTTCTTTCTTATGTTTATTTTTGTTCTTCTTTTTCTTCTTCTTTGCATCGTCTTCATCCTCTTCTCCCTCCTCGCTCTCGTCGTCAAAGTCGTCGTCGTCGTCAAAGTCGTCTTCCTCCTCCATCGATCCTTTGCTCTTCTTCTTCTTCTTCTCAAAATCTTCGTCCTCTTCTTCGGGGTAATCATCTTCCTCAAAATCTTCCTCTTCTTCGTCCTCGTCGTAGTACGGATTATTCTTCTTTAATTCCTCTTCCTCTTCCGCGAACATCTTTGCTCGACTCGTGCTTTTTCCGGCGTATTCGCCGTCGGTGAGTGCAATATCTGCCCGCATTCGCAGTTTCCCCGAACGATCATCCGCCGCGTTGGATAACAGTTTCTCCTCAAAACTAATATCGTCGTCGTCCTTTTCAATATCATCGCGATCATCGATGTTTTTCTTTTCCTTTTCTTCTTCATCGTCGTCGTCGTCGTCCGAAGAAAAGCGACCAAAGCCAGCCTCGTCAAAGTCGCCGCCGCTTTTCATCCTCTCAAAATCTTTCAGAATCTCCGGCACTTTGTTAAAGTCCATCTTCTTGAACAACTCTTTTTCTTCCTCCTCCTCTCCTCCTCCTCCGTCGCGAGTCGTCGTCGTCGTCGTCTTCGCGTCGTCGAAGTTTCTAAACTTTTCGAGCAGCGCTTCTTTAGACAGTCGACTCGAAGGCAGAGGAACGAATTCCTCCTCCTCCTCCTCTTCGTCGTCGTCGTCTTCTTGCTTTCGCTTCTTCATTTTTTTTTTCTTTTCTCTTCTCTCTCTTTCTTCTTTTGAGTGAGGAGTGTGGCGTAAACGAGGAGGAAAGAACGCAAGAAAGCGCCAAAAAGAAGGCGCTGCCGATGCTGATGCCGATGCTGATGGCTGACGTGGAAAAGAAAGACCAAAATTCAAATTTTTCAAAAAAAAAAACGCGCGAACGCATTTCTTCTCACACTTTTAAAGATACAGACAAAAAGCGCGCGCGTTACGGTAGTACGCGTAAAAGCTAGAGAGAGAGAGAGAGAGAGAGAAAGAGAGAGAGAGACGAAGAAAACGACCGCTTTCCGCGCGCGTATATCTGAACTTATTTTATTACTTTAGACGACACACCAAAACGATGACGATGATGATGGCTTCCTCGGGATTCAAAAATGCGTGTTGCGTTGCGGCAAAAACTTCTTCCGCGACGCCGACGGCGTCTTCGTCTTCGTCGCGCCGCTCGCTCGCGACGGCGAGGAGAGGGCGACCCGGATTGATGATGAAGAAGAATGAGAAGCTCATCGTTCGCGCGGTCGATGATGCCACGCCTAATAACGGCGAAGAAGATGGACAAACTTCTTCAACTTCCTCGTTGGGGTTGCAACAAAGCAACGAAAACGTCGAGTTTGATTTTTCTGCGATTGAAAAAAAGGAGAAGAAAGAAGAAGAAAATATGCTGGACCCGCTGTCGCCGGAATTTACGAAAATCGACGACTCCATCCAATCGGTCACCTCGGGAGGGATATTGAAGAAAGCGTCGAGATCGTCTCCGTCGTCCGCGAATGATGCCGCGGTCGTCGTCGAAAGCGAAGGAGAAGACGCTTCTTCTTCTTCTTCGCAACGACAACAGGACAAGAAAAACGCGCTCTTCGGCGCGGCGTCGATTGGAGCCTTAGCTGCTGGGTTCGGTGCCTCCGCTTTATCGAGCGCCATCGAAGGGTTCGCTCCGTTGGCGGCGTTTGAACAACTCGTCGGTTTAGGCGCGACTTTGAAGTATGGACCGGAAGTTCTCAAGCCTTTGCTGACCGAACGCGGGAGGCAAGAGGCGAAAATTTCAGCCGCGGAGAAGATTGAAGAAGTTTTAAAAGACGATTCGATTTTTAACTTTTTGAAATCCACCGGGAACAAAGACTTGGACGAACGGTTGAAGAAAGCCATGAATGGTGGGGAATTAGATTGGGAGAGTCAAGACGCGAAGGTGTTGAGAGCCATCGTGACGGATTTCGTCTCGGAAACCGATTTTCAGTTGCTGTCTCAAGGAGAACGATTGAAAGCGTTGCAAACGTTGCCGGAAAAGTTGGAAAAGGCGCAAGATTTAGTGTATAAAGCGCAAAAAGAAGCGGCGGAGTTTGAATCGCAAGTGAAGAGTGCAAAGTTGGAAGCGCGCTTGGCGCTCGATAAACGCACGAAGGAGCTTCAAGATTTACAACGCACGAGCGAGCAAACCGTCTCGGCGTTGACGAATCAAATCTCCTTGTTGTCGGGACAAAATTTGAATAACCGCGAGGCGATTGAAAAGTTAGAACAAGAGCTTTTGGACGCGAAGAAAGATTTGGAAAAATTTGAAAACATGGAACGCGACCAAACGCAAGATTTTCTCAACGCCGAGGCGCAAAACACCAAAGTCATCGACGAAATCAGAAACCAGGCGAAATTGGCCGAAAGAGCGTTGCTGGAACAAATGGAGTTCGTTAGAAACGAAACGAAAAATGAAATCGAGACGTTTAAAGCGGACATGGAAGTTCAAGAGCAAAAAATGAGAGCTGATATGGCCGAGGAACTCGAAAAGAGGAAACAAACGCTCGAAGTGCAAATGAGCATTCCGCTGGAGAAAGCGAACGCGAGAATCGTTGACTTGGAACAAAAATATCACGACATTTCCGTGAAGCTGATTCAAAGAAAACAAGAGCTTGCTATTGCGAACGAAATGTTGAGATCGGTCCAAAACGAACTGTTGACGAGAGAACAAGCTCACGACGAGGAAATCCAATCTATGCAAGAAGAGCTCACCAAGGCGAAGAACGAGATTGCTTTATTGGAAGCGTCCATCATCGAAGCCACGGAAAATGAAAACATGCGCGTTGCAAACATTGAAAGGCAGCTCGCGAATGAAAAGTTTGCGCATGAAAGCGCAAAGTTAGCCGCTTACGAAGCCGAGACGGCTTTGAAGGAAGCCGAGCTCGCTTTCGACGAGGAGAAGAAGCAACTCCTCGTAAACTTGGCGCAACAGTTGGAGAAGGAAAAGGAAGACTACGAGAAGGACGCCGAAATGGCCGTCAAAGAAATTGAAATGATTGAACTCGAAGTCGAAGAGTCGAAGAAGACGAAAATGTCCTTGGAGCAAGAGTTAGCGAAGATGCACCGACACTACGAGGAGACGACGTTGCGCGCAAACGAGAGAAATCGTTCGTTGCAAAGCGAGTTGGAGAACATGAAAAACAAAGTCCAAGCGTCCGCGGCGAAAGCCGAGGAGATGGAAAAAGCGCAAATGGAAGCTATGAAGCAAATTCAAATCGAAAGAGCAAACTTTGCCGCGGAGAAAGAGGAGATGCTCCAAGAGAAGGAGGGGATACTCCAAGAGAAAGAGGAGATGCGTCAAGAGTTTGAGGCCAACGCGAAGGAATACGAGAGAGAAATTTCCAACTTGCATGAACGCGTGAAGAAAGAGCAATCGAACGCGAAAACCTTCCGAGACGCTTTGATGCACGCCGAAGAGCGAGTCGAAGGCTTCATGCAAAGAATTGCGACTTTGCAAACCGAGTTGGACTCTAAAACGGAGTTGAGCGAAGAGTACAAGGCGCGTCTGGACAAGGCGCAAAACTACGCCATGAAAGTCAAAATGGAGGCGGAGATGAAAGTCAAAGAGCAAATGAAGAAAGTTTGGGAGTTGGAAAGAACTTTGCAAGAGAAAGATTCTGCCGTGGAAAGCTTGAAGCAAGAGTTACACGAGGCGTCGCAAGCGGCGTTGAATTTGGTCGAGCCCTCGGAAATCGAAGAGATGCAAAGAAACATGGACTTGTTGAACGCGCAAAAGATGCAAAAAGAGGAAGAAGCTTCCCACATGCGCGCCGATTTGTTGGCGCAACAAATGGTCAACGCCTCGTTAGTCGTTCAAAAACGAGACCTCAACAACAAAAATCGCGAGTTACGTCAGGACGCGGTGACGAGACAAAGTTACGAAAACTCTGTTCAGCAAAAGAACGTCCAAGTGACGGAGCAAAAGTTGAAGGAGACGGAGAGAAACTACGAAACTATGAAGCAAACGTTTCAAAATACCGCGAAAGAAAACGTTGAATTGAAGAGAGAGTTAAGCGAGACGGTTCAAATCGAGCGCGCGGCAAAAGATGAGGTGAGAAGACTGACTGCGCTCGCGAATGAGCTCGAAAACAGACTCGCGGAGGCGGACAACCAAGCGTTGCAAACGACCGAGATGTTGGCGAAAGTCAAAGAAGAAGCTCGAATCGAAGCGATGAAGATTGTCTCAGAAACCAAAGAGCGAGCGAAACGAGCCGAGTCGCTGTTGATGAAAGAACGAACGGAAAGCGCCGTGACGTATTCTTCGCTCGAGTTGCAGTTAGGTTCGTTACAAATGGAGTTGGAGAACGAGAAGAAGCAAACATCGATTTTGTTCAGCGAACTCGATTTGAAGAAGGAAAAACTGACCACCGTGCAGTCAGAATTCGAAGAAAGAGAAGCGCGAGCCGTGGAACGAGTCCGAGAGGACTTCCACTACCAAATGCGCGCTTTAGAAGAAAAAGTTTTGATTGCTGAAGCTGCAACTCGCGACGCGGAGATGCGCGCGGAGGCTTTGCAACAACTCGCCGAGAAGGCTGAAGACGACTCGGCGAGGACGTTCGATGCCGCCGTGAAAGCGGTCACGGAAGCGACGAATAAAAGTGCCATCGCTGCAGACACGGCCGATGCCACCACATCTGCCGAGCCTGTGAACGCCTCGCAATCATCATCGGTAGACGCGCCGGTTCCGCCGTCGACGAATACGACGCCTCTTTCCAAGATGAAAAAAGCAGATCTCGTCTCCGCGTGCGAGGCGATGGACTTGGACGCCGCCGGAACCGTTCCGGTTTTGCGAGCGCGATTACGAGCCGCAGGCTACAACTCTAAGAAATGATCTTCCGAATACTAATACTAATAATGATAAAAATAATGATGATAATAATAACATTATAATTCTAACCGCAAGAGACTACGCGAGCGTTGCACGTCGTTTTTCTTTTTGAGTGATTTCTTGTTCGCATCATCTTCACAAAAAAATAATGATGAAGACGCGAAACCATCAAAATCTCCGTCTTTTTCTTCTTCTTTGCTTCTCGCTTTTGATCTTCTTCTTCGTCGGCGCTTCGTCGGTGCATTGTTCCAAAGAAGGAGAAGAGAAAGAGCGTTCTCGCGATGATGTTGAACAACAAAATCAAAAAAGGGAGGCGTTTTTAGGCGTAGATCCTCTCCACGCGCACGAATACGATCGGACAAAGTTGATTGCGTTTTCGTGCGAAAACAACAACGACGAAAAAATCGAAATCGATTTCGCGCGAGTAAACGACAACTTTTGCGACTGTCCGACGGACGGCTCGGACGAGCCCGGGACGAACGCGTGCAGCGGAATAACACCGCAGCAAAAGCAGCGCGGATTTTACTGTCAAAATCTCGGGTCGAAACCGAAACTGATTAAAAGCTCCTTCGTCAACGACAACGTCTGCGACTGTTGCGACGGTTCGGATGAAAAATTCAACGCGAAGAAGCACTGCGAAAATACGTGCGCGAACGACGGACGGGAAGCGATGGAATCGCTGAGAGAAGAGGTTCGTAATTTCGAAATTGGCGTTGGTAAGAAGCGAAACGAGTACGCGAAGAAGGCGAAGAACGCGAAGAAAGAAGCGGAGAAGGAAGTCGTTCGATTGCGAAAAGCCGTCGAACAGTTGCGGGAAGAAAAAGAGAAGAAGGAAGCGGAAGAGGAGAAGGCGAAGGAAGTTTTTCGAGAGCACGAGAAGCTGAAAGAAGAGAGAGACCGGGTAAAAGAGGAAGAGGAGAGGAAACGTCGAGAAAAAGAAGAAGAAGAAGAAAAGAACAGAGATCATCATCATCATCATCATCCCGACGACGAGAGCAAAGAGGAACGAGAGATGCGAGAGATGGAAGAGGAGATGCGGGAAATCGAGCGAGAGGAAGCCGCGGAGAAGACGAGCGGTGGTGACAACAATGAAAGGGAAAGTGAAGAAGCGAAAAAAGAGGTGATAGAAGAAAGAGAAGAGACGGACGAGGAGAGAGGACGACGGATTGCCGAGCAATGGGTGCACGGGGACGACAACGATCGTAGTGAAGGAGAAGAAAAAGAGGGAGAAGAAGAAGATTTCATCGATGGCGATTACGATGGACATCACGATCCCTACGATGAAGAGGACGACTACGGCGGGGAAGATGGGTACTATCCACCTTACGACGACGATTCCGATCAGAGAGAAGAGCAGGAAGCAACAAAGGAGGAGGAAAAAGTTGGAATGTTTGGTCGCATGAAGCGAATGGTAATGGGCGGCGACAAGAAGAAAGCGAAGCACGAGGACAATAAATTGGAAGAAGAGGAACGCGCGCTCGAAGACGCTCGGAAAATAAAAAACGAGGCGTCGAGGAAAGCGAGCGAGGCGAGGGAAAAGTTCGAAGAATCCAACACAAAGTTATCGACGTTCAACGCGAAAATCGAAAAGCTTTCGTCCACGACTGAAGACGAAACGACAAAGTTGCTCGTTGGCGCGTTGTCCGACCAGTGCTTTTCTACGAAGGCGGATAAATACACGTACGAAATTTGCCTCTTTGGCCAATCTAAGCAAGACAATCACGTGCGATTAGGCGACATGAAAAGCGAGATTACGTTCGATGATCTGACTGGCAAACGTTTCGCGAAATTTGAAAACGGCGAAAAGTGTTGGAACGGACCGAAAAGGTCCATGACGGTGGAGTTAGTCTGCGGGAGCAAAGAGTCCTTGTTCGACGTTCAAGAACCGAGCCGGTGCGAATATTCGAGCAAATTTACCACCCCAATAGCGTGCGACGAGAACCAATTAGAGATGAAGAAAATAGAGCTGAACAAATTAGCAGAGCGAGAGAAGAATAATTATAGTAACAAAGAAGGAGAGGAGTTGGAATACGTCGTGAACTATTGAACTATTGATTGATTGATTGCGAATGTGATTTTTTACTACAGCCACGTGCGTATGTATTCTCAACTGACGCGCGCGCGTTCTTTCTTTCTTCAGACATCGAACCCTTCCTTTCGCAAGCACACCAGATGCGCTTCCACTAACTTCTTGCACCTCTCGTCGTCCGCGCCAAATTCTCCGATGCACTGATCTCTCGGCTCTTTCGTCTCCGGGCACGCGCAACAGATTTTTTTCTTCTTCTTTGTCGCGTTTGGTTCTTCTTTTTTGTCCAACTCTTTCTTTTTCCACCAAAACATTTTCTCTCTCTCTCTCTCTCTCTAACTAAAAGTTGTTGATGATGATTCGTGTGTGCTCTCTCTCTTAAACTCCTCTATATTTCTATATTTAAGCGCGCAAAATAAAAAACAAATCCCACAGCCTCTCTCTCTCTCTCTCTCTCTCTCTCTCTCTCTCGAGCGCGCGCGTGGCGTTTGTGATCCTTGTTGAAATT
>Ga0181579_10004687_pt1 | contig 10609 bp, 7 predicted proteins | sample 071ome_24_FD_132996 | JGI IMG/M metagenome (GOLD analysis project Ga0181579, IMG submission 132996) | Coastal salt marsh microbial communities from the Groves Creek Marsh, Skidaway Island, Georgia - 071402CT metaG (megahit assembly) | ecosystem: Environmental > Aquatic > Marine > Intertidal zone... | reverse complement strand
TCACCAACTCCGTGTGATCCGCTCGACAAAACAAAACGTAATCCATCTCGTGTTCGCCCCAAAACGCGGTCCCGTTCTCCGGCCGTAAACTCTTCTCTCCAAAACTATCTTTCGCGCAATAGTGTAAACGAGTTAAAAACTTAAATTGCGTTTCTTTCACCGTCTCTGGATCGATGTTCAACTCGTGCAATAATTTTCTCCTCGCCGCTCGAATAGCTCCCGGCGCTCTCTTATTCTTTCTCACGTCTTCTACCTCGTCGTCCACTTCAGTCGGTTCATATCCGTGCAATTGGTGCGAACAACACGTGTTCGTCCACACCGACGGAAACGTAATCTTTGACGCCGCTCTTTGTTGCAACAAAAGCTTGTTGTTTTCCTTGTCGAATAAAAACACCGAAAACGCCCGGTGTAATAAACCTTTCGGAGTGTTTCTTCCTTCTGCATTCGTGGAGAAATGGTGGGCGTCGTATTTACTCGCGTGACCGACGATGGAATCTTTACCGTCGACTAAAATGCACTCGTCTCGGTGCATTAAATCTTCTTGCGTGCCAGAACCGTCCCAGTTTTTTCCCGAAACCGCTGTCATCGTCGCTTTGTGTCGATGAAGATGATGACGCTGATGATGATGATGGGCTGTTGTTGTTGTTGTTGTTGCTATTTTATTATTACTACTTTTAAAACTCGTCGACGCCGCGCCGCCGCTCGTTGCTCTCGTTATCGTTGCAGCAGTTGTTCGACCGATAGATTTACCGATACCGCGAGAGAGCGCCGCTTTTCGCATGCACACACACACACACACACACAGTCCGTTCCTTTGTCCCTCCGTCCAAAGAATGAATGTGCTTCTTTTTTGTGTAAGTGTGTGAGAGTGTGACGCCTTCCTTCGTGAACGCGATTTTTTGTTTTGTTTTGTTTTTGTTTGTTTTTTTCTTCAAAAAATTGAACCCCCAACCGGCAACTCTTCTCTCTCTTCTCTTCCCTTGGGGGGCGAGTTGAGCGCTTCTCGAATCTTATTTAAAAAAAGAAGAAGGATGTCGTCGTCGTCGTCGTCGATGGAAGTGGGAACGATGAGCGCGAAGGAGGAAAAGAAGAAGAAGAAGGAAAAGAGGGAGATTCCTCCTCTGCCAAAACCCTCGGCGTCGTCTCCGACTTCGGAGAAGAAGAAGAAGAAGAAGAGCAACAACGACGAGGAAGAAGAAGTTGAAAACGGTTCGAGAAGCGGCAACGACTTTTTGTCGCCGCCGAAAATTTTACGATATCAGCCGTCCGTGTCTTCGCCGCAATCGGAATCGAGACGCGTTTCCTCCATGAGAGCGTCTTCGTGCGATAGTTTAGGAGTCATGTTTGCCGAGCAGATGAGGTTCGTGAATGGTACTGCGAGTAATGACAACTCACTTCACGGCTCAGCCGTCAGAAATATTCCCTCGAAGAGCACTTTATTGGAAGAAGTCGAGGACAAGAAGAAGAGCGGCTCAAATAGTAGTACTATTAATAATAATCAAGGACAACAACAAAACGATCGCAACTCGGAAATATTTTTGAACACGGACCAGATTCCGTACGAAAAAGCGACCGTACTCACGAAACTACAGAAATGGGGCGATTACGAGTCCTGCGGCGAGAGCGTAGGAAAGACAAAGTTCGTGCCGATGAAGACTCCGTTGTCTCTGGAGTTCTTGGAGAGGACAGAAAAGTACGCGCATATTTTGACGGTGGAGAAGATGTTATACGAGCAGCGAGAGACGAAACAGAGAGAGGTGACCATGATAATTGACTTGAGCAATCACGAGTGTTTGTACGAAGAGGACATACCGAAAGAGGTGCATCGAGTGCACGTGAGGAACATAGCAAAATCCATACCAAACATCGAATGTTGCGCAACAGTGATGAGAGAAGCGAGTAAACATTGGAAGAAGCATCCAGAAGAGTACATTGCTATTCACTGTGCGTACGGTTTCAACAGAACTGGGTTTATCGTGTGTTGCTATCTCATCGAAAAGGAGAACATGACCGCGGAGGAGGCGTTGGAAACGTTTGCAGTGGCGAGACCGCCGGGAGTGAAACACGAGAGATTCCAAATGGCCTTGAAAGCGAGGTATCCCACCAGAGGATGTAAACCCAAACTGACTGAATACGACGAAGACGAAGATAACGAAACAAAGGAAAGCGGTGCATTGAAGAACGAAACGGTAGAGGGAGTCAACGCGTCGCTTCGAATCAACAAGAACAATAGTTCTGCAGGGAAGCAAATGAAAAAGAGCGAATCTCTCGTGCGCAAGCTGTTCAATATGATAAAGACGAGAAGGAGAAGTAGAAGCGAAAGCTAATTCGAGAAAGCTACTACTACTACGGAGGGGAAGACGTTACGTAAAGAACATAGACAAGCTAGCTTATAAAGCGCTATACAATAGATAGTATGTATGTAAATTAACAACGATTTTTTCAAGTTTTTAGATCCAACTCTATGCCGCCACAGGGCCAAAGCGACAGTTGTCTGTAGAACTCGTACGCTAAATCAAACGAATGATGCGTCGTCGTGCCAGTGATGGAATCAAAGTAGTGATACTTGTTCGCATCGCCAGAAAGTGCGGACGTTTTTGAATACGGTGAGAAACCATATAGAGAAACTTTCTCACACGAGTGCAACGCAAACGTCGCTGCGAAAACGCCAGACATTGGTTTCGGCTTGAACCTTTTCGAGTGAAATCCAGCAAAAACGCTACCGAGTTCCACCGCTTTTTTGACAGCTTCCCAAAGTTTGAAAGCGTGCGCAATTATTTCGGGAGACACTACAATCGCGGAGCTTCCTAGAGCCACGTGCTCATTTGCAACACCGGAAACTCGAGCTGTTTCTAACCGCTTCAACAATGGCGCGTAGTAATGATAACGCGCAAACGGATTGAAAATTTCAAACAAGACTAAAGTCGTGTTTCGTAACGCAGCGCGAGAACTTTCTGGAATGGAACCTCCCAATCTCGTTCTTCCAGCTATAAATGGTTTCACGTGTTGCAAATTGACGAAGTCGAAATCTGTTCTCGATCCCACATCTTCTTCGTAACCTGCTGTTGGTGCGTAATTGATTCGGAACACTTTCTCGTGTTCGTCAATCTCTCGGCCTTGCCTAGATTTCAAAAGTACGCCAGAATTACCAACCACAGCACACGTCTTGAATTTATACTTCTCATCATTCAACGGTAAGGCGCCGACTAAATCGAGTTTGAGTTTCAAACGCTGTCGCTCGCCTTGTTTAACTTGAAGCAAATCACCATCCGCACCGCCGCGTTGTGTGACCCCATCCACGAACGTTTCTTGTTTCAATTCGATCGCGCGCGGTAATCTACGTTCGGACTCGCCACATCCTTTCATACCAGCTGGACAATACTTGTCTGATGTGTAATAATCATCTGGAAAGAGCATCGCTCGATGTAAAGTCAAAGGAATACTCTGCGGCTTTTGCGACGTGCTCATAAGTCTTCGGCGGCGGCGTCTCTCCGGCACCTCTTCACCACTATCATCCATGTCTTTTTCCTCCGGTTGATCTTGTGTCTGTTGTTCCTGCTCATTGTTATCATCATTCGTATCTCCGTTCTCTTCCGTTCCCTCTTCTCCTCCAACATTCCCTTCGTCCACGCCGGCAGGTTTTTCCAACAACGCTGCATCTAAAACAACCTCACGGCCTTCCTTGTCTCTATTCTTTTTGCTCACTAAACCAAGTTCTTCTATATCGGTGCTATCGAGATTTAAAGCCTGCGCAATCGTATTCAAAACCTCCGCCGATTGCTGCTCCGCGTTCTCTGCCGTTTGTGGTGTTTGCTCTTCTTCCTCTTCTTCCTCCTCTTCTTCGTCATCGTCGTCGTCATCATCATCATCTTTGAAAGCTTTACCTTTCGCAATAGCTGCTCGCAACTGCTCGATCGCTTCGTTCGTATCCGTGGACATTTCAGCCGGACGGTGTTCTTTATGAACTCTCGGTTTGTGCACTCTTGTTGGTGCTGCCGTAGTGTCGGATCGAGATTCTTTCGACGAACTCGAGGAGGACGGAGCTATTCTATCTCTGAAAACCACGTTGGAACCTTCGGAAAGTAACGGCATTCTCGCCCATAGCCCCTGCGATAATCTTGTCGCATCGAGCGAGGACCAAACTCTCTGCAAATACTTCAAATCTCTCTGCATCAAACGACTCCCGTCTCTTAAATCCGCTGTTACTGGCGACGATGAACACTCCAAACCATTCCTTGAACGTTTCGGCAAGACGTGCTCTCTCGCCATAATAGCTGGCATCCATCTTTCTAAGTTGTTCGGTTCGATTTCTAATGGATCAGATTCCGATGCAGAATACGTGTTTGACTCCAACCTCGCTTGCAACCACAAGGGAATATCCCTAGACTTGGAGTTGTGTCTCTTCAAATACGCCTCTTGCTTTTCGCGCGCGTGCGAAATTAAATTACCTTTCTCATCTTCCGTTCTTTCTAATAACGTTTCCGCGTCGCTTTGCACGCCGGAAATCCCACCAAGAATGGTCTCAAAGTGCGTCTTTGTGTCTTCGTCCAACGTCGCGTCCATATCTTTCCTTTTATTATGTCTAAACCCACCAAAGAACCGTCGTTTTCTATTTTCTTTTTCTTCTCTTTGCTTCTGGTGAATCAAAGCGTCCGCTTTGGCAACTTCTTCGTCCGACATGAACACCGCGCTCGCTTTCTCCTTGTACTCGTCTCTCTGGCTTTGCAACCGCTCCATAAACGCTTTACCTCCACCTTTCCATCCGGTGGAGTGTTTCGCCATTTTCATCGCTTCTGCCCAAGATTCTTGCGTCATGGCAGCTTCCGCGAATAGTTCAGACGCGTCCGAACCACTCTCTAACTTCTCCCTTGCTTTCTGGTTGATCTTCTCCAATTGCGCCAACTTCTCCGCGAGCGAATCTCTCTTCGCGTTTGCGCTCAGTTTACCGCTGCGTTTGTTCTTCGCCGCGCCATCTTGTCCGGACGATTTCATTCCGGAAGCGCCCAAACTACTCGCGCTGCTGCTCTCGTGAAATGGCACTCGTCCAAAATTCCTCATTGCCGCTTGCGCTCTCGACGTGCGCACTAAATTCGATGCCAAATCACTCTCAGCGCCCGTCCCTATCGTTTTACTCAACTCTCTCTCTGTCCTTCTGGAAACTTCGTCCAAACGTCCTTCCACGAATCCACGCAAACTCCCCTTGACGACTTTCGTCCCGTACTTTCTCAGAGGAGATAACTCCTCCTTCGCGTCTACGGTTCGATCGATTTCTGTTCGGAGAGAGTGCATCGAGTTTCCCGAATGCGCTCGCTCGTGTTCGAGTCTGTGTTTGTGCGCCAAATCGTGATGGGATTGGAAGAAAGGAAGCGACGCCATCAGGAACAACAACACGAAGAAGGAGAGCGTTTTGCTGTTGATTTGTTGATGAGTGCCGTTCGCGTTGTTGCTCGCCACCAGCGACGGCGGTGGATCGCCCCAACCCATCGTTTCCTTCCTCTTTTTTTCCTTCTCGATGTGGTTGTTTTCGCGAAGAAGCAGAGTGCGCGGAGGAAAGATTTACTATTCTGAAGAGATTACTCTTCCGTTCTCCGGTTCTTCTTCTTCCCCTAAACATGCTAAAAACACTCCCAACACAAAAAAGAAAAGCGCAGACGAAAAAAACGAAAAACGAAAAAAAAAAAAAGCGACAAAACACAAGCGTTCTTCTTCTTTCTGCTTTCTTTCGATCGCCTTCTTCTTCTTCTTCTTCTTCTTCTTCAGAACTCGAAACACGCGCGCGATAATAGTAACAACAACAACACATGCCGTTAGAATCACTCCCACCGTTCGCGATCATTGTCGGTGCAATCACCGCTATTGGTGGCATCCAATACGCCGCGCACGTGTTACCCATGGGGAAACCTAAAGCCGTCGGGTTAGATAACTTTGACCGCTTGTTGGAGAGGAGGGACCAACGCATCCGCGAGAAGAGTGGCTTGCAAAAGTGACACACCGGGGTGCGAGAGCGAGAAAAGGTTTTTTGCGTTTTGCTGTGCGTTTGTGTGCGTGTGTGCATACGTGTATAAAAGTAGGGAAATAATAACGACGTAAGAGCGCATCGATCGAACGAACGAACGAACGAACGAACGCTGTCGCGGAGGAGGAAGAAGAAGAGTGAGAGAGAGAGAGAGAGAGAGAGAGAGAGAGTTTATTAGGCTCCTTTTTGATTATTTGTAAAATATGATTTTAGAAACGAAAATTCAACACATCACAACACTCTTCTTCACCGGCATACACGCACACAGTCACATCATATATATTCATTTATACCATCGTCGTCGAAATGCAGTCTGTGGTATCAACGCAACTAAGAATAATTGTTGGAATGAGCGCGACCAGTCGTCCACGACAGCAAAATAAACGGTCGTTAGTGTCGCGAGTAAACTCATCGTCGGGAACTTCATCAACATCATCATCATCATCATCATCGTCATCATCATCAGACGAAGAAAAAGCTCAGTTCATGCTAACGGAATACGGACATCCTTGGATAGAAAACGAAGAATCCGCGATGCGCTTGCTCGAGTATTTGCGAACGAAAGAGAAGAGGGAGTTCAACTTGGAAAAAGCGAGAGTGGTTATCGCGCAAATCAGAGAGACGCACGATAAAGGATTGGCAACCGAAGAGGCGAGGAAAGCGAACCCGTTCAAACTACCAAAGACGTTCCCGGGGTTCTTGGGGATTTTAGAACGAAGTAGCGATAAGATTTGAGCTAATGCATGACTATTATTTATTATTTACTCTACTGCGATTTCGCTGCTGCTTTCTACCTGGTATCTACGAGTAATTTGAAACTATTATGCTACCTGCGCTTCTTCTTCTTCTTTCTCGAGGACAACTGCCTTTTCGTCCTCGTACTTTTTTTGGGCAATCTGACCTTCACGCAACATCGCTTTCAATTGGTCTTCTAAACCGTCCGTATTCAACACGGCCACGCACGAAACGTAGCGTGGGCCGCACAATTTACCTAAACGAGAGCGCGTGAGTGCGAATAAAACTGGTGTATTTAGTTCGCGACATTTTTTCACGATTTGCCAAATTTGGTCGTCCAGACCACCTTCCATATCGCCGGTGGATTCGATGTTCGGAGCGACGACAACAGCTTTACATTTACCGAGCTCGACGTTTTTCACGACTTCTCGCAGACCAAAGGTGAATCGTTTCTTCGATTTTGCTTTTATCGGGTCTGTTTTATACAGTCTCTCCTGTAATCTTCGAAGCTCAGAGAAGAGCGCTTGCACGGCTTGATTCAGAGGGGTCGTGATGACTTGCGAGGCGTATTTCGGCATTTTTTCAACCTTGTTCACGAACGAGGCGTCTTTCATGCGTTGAGAGTTGCGTTGGATTTGCTCTTCAGTTGTTTCTCCACGATCTATTCTCTCTTTGCGTTCGAGCATCTTCGCGTGTTTCTTACCCGCGACGTGGTCTGCCCACGCCGTTTCGCTGTTACACTCCATTTTACACAAATCGCAGAATTTTGGTACAAACGCGGATTTTTCTTTTTTGTTCGTCTTCTTTGACGCTGACGTTGCCGTTTGCTCGCCTACTTTACCGCTACCGGAGCCTGTATTCATGAGTTCAGATTCTTTCTGTTTCAAAGTATCGATAAAACTTTTTCTCGTCCAAATGGAAGGTAACTGAATGACCGTTTGACTGGACGTGGAGGAGACGATGTATGGCTTGTCGTCTACATTTTCCTTCGCACTTGCTGACGTATTCGTGTCTGTATTTGTTGCATCGACAGCATCTTTGTCTTCGTCGACGGTGGCTTTCTCGATATTGTCGTCGTCGTCCGAATCATCGTCGTCTTCGTCGCACCACAAATCCACCTTTACTCTTTCGCTGTCTTCCTCGTCCACTTTTATGTTCACATACACTTTTCCAACCTCGATAGTTACTTCAACCGTCGATTCTTCATCTCCTTTGGACGACTCTTTCTTATTTGCTCGGGATACGAGAATAATTTTCCTCAATTTTGTCATGCGTTTTTTCTTTTTACCGTCCATGCGCTCTTTCCCTCTCCTCACTAACGTGGCCGAAGCCATGGCGGCGTTTGGATTCGCCATCAGCTCCCCGCCGCGTTTGGGACGACCTTCCACTTTCTTCGCCAATAAAGCCGATTTATCGCTTTTCTTCGTTTTTCCTTCCTTGAAGTACAAACCTAGGCCGCCTAACATTGCGCTCACGCCGCCGCCGCCGGCATTGATGGATTTATTCTGCCCAGATACAATTTCCGAAAGGTCAATCGTTGTTCTTTTTTTCTTCCGTTTTTCCTCCTCGATTCGTTCTTGTTCGGTCAAATCACCCCTCGCTATCCGTTCAGTATCGATGACTTTCACGCGATCTGGGTCGTTCAAACCGTAGTGTGAATTGTACAAGTGTGACGCTAAATGTTGAAACTCAGCGAACCTCCTACCACACACTCGACACGGGATTTTCCCGAACTTATCCACCTTGGACTTGCGAGCTTCTATCCGCAAAGACTCTGCGGTTATTTTGGGTAAATAGTCTTTTCCAGCGTGCTTTCCACCATTATTTTCCGCAGTCGTTGGCCATTGCACCCCATCGTCTTCATTAATATCGGTGGTGTTTGCGTTTGGCAAAACGCTGAATGGCTGCGCTTGAGCCGTTAGCGACGACGATGTCGCGAGCGGCGTATTCCAAACCGGTTTAGACGGCGCGGGAGCAAACACAACTTTCTTCGCCATTTGTTGCTGTTGTTTCTTGCTGTTATTGTTGTTACTATTATTGTTGTTGTTATGTCTCTTCTGTTGTTGCTGTTGTTGTTGTTGTTGTTGATGATTCTTTTCCTTGGTTCTTTTGGCAAACGACAGAGCTTCCTCAACCTCTTTCGATACTCGCGAAGGCACCGTTGTTTTCGAGTTTCCGATGCTATCACCAGTTTCGTCGTCATCATTTGAGATGTTCGCATTGTTCTTCTTTTGTATCCAACTCCCCGCGCTGCTCGCTTTCGAAGACTGGTATTGTTGTTGTCGTCTTCCTTCTTCTTCTTCTTCTACTTTTTCTCCGCCGATGTTGTTGTAACTCTTATTCCCACCTCGGGAATACCACGGGTTGTCGTTCTCCACCATGGATGGAATTCTTCCCTCTTCGTATGGAGAGAGAGAGAGAGAGAGAAAGAGGGAGAGAGGGAGAGAAGATGCCCGCGCTTTACACACAAAAAAACAAACTCCCCTTCTTTATTTGTACAGCTTTGTGTGACGCTTGACGCATTCTTCTTTTCTTATTCACTTCTCGGTTCTTTTCTTCCCTCAAACAAAGAAGAAATTTCCACACACGAATTTTTAAGCGAATTCACACACTTAAACACACATATAAGAACTAAATATGTTTGGGAGATCCTCTTCTTCAAAGGTCATAAACGCCGAATTCTCGTTGATGGAGAGCGAGTCCATTCGCTCGGCTTCCAAATTATGCCTGATATTTATCGTCTATTCTTTCCTCGCTTCGTTGAAAACGAAAACGTACTCGCACGTCGACCGACTGTGGAGTATCACTCCAATTTGCTATTCCCTCGTGTTTACGTATTACGGGAAGTTTAACGAGAGAAATCTGTTGATGAGCGCGTTGATTTCGCTCTGGGGGGTGCGATTGACGCATAATTTTGCCAGAAAAGGTGGATATAAAAGAGGAGAGGAGGACTATCGATGGGCGGTGTTGCGAGAGAAGCGAATTCTAAACACGAATTGGGGGTGGACACTTTTCAATATCACGTTCATCTGTTTCTATCAGCACGCTTTATTGTTGTTAATCACCGCGCCGTGCGCGTGGGCGGCGACGACGTACGCTCAAAGAATACCTCTGAATGAGTACGATTTGTACGCAACGCTTCTGTTCCTGTTCTTTTTCAACCTGGAACGCGTCGCGGATAATCAGCAGTGGCAGTTTCAGCAGGCGAAACACGGCAAGGCGAAGCGAGAGGCAAAGTACGAAACGGATTATCAAAACGGATTTTTGAGCAAAGGTTTGTTCGCTCGATCTCGTCATCCGAATTTTTTCAGCGAACAAATGATTTGGTGGTCGTTGTGCGTTTTCGTTTTGGCTGCGGGAGGGTCCGTGTTGCCGCAATCGTGCTCGGAGGCGAAAGCAAACTGGTATTGGCTGCGTTTACCGAAGACGCTGAGATGTTGCGGTTCGTGTTTGTCGATCCCTGGCATCATGTGCGGGTGCGAGGCTTTACACGCGTGCTATTTGGGCGCCGTTTTGTTATCGTTATTATTTCAAGGATCCACGGCGTTTACCGAGCAAATCACGGCGGGAAAGTACCCGACGTACAACGAGTACCAGAAGAAAGTGAACCGCTTGTTTCCCGCGTTGCGACCGCCTTCTTTTTTATCCGCCGAAAACGCCGCGACTAGGATCCAACACGCCTGGAAGAAGAAGAAATCAACGAGCGCGGCAAAAGTGTCTCCCAATAAGCTTAAGCGAGGAGGCTTTTTATCCTTCGGGAGGAAGTCCAACACGAAGAGAGAATAAAAAAAATTATACCCTTTGTATACTTGGTAGTTATGTAAGATCGGAAGAAAAAACATCGCACTTCTCATCACG
>Ga0181579_10004686_pt1 | contig 10610 bp, 11 predicted proteins | sample 071ome_24_FD_132996 | JGI IMG/M metagenome (GOLD analysis project Ga0181579, IMG submission 132996) | Coastal salt marsh microbial communities from the Groves Creek Marsh, Skidaway Island, Georgia - 071402CT metaG (megahit assembly) | ecosystem: Environmental > Aquatic > Marine > Intertidal... | reverse complement strand
GGAATTCTTTTCCGCCATCGGCCATGGCAGCCCGCTTGTTGCCTCCGCCCGCGCCGCCTTATCCAGCATATTGTTTTCCTGACCCGCTTTTTTTTACTGCGCGGCAGCCTATATATTAAGGGGTGGGCCGCTACAGGCCGGCCAAATAGTGAGTAGGCTAACTATCATGAAAAATCGCGGGCCCTTTGAACCTCGCTTCAGCGAGCTACCGACAAAAATGCCTATTTTTCCCTTGTCCGGGGCCTTGTTGCTGCCCGGCGGGCGTTTGCCGCTGAATATTTTTGAGCCGCGTTATCTGGCGATGGTGCGCGATTGTATTGCCAGCCCGCAACGGCTGATCGGCATGATTCAGTCAAAAGGAGATGAGGAAGAGGCCAGCCTCTACCGGATTGGCTGTGCCGGGCGGATTGCCAGCTTTGCCGAACAGGAAGACGGGCGCATTACGATAACACTGGCAGGCACAGCCCGGTTTCGCTTGCTGGATTGCGATGAGCTGGCAGATGGCTATCTGATGGCCGATGTGGGCTGGCAGGATTTTGAGCAGGATTTGAAACCCGATGAGGAAATCATTGACCGCACGGCACTCGTGCAAATCCTGCGGCATTATTTTGAGGTAAAGGGCTTTTCAGCTGACTGGAAGCAGCTGGAATCTTGCGGAGATGAAAGGCTGGTCACCAGCCTTGCCATGATCTGCCCATTTGAGGTAGCAGAAAAACAGGCCCTGCTGGAAGCGCACGGGCTGGGTGCCAGGGCCCAGCTGCTGACCACCATTCTGCAAATGGCGACCCATGAGGAATCGGATGAGCAACCCGCCAAACATTGAGGCCTCCGGCGCGCGCGCGAACCGCACCGATCCGGATTTGCTGTCCTTGCTGGTCTGTCCGCAGACGCGCGGCCCGCTGATATTTGATCGTGCTGAAAAAGAGCTGATCAGCTTGCAGGCCGGGCTGGCCTTTCCGATCCGGGATGCAGTGCCGGTGATGCTGGTTGAGGCGGCGCGCGTGCTGAGCGAGGCGGAGCGCGCCAGATGGCATTCCAAAAGATGACCGCCCCCATAAATACCCCAATATCCGCGCCAATATCCGCACCGGCTGAGATCAGGCTGAACAAGCAGGCAGATCGGTTGGCGCTTGTCTGGCCGGACGGGCGGCGACAGGAGATTTCAGCTGAGCTGTTGCGGGTGGAATCCCCCTCTGCTGAAGTGCAGGGACATGGCGCGGATCAGAAAACCACGCCGCTTGGCAAACAGGCGGTGCGGATTGTAGCGATTGAGCCGGTGGGCCAATATGCGGTGCGGATCAGCTTTGATGATGGCCATGATACCGGTATCTATAGCTGGGTATTGCTGGCTGATTATGCCGAGCGCCATGATCAGCTGATGGCAGATTATCGCCGCCGCGCCGAGGCTGGCGCATAGGCCTGCTTGCCGACCCGCATCAGCGTGGCAGCTTTCCCTCCAACAGGCGCGCCCGCGCCAGCACTCCGCCCATCGCAATATCTGACAGCTTTGTGCGCATCCGCGAACGCCCCAACAGGGTCATGCCGATACCGGCCAGCCGTGCGCGCAGCGGGCGGGCGGCCATAGGCGCTCTTGCAAAGGGCTTTGCCGGCACCGGCAAAAGCGGCAGCAGATCGGTGCTGAATAGCCTGTTCAGCCCTTCGGTGACCGCGCTGAGCGCGGCTGTTTCAACCACCCGCTTCTGTTCATAATCAGCCAGAATACTGGCGTGATCAGCGGCCAGCCCACGCCGCCCGGCTGCTGCCAGACAATCTGCCAGCACCGCCACATCACTCAAGGCGAGGTTAAAGCCCATGCCGGCCAGCGGGTGCAGCGCGTGCGCCGCATCACCAGCCAAAATCAGATGCGGGTGGGTGCGTTTTGGCACAAAGCTGGGCCGCAAGGGCCATTTTGCCAGCCTGTCCAGCAAGCGCAGCTGGCCCAGCTCGCCTCCGAAAGCCTCCATCAGCGCGGTCTCAAAATCCTGATGGCTGCCGGCAGCCAGCCTCTCCGCCTCCTTCGGCGGCAGCGACCAGACCATTGCTGCCTGGTTTTCCGGCAGCGGCATCAGGGCCAGCGGCCCGCCCGGCAGGAACCGTTGCCAGGCGGTGTCCTGATGCGGCAGACCCAGACGCAAACGCCCTACAAGCGCCGTCTGTCCGGCCGGCCGGTCCCATATTTTCAACCCGGCAGCGCGCCGCGCCGGGCTGTCGCGCCCATCGCAAGCCACCAGCAAATCCGGCAGCCAGCCCTGCCCGCTTCTATCCCTCAGCACAGGCCGCCCGGCTTGCCAGCTGATATCGGCCAGCGGGCTGGCCGCCTGCAGGACCCGGCTCTCTCCAGCCAGCTGTTGCTGACAGGCAGATAGCAAGGCACTGTTTTCAGCTGTATAGGCCATCGGGCTACTGCCATCTCCGAAATCCAGTGACCAGCCGCCTCTCTGCGGGCTGCCCTCGGCCAGCCGGATGCGGCTTATCGGGGCCGGGTTTATCGGAGTGGGGTTTATCGAAGTGGGGTTTTTCGGCAAAGCCTGCCATAGGCCCAGACAATCCAGCATCCGCTGGCCTGCTGCATTGATGGTGGTGGTGCGGCTGTCTGGAGGGGGTGCCAGATCAGATTCTGCCGGAAAAATAATAACCTGATAACCGGTTTCAGCCAGCGCACGGGCCATCACCAGCGCGGTGAGGCCGGACCCGGCAATCGCTATCTGGACAGATTTTTTCGGGTCGGTGCGCGCGGTCATCGGTCTGGCTTATCCCCCAGGCCCGTATAATGGCGATTTAGAATATCGCGGGCCAGCTCGGCCAGATCCCCCTGCAGGTCAAACAGATAGCCGGTGGCCCCGGCCGCTTCCCCGGCCTCTACATCTGTCTGGCGATCACCTATCATCACCGAGCGGCTGAGATCAATCTGCCAGCGTTTGGCCAGCTCCAGCAGCATTCCCGGGGCTGGCTTGCGACAGGCACAGGGGCCGGACAGGCCCGCAATCACCCCGTCCGGATGATGCGGGCAAAAGGCAATATCCAAAAACGGCGTGCCCAGCTTTTCTGCCTCGCCAGCCATGTGATTATTGAAACGGTGCATATCTGCCTCGGTGAACAGGCCGCGGGCGATACCGCCCTGATTGGTCACCACCAGCAGCGGCAAGCCCGCTTCGGTGAACAGGCGCAGCGCCTCCGGCGCGCCCCTTACCCAGGCAAAATCCTCTACGGCAAAAGTATAGCCCGCATCCTGATTAAGCGTATCATCCCGGTCGAGAAAAACAGCAGGTCGCATCAGCAAATTTCTTCCTTGTTCAAAAACAGCGATTTGTTGCCCTGATTCCGCTCTTGTATTAGACTGCGGGTCACTGTGCTAGAGGCTTTTCCTGTCTGCCAGTGTGCCGTGTCGCCCAGAGAAGAAGCAATCACAAAAATGCTGAACCCGGATTTTGCCATTTTCCAAGATAATATGTTTATCGCCGCGCGCCGTCTGATGGCTGACCTCACGCCACCTGAAGAGCTGGGGGAAATGCTGCTGACCATTGGTGAGCCGCAAATGCCGCCACCTGAATTTGTGCAGGAAATCATGGCAGATCGCCGCACCAGCTGGCAATTCTATCCAAAACCGGATGGCAGTGCGCAGTTTCGCCAGGCTGTGCATGATTATATAGGCCGCCGCTTTGGGCGCCCGGCGAGTGCCCGGCTGGACCCGGACAGGCATATTCTGCCAGTGCCCGGCACGCGTGAGCCGCTGCATATGCTGGGCTGGCTGAAAAAGGCAACCAAGCCGCATCCGGTCGCCTTGGTGACCAACCCGTTCTATCCGGCCTGGCGCACCGGCGCGCTGGCCAGCGGGGGAGAGATTATCTATCTGAACGCGGCGGCTGAAAATGGGTTTTTACCGGACCTGGCAGCTGTGCCAGATGATCTGCTGGCGCGCACCGTCATTGTCTATTTATGTGCGCCCAGCAACCCGCAAGGCACGCTGGCCAGCCGCGCTTGGCTGACCAAGGCTGTGCAGCTGGCCCGTGAACATGATTTTCTGCTGGTCATGGATGAATGTTATATTGATATCTGGCGCGAGGAAAAACCGCTCGGTCTGCTGGAGGTGGCTGCTGGCATTGATGGGCCTGATGCTGAGCCGCTGGCCAATCTGGTGGTTGTGAATTCCCTGTCCAAACGATCCAATGCGGCCGGGCTGCGGGGCGGCTTCCTTTGCGGGGATGCGCGGATAATAGAAGCCTATCGCCTGCTGGCGGCAAATGGTTTGGCGCTGGTTCCGGACGGTCTGCTCAGTGTGGCGGCGGCGCTTTATTCAGATGACCGCCATAATGCCGATATTCGGGCCCATTATGATAAATCCTTTGCGCTGGCCAGCCGGGCGCTCAATATCGTGCCGCCAAAGGGCGGCTTCTTCCTCTGTCTGCCAGTCGGTGATGATAAGGCTTTTGCGCGCGACCTCTATCAACAGACCGGGTTGCGGGTGATGCCGGGCAGCTGCATGGGGGTGGTCTCAGACGGGATAAATCCGGCAGCCGGTTTTGTGCGCGCCGCTTTGGTGGCGGATCATCCCCAGATAGCGGCCGCGCTGGATCGCCTTGCTCCCCTCTGGCAGCGGCTTCAGGAACAGACAGGCTGATGGCAGAACAGGACACCAAAAGACCGCTCTTTTCTGATGCGCTGGTGCAGTTTTTCAAGCGCCGGGTGACCGAGCTTGTCGGGCTGGCGGTGCTGGCGGGCGGCTTATTGCTGGCGATTATTCTGCTGACCGCGCGCGATTCAGACCCTTCCAGCCATGCCAGTTCAGACGGTCCGGTGCAGAATTGGCTGGGCGCGCCGGGGGCGGAAATCGCTGCCCAGCTGCTGCAATGGGTGGGGCTGGCCAGCTTGCTGATCGCGCTAACGCTGGTGATTTGGGGCTGGTCGCTGCTGCGTCATCGCTCGGTCAGCAGCTGGCGGTTGCGGCTTTTGGCCTGGCCGGTCTCAGTCTGGTGGCTGGCAACCGGTCTGGCCGGTCTGGCCAGCTCTTTTGGTATCACTGATTTGCCGGGTGTTATCGGCTATTGGACGATTTCCTTGTTCCTGCCGCTGACTGACAGTCTGGCGCTGTTGCCGCTGTTGCCGCAAGAAAGGCTGTTAGGGCTGGTATTTTCCTTGGCCGGGCTGGCCAGCTATCTCTGGGCCTCGGCATTCAGCCGGTCGGAATGGGTGCTGCTGCGGGGTCTGTTTGCCAAGGCAGCAAAACCGTTTCAGCTGCTGGCTGCTGGCCTTAGTGCCCGCAAGGGCGATGCCCGGGCGGAGCGGGATCAGAAACCGGCACGGGCTGCGAAAAAGAAAACCCGCAAGAAACAGCCGCGGCGGGAACCGCAGCTGATGGGTGAGGCTGCTGCTGCTATGCCGAAAAAATCCCGCCCAGCGGGCAAGGCGGGGCAAAAGAGCTTTGATTTTGACAGCCGTCAGGGGTTCCGTCTGCCTGAAACCGGCTTGCTGAAGGCGGCGGGCAAGGCCGCGCGTGGTCCGGCCCAATCGGTGCTGGATGCCAATGCAGCTGAGCTGGAAAAGGTGCTGGCAGATTTTCGTATTCAAGGGGAGATAACAGATGCCCGCTTCGGCCCGGTGGTCACCCGCTATGATCTGGAACCGGCTCCGGGCACAAAATCTCAGCGGGTGATTGCGCTGGCAGATGATATTGCTCGTTCGATGTCCGCCATGGCGGTGCGGGTTGCGGTGGTGCCGGGCCAGAATGTGATCGGCATAGAACTGCCCAACGCGGATCGCCAGACGGTGCTGCTGCGCGAATTGCTGGAGGATGCAAGCTGGACTGATCATAAGGCTGATTTGCCGGTTTCGCTGGGCAAGGATATTGCCGGCGGGCCGGTGATTGTTGATCTGGCCCGTATGCCGCATTTGCTGGTGGCTGGCACGACTGGTTCTGGCAAGTCGGTGGGCATTAATGCGATGATTCTCTCGCTGCTCTATCGCCATACGCCGGAAACTTGCCGTTTGATAATGATTGATCCGAAGATGCTGGAATTGTCCGTCTATGACGGCATACCGCATTTGCTGACCCCGGTGGTGACCGAACCGGCGAAGGCGGTGATGGCGTTAAAATGGGCCGTGCGCGAAATGGAAAGCCGCTATCGCAATCTGGCCAAGCTGGGGGTGCGCAATATCACCGGCTATAACCAGCGCCTGGCAGAAGCCCGCGCCAAGGGTGAGGTGCTGAACCGGCGCGTGCAAACCGGCTTTGATGAGGAAACCGGCAAGCCTATTTTTGAAGAGGAAATTCTGGATCTGGCCCCGCTTCCCTATATCGTCGTGGTGATCGATGAGGTGGCAGATCTGATGATGGTCGCAGGCAAGGAAATAGAGGCGGCGGTCCAGCGCCTCGCGCAGATGGCCCGCGCTGCCGGTATCCATGTTATTATGGCGACCCAGCGCCCGTCAGTAGATGTGATTACCGGCACTATCAAGGCCAATTTTCCCACCCGCATTTCCTTTCAAGTCACCTCGCGCATCGATAGCCGCACGATTCTGAATGAACAAGGGGCCGAGCAGCTGCTGGGGCGCGGGGATATGCTCTATATGGAAGGCGGTGGGCGCATCATGCGGGTGCATGGGCCTTTCGTGGATGATAGCGAGGTGGCTCTGGTAGCCAATTTCCTGCGCGCCCAGGGTGAGCCGGAATATGATGAGCAGGTCACCGAGGAGGCAGAAGAAGGCGGCGATCTGGCTGGCGGGGCTGGCGGGCAGGCACTGCCAACCGGTGACAGCCTGTATGATCAGGCGGTGCAGCTGGTGGTCCGCGAGCAGCGCGCCTCAACAAGTTTTGTGCAACGGCACCTGAAAATAGGCTATAACCGGGCCGCGACCCTGATAGAGGAAATGGAACAGGCCGGGGTTATCAGCCAGGCAAACCATGTCGGCAAGCGTGAGGTATTGATACAGGATGACTAGGAAAATCATGTCCTTTTTGCTCTGCTTTGGGGGGCTGGTCTGGTCCGGTCCCGGGCTGGCTGATCTGGTTAGCCGGGCAGAACAGGCGCTGATGAATTTTTCCACCCTGCAGGCGGATTTTGTGCAAATTTCCTCAGATGGCACGGCAATTTCCGGCAAGCTCTATCTGCGCCGTCCCAACCGGATGCGTATTGATTATGAGGAATCGGTGCAATTATCGCTGGTCGCAACGCCGCTCTGGCTGCATGTGGATGACAAGCAGGCGCGCCAGGTCGCCAGCTATCCGGTGCGCCAGACCCCGCTGGCCCCGCTGCTGCAAAAACAGATTTCCCTGCGCGGCGATGATTTTGAAACCCGGATCGCTGAGGCAGATGGCATTGCCCAGATAACCTTGTCGCGTCAGACTGGCGAGGCGGCTGGCGAATTGCTGCTCGAATTTGAATTGCCGAAATTCCGCCTGCGCCGCTGGATTGTGACAGATGCTGTCGGGGTCAAGACCACGGTCACCTTGCAGAATGTCCGGCTCAACCTGCCGATGAAGATCGATAATTTCATTGCCCCGCAATATGAGGAAGATGAGGATTAGGGCCGGTGCTGAAAATCACAAGTTGGAACATCAATTCGGTGCGTCTGCGTCTGGGGCTGGTGATCGGTATGCTGAAAGACTTGCAGCCCGATTTGCTTTGCCTTCAGGAAACCAAGGCACAGGACAGTGATTTTCCTGCCGCCGCGCTGGCTGAGGCTGGCTGGGCGCATCAGGCGTTTAGGGGTGAGAAATCCTATAATGGAGTTGCTATCCTCTCGCGCCGCCCGCTTAGCGATATTCAAATGCTGGACTGGGCCGGCCGCACCGATTGCCGCCATATCAGCGCCGTTGTTGACGGGGTGCGGGTGCATAATTTCTATGTTCCGGCTGGCGGTGATGTGCCGGACCGGGAGGTGAATGAAAAATTCGGCCACAAGCTGGATTTCATTGACGGGATGACGGCACATTTTGGATCGGCAAAGCCAGAAAAATCAGTGCTGCTGGGTGATTTGAATATTGCCCCTCTGGCAGCGGATGTCTGGTCAACAAAACAGCTGCGCAATGTGGTCAGCCATACAGATATAGAACGCGAAAAGCTGCTCGGCCTTATCGATCAGGGCGGCTGGCATGATGCGGTGCGCGGGCATTTCGGCCCAGAGGCTGTTTTATATAGCTGGTGGTCTTATCGGGCGCGGGACTGGCTGGCCAGCAACCGCGGCAGGCGGCTGGATCATGTCTGGGTCAGCCGGGATTTGAAACAGAGCGTGGCTGCGGCCCATATTCATCAGCCGGCACGCGGGCTGGAAAAACCGTCTGATCATGTGCCGGTCTCGGTCACCTTGAATATCTGAGGCCCTGACAATCGGTTTGTTTTTCCGCCCCGGAAAAGCTATATCTGGGCGCATGACAGAATTTTTCAAAATGCACGGTCTGGGAAACGACTTTGTGGTGTTTGATGCGCGCCGACACTCCGGCTCGTTCAGCCCGCAGCTGGCGGTTTCTGTTGCTGATCGCCGCTCTGGCATAGGCTGTGACCAGATTATGGTTCTGCGCCCGCCTGCCAGCGGCGGGGATGTGTTTCTGGAGATGATCAATGCCGATGGCAGCACCGCCGGGGCTTGCGGCAATGGCACGCGCTGTGTGGCCGATCTGCTGATGGCGGAGAGCGGCCGGCAGCAGATTGGCATAGAGACGGTTTCCGGGCTGCTCACCGCCTGGCGCGCGGGCGATCAGATCAGCGTTGATATGGGCCCGCCCGGCCTCGGCTGGCAGGATATTCCGCTGAGCCGTGAGATGGATACCGGTGCTGTGCAGCTGGCGGCGGCCCCGGTTCCGGCTATCTGTGTATCAATGGGCAATCCGCACGCGGTCTTGTTTGTTGCGGATGCCGAAGCTGTTAATATCGCCGAATTGGGCCCGCTGCTGGAACAGGACCCGCTATTTCCAGAGCGTGCGAATATTGAATTTGCCCATATCATCGCTGCGGATCGGATTCGGATGCGGGTTTGGGAACGCGGCGCTGGTATCACCCGCGCCTGTGGTTCCGGGGCCTGTGCCACGGCGGTTGCGGCGGTGCGGGCCGGGCTGGCTGGGCGGCAGACAGAGCTGGTGCTTGATGGAGGGGTGCTGGGGCTGCAATGGACACAAGATGACCGGGTCATCATGACCGGCCCGTCTGAGCTGGTCTCGCGCGGTCATCTGGAAGGCGGGCTGGCGGCCCATTATGCTGCTGAGGGGCCGGGCTGATGGCTGGCAATCGCGCACAGATAGAAACTTTTGGCTGTCGGCTGAATATCTGGGAATCAGAGGTGATGCGCCGCCATGCGGATGCGGCCGGGCTGACCAATACTATTATTGTCAATACCTGTGCGGTTACTGCCCAGGCCGAAAAACAGGCGCGCCAGAAAATCCGCCAGCTGCGCCGCCAGCAGCCCGGCGCCGTGATACTGGTAACCGGCTGTGCCGCCCAGATTGCCCCGCAGGACTGGGCAGATATGCCAGAGGTGGATCAGGTTCTGGGCAATCATGACAAGCTGCAAGCGGCCAGCTGGCAGCAGCTGGCACAGGGCTTGCTGCCTGCCCGCCAGGTGAGCGATATTGCCGGAATAGAAGAAGTCGCCAGCCATCTGATGGATGGGTTTGAAGGCCATACCAGGGCTTTTTTGCAGGTTCAGCAGGGCTGTGATCATCGCTGCACCTTTTGCATCATCCCATATGGCCGCGGCCCGTCCCGCTCAGTCGGGGCCGGGGCGGTGATTGATCAGGTGCGCGCGCTGGTAGCGGGCGATACGGCTGAAATCGTGCTGAGCGGCGTGGATTTGACCAGCTGGGGTCAGGATTTGCCGGGGCGGCCAAGGCTGGGTCGGCTGGTGCGTCAGATTTTGGCTGAAGTGCCGGAATTGCCGCGCTTGCGTCTTTCCTCCATCGACCCGGCGGAACCGGATGCCGAGTTGATGGCGGTGCTGGCCGAGGAAGAGAGGCTGATGCCGCATCTTCATCTGTCTGTCCAGCATGGTGATGATCTGATCTTGAAACGAATGAAAAGGCGGCATCTGTCCCGCGATGTGCTGCGCTTTTGTGAGGAGGCGCGCCGCCGCCGCCCGGATGTGGTGTTTGGGGCTGATATGATAGCAGGCTTTCCAACCGAGACCGGGGAGGCGCATCAAAACAGCCTGTCGCTGATAGCAAAGGCCGGGCTGACACATCTGCATATTTTCAGCTATTCGCCGCGCGCTGGAACGCCTGCCGCCCGCCTGCCGCAACTGCCGCCTCAGCTGATCAAACAGCGCACTGTTGAGCTGCGCCAGCTGGGGGATCGGCAACGCCGCCTCTATCACCAATCGCTGATTGGCGATCAGCAGATGATGCTGGTAGAAAAGGGCCAGCAAGGCTATCTGCCCGGCTATGCAAAGGTCACGCTGACCAGCTCTGTAAGGGTTGCGGCCGGGGCGGTTCTGCCGGTGCAAATCCGCACCGCAGGGGATGACGGCGTTACAGCAGTGGTGGTCGCATGAGCTGGCTGAAAAAACTCACCTCCGGGCTGAAAAAATCATCAGATGCGGTGACCGCCAGCCTGTCCGGCATTTCCGGGCTGTTCGGCAAGCCCAAAATTGACGCTGGATCGATTGAGGAGCTGGAAGAAGCGCTG
>Ga0181579_10004683_pt1 | contig 10614 bp, 8 predicted proteins | sample 071ome_24_FD_132996 | JGI IMG/M metagenome (GOLD analysis project Ga0181579, IMG submission 132996) | Coastal salt marsh microbial communities from the Groves Creek Marsh, Skidaway Island, Georgia - 071402CT metaG (megahit assembly) | ecosystem: Environmental > Aquatic > Marine > Intertidal zone... | reverse complement strand
GGCGCAACCGTGGCACATGACCCATACTTTCCGCCGCGACCGCACCTGGGAGCAGATCGAATATATCTGCGCGCAGAACAACCGGCATATGCTGGATGAAGACGGCCAGACCGTGCCACCGGAATTCGGTGAATAAAACTTCCAGTACGATACAAGCCCGGCAGTAGCCGGGCTTTTTGTTTTAACTGCCGCACAGGGCGACATCACATGTAGGCCGGAAAAGCGAGGCGTCAACCGGCAAGATATCCGCAGGACACCCAATTAGCCTTCATACCTTCAGTAAAAAATCATGCCGGATGACGGCTCTGCGAGCCTCTTCCGGCCTACACCAGGAGCCGGCTTCTGGTAATATCGGAACAGACTTTCCCGAGGAATATCTCCATGAAAACCACTCCGTATCTTATCCTCGCTTTGGCCCTGGCATGCCCATTACCTGCCTTCGCCGATGAAATCACCGACGATATCGCCCTTGATTACAACGACTACCTGTCAGACCTGTTTGTGCATTTCCATGAAAACCCGGAACTCTCCTTCCAGGAATTCGCCACCGCCGCGCGCATGGCCGAAGAATTACGCGCCGCCGGGTTCACGGTGACCGAAGGCATCGGGCAGACCGGCGTCGTCGCCATCCTGGAAAACGGACCGGGCCCTGTCGTCGCCATGCGCGCCGACATGGACGGCCTGCCTGTGCAGGAAAACTCCGGGCTTTCCTATGCCTCGACCGCCATGCAGCTCAATCCTGCCACAGGACAGCAGGATTTCGTCATGCATGCCTGTGGTCACGATGTCCACATCACGTCATTGGTCGGCACGGCACGCCAACTGGCCAAACGCCGCGACCGCTGGTCCGGCACCGCCATGCTGATCGTGCAACCGGCTGAAGAGATCGGCAGCGGCGCCAAGGCCATGCGCGAGGATGACATCTGGGAGCGTTTCGGCACACCGGACTATGTACTCGGCTTTCATGTCAGTGCCGGCAACCCGACCTGGACACTGAACCTGCTGGAAAACGCGAGCCCCTACGCCGGCGCGGACATGGTCGATATCATCGTGCATGGCATTGGCGGTCACGGCGCCTACCCCCACAGTACGAAAGACCCCGTCGTGCTCGGGGCGCAAATCGTCCTGGCGTTGCAGACACTGGTATCGCGTGAACTGGCACCCCATGAACCCGGTGTGGTGACCGTCGGCGCCTTTCATGCCGGCACCAAGCACAACATCATTTCCGATGAAGCCGTGCTGCAACTGACCGTACGTAATACAAACCCGGAAACACGGGAAAAACTGCTGAATGGTATTGAACGTATCGCCGTCAACATGGGCCGCGTTGCCGGCCTGCCGGAAGACATGCTGCCCGAGATGGTGGTGCTGGAACAAACTGTGCCGCCGCTGATGAACGACTCCGCCCTGGCGGGCCGTATCAACAGTGTGTGGCGCGAACGGATCGGCACCGACAACCTGATCCAGAAACTGCCCGACGGCATGGGCGCGGAAGATTATCCCTTCTTTACTACCGACCCCAATATTCCAAGCATTTACTGGGAAGTGGGCGGAACGCCACAGGAAGACTTCGATGCCATGGCAAACGGCGGACCCTCTGTTGGCGGCCACCACTCGCCGCTGTTCAAGATTGAACCGGAACCGGCCGTACGCATGGGTGTGGATTCCACCGTGCGGGCGATGCTCGAACTGATGCCTGGCAGGTAAAAGCGACGTATAAAAAAGCCCGGTAAGAACCGGGCTTTTTTATCGGTCAATATCTATCGAAAGCAGCTGAAACTGGCGGCATCGTTGATATCACCGCGGCCGTTATACCGCGGCCACTCCGGGTAATGGCAGACCGGGCGTGTGCGGCCGGCGGTTTCCCGGTTTTCATCGATGGCCGTGAGCGTGCCCGGCGCCTCGCCGCGTTCGACCCAGGCTTCCAGCGCATCGAGACTTGCAAGGCGGGCATTGAAGACGCCGGTGACATGACCCATGCCGGGGATGGTGTAGAACTTCACGAAATCGCTGACGTCCTCACCGTAGCGGCCCTGCAGGCGTTCCCAGTACTGAATGGACGAGTACACCGGAATGAAATCATCCACGCGGCCGTGGAAGTAGATGAGCTTGCCGCCGTTGTCGCGGAAGCGGTCGATGTTGACGCTGTTGGCGCTGATCAATTCCACCAGCTCACCGATACGGGCGGCGTATTTGGCCGGATCGAAATCGTTCATCGTGTCGAGAGTCAGGTCGCCGGCAATCGCATAACGCGGCGTGGCATCGCCGGGACCGTGCTGCAGGGCCTGGGTGGGGCCTTCGGCGCCCAGATTGGGACCGCCGCCGTCAAAGAAGGTGGAGCCTTCGAACGGTGTCCACTTCGGAAAGATGGATGTGAGTTCGTCATCGGCAAACACGCTGAAACCAAGATCGTAGGGTTTGTCGAATGCATTCAGCGCCTGGATCTGGGCATCGGACAGGCAGCGGTCACTGGTATCCATGCCGTTGTCGCAACGCATCGGGTTGCTGGAATCCATCTTGCGGAAGTCCTGCGTCTCTTCGAGGCACGCGCCGACATTGCTGATGATGCCGTCTTCCGCACGATCGAGATCGTCGCAAGTGTCGTAAATGGCGTCCACGAATGCCGTGATCTTGGCCGGGCTGATCCAGCTGTCGCCGCCGTTGGCCAGCAGGGCGCGGGCGTAATTGTTCGCGGACAGGTGCAGCATTACCACATTGTGGGCGGGGTAGCCGGCAACCACGCCATGGTAGTCGTCCGGGTAGCGCTGGACGGCGTCGAAACCTTCATGGCCGCCCTGCGAACCGCCGATGAAATAGTTGTACTGCGATGCCGTGCCGTAACGGGCTTGGACCAGGTGCATGGCGACATCGTGGGTTTTCTTGATCTGTTCGTGGCCGTAGTTGCGCAAGGCTTCTTCATACAGGAAGAAGCTGCCGTCGAAACCCGGCAGGCGTGCCTTGTGACCGGAGTCGCTGCCCAGGGTGACATAACCGCGCGCCAGGGGCGTGGCTTCAGTCGACGGCTGCTTGGCATAACGGTCGAGGCCGGTGACGACGCGGCCATTGAAGCCGCCACCGCCGAACTGCAGCGACTTGCCGTTCCAGTTGCTTGGCAGGTTCACTTCGAATTCTATGTCGGGCGCGTTGTAGTTCACGGGATGGATATTGCCCATGACCTTGCAGAATTCACCATTGTCGTTATTGCGGGCATTGGCGCGAACCAGCTCGGCCGAGGTGATGGTGGCGCCGGTGGTGGCGAGGCCGATAGCCGAGGCAGGAACGGCCAGGCCGTTCAGGGCCGCACAGGCGTCAGCAGCGGAAAGCGCAGCAAGTTTCGGGCGCCAGGCAGCGTCCTGGGCGGCGGCAGGCAGCGCAGAACCCAAACAGACGGCAAGCAGGGCCAGTGCCCGGGTGGTTGAAAATACGTTGGACGGTAGCGTCATGATGATCCCCTTGAGATTCCTGTTCTGTACAGCAGGCGGCCATTATTCCCCCATTCTCAGCCCCGTTGCAAATCCCGGAAACGCCCCCATATCCAGGCCTGTGCGGTGTGCTATACTGCACAGCCCGCTGCAAAAAGAGGCGGGGATGTAGTGAAAACCTTGCTTTGGGGGTGATCTGGATTCGACGCCGGTGCCAAAACTCAGGGTGCATGTCGAGAGGGTATAGACTCTCGTTAAACAATCTATGCAACTTTTATAGTTGCCAACGACGATACGTACGCTCTAGCCGCTTAAAGACCTTAAGTTAGGCTAGCGATTGCCACAGGGATGCCTGTAAACCAGTGTTTTGCAATTGTCATATAGAACAGGATCGATCCAATAGCGCGTTCGCCGCCGAGGGTCTAAACTTTTAGCGAACTCGCCCTAAACACCCTGCCGGTCGGGTCGTGATGGGCTAACTCAATAGACTTGGCTAAGCATGTAGAGCTCTCGGCAGAGGACTGACGGACGCGGGTTCAAATCCCGCCGCCTCCACCAAATAAAAAACCCGGCTTATGGCCGGGTTTTTATTTTATGCGTCATTATCAGTTCAACTCCAAACTGAAGTCGCCACCTGCGTTATTGCCTTCCCATTGTCCTGCTATGCTGCGATTGCGCGCCGAGCCCAGATTACCTATCAGGCCATGCATGCTGTAATGAATCTCTTCTCCGTCACGACCAACACCCGTCACAGTCAGCGACACCGACCAGTCAGCCGGATCAAGAGTGACATCCTGCAAGGGAAGCCTGACTCCCTTTTCGATGATCGTACCTTCGATGCGCTGATCAGGAAGCAGCCTCATAATCATCAAGACCCGCACCTTCTCACCATCGACAATCCGATCGCCGCTCCAGGTACCATCCAGCGGATGACCTTCCTGGGCCAATGCCGGGAACACGGCCGCTAAGAGCACTACCAGCGCCAGCAGCCACTTTCGGCAATTACGGAATACCTGCTTCATCGTCTGCGCCTCTCCTGCACTCATTCGTTCGTCATGTGCATGACGTCAAGATTGTTGTCCTGGCAAAAATACTCATGCAGCTCCGCCTTGTCAGAACCGTCCCATCCGGTCCAGTTCCAGGCGACATCGAAGCCACCGGTCCAGGGCCGCGTATAGGCGCCGGGATCATTGACGGTCACTTCGTAACGGAGGGTTTCGAAATCCGGTCGGGAGATGCGTTCGGTGAGATGCAGGTACCGGGTGCTGGGCAGGGAGCCCGAGGCGAACCAGGTCTTTTCATTGAAGCCATTGGTTTCCACCACCAGCGTGTCGCCTTCCCAGTGCCCGGTGGAATAACCCATGTATGTGGGTATCGTATCGGGATCATCAATGTCCACCAGCGGCCTGCCATCGGTATGGATTACCCGCCAGGTGTGCACACCGCCACCAAAAACCATATAGACACGGTTAAGTTCCGGATGCTGCAGCACCTGGAAGCCGTTTACTGTCTGAATCAGCCGGACAATGCCTGCCGGCAGGCAGCGGGCATGCGGATCGTCCTTTTCGTTGTTGGCCTGCCGGTATTCCCACAAGGCCCTTGCCCAGGGCTGGAAAGGGATTTCCTCGGCTTCCAGATTGGTGGCATGGCTGCGCCCCCGGGTGCCGAATATGCGGCCGGAGCTGCCCCAGAAACCCTTCTGACCCGGGGACAGGCCAAGGTAAATCTGGCCGTTGGCCATGCGCGGCGTTGGCATGGTCTCGCCCTCCGCCGGCTGCGCCACCGCACTTGCGCACCAGATGGACATGCCCAGCAGGGTCGCCGAGCTAAAAATCATCAACGGGTTTTTCATGCTCGTCCTCCCTGTTCCGTTGTCACGGCGTGACGTTTTCGCTGGAACCGGCGCCCAGCGTCTCACCACTGGTCAGGGTAACGTTCCTGGCATTGGCAAGATTTGAGCCATCCCGGGCCAGGCGACCTTCCACCCGGACTTCGTCACCTACCTGCAGAGTGGACCGGGTCCAGCCCTGGGTTCGCGTCAGCACGGCTGGCGCGCCCATCTCCAGCGCCCATTGCTCATACTCATCCTGTTCGTTGAGAACATCGATGTACAGATAGACATGGGGATTTTGCCATTCCACCTTGGTCACCATGCCGGTCAGTTCAACCGGCTTGTTACTGTCATACTGGGCATTAAAGGAATGATGTGCCGCGGCTGGCAATGCGACGACAATCGCGCAGACTGTCAAAATTCCGGCAAGGCATTTGTTCATGTTTGCTTCCTCAAGTAAGAAATTTTCCGGTTCAGCCAGTACCTGGCGCAGACATCTCTCATATCTTTTTATTCACAAACGAAGATGGTCTGCCAGAACACACTTGTATATAACATCCGCCAAATGTACTCCAGGGGCATCAGCTGTCAATCCCTGAAATATGAACCAATAATGGCAGAATATGTGTGGCCGTTCCTGCAAGACCTTGCTGAATTCACGTTGAGCATCGCAATATCAGACCCCGGCAGTAAAGTTTAAAACCTGTCAGCGCCATTCATTGCTTTCAGCTTTACGCGACTTTATTCAACACCTTCCAGTGATTCACTCAGTTCCAGCCACTCTTCCTCCAGTTCCTGCAACCTGGAAGCCAATTTGGCCTGATCGAACAGAAACCCGTTGAGCTCATCCTTGCGGTCATCTCCATAGATGTCGCTATCCGCCAGTCTCACTTCGATTGCCGCGATTCCCTGCTGGCATTTTTCGATTTCCCGCTCCACCCGTTTCAGCCGGTCACGCAACGGCTGCAGCTCCTTGCGTCTCTCCGCAGATTGCTGTCGCTGCTCCTTCTTATTGAGAGCAGCAGGCGCCTTGTTAAGGCCAGCCGCGGGCGCCTGTTTGGAGGTGTCCCTGCTGGCTGGCGCCGCGCTTTTGGCAGCATCATTTTTATCCTGGCCCAGCAGCGACTGCTCGTAATCGTCGAGGTCGCCCTCGAACACTTCCAGCTTGCCGTTCTTCACCAGCAGGAAGGAATCCACCGTGTTGCCGAGCAGGTGGCGGTCATGGGACACCAGGATCATGGCGCCCGGAAAACCCTGCAAGGCCATTTCCAGGCTGTGGCACATTTCCAGGTCGAGATGGTTGGTGGGCTCGTCCATCAGCAGCAGGTTGGGTTTTTGCCACACGACCAGCGCCAGGGCGAGACGGGTTTTCTCGCCGCCGGAAAAATGCCCGACGGTTTCGGTGACGCGGTCGCCGCGAAAATCGAAACCGCCGAGGAAATTGCGCACTTCCTGTTCCCGTACGCCGGGCTCCAGTCGCTGGATGAGCTGCATGGGCGTTGCCGCACCATCCAGTTCATCGACCTGGTGCTGGGCGCTGTAGCCGATACGCAGGTAGTCGTTGCGGGTTACTTCCCCTGCCATCAGCGGTAATTTGCCGGCAAGCACCTTCAGCAGAGTCGACTTGCCCTGCCCGTTGGCGCCCAGCAGGCCGATGCGCGACTCGGCGCGTATATTCAGGGAAAAGCCGGTGATGAGCGGCTTGTCGTAACCGAAGCTGATGCTGTCACAGGCCAGCAGGCTCGGCGGCAGTTTGTCCGGTTCACGGAAGCTGAACTGGAACGGCGAATCCACGTGCGCCGGTGCAATCTCCTCCATCCGGGCCAGTTCTTTCAGGCGGCTCTGGGCCTGACGGGCCTTGGTGGCCTTGGCGCGGAAGCGGCGCACGAAATTCTCGATATCCTTCCTGCGCGCCTGCTGCTTTTCATAGGCGGCCTGTTGCTGCGCCAGGCGTTCTGCCTTCTGCTTTTCGTAATCGCTGTAGTTGCCGCGATACAGGAACAGCTTTCTGTTTTCGAAACTGGCGATATGGGTCACCACCCTGTCGAGAAAACTGCGGTCATGGGACACGAGCAGCAGCGTACCGGGATACCGGCGCAGCCATTGCTGCAGCCAGAGGGTCGCTTCGAGATCGAGGTGGTTGGTGGGCTCATCCAGCAGCAGCAGGTCCGAGGGCGTCATCAGGGCCTGGGCCAGGTTCAGGCGAATCCGCCAGCCGCCGGAAAATGCATTGACGGGTTTTTCAAATTCACCGGTGCCAAAGCCCAGGCCCGAGAGCAACTGTTCAGCACGGTTGCGGATCGACCAGGCTTCCATGCCGTCCAGTTCACCGTGCAGTTTCGCAACCCGGTGATCATCGTGGGCTGCTTCGGCGTCGGCCAGCTGTTTTTCCAGGCTACGAAAACGGCTGTCGCCGTCGATGACATAATCCAGGGCCATTCGCGATGTGCCGGCCGTTTCCTGGAGCATCTGTGCCTTGCGCAGATCCTTCGGCATGTCGAGCTCGCCGGTATCCGCGTGCAGCTCCCCCATCAGCAGCCGGAACAGGCTGGTCTTGCCGGTGCCGTTGCGCCCAATGATCCCCACCTTCTGCCCGCCAAAAATGGTGAGATCGGCATGATCGAGCAGGAGCTGGGTGCCCCGGCGCAAGGATATTTCCTGGAGTGAAATCATTTCTGGTCTGGGCGAAGGCGTCGCCGACTGGCGAAAAGCGGCTATTCTAAAGGCGTTCCGAGGCAAAGCAAGCTGTCGCCCCTGCATAATTGGCCAGATAATGGAAAAACGAAGAACTCTGGGACCGGATGCTGGAATCAGGGGCCTGTGTCCTTATACTACGCTGAAATTTTTACGTGTTTTTTGTATTACGCATTTTATTTCAAGAGGTCACCATGAACATGTCCAAACACCTGCTGCGTACCGCCATCGCCACTGCCACTCTGGGCATCATGGCATTGCCGGTGCAGGCGCACCACGGCTTCGGCCTGTTCCAGCTCGACATCAAGCGCGAGTGGGAAGGCACGCTGACCAAGATGAACCTGGTCAACCCGCATTCCTACATGGAACTGGACGTGGTCGAGGAAGACGGCAACGTCCTGCACATGCGCTGCGAAATGCGCGCCGCTACGCTGATCCGCCGCTCCGGCTGGTCCACGGATATGTTCAAGATCGGCGCCCACATCAAGATCGAGGGCAACCCGCATCGTGACGATCCGGAAGCCTGCTACGTCGAGAACTTCACCATCAACAATGAAATTACCATGAACCGCAACGACCAGCTGCTGTCCGCCCAACCCGTTGATACCACCGGCCGTCCCTACCGGCTGGCCGATGGCCAGGTCAACCTGTCCGGTGACTGGGCTGTCGAGCAACTGGTGTTGACCGTCCCCCCGAGCGGCGGCAACGGCTCCATGATTCCCAAGAGCCTGTCCCCGGCGTTTGCCGCAGGCGATATCTCCCTGGAAGAAGTGCAGGCCACTCAGCCGCCGCGGGCGCAGACGGTCTACACCGCAGAGGGCCAGGCAGCCGCCGACGCCTTCGATCGTCGTTCGCCCATCGAAAATCCCTGGTTCGCCTGCAAACCAACCAGCTTCATCCGCGACTGGACCGCCGATTGGCCAATCAACAAGTTCGAGCAGAAGACCCTGCCGGATGGCGAAAAGGTTATCGATATCACCTACGGCCTCTACAACTTCAACCGCCGCATCCATATCGGCATGACGAAGCATCCCGAAAACCTGACTCCCAGCTATGCCGGCCACTCCATCGGCAACTGGGAGGGCGACACCCTGGTGGTCGACACCATCGGCTTTGAGGCCGGCGTACTGTCCCCACCGACCCGCTCCAGTGAGCAGATGCATATCGTGGAACGCTTCACGCTGGATCGTGAAAAGACGGCACTGAAACGCGAATACACCGTCACGGATCCGGTTTACCTGGCTGCACCCTATGCCAGCTATGATGTTATGTATATTTCCGACGTTCCCTTCGAAGCCCAGGAATGCGTCGATATGACACCGGAGTTCCAGCAGTAACGCGGAACCCATTCCGGACACAAAACCCGGCGTACGCTTGCCCGCATACGCCGGTTTTTTTTGCCTGCCGGAAACCCGCTGCCAGCACCTGGTTTCAAGGCACCACCCCGGTGCAAGTACCTGCATGAATCCCCAACTGGCTCGCCTGGCGCAGTGATCTGCATTTTTTGCCATGACTTGTTTTTCCGGGATTTATTTCCGGACAGAAGGCACGTGGCCAACCCAGGCGGATAAGGCGGTTGTTGGCAACAATCCTGTTAGAATCACCTATCGTTTTTCACGCTGAACCAGGAATCCCCGACCATGCGACCCACCCTGTATCTCCTGCCTGGCCTCTTGTGTGACGCCCGTGTCTGGGCCCACCAGCAGGCAAACCTTGCTGACCTCGTGGATATCCGGATTCCGGACTTCCGGAAGACCGACTCGCTGGATGCGATGGCCGACCTGGTGCTCAGTGATGCCCCGGACAAGTTCTACCTGGCCGGGCATTCCATGGGCGGGCGCGCCGCGATGCAGGTGCTGCACCGTGCACCCGGACGACTGATCAAGCTTGCCCTGCTCGATACCGGCATACATCCGGCCTCTGCCGGGGAACCGGAAAAGCGGCAGGTTCTGCTTGATCTTGCCAGGGACGAGGGCATGGCAGCAGTCGCGCGGACCTGGTCGCCGCCGATGGTGCACCCGGACAGGCATGCAGACACAGCCCTGATGCAGGACATTTATGACATGGTGGAGGGTTACACGCCGGCGGAATTCAACAATCAGGTCAGGGCGTTGCTGGGCAGGCCGGATGCCGAACCATTCCTGGCACACGCCCCTGCCGATACGCTCGTGTTATGCGGCAGCGATGACGCCTGGAGCCCACCGGCGCAGCATGAAGCCATCGCAGCCGCCCTGCCGGATCACCCTGCGGTCACCATCATCAGGAACAGCGGACACATGTCGACCATGGAGCAACCGGAAGCGGTGACTGAAGCCATGCGCGACTGGCTGGAAAGACAATAATCAGTTTGTCTTCTGCTCAGGCCGGCGCGAAAGCCTGGGTACCGGCCGCCGTATTGGAAATGGGGATATGGTAGTTGCGGTTCACTTCCCTGACCGGTCCCTGCAATGCATTGCGCGCCGCCACCCACATGATCAGTTCCAGTCCCGCAGTGCCGACTTCCTCGATGATGTCCTCGCTGGAATACTGCGTCACCCAGTTGGGGTCTTCCATCACCAGGCTGTCCATGAATCTGGTATCGAACTCGCGGTTCAGGTGACCCGCCCGCTCGCCTTCGAGCTGGTGTGACAGGCCGCCAGTACCGACCACGAGCACCCGCTTGTCTTC
>Ga0181579_10004673_pt1 | contig 10629 bp, 4 predicted proteins | sample 071ome_24_FD_132996 | JGI IMG/M metagenome (GOLD analysis project Ga0181579, IMG submission 132996) | Coastal salt marsh microbial communities from the Groves Creek Marsh, Skidaway Island, Georgia - 071402CT metaG (megahit assembly) | ecosystem: Environmental > Aquatic > Marine > Intertidal zone... | reverse complement strand
GCGAACAAAGTTACTAGGATCTCCAACATCCATAGCGTTAGAAATGGTTTGTTCGGAGGGCTTTGGCGTGTAAACCCCTTCTTTTAAATAGACCGGCACGGTATCATTAATATTGGTGCAGGCAATGAATTGAGCTATGGGCAGCCCCATTTTTTGAGCCATTAAGCCGGCGCATATATTACCAAAATTGCCACTAGGAACAGCAAAGGCTAATTTTTCTTTTCTGTTTTTTAGCGCTTTATAGGCAAAGAAATAATAAAACATTTGAGGCAACCAACGAGCCACATTAATAGAGTTGGCCGAAGTGAGTTGCACTTCATTAATAATTTGGTGATCAATAAAAGCACTTTTAACCATGTCTTGACAATCGTCAAAGGTTCCCTCCACTTCTAGTGCCGCAATATTTTTACCCAAGGTAGTTAATTGTTTTTCCTGAATTTCACTCACTTTACCCTTCGGATAGAGAATCACAACATCAATCCCAGGCACTTCATAAAACCCATCGGCAACAGCCCCTCCAGTATCTCCAGAAGTAGCCACTAACACGGTTACTTTCTTTTCGGAATTAGTTGTTTGAAAATGCGAAAGGCAACGCGCCATAAAACGTGCGCCAACATCTTTAAAGGCTAGGGTAGGGCCATGAAATAATTCGAGCGTGGCAATAGAATCGGTTATAGACACTATGGGAAAAGGAAATTGCAGGGTGTCTTCCACAATATCTTGAAGGGCTTTTTCGGATAGACTATCTCCAACAAAAGGACGAATGGCTTCAAAGGCAATTTGGTGATTGGAAAGCTGCTCCATTTGCTCAAAAAAAGAAGCGGGGAGCGTGGGTATGCTTTCGGGAAAATAGAGCCCGCGGTCTGGTGCTAAGCCTTGAATAACGGCTTTGTCAAACGAAACGGGTTTAGAATTGTAATGTAAGCTGAAATAGTTCATTAGGAATCTAATATTGTGATGCCTTTGGGATTGATGGGAGAAATATGAAGGTCAACTTTTAAGTCAAGATTTTGGGTAGCTTTCAGCATAGCTTCACCTACTTTTTCGGCTCTTGCTTTTCCCTCAGACAAGGCATAAATAGAAGGTCCAGATCCTGAAATGCCGCTGCCTAAGGCACCGGCTTTTAGGGCACTTTCTCGAATACTCTCAAATTCAGGTATGAGCATGGCTCGACTAGGTTCAATTACTTTATCGACCATAGCCCTAGAAAGGAGTTCGTAATCTTCGGTATAGAGTGCGCTTACAAAAGCACCTAAATTGCCCCATTGTTGAATGGCTTTACTAAGCGGTATTGTTTTTTTTAAAATGGCTCTAGCATGAGCGGTTTTAAGTTCAATTTTGGGGTGCAACAAGGTGGCATACAAATTTTTGGGACTGGGAAGTTTTATGATGTCTAGCGTATCGTTACAACGCACAAGTGTAAATCCACCTAATAAAACCGGGGCTAAATTATCTGCATGTGCCGCTCCACTAGCCAATTGTTCTCCCGCCATTGCATATTGAACTAACTCTTTGCGCGTTAGGGGTTTACCCATTAATTCATTTAGGGCAAACACAGCGCCAGCAGCACTAGCAGCACTACTCCCAATGCCACTTCCGGGTTTGATTTTTTTATAAATTTCAATATCAAAGCCAAAAGAAGAAGGATAGTCTTTTAGGAGTGCGTTGGCTGCAACTCCTGCCACATTTTCGTTAGGATCTGTGGGCAAATTTTGTCCTTCAATTTTGGTGATACGCACACCAGGTTTTGCCGATTTGTGCACCACCATTTCATCACCTATGGGGCCGAGGCAAAAACCAAGCACATCAAAACCACATGAAACATTAGCTACACTGGCCGGACAAAAAATGCGAACGCTTTCCATGTCTATCTTTTTCCAATTCTAATGATATCACCAAAAATGCCTGCAGCTGTCACTTCAGCACCAGCACCAGCACCTTTCACAATTAGTGGCTGGTCGTTATAGCGGTGACTATAGAAAAGTATAATATTATCGCTTCCTTCCAAGTTGTAAAAGTCGTGATCAGGAAGTATGTGTTGAAGTCCAACAGAAGCTTTATTACCTTCTAATTGGGCAATATATTTCAATCGGGCTCCTTTTGCGTTAGCCTCCTCTAAAAGCGAATCGAAATGGGCAGCATGCTTTTTTAAGGCTTCAAAGAACCCCTCATTAGTGGTAGTTTGAAGCGCTTCATCTGGCATAAAGCTTTTGTTTTCAATATCTTTCAATTCAATTTGAAGTCCACTTTCACGAGCGAGAATTAAGATTTTTCTAGCCACATCCACACCACTTAAATCGATTTTGGGATCGGGTTCAGTATAGCCTTTTTGTTGTGCCTCTAAGACTATGTCATGAAAAGAAACACCAGGTTTAAAAGCATTAAATATAAAGTTTAAACTTCCCGAAAGAATGGCTTGAATTTTATGAATCTTATCGCCCGAAGCAACTAAGTTATTCAAGGTGTCAATAACCGGTAAACCAGCTCCAACATTGGTCTCAAACAAAAAGGGTGTGCCAAATTGACGAGCTGTTTTTTTAAGGTTAATATAATTGGAGAGTGAATCTGCACAGGCAATTTTGTTACAGGTTACTACCCCAATATTATGCGCCAAATAGCGCGCATATTCTGAGGCAATTTGTTCACTTGCGGTGTTGTCAATAAAAATACTGTTTCGCAAGTTGAGTTTTTTCACATGCTCAAAAAAGGCATCTCTATTGGCTTCTAATGTGCTATTTTGAAGTTGTTTTTGCCAATCTTTAAGCATAATGGGTTGTTCACCCAATAGCATTTTTTTTGAATTAGACAGCGCAATAACTCTAATTTTTAAATGCAAATGTTCTAGCAAATAGGAAGCTTGTTGCTCAATTTGCTCTAACAATTTTGTGCCTACATTGCCCACCCCTGTTATGAAGAGGTTGAGTTCTTTTGTTTGGGCTTCAAAAAAACTTTCGTGGATGGTGTTTAGGGCTTTCTGTATATTCTTTTGATCAATAATGAGCGAAATATTGCGTTCAGAGGCTCCTTGAGCAATGGCACGAATGTTTATGTTATTGGCACCGAGACTGCTGAACAGTTTTCCGCTAATCCCTTGATGATCTTTCATTTTGTCTCCTACTACCGCAATATTGGCCATTTTGAGCTCTGCTCTAGTGGGAGATACTTTTTGTTGGGCAATTTCAAAGGCAAAAGCTTCATCAATAACCTCTTTGGCTTGCGAAGCTTCAGCTCCTTTAACACCAATGCAAATGGAATGCTCTGAGGAAGCTTGGGTAATCATAATAATATTGATATTATGATTTGATAAGGCTTCAAACAATCGTTTTGAAATGCCTGGCACACCAATCATGCCACTGCCTTCAAGGGTGAGTAGTGCCACATCTTCTATATGACTAATGCCTTTAACAATTTCACCATTTGTAGAATCGCCCTTGCTATCTATTAAGGTGCCGGGGGCTGCGGCATCAAAAGTATTTTTTATATGGGTGGGTATTTGTTTTTTTACGATGGGTTGAAGCGTTGGGGGATAAATCACCTTAGCCCCAAAATGAGACAATTCCATAGCTTCTTGATAGGATAGCTTTGGAATGGGTTTAGCTTGAGATACCAGTTTAGGGTTGGCTGTATACATGCCACTCACATCCGTCCAAATTTCTAATGCTTCGGCATCAAGAAAATGAGCTAACAAAGCAGCTGTATAATCTGAGCCGCCACGACCCAGGGTGGTGGTTTCTCCTTCTGCGTTGGCTGCAATAAAGCCCGGAATGATTATTACGGGTTCTTGAATGGCCTTAAAGGCTGCTATTGTTTTTGAAGCACTTACTTCAAGGTTCACAACCGGATAGGCATTGCTAGGTTCTGTTTGAATCAATTGACGAGCATCTAGAAAGGCCGTAGCAATATTGTTTTCAATTAATAGTTTTTGAATTAACTGACTTGAAAGCAATTCGCCATATGCGGTAACTTTGGCGTAGATTCGCTCGGTTTCCTCTTGCAATTGAGCCACAGACTCTAACAAAGACTCTAATTTATTAAGTTCTGCTTTAACAAAGCTTATGCTTTCACTTTGCTTTGCTACCGGAATAAAATGTTTGATGGGCTCTAAATGCCTTGCTTGTAAAAGTTCAATTTCGTTTTTGAAATCACTTTCTCCCTGAACCGCTTTTTGAAGCATGGCCACTAATATATCTGTAACTCCGCCTAAAGCTGAAACTACAACAACTGTGGGGGATGAGGAGGTGTTTTGAATAATTTCAAACACTTTTTCTAAACTTGCAGCTTTGGCTACAGAAGTTCCTCCAAATTTCAAAACTTTCATAGACATTAGTCTTAAACCGGGATAAACAAAATGGATTAGCCCCTTTTAACGAGCGCAAAAATAAAACTAAAAGCTAAGGCAAAAAATTATTAGTGCTAAAAATCAGCTTAATCGATTTGAAATCAAAGTCGGCACTAAATTCTAAAAGCAAAGCGGCTTGGCTAGTTAGCGGCCGATTCTGCTTGATCTACAATGAGAGAAAGTTGTGGGTCGTCTTTTGTCCAATCAATTACCATAGAGTCTCCTTCTTTAAGCGTACTATCTACCACCTTTTCAGCAACTAAATCTTCAATATAGCGTTGAATGGCTCTATTGAGCGGTCTTGCACCATATTTTTGGTCAAATCCTTTGTCGGCCAAGAAGTCTTTTGCAGCATCGGTAATGGAGACGGAATAACTCAATTTTTCAATACGTGCAATAACTTTATTGAGTTCTATGTCCACAATTTTACGAATGTCATTTTTATCTAGCGCATTGAAAATGACTATATCATCTACACGATTTAGAAATTCAGGGGTAAAGGTTTTTTTGAGTTCTTTATTGATAATTCCTTTTTCAATATCGGAAGATTGTGCTTTTTGAGAGGCCGTTTCAAACCCAACGCCTGTACCAAAATCTTTCAATTGACGGGCTCCAATATTTGAAGTCATGATAACAATGGTGTTTTGAAAATTCACTTTTCGACCTAAGCTATCTGTTAAAAAGCCATCATCTATTACTTGCAACAGCATGTTGAATATGTCCGGGTGGGCTTTTTCAACTTCGTCGAGTAGAATAACGGAGTAGGGTCTGCGTCTCACTTTTTCGCTTAGCTGACCTCCTTCTTCATAGCCCACATATCCTGGAGGCGCACCAATAAGTCTTGATATGGCAAACTTTTCCATATACTCACTCATATCGATGCGAATGAGGTTTTCTTCTGAATCAAAAATTTCAGAGGCCAATATTTTAGCCAATTGTGTTTTTCCAACGCCTGTTTGTCCTAAAAAGATAAACGAGCCTATGGGTTTATCGGGGGCTTTGAGTCCGGCTCTATTGCGTTGTATGGCTTTTACCACTTTTTCAATTGCTTCTCTCTGACCAATTAGTTTTTTCTCAATGGTGTTAGCGAGATGTGCCAATTTATTTTTTTCTGTCGTTACAATTTTGGTAACCGGAATATTGGTTATCATGGAAACCACATCGGCAATATGAGTGTCGTGAACAGTCACCCTATTTTGCTTGGATTCTTCATGCCAACGTTCTTGCGCTTCAATGAGACTTCTTTCCACTCGTTTTTCATCGTCTCTCAATTTGGCCGCTTCTTCGTATTTCTGCTTTTTAACGACCGTATTTTTGTTTTCACGGACATCTTCGAGCTGTTGTTCCAACTCAATGATTTCCTTGGGCACACTCATATTGTTTATGTGGACACGAGAACCCGCTTCATCAAGGGCATCAATGGCTTTATCGGGTAAAAAGCGATCTGAAATATAACGATTGGTTAACTCCACACAAGCTTTTAAGGCCTCATCGGTGTAGTTTACGTTGTGGTGATTTTCATATCGGTCTTTGATGTTTTGAAGAATTTCAAGGGTTTCTGCTTCCGTTGTTTCTTCCACCAGCACTTTTTGAAAACGCCTTTCTAGGGCTCCATCTTTTTCAATGTGTTGGCGATATTCATCTAGGGTAGTGGCCCCTATACATTGAATTTCACCCCTAGCTAAGGCCGGTTTAAACATATTGGAGGCGTCTAAGCTTCCGGTAGCTCCTCCAGCTCCTACTATGGTGTGTATTTCATCAATGAAGAGAATGATATCATCATTTTTTTCCAACTCATTCATCACGGCTTTCATGCGTTCTTCAAACTGACCGCGATATTTTGTGCCGGCCACCAAACTAGCAAGGTCAAGCGTGACGACTCGCTTGTTGTAAAGTACACGAGACACTTTCTTTTGGATGATGCGCAAGGCAAGTCCCTCGGCAATGGCCGATTTTCCTACTCCAGGTTCACCAATGAGTAGGGGGTTATTCTTTTTTCTACGGCTCAGCACTTGAGAGACACGTTCAATTTCTTTTTGACGCCCCACAACAGGATCCAGTTTGTTCTGTTCGGCCAATAGGGTAACATCTCTACCAAAGTTATCTAAAACGGGTGTTTTTGTTTTTTTAACGCCCTTGGATTCCGTGGTGGGAACAAAAGGATTTTCTTTTCCGCCTTCTCCCTCTCCTTCTTTCTCATCTGGAAAGGAGGAAGCTGAAGGAAGTTCAGAATAATGATCTTGATCGCTGGCTAACATGACTTTAAATTGCTCTTTCACAATATCATAATCAACGTTTAATTTGGATAATAATTGTGTTGTCGGGTCATTTTCATTGCGCAAAATGCAAAGTAAAAGATGAACGGTGTTGATCAATTCACTTTGAAAAAGCTTGGCTTCTAAAAAAGTAGTTTTAAGCGCTCGCTCTGCTTGGCGAGTGAGATGCAAATTCTTTTTATCCTGCAAGCCCCTTGAATCTTCTAAAACAGCAGGGTTTAAGATCTCCACCTTTCTACGAAGCTCTTCTAAATTAACTTCTATTGAATTGAGTATTGCAATTGCTTTTCCATTTCCGTCTCTCAAAATTCCTAGCATTAGATGTTCGGTGCCAATAAAGTTATGCCCTAAGCGCAGGGCTTCTTCTTTACTGTAGGCGATTACATCTTTTACGCGTGGAGAAAAATTATCATCCATAGTCAATTGTTTAGGTTCATTCGTTCAAAAAGCAGACCAAACTGATTTCCCTTTAGCTAATAGACAAAAAAAAAATAATATTTCAAAAAGTAGCCCTCAAATATTTATAACCAATTTGAGGCCTTTAAGTGTTAATAATTTATGGGATAAACTTGGATAAGCATAGCCATATTCACTAGAGAGTTCCTTAATTTAGCCCCTAATATTCAAAAATCTTATGGAGCAAAGAGAAAGACTCATTCCGATCAACATTGAGGATGAAATGAAATCAGCCTACATTGATTATTCAATGTCTGTCATCGTGTCACGTGCCTTACCAGATGTCAGAGATGGTTTGAAACCTGTGCACCGCAGAGTACTCTTTGGTATGCATGAATTAGGTATTCGATCCAACACTGCCTACAAAAAGTCTGCTCGTATTGTTGGAGAAGTTTTAGGAAAATATCACCCTCATGGTGATTCTTCAGTATATGACACCATGGTGCGTATGGCGCAAGAGTGGAGTTTACGCTATTTATTAGTTGACGGTCAAGGAAATTTTGGTTCGGTTGATGGCGATAGTCCTGCCGCAATGCGCTACACAGAGGCGCGAATGCAAAAAATTGCGGAAGATTTGTTAGTGGACATCGAAAAAGACACCGTAGATCATCAATTGAATTTTGATGACACCCTTAAAGAACCCACCGTACTTCCCACTCGTATCCCCAATCTTTTAGTAAATGGTGCTTCTGGTATTGCCGTTGGAATGGCCACCAATATGCCCCCACATAACCTTAGTGAAGTGGTAGACGGAACAGTATCCTACGTTGATAATCCAGACGTAACCATTGAAGAATTGATGCAACACATCAAGGCACCCGATTTCCCCACTGGAGGTATCATTTATGGTTATGAAGGCGTGAAAGAAGCCTTTTTGACGGGTAGAGGTCGTGTTGTTCTTCGTGCCAAAGCTAATATTGAAGAGGTAAACGGAAGAGAATGTATCATTGTGAATGAAATTCCCTACCAAGTCAACAAAGCGGAAATGATCAAGAAAACCGCCGACCTTATCAATGATAAAAAGATTGAAGGAATTGCTAACATTCGAGACGAATCCGATCGAAAAGGAATGCGCATTGTTTACATCTTAAAGCGAGATGCGATTCCCAACATTGTGCTCAATAAATTATACAAATACACCGCCCTGCAGTCTTCTTTTAGTGTCAACAACATTGCCCTCGTAAATGGTAGGCCAGAAATGTTGAATCTGAAAGACATGATACGCCATTTTGTGGATCATCGTCATGAAGTTGTGGTGCGCCGTACCCAATTTGAACTTAAAAAAGCAGAAGATAGAGCACATATCTTACAAGGATTGATTATTGCTTCTGACAATATTGATGAAGTAATTGCCTTGATTCGCGCTTCTTCCAATCCCGACGAAGCCCGCACGGCACTGCAAAAGAAGTTCGATTTATCTGAAATTCAAGCCAAAGCTATCGTAGAAATGCGCTTGCGTCAACTCACTGGCCTTGAGCAAGATAAATTGCGATCTGAATATGATGAATTGCTCGTTACGATTGCAGATTTAAAAGATATATTAGAGAAAAAAGAGCGCCGTATGCAAATCATCAAAGATGAATTGCTTGAAATCAAAGCTAAATATGGAGACGAGCGTCGTTCAACCATAGAATATGCCGGTGGAGAATTTAGTGTTGAAGATATGATTCCCAATGAAAAAGTGGTCATCACCATTTCGCATGCGGGCTATATCAAACGAACACCCTTAGCAGAATACAAAACCCAAAATAGGGGTGGGGTAGGGCAAAAAGCCTCCACCACTCGCGATGAAGATTTTCTTCAAGATATTTTTGTGGGAACCAACCACCAATATATGTTGTTCTTCACCCAAAAGGGAAAATGTTTTTGGATGCGTGTTTATGAAATTCCTGAAGGTTCTAAAACGGCCAAAGGAAGAGCTATTCAAAACTTGATTAATATTGAGCAAGATGACAAAGTGAAGGCCTTTATCTGTACACAAGACCTAAAAGATGAAGACTACATTAACAATCACTATGTCATTATGGCAACCAAAAAAGGACAGGTTAAAAAAACAGCCTTGGAGCAATATTCACGACCTAGAGCCAATGGTATAAACGCCATAACAGTTCGAGAAGGAGATGAACTTTTAGAAGCACGACTCACCAATGGAAACAGTCAAATACTGTTAGCTGTGCAATCTGGCAAAGCCATTCGTTTTGAAGAAAGCAAAACCCGCCCCATGGGTAGAAATGCCTCTGGTGTTCGCGGCATAAGTTTGGCCAATGAACAAGATGAAGTAGTGGGCATGGTGGCTGTTAACGATATGGATGCCAATATCTTAGTTGTTTCTAAAAACGGATATGGCAAACGTTCTTCTCTAGATGATTATCGCATAACCAACAGAGGAGGGAAAGGCGTTAAAACCATTTCTATTACCGAAAAAACGGGTCATTTGGTGGCCTTAAAAAGCGTGACAGATGCCGATGATTTGATGATTATCAACAAATCGGGCATTGCCATACGAATGGAAGTCGCCAGTTTACGCGTCATGGGACGAGCCACGCAAGGCGTTCGTTTAATTAACCTTAAAGATAAAGACAGCATTGCTGCCATTGCCAAAGTGATGAAAGATGATGAAGCCATAGACGACATAAATGACATTGATGTTAACGATGGCACTGTTATTGAATAGATAAATACCAATTATTAATAATACCAAAATGAAAAAACAATTTATTTTATTATTTAGCTTAATGGCCACAGTAAGCTTTGCACAAAAGAAAGAGTATCGTTTGGCTTTAAAGCAATTTAAAGCGGGTGAGGTGGCAGCTGCTGCACAAACCTTAGCTGACAATGCTCAAATTTTAAGTGCGGCGGATGCAAAACTTGCTCCCTCCATTACCTTTTTGGAAGGTCAAATTGCGGCTTCTAACAAAGAATTTACTACCGCATTAGAAAAGTTTGAGGCAGCAGCACAAGCGGGCTACAGCGCAACAGAAATTGACACCGAAAAGCAAAATTTAGTGGCAGCTTTGGTTAATTCAGCCATAGAAGACAATGAAGCCAAAGACTTTATTGCTGGTGCTAAAAAACTTTATATTGCTTATGAAATTAGTCCAGATGTCAATCAAGACTATCTCTACTATGCTGCTTCAGGTGCTGTGAATGCAAATGATTATACTTTAGCTCTTAGCTACTATGAAAAATTAAAGGAGATCAAATATGATGGGGTCAAAACCCAATATTTTGTAACTGAGGTTGCCACTGGCAATGAAGTGGAAGTGAGTCAAACCGAATTTGATTTATACAAAAAATCAAAAGAATATGAGAACCACCGCGAAGCACAAACGGAGTCTAAATTTCCTGAAATTGTAAAAAACATTGCCTTGATTTATGCTGACCAAGGCGATACCGAAAAAGCAATGCAAGCGGTTCAAGAAGCACGCCAGAGCAATCCAGATGACTTAAATTTGATCTTAACAGAGGCCAACATCTATATTGAATTGGACGAAAAAGAAAAGTTTCAGGAGTTGATCAAGCAAGCCATCAAGCAAGACCCAAACAACGCCTTGCTCT
>Ga0181579_10004668_pt1 | contig 10634 bp, 10 predicted proteins | sample 071ome_24_FD_132996 | JGI IMG/M metagenome (GOLD analysis project Ga0181579, IMG submission 132996) | Coastal salt marsh microbial communities from the Groves Creek Marsh, Skidaway Island, Georgia - 071402CT metaG (megahit assembly) | ecosystem: Environmental > Aquatic > Marine > Intertidal... | reverse complement strand
TATCGCCGGTTGCGCCAGAGGTCTGTGACGCGCCGGCAGGCGACTAGAACCCGGCGCGCCCGATGGGGAGGCGCCACCCCTTCGAAAAGCACCATTTCACGAAGAGGGCGATATGAATCGCGTCATAATCATCGGGAAACCCGTTTCCCGATGCCAGCTTCCATTGTCATAGGTTCTTGGTCTTGCCATAATTATATTCTTTGTTTGTTCTCATAAAACGATTATAGGTATTATGATAATTTTTCCAATATATCTATAGTTGTATTTTCAGACCAAGAAAAACGCAACGCGCCGGATGACGCGAGCGGGAACGAATTCGGTGATTTCAGGAACGGAAAATTTGGTGGAGCCGAGGGGAGTCGAACCCCTGACCTCAGCATTGCGAACGCTGCGCTCTCCCAACTGAGCTACGGCCCCGTCCAAGGAAGGCTGGAATTTGCTTATCCGGGCGGGGTTTGTCAAGCAAAGCTTTGCGCGCTTGTCGGAGACGAGACCGCTTGAACCGGTGCGGGTGCGCGGCTAGGCTGGCGCGCGAAATCGAGGCGGCGCGGTTCCCGCCGCCGCAAAGCGAAAAGACAGGCAATAGATGATCATAATCGACCCCCTTTTGCGCGTCCTGATGATCGCCATCGATCTTTATATCTGGATGGTCATAATCGGCGCGATCCTGAGCTGGCTTGTGGCGTTCAACATCATCAACACCTCCAACCAGGTCGTCTATTTGATCCTGGATTTCCTGCACCGGATAACCGAACCGGCGCTACGGCCCATCAGGCGGATTCTACCGAATCTGGGCGGTATAGATATCTCGCCGATCGTGCTGATCCTTGGCCTGATCTTCCTGCAGATGGTGATCGCCAATATTCATCGCGCATTGCTGGTCTGAACGCCGCCATGACCGCCGATATCATCGATGGCAAGGCCTTTGCCGAGGGGCTGCGGGGACGTATCGCCGAACAGGTTTCCGCGCTGAAAGCAAAGCATGGCGTCACGCCCGGCCTCGCCGCCGTTCTGGTGGGCGAAGACCCGGCGAGCCAGGTCTATGTCCGGAACAAGGAAAAGCAGACGGTCGAATGCGGCATGGCATCGGTCGGGCGCAAACTGTCTGCCGAGACCACGCAGGAAGAGTTGCTGGCAGTCGTCAATGAGCTTAATAACGATCCGGCGGTGCATGGCATATTGGTACAACTACCCCTGCCCGATCAGATAAATTCACCGGCGATTATCCCGGCCATCCTGCCGGAAAAGGACGTGGACGGGTTTCATCCCGTAAATGTCGGCGCGTTGGCAAGCGGCGAACCGGGACTTGTCCCCTGCACGCCGCTGGGCTGCACGATGTTGCTCAAGGACAGGCTCGGCGATCTGTCGGGGGCCAATGCCGTGATCGTCGGGCGGTCCAATATTGTCGGGAAGCCGATGGCGCATCTGCTGCTGGCGGAAAATTGCACCGTCACCATCGCCCATTCGCGCACGCGCGATCTGCCGGATGTCTGCCGGGGCGCGGATATTCTGGTCGCCGCCGTGGGCAGGCCGCAAATGATCAAGGGGGACTGGATAAAACCGGACGCGACCGTCATTGATGTCGGGATCAACCGGGTACCCCGCGAAGACGGCAGCGGCAAGCACCGGCTGGTCGGCGATGTCGATTTCGATGAGGCGGTCGAGGTCGCGGGCGCGATCACCCCTGTGCCGGGCGGCGTCGGGCCGATGACCATCGCCTGTCTGTTGCAGAATACCCTGTCGGCGTGCGCGCGGCAGAACGGAATTGCGCTTTAGGGCATAACGCAAACGCGTCTTGTCGAGCCCGGCACCGTCTTTTTTCCTGAAGCTGGTCCCCGGCTCAAAGGCCGGGGTGACAATAGCGGGCCGGAGGGGAACTTTCTAAGCGTCCCCGTCGGGTCCGTCTTTTTTGGCGCCGCCCCATCCATTGTGGGTGATATCGAAAATAATGCCGTTCGGGTCGGTGTATTTGACCTCATAAAAGGCGTTATCGACCGCCATTTCGCCCATGAACCACTTGCCGCCGGCGGCTTCGATATCTTTAGCCGACTCCTCGGAATCATCGACCCAGAAGCCGATATGGTGCGGGCCGAACCAGTCCTTGTCCTTGCCCTCGCCCATCGGTTGGTCTTCCTTGTAACGCAGAAGGGCGAGGTTGATGGTGCCGTCGCTCAAATAAATACCGTCGGCGGTCGGCCCCTTCGCCGCGCCGAACCGTTCCATCCCGAACGTGTCGATATAGAACTTCGCGGTGGCCTCCAGGTCCTCACAGGAAATCGCCATGTGGCGGAGTTTTGCGTTTGCCATTGAATTGCTCCTTTGTCGCAATTTCAAATGCGGTTCCGGCCCGCCCCAAATTTATACCGGCGGACATCAAGGAAAAAGACTCGTGGTTGGGAGGGGGAGCGGGCCGGAACCGCGTTTCTTAATTTCCTGGCCCGTTGATGCGGAACATTTCCGCCGCGTGATCCCAGACCACCCTTTGCTTGATTGCCGGATCGACCCCCTCGAACATCTTGTCGATGGGAATCGACACATCAGGCCAGGTGCCCTGCGGATGCGGGTAATCCGACCCCCAGATGGCGAGATCGCCGAGATTGCACCAATCCTGCTTCATCAACTCGCAACCGATATAATCTTCCTCGAAGGTAAAGCCGCAATTGCGGGCGGCATATTCACTGGGCAGCATGGACAAGGGCGCGCTTGGATCGGGCGCGCGTTCCTTGACCTGCCGGTCGGCCCACTGCACCGCGAAGGGCACCCAGCCGATGCGACATTCGGAAAACAGTACCTTGAGATCGGGGTTGCGTTCGAACGCGCCGCAGAACGTCATCTGCGCCCAGGTGTTGCAAAGGTTGAACGGCGCGATGGCAAGAAACGCGATCTGCGCGCCCCGGTGATAAGGCGGCAAGGGAGCATCGGCAGCGCCGCCGATATGGATGCAGAGCGGGACTTTCGCCTCGCTCGCCCGGGCCCAGAGCGGTTCCCAAACCTCGTCATAAACCGGTTCGGCGACATCAAAAGGCGGAAATTCGACCGCCTTTGCGCCGGCCTTTACCACCCTGTCGAATTCGCGGATACATTCTTCCGGATATTTGGTCGGCAGCGCCGGCAAGAGGAATATCCGGTCGGGATCGATCTTGTTCATCTCCATCGCGTAATCGTTGAAGGCGCGATAGACAGCAAAGAGCAATTCGGGATCGGAAACATTCCATTTGCGCACAGCGGCAAAGATCACGCTCGACCAGACTTTCGACTGGTCCATGTGATCCAGCAGGATTTTGGGATCGGCCGGGGGCAGAGCGCCATCCGGCAGATCGACCCCCTGATCACGGAAGGGTTTCAGGAACTGCGCGCTGTTGGAGCCGTCCGCCGATTTGTCCCAGAGCTTGTCTTCCCAGGTCCATTGCGAGCCGTTTTCTCCCTCAACCACCTTTGGTCCGATATCCTTGAATTTCTGCGGCAGCCGGTCCTGCCAGAGGTCTTTGGGACACCAATGGGTGTCGAGGTGATTATCCGCGGAAATAAAGAGATAGTCGGTCATCGCGCCGGAGATCCTTTCAAGACGGGTTGGTAGTTGTCAGTTCAGAGAGTCCCGCAAGCCGGACAGACCGTCAAGGGCGGGCTATGCGCGTTCTTGCCGCATGGTTCGTGCCTCGCGCCGCGTAATGATGAGCACGGCGATAAAGATGATCCCGGCGCCGATCCAGGTCCAGATATCGGAATATTCCCGGAACAGGAACCAGCCGAAGACGGACGCGATCGGCAGGCGCAGGAAATCGACCGGGCCGAGCATGCTGGCATCCGCCACCTTCATGCCGCGCGCCAGGAATATGTGGGCGCATGTGCCCAGCGCCCCGATCGCCAGTATCCAGCCGAGATGCGACCAGTGCGGCCAGATCCAGTCCGGCCAGCAAACGGCGAGCGCGCCGATGGCCATCACCGCGTTCATGTAAAGGATCATCACCGCGCCGCTGATACGCAGAGAATAATGCTTGGTAATCAGCTGCACCGTCGCGTTCGACATGGCGGATATCAGAACACCGAGCACCAGCGGATCGAACGGCACATAACCGGGCCGGATAATGATCAGCGCGCCGATAAACCCGACGAGCACGGCGCTCCACCGCCAGACCCCGACTGTTTCACGCAATACCAGCGCCGCCCCGATAACGACGAACAACGGATGGGTGAACTGCACCGCGACGACATCGCTGATCGACAGACCGGTGAGGGCCATAAACCACCCCATCACGCCGCAAAGCGCGATAAAGCCGCGCAAAAGGATAAATTTCCATTCCCGGGGGATCAGGATTTCAGGCTCGCGGCGCAAGGTCACCGCAAGCCAGGGCAGCAACACAAGCAGCCCCGCGGCGGCGCGGAAGAAAACCAGCTGCGGCCCTTCGAAGCCTTCGAAGCTCAATTGCCGAACGCAGGCCATCATCGCGCACATGCAGGTCGTCTGGGCCAGCATCCAGAGCATGCCCCGAATGGCGTCATTCATCCGCAACCCGTTCAATGCGCCGCCCCCGCGCCCTGACGGCTGGCCGTCCAGGTATTGGCCCAGGCGGCGGAAAAGATGATCGCCGCGCCGATCCAGGTCCAGAAATCAGAGACATGGCCGAAGATCAGATAACCGGCGATACCGGAAAATACGATGCGCATGAAATCGACCGGCGCCAGCGCGCTGGCTTCCGCGAATTGATAGGCGCGCATCAAAAACAGATGCGATGTGCTGCCGAATATCCCTATCATCACGATCCAGCCGATATCGGTGAGGCTCGGCGTGGTCCACCAGAAGATCGAGGCGATGCCGGTCGGCACCAGGATCATCGCATTCATCAGAAAGGTGGTGAGCTCCGGCCCCTCGGTTCCGGCGAAGGACCGGCTGATCGCGTGGTTTCCGGCATAGAGCGCGGCGGAGGCCAGCACGAATACGGTGGCGATGCTGAATTCGTTCAGCCCGGGCCGCATGATCACCAGCACGCCGCCGAACCCCACCAGCGTCGCGATCAACCGCGTCATCACCACTTTTTCACCAAGCAGCACCCAGGCGATAACCACCAGAAACAGCGGCAGGGTGAAATGCAGCGCGATGGCGTCGGCCAGCGGCAGGCGCGCGATGGCGGCAAACCAGAACACCATGCCGACCCCCATCACCAGGCTGCGCAATCCGTGCCAATGAAGTTTTTGCGTCTTGAGCCCGGCCGGCCCGACCCGAACAAGCCAGGGCACAAACATCATCACCCCGAACAGCACCCGGAAAAACACGATCTCGACCGAGGACATGCCGTCATCGGCCAGCGCGCGGACGCCCACCCCGACGCCGGAAAAGGAAAAGACCGAGGCGAGCATCCAGAGGGCGCCTTTCAGCATGGGAGACATGGAAGGCGCCCGGGACGTCGCGTTAAGGATCAGCTATTGCGCCGCCGCGCGGACTCACGCAGCCGCAGGCGCAGCGCGTTCAGCTTGATAAAGCCCTGCGCGTCGCGCTGGTCGTAGACACTGTCCGCCTCAAACGTCACATGAGCCTCTGAATACAGGCTATGCGGCGATTTCCGCCCGATCACCGTAGCCGATCCCTTGAACAGTTTGACCCGAACCGTCCCGGTCACATTCTTTTGCGATTCATCGACCGCCGCCTGGATCATCTCGCGTTCGGGCGAGAACCAGAAGCCGTTATAGATCAGTTCCGCATAGCGCGGCATGAGCTCGTCCTTGAGATGCGATGCGCCGCGATCCAGTGTGATGCTTTCGATGCCGCGGCGGGCGGCAATCAGCACCGTGCCGCCGGGGGTCTCATAAACGCCGCGCGATTTCATCCCGACATAGCGGTTTTCCACCAGATCGAGCCGCCCGATACCATGCGCCCCGCCAAGCTCATTCAGTTTGGTCAGCAGCGCGGCGGGCGACAGGCGTTCGCCATCGATCGCCACCGGATCGCCGCCCTCAAAATCGATCTCGATGATCCGGGCCTGATCGGGCGCCGATTCAGGCGAGACCGAGCGGGTGAACATTTCCTCATCCGGCGCAACCCACGGGTCCTCCAGCGCGCGGCCCTCATAGGAAATATGCAGCAAATTCGCATCCGTCGAATAAGGCGGCTCATCTTCCTTATCGCGCGGAATAGAAATCTGGTGCGAGCGCGCATATTCCAGCAATTCCTGCCGCCCATTCAAATCCCATTCGCGCCACGGGGCGATGACCCGGATTTCCGGATTGAGGGCGTAATAGCCGAGCTCGAACCGGACCTGGTCGTTGCCCTTGCCGGTGGCGCCGTGGCTGACCGCGTCGGCGCCGGTTTCCGCCGCGATCTCGATCTGGCGTTTGGCGATCAACGGTCGGGCAATCGACGTGCCGAGAAGATAGACCCCTTCGTAAAGCGCATTGGCGCGGAACATCGGAAAGACGTAATCGCGGACGAATTCCTCGCGCAGATCCTCGATATAGATTTCCCGGACCCCGGCGGCTTCGGCCTTGGCGCGGGCCGGCTCGACCTCTTCCCCCTGCCCCAGATCGGCGGTGAAGGTCACGACCTCGCAATTATATTCTTCCTGCAGCCAGCGCAGGATGACGGAGGTATCCAGCCCGCCGGAATAAGCCAGCACAACCTTGTTCACGTCTCTTTTGTCCGGTGCGGTCATCGCCCGTTCTCCACTCTCTCGATATGTCAGGGGACAGTCGGCGCGCAGTATAGGCAAAGCCGGTTCGGCGGCAAGAGGCGCGCGCGGGCAAGGGTGGGCATGAAATCCGATTTCGGGCACACTTTCAGACAGAAAAAGATGTCCCGGGGGAGGCGGGGGGAAATATGGCTGAAACCGACGCAGAGCAATCACCCGCCGCCTCGACGACGGGAACGGCGGTCCAACCACCCGCTATCACCTATGACGGAGAGATGGGCCCTCTGGCCAAACTCGGGATCAAGGTCTCGCTTCTCACCCTTGTCACGCTTGGTTTTTATCGGTTCTGGGGCAAGACACGCATACGGCAATATCTCTGGTCGCGGATCAGCGTGTTTGGCAATCGGCTGGAATATACCGGTACCGGGAAAGAGCTATTCCTAGGCTTTCTGATTGTACTGGCGGTCCTGATGCCCTTTGGCATGATCGTCGGGCTATTGCAGCTCGCCGCCGGAACCGACGGTATCCTTCTCAGCACAATCGAATTCCTTCAAATCATTGTTTTGCTTTATCTGATCGGATACGCCACATACCGTGCGCGGCGCTATCGTATGTCACGCACCTTGCTTCGCGGCATTCGGTTCAGGCAAGGCGGTTCCGCCGGCAAATTCGCCTTTAAATGGTTCGGCTATCTGATCCTGACTTTTTTCACACTGGGCATTGCCAGACCCTGGGGGGATGTCGCCGTTCACCGCTACACGATGACTAATAGCTGGTTCGGTGCACAAAATTTCTCATTTGATGGACGGCCACGTGAAATGTTGAAGACCTGGATAATATGTCTGCTGTTGGCGATTCCGACGCTCGGGCTCTCGCTGGTTTGGTACGCGGCTTTCAAAACACGCTATCTGGTGGGCGGGACCCGGTTTCAAAACCTGCCCCTTTCGCTGCGGATCGAATTCATGGATCTGGTCAAAATATATCTTGTCGCCCTGTTCGCGCTTCTTCTCCTGTTATCGGCGATAATGATGGTGATGGTCGCCGTCGGCGCCGCCATAGGCGCCTCGGCCGGGCCCATCTTTGCCGGACTGCCGATTTCCGTCTTCATTGCCATTGTCGTGTTCGGCAGCACGATCGCCCTAGTTTTTCTGACCCATCCCATGCTCTTGCTGATTGCGGACCGATTTTCGGTCGAAGGCGATGTCGATTTCGAGGCGATCCTGCAGAATGCCGATACCGGACCCAGGACAGGCGAAGGGTTGGCCGACGCGCTGGATGTCGGCGGCGGTCTGGAAGTGGGGCTGTAACCCCGCATGGCATCGGCGGTCGAATATTACGACGGCAAGTCGGCGTCCGCCCGATCCTGCCACATCCGCCTCGGCGCGGACGGTATCGTCATGGAAGCAGACGGTCTCTCGGAATTCTGGGCATATGAAGATATCCGGACGGCGGGATCGGTTGCTTCGGACCCGCCGGTCACGTTGCGCAACCCCGCGCTGGCGGGCGGCGCGGCACGGCTGATCATTACCGACGCGGCCCTGATAAAGATGCTGGCGGAACGCTGCGCCGATCTCACCGGCGGGACGGAGATACGCCGCGACCGCAACCGGGCGATAATCGCCTCGCTCGGCGCGCTGGCGGGTTTTGCCGTGATCATACTGGTCATCGTTCAGCTCCTGCCCGGCTGGGTCGCGCCTCTGGTGCCGGTATCTTGGGAAGAACGGCTGGGACGCCAGATTTCGGATGATATCGGCGGCTTCGCCAGCCAGATATTCGAGGGCAGCGGCAAAAAATGCGACGCGCCGGCGGGCCAGGCGGCGCTCACCGCAATGGAAAGACGTCTCACATCGGTGATCGACAGCCCGTTCACGTTCCGCATCAAGGTCATCGATATCGATGAGGTTAACGCCCTGGCCGCGCCGGGCGGCTTTATCGTCATCTTCCGGAAATTGCTCGACGACGCCTCCGGCCCCGATGAGGTCGCGGGTGTGCTGGCACATGAGATGGGCCATGTCATCGCACGTCACGCAATGGAATCGGTTGCCCGGGATATGGGGGTCTCCCTGTTGATGGAATTCGCGCTTGGCGGATTCGGTGGCGGCATCGCGGGTGCGGCGGGACAGGCGCTGCTTTCCACCGCCTATTCACGCGATGCGGAACGGGAGGCCGACAGGATCAGCCTGGATATTCTCGCCAGAGCAAAAATTTCATCGAAAGAGCTCACCACGTTTTTCGCGAGACTCGCCAGGGAATATGGTGATGAGGAAAAGCATTTCGCGATCATTTCCACCCACCCGATAAGCGCGGAACGCGCCAGGGCCGTCGCGCGGCCGGATCCCGCGGATGTCCGCCCGTCCCTGTCCGCTGCCGAGTGGGCGTCGTTGAAGAAAATCTGCGGTTAGGCGGACGCGCGTTTCTTCCGTTCGGTATCGGATTTGAGCTGGCCGCAGGCCGCCAGGATATCCCGCCCGCGCGGCCGGCGGACGGGTGACGAATAACCCGCGTTATTGACGATCTTCGCAAATTTCTGAATGGCGCCCTCATCGGAACATTCATATGGCGCGCCGGGCCAGCTATTGAACGGGATCAGATTGACCTTGGCGGGAATGCCGGCGATCAGGCGGCAAAGTTCCTTTGCATCGGCCTCCGTATCGTTCACCCCTTTGAGCATGATGTATTCGAAGGTGATACGGCGCGAATTATGCGCGCCGGGATAGGCGCGGCAGGCATCGAGCAATTCCTTTATGGGAAATTTGCGATTGAGCGGCACGATCTCATCGCGCAGATCGTCACGCACCGCATGCAGAGAGACGGCGAGATTGACGCCAATCTCCTCGCCGCAGCGCTCCATCAACGGCACATATCCGGCGGTCGACAGGGTGATGCGGCGGCGCGAGACCGCGATCCCTTCCGGGTCCATGATGATGCGCAACGCCTGTTTGACATTATCGAAATTGAGAAGCGGCTCCCCCATACCCATCATCACGATGTTCGACAGCAAATTGCGCCCTTCGGATGACGGCCATTCGCCATAAGTGTCGCGCGCGACCAGCATCTGCCCGACGATATCGGCGGGGGTGAGGTTACGGACCAGCGGCTGCGTGCCGGTATGGCAGAATTTGCAGTTGAGCGCGCAGCCGACCTGGGACGAAATACAGAGCGCGCCGCGGTCTTCTTCCGGAATAAAGACTGTTTCGATTTCCCCGCCGCCGGGGGGCGAAAGCAGCCATTTACGGGTCGCGTCTTCGGAGAGCTGTTCGCGCACGATGCCGGGGCGGTGAAGGACGCATTTTCCCGCCAACTCCGCCCGAACAGGCTTCGCCAGCGTGGTCATCTGTTCGAAATCGGTGGCGCCCCGGTGATAGATCCAGTGCCATATCTGCTTGGCGCGGAATTTCTCCAGCCCCATCGCGACGACCAACTCTTCCAGCTGCTCCCGGCTGAGCCCGATCAGGTTGGTTTTGTCGCCATCCGGCAAGGCCGCGCCCTGAGGGCCGACGATAATCTCGCCGTCTTCCTCCGGGACAGAGATTTCCGCCATTGCCTTATTCCCCCGCCGCGACGGGCCGGCGGCCGAGCCCCTCGGGTGCCGCGCCGGGTGAGAGTTTGAGCCACAGAACGGCGAGAAAAACCGCAACAATAAAGGGCGCGACGACATAACAGACCGTCGTCCATCCCATCACCGATTGTATCCACCCCGACGTACCGGAAAATATCGCCACCGCGCCGAACACCATGAAATCATTGACGCCCTGCGCCCTGGCCCGTTCGGACGGGCGATAGGTATAGGTCAGCAGGGCGGTACCGCCGACGAACAGGAAGTTCCATCCCATCCCGACAAGAACATTGGCCAGCCAGAAATGCGAAATGGTACCACCCATCGCGCCGGCGATCGCGGAGGAGGCGCTGAGCACCAGCCCGGCCAGCAGGACATTCAGCAACCCGTAGCGCGCAATCAGCGATCCGGTGATGAAGCTTGGCGCGAACATCCCGACCATGTGCCACTGCACCACG
>Ga0181579_10004661_pt1 | contig 10647 bp, 10 predicted proteins | sample 071ome_24_FD_132996 | JGI IMG/M metagenome (GOLD analysis project Ga0181579, IMG submission 132996) | Coastal salt marsh microbial communities from the Groves Creek Marsh, Skidaway Island, Georgia - 071402CT metaG (megahit assembly) | ecosystem: Environmental > Aquatic > Marine > Intertidal... | reverse complement strand
TCAGCATCAGCATAAAGGAGCGCCAGCTCGAAATTGGGCTCGCGTGATTTTCGGGCAAGCGCACGCTCCAGCCATTTACGAGCTTTGGCGTAATTTTGTACAACGCCGATACCGCGCCGATACATGCTGCCTGTCAATTCGCTGGCCTGCGGGTGGCCGCTTCTGCCCGCATATAGTGCCCATCCAAAGGCGTAATGCGCCATCTCGTCATCGTCACTGCTACGCTGGTCAAGCAGGTAGAGGGCAACCTCATGCATGGCGTTGATGTCATCGCGATGGGCAAGCCACAACTGGTCGCGGATTGTTTGCGGCGCGTCCATGGCAAGCTGGCTGGATGCGGTTCCATCCATGGCGGGTGAACTCTCTGTCACCTCGTCAGCCGACACCGCCGACACGCAAAACAACGATACGAAAATGGCTGAGCGAAGCAGTGCAAAGATCCTGCTCTTGCGGTTACAGGTCCAAAATTTCTGATAATTTTTCGCCATGAATATTAGTTACTTTGAATATTATTGCGCCTGAATGAATGGTCCAAAAACCAAAGTGAACGGCATTCTTCATGGGATTTACAATTTCGCGCAACAGCATCTTTCAAAAATATATATCTAATTTATTGAGAATAAATTTTTTAATTCAACCAATGCGCTAGTAACGGGAAAAGCAAATGACGATACAGGAAAATCCGATCTATGAGATGCTGCTTGCGGCGCTGAAAAAGGGGAAAATCTCTGACTTTCATCTGCATGCGGGCCAGAAGGTGAAGGTCAGGGATGCAGGCGATCTTGTTGAGTTGGATTTCGATCTGAGCAATGAGATGCTGGCTGATTTTCTGATGCGTGAACTTGGCACAGAACGCTATGAGGCTTTTGACCAAAGTGGTGATGTTGATTTTGCTGTCGCCTATAAAGGCCAGCGGTTTCGTGCCAATGGTTACAAGATGACGCATGGGTTGGCGCTTGTGTTGCGCGTGGTGTTGACCGAGGTGCCTCATATCGATCAGCTTGGCTTGCCACCGGCAGTGCACGACATTTTGACGGCGAAGGCCGGGCTTGTGCTTGTTACCGGACAGACAGGTTCTGGAAAATCCACCTCGCTGGCGGCGATGATTGACAAGATCAATCGTGAACGCGGTGAAAACATCATCACTGTCGAAGATCCGATCGAGTTTGTTCATCAAAACAAGCAGTCAATCATCACCCAGCGCGAGGTCGGTCGCGACACGCAAAGTTTCGCCACGGCTCTGAAAGGCGCCTTGCGACAGGACCCGGATATCATCCTGCTTGGTGAATTGCGTGACTATGAAACCGTGTCGATGGCACTCACCGCTGCCGAGACCGGACACCTGGTTTTTGGCACCCTGCACACCAGCGGCGCACCGGAAACCATCAACCGGATCATTGATGTGTTTCCTGCCTCTGAACAGGCGCAGGCCCGCTCTCAATTGTCGCAATCATTGCGGCTCGTTCTCACGCAACAGTTGCTTAAACGCCGTGATGGTGGACGCATTGGTGCCTTCGAGGTGATGGTGTGTATTCCGGCAGTTGCCAATCTCATTCGTGAATCAAAAATTGTTCAGATACAGACTGTTATGCAGACAGGACAACAATTTGGCATGGTCACGATGGAGAAGTATACCGAGATGTTGACGGCCAAAAAACTTATCTGAAATACCCAAAACATTAGTTAAAAATAAATTTAAAAAAGCTAATTGTTTTAAATTATTTATTAGCCCTACAAGGTTTCGTCGCATGGCCAGGGCGCCAATGCAGGGTCGGTTCAGCCGACACAACGCAACCTATTTAGGGGACAAATTATCATGAAGAAGAAAACCGAAGGTTTCTCGCTCATCGAATTGCTCGTTGTTGTGGCCATTATTGGCGTTCTGGCAGCTGTGGGCATCGTCGGATATCAGCAATATATCAATAACACCAAGGCAGATGTGACCAAGGCAAACGCGCGCAGCCTCGAACGCTGGGTGGTCAGCACGCAATTGTCGCGAGCCGGTGGATTGACAGTGGAACCAGCCGATTGCGCGGTCCAGACTGCGAAACTTGAGGTCTGTTTCGACCAAACTATGGTTGATCCGAAGGGGCCGCTGGAGAAATTTAAAAATCCCTATTTCCCAAGTCAGCCGGATGCGCCGATCCTGATTTATGCCGCCACCCCTGTCGCGGATGGCGCGGCCTGTACATTCAGTCCGTCCAAGGTGGCGCGTGTTGACAAGACTGTGACAACGGCGGCGCTGACGGTAATTACGAGTCCGGGAACTCTTGTGGTCTCGAAATTGGGTACCGCCGACAGCCTCTCGCTGACGAACAACGAGTTGCGTGTCGGTTACTGCGACAGCAATGGAGAGTTCAAGGTTGTGGGCGCCAGCCTGCCGTTCTGAACATAATTTTTAGCATGCCACCATTCTGCGTGGTGGCATGCTCTTCGTCCGGATGGACACATCCGTTCACTGAAGCAAAGCGTCGCCGGGGAGATGAGAAATGGCTTTCGATATTCACACAAATGGTGACCACGCAAAGCTGGTCCTGTCCGGCGATGTTGATCTGCAGACAACCGCAGATTTGAAAAATGACATTGTCAATCTGCACGGGATCACGCATTTCGAGATTGATGCGGGCGATGTAAGCTATATCGACTCCAGCGGCGTAGCTGTTTTGCTGCTCGCCCGACAGCATTGTCAGCAGAACAATATAAGACTGGCATTGCCGGTGATTTCGGTTGCGGTGAAACGTGTTCTCGAAGTGGCGAGACTCGATCAATTGTTGCCAATCGCCGAAGTCGTAGAGATGGCTGACAGTGGTGTTATGGGGCTTGGTGCTGAAGCGACTGCATTGCCCGATGACGAGATTGTTTCGGCGCTGATGTCGTCAGAGGAAGAAGATGTTTCCAGCCCGTCGCAGAACACGCAGGCCGCGTGGGTTGCCGCTGGTGCAGGTGGTGATTCCCTTGAAGCTGGCCTGACAGACGCTGATTTCACCATGGCTGGCGATCATCCGGACAGCGAGGATGACATTGCCCATGATCTGATGCAAGAGAATGGCAGTGCCCCGGCAGCTGATGAGACTGAAAGCGAGCCTGACCTTGCTGGCGATGTTACGCCCGGAAATTTTGGTCCCGGAAATTTTGGTCCCGGAAGTTTTAGCTAGGTTCGTGGCCAGATGTTAGCTGTGCCATCGAAATCCCATTCAGTCGATGAAACTTTGACCCTGATCAATGGAATGATGCAGCATTATGCCACCAGCGGTGATGCGGTCGCCGGGTTGCGGTGGGCCTTGCCACGCGTGCTGCGGCGGGTGTCGGCAGCTGCAGGGTCTCTGTTTCTGGCCGTTGATGACGCTATGCTTGAATGTGTGGTCTGTTATGGTCCGGTTGATGTGACCGGATTGCTGTTACCAAATGATAAAGGTCTGGTCGGCAGGGCTTTCACACAAGGTCGCGCTGAACTTGTGGCTGATGCTTGCCGTGATGAGGTGCATAATCGACAATCCGATGTTGATAATGGTTTCAGGACGATATCCACCGCAACTGCGCCGGTCATGCTCGGCCAGCAGCGGTTTGGCGCTTTGCAGGTGATTAATCGCACTGATGAAAGTGGTCAATCATGTTTCAATGAGGCTGACCTTTCGCTTTTGCAAACGCTGGCAACAACCCTCGCATTGGCGATTTCGAATGTTCAGCTGGCGGAAAAAGCGGTTTCTGATGGGCTGTTGGCGCGCGATCTGGAACAGGCGAGAGCCGTCCAAAACGCATTTGCCCCGACACCGGATCGTCTGGGGCATATTGCCGGACAAGTGTTGCCGGCCGGTCAATTGTCAGGCGATTTTTTTGATTATCTGAGAGTTGGTGGACGTATCGCCTTTTGTCAGGGGGACGTTGCGGGCAAGGGAATTACTGCAGCCCTGACGATGGCGCGTGTTACTGCGTTGTTCCGGCAATTTGCCAGACAGTCACTCAATTGTGTGGATATAATTTGCGGAATCAATGATGCCCTGATGACACATGAATCAACCAGTTTTGTGACCTTTGTCATTGGATGGCTTGCACCGGACACAGGTGAGGTCGAGCTTGTTAATTGCGGTCATGGGCCGGTGATCATGTGCCATGATGGTGGTGTGCCCAGTCAATTTGCCGCGCAGACCGTGCCGCTTGGCGTTCTGCCCAGTGGTAAGCTTGGTGTCGCTCCGGTCAGTATTGATCTTGGTGACGGTTTTTTATATCTGGCAACCGACGGTGTAACCGAGGCCTGTTCCAACGGTCAGGAGTTGGGCGTTGGCGGGCTTGTGGCCTTGGTCAATCGGCTCACCGGAACATGTGGTGACAGGCTCGCGTCAATGATGTCTCTGTTCACATCAGGAAAGCTGGCAACGCATGATGATGCGACTCTTCTGGTGCTTGCCGGCAAAGGAGCCAGCTGATGGTTCGCGCGAAGTCCAGCTTTAAACTCGTTGCTGAACCGGAGAGCCTGTCACCAAGTCGGATTGCTATCCGCCGGTTTCTGCACACACATGGCTGGGCAAAACGGGAACTGGATATCATTATTGCTACGGGTGAAGTTATCCAGAACGTGATTCGACACGGGTTTGCAGACCATCTGAAAACAGGGCATTTTTGGGTTACACTTGAAATAAACGACCTGCTGCTGTCTGTGACAATCGCGGATGATGCGCCGCCCTCACGTCCGGATGCATGGACTGCAGAATGGCGTGATATGGTTGATGGCGGACACGGCCTCAGACTTGTCAGGGGGCTTGCACGTGAAGTGACATTCACCGCAAAACCCGATGGAAATACGGCTATTTTGCTGTTTGATCCTGATTAGAGCCAATAGAATTTCCTTTTAGTCCCTCGCCATCCGGAGCCTTCTGGCAGGTCTGAATACGTTGTCTTAACTGAATTAAATCATATATTTAAACCAATACACGATATTATCTAGCTTCACTAAATTAGAATGATAGGATTCGACACTGAGGCGTTGTTTTTCTTTACAAAACTTGAATAACATGTTGCTGTGTTTTTTTAAGTGTCGTAATCAGCAGTCAAAACCGCCTGTTTAAAGTGGGAGACAGACAATGGTCAATCAGGCCGGTAAAGGGATATTTATCGGGAATATCAAGGGGGGTGTCGGGAAAAGCACGATCGCCGTCTATCTTACCGATTATCTGAGAAACCGATATCGTCGTCGGTCAGTTGTCTTGTTGGATACCGATCCGCAAGGCAGTTCTTTCGAGATGATGAAGGACAATAGTGACCCTCAGGATATCAAATTCATGCCGGTTGGTGATCGCTATGACGGGGTCAATATGTCGACCCTCGATGGTGTTTTGCGTCGCATGCTGGCGCAGGAACAGACGATCACAGTGATTGATACGGGCGCTGGAAAGCTTGGCAACATCTGGCAGATGGCGATGTTGTGCAACACGCTGCTTGTCCCGACGTCAATGTCATGGACAGACCTTCGGCCAACGATTGACTTCATCAAGGAAATTGATGAGCGCAAGGAAGATTATGACACCATCAAGCCGCATGTAATCGTTGTGCCTAACCGCACGTCTCCGGCGCAGCGCAATTTTGGTGAATTGTCAGAAGCCCTTTCCGAGGTCAATGCCATTCTCGCACCACCTATTTCTGATCTGTCCATCGCCCGCAGTCACAAGGGCAATTTTGAGGGCATAAAGGCGGTTGAGGGCACACGGTTTATGAGCGAGATCGAACGTCTTGGCGAGTTTATCGCTGATTACGTTGTCAGCGGCCAGCTTGACCGCATTTATGACTGCTGAGCCAAAGCGTATCAAGCGGCGGGTGGCAGTTTAGGCAGAAAGTGCCTCGGCCACCCATTTATGAAAGTGATGCGTTGACTCATCCATGACGGCAGAGAATTTGCCACCGTCATACCCGGGGGCTTTGCGTCCGCGTTGCATGCCTTCAACAACACCGATGTCTTCGGCAAATACAACACGCCACATTTCAGTATTCGCTTTGCGCATCTCGGCGTAATCATCTGCCAGCGCCGCTTTATCTGCATAATATAGTTCAATTTGCTCATGCGTCCGGCCAGTGCCGTCTGGTGTCAGGATGATGTTGAAATAGTGATCATTATGAACGCCCAAAAGCACGTTGGGGAACAGTGCTACATATTCAGCGCCCTTATCCCATTTTGACGTCAGGTTGGCGAATGTCGGAAAGCGCCTGCCATCCTCGCTGATCTGCGGTTGGTAGACCATTGTGCCCTGACCGGCAAAACCTGAATCATCAAGAATGTTGTAATGATCTTCGAGCCGGGAATAGCTGTTCAGTGCCGGATGAACAAAGGGCAGGTGATAGGCCTCGCAGTAATTTTCAACGGCAAGTTTCCAATTACAGTCAAGATTGAGTTCCAATGATGAGTCCGAACCGCCGTGATACAGCGGCTGGTCAAACTCCTGCCAGCGCGAAATCAATGATTTGGCATAATCTTCAAAGGCTGGTGCCGTGCCACCAACATTGACGAAAACGATATCTTTCCACAGATGCGCGCGCACGCTGACAAGCGGGTAGTCGCAATGTTGTACCGAATCAAGCGTATCAATGCCCGGGCCGCCGACATGCGGCGTCTTGCGGAGTTGGCCGTCCAGATCATAGCTCCAGGCATGATATGGGCAGGTGATTGGTCCGCGAAGCTGCTGCGGCTTATCGACCAGTATCATACCGCGATGGCGGCACACATTCTGGAACACATTGATTTTGCCTTCCTTATTGCGCACGATCAGCATCGGTATGCCAAGGAAAGTGACCGGCCTTACCGCACCGGGGACGGGGACGTCCTTGCCAAACCCTATCGCCGCCCAGCTGTTGCGAAATAACGTGTCTTGCTCATGCTGATATACGGCGTCATCGATGTAACATTCATTCGGCAGCCCGTTGGCAGTCTCAATCGGGGCTGTGACATTTTGCAGGTCGAGCATAGCGGCTTTCTTCCTGTTAATATTGGCAGCAGGTGCTGGCTTCCGACTATAATAACTTGTGTCTGACAAGGCGATAGGATTGTCTTGTCTGTCTACGGCATTACCATGTCGTCTTTGAACTAGGAATGAATGTGCGTCATGACGAAGTCACTGCCTGAAGCCTATCAAGCGGCTCCTATTCACCTGAAGCTTGATCAGCGGTTCTACCGGCCTGTCAAGGCGGCCCAGTTCCCTGAACATGTCCTGCGCTATCGCAATGACAAGGCTGCGGCAGATGTTGGGCTCAATAGTCTGGATGATGCGGCGTGGATATCCCATTTCGGGCGTTTTGACCCGTTGCCAGGTAATATCCAAACGCCGCTTGCGCTGTGTTACCACGGGCATCAGTTCGGTCAGTACAACCCTGAGATCGGAGATGGCCGTGGTTTCCTGTTTGCCCAGATGCAGAGCGCCGATAGCCGCGTTCTTGACCTTGGCACCAAGGGTTCGGGGCGGACGCCCTTTTCCCGAACCGCAGACGGGCGTTTGACGCTGAAAGGGGCGGTGCGTGAGGTTCTTGCCACTGAAATGTTGACGGCGTTGGGGGTGGATACCTCGAAGAGTTTTTCTGTCATTGAGACCGGCGAGGCTCTGGAGCGTCATGATGAACCCTCACCGACGCGCTCCGCTGTACTGGTCAGGCTGTCACACGGAAACATCCGTATCGGCAGCTTCCAGCGTCTGAGTTATGCTGATGACAGCGAGGGCATGGAAATGCTGCTACGCCACACAGCGCGTCACTATTTCGCTGACCAGCTTGATGCAGAGGCAGATCTTGCAGCTCTTGCACCCGCCTTTTTGGGTGTTGTCGGTGATAAAATTGCCAGAACCACGGGATGTTGGCTTGCTGCGGGCTTTGTGCATGGTGTTTTGAACACTGATAATTTCAACGTCACCGGCGAGAGTTTTGACTATGGCCCATGGCGGTTCTTACCGCATTTTGATCCCGGCTTCACCGCGGCGTATTTCGATCATGCTGGTCGTTATGCCTATGGGCGGCAGGCAGATGCCAGCATGTGGGCGGTTTGCAGGTTGGCAGATTGCCTGATCCGCTTTGCCGGACAAGAGGTGTTGGAGGCCGCTCTGCATGATTTTTACCCGAAGATGGAGGCCAGCCTTGCCCGACAGTTGGCATGGCGTCTGGGGCTGCAACCGGTGGCTGATCTGGAAACCGCACAGGAATTATGTCGTCAATTCTACGCCGCCGCGCGTGAAACCAAGGGTGGCTTTGACCAGATTCTGCATGATTTCAGGGGCGGGCAACAACGTCGTGGCGATTATGCGCCAGAGGCCGTTTCTGGTTTGCTTGATGTCATGGGCAAATTTACGGCTGCCAAGGATGTTGATGCCGCCTATTTTGATCGCCCGTCTCCGGTTACCATGACCATTGACGAGGTTGAAGCCGTCTGGGCGCCAATCGCCAGTGATGATGATTGGTCGGCGTTCAATCTGAAGATAGAGCAGGTACGCGAGATGGGCAGGGCACTCGGCCCGATCAGGACAGAAACGAATTAGACTGCCATTCCCTCTACCGGCGCGAGTGAGCGGTTGAACACTTCACGCAGAACGAAACTGCTTTCCATACGCAGCACATGCGGCAGGGCAGAGAGATATTCACTGTGTATACGGCCAAAATCGGCAACATCCCGTGCCGAGACACGCAAGATATAGTCGCTCTCTCCGGCGATCAGGAAGCATGCCAGCACCTGTGGAATCTTCTCGGCTGCGGCCTCAAATTCTGCCATCATGGTGGCAGATTGGCCCTGTAAAGTGATTTGCATCAGAACCAGAACATCATGTCCCATCTTTGAGGCGCTTAAATTGGCGTGATATCCATCGATCACGCCGGCCTTTTCAAGCAATGCAACGCGGCGTAAACAGGCAGACGCTGACAAGCCGGCATATGCCGCAAGCTCTACGTTCGAAATGCGGGCGTTGCGTTGCAAAGCGGTCAGTATAGCCCTGTCGATTCGGTCCATTCTTTTGTCCTTTGATGTGTCATTTGACGGTGGCTGTGTGCTGTCAAATTAAAAATCGCATAATATTCGAATTATAATATCATAAAATGAATAATATTTGAAAAATTATGATTATTGCATAGTAAAAAGCACGAAAATTAACAGAAAAGTAGAATAATATGCAGATAGGTTGATCATACGCGCTGTTGCCACGCCAAAACGGCTGTTACATCACGGCGGGATCACGTCACATAGAGTTTTTAGGTAAGAGGAATTTGATATGCTTGTTGGTGTGCCAAAAGAAATTAAGGTGCGCGAGTCGCGCGTGGGTCTGGTGCCAAATTCGGTTGCTGAACTAACCGGTCGTGGTCACAAGGTGATGGTCGAAACCAATGCCGGTGCCGGTATTGGCGCCAGTGATGATGTCTATCGCGCAGCAGGTGCCGAAATTGTGCCGGACGCCAAGACAGTCTTTGAGAAGGCCGAAATGGTCGTCAAAGTGAAAGAGCCTCAGCCCGGCGAGTGGGTACAATTGTCGGCTGACCAAATCCTTTTCACATATTTGCATCTTGCCGCCGATCCGGCACAAACACGTGGATTGATGGAGTCAGGCTGTACGGCCATTGCCTACGAAACAATCACTGATAATCAGGGTGGCTTACCGCTTCTGGCGCCGATGAGCGAGGTAGCCGGTCGTCTGGCAGTGATCGAGGGCGCGGCGAATTTGAAGGCGAATGCCGGTGGTCGCGGCCTGTTGATCTCGGGTGTTCCGGGAACATCACCTGCCGAGGTTGTGGTCATTGGCGGCGGCGTTGTCGGCGTGAATGCGGCAAAGATGGCTGTTGGTCTTGGCGCGCGTGTGACTGTGCTTGACCGTTCTGTTCCGCGGCTTCGCTATCTGTCTGACATTTTTGGCAGCAGCATCACAACACGCTATTCCAGCCGGGCGATCATTGAAGAGACATGCCGCGATGCAGATCTGGTGATCGGTGCGGTTTTGATCCCGGGGGCCAGTGCACCAAAATTGATCTCGAAAGCATTCCTCTCCGAGATGAAGCAGGGTGCGGTGCTTGTCGATGTGGCCATTGATCAGGGCGGATGCTTTGAGACATCAAAGGCCACGACACATGATGACCCGACCTACATCATTGACGGTGTGGTGCATTATTGTGTGGCAAACATGCCGGGTTCCGTACCGCTGACCTCGTCAGAGGCATTGAACAATGCGACCTTGCCACACGTTCTGGCGTTGGCTGACAAGGGTTTGTCCGCATTGGATCAGGATCCGCATCTTATGAACGGTTTGAATATCCGTAACGGCCAGATCACTTATCAGGCAGTTATTGACGCGCTTGGTGAAAGACCTGCGGCCTGATTTACGGGCATAGATCAAGCGCCGGTATCCGGCGCGTCTGGTCAGCCAGATAAAAGGTGAATAGGGGGAGGGCAGGGCCAATATTTGGCCCTGCTTTTTTATGCGTTTTAAAGGGCGCTGTCGGCGGCGAATGGAAAAAGCCTGTTTTCCTTCGGCAAGGCACAGAAAAGGGCTTGACCTTACTGGCACATTAGCAGATAAATCCCGCCGTCACCCGTCATCGCGCGGTGCTGACATCCCCCGTGTGTCTCACGGAATTTATGGGGCCATAGCTCAGCTGGGAGAGCGCCTGCTTTGCAAGCAGGAGGTCGTCGGTTCGATCCCG